>ERZ773035.708-NODE-708-length-26409-cov-9.245997_pt1 | contig 26409 bp, 14 predicted proteins | sample MGYA00511487_ERZ773035 | MGnify/ENA primary metagenome ERZ773035 (study PRJEB29015, sample SAMEA2737985) | human oral metagenome | biome: human oral; feature: human-associated habitat; material: dental | place: China | collected 2024 ...
TTCCCGCAGCCCCAGGGACACCGGGTGCGTCGGCGGGCAGGAGCGCAGGAAGGCGCCCCGCATGACGGAAGACGTCATCTGGCTCTCGTCCTTCACGCCACGCCAGTGCATGCAGAAGTGGTCAGCCTTCATCACCACGGCCAGACCATCCGGCACCAGGCGCCGCTCCAGCTCGTCAGCCAGCGTCTTCACGGCCTCTTCCTGAATCTGCGGCCGGCTCATGATCCAGTCAGCCAGCCGTGCATACTTGGACAGGCCGATGAGGTTGGAATCGGCATTGGGCAGCACCCCGATCCACAGCCGGCCCATGATGGGGCAGAAGTGGTGCGAACAGGCCGAGCGCACGGTGATGGGCCCCACCACCAGCAGCTCGTTGAGCTTCTCGACGTTGGGGAACTCGGTCATGGCCGGCGCCTTGCGGTAGCGGCCGGCAAACACCTCGTTCAGGTACATGCGCGCCACGCGCCGTGCCGTGTCCTGCGTGTTGTGGTCCGACTCGGTGTCGATGACCAGCGATTCCAGCAGCGCCTGCATCCGCGCTGCCACCTCGTCCTGCAGCGCATCCAGCTCGGCCTCGTCATGGATGAAGTCGGCAATGTTGTCGTTGGCATGGAAGCGCCGGTTGGCAAACCGCAGCCGCTCGCGGATGGCGACCGACAGCGGTCGGCCTTCGGGCGAGGCGTCAGCGCCCTCAGCCCCCGACGCGGCCGTCGGCAGAAGACGCCCTGCGTCCCCGGCAATGCCCAGGGCCTGCGCGGGCGGTGCGGATCCGCCTTCGGCCGCTGCATGGCCCGCTTCAGCCTGGACAGCAGCCCCTTGAGCGTACCCGGGCAGCGTGCCCTCCTGGCCCACGCCGAGCCCCATGCCCGACATTCCGCCCGAAGTACTGTCGGCGTCGTCCATCTGCAGATCCTGCTGATCGAACAGGTGGCCGCCGCGCTTCATCTTGGTGAGCAGGTAGCGCTGGTTGTGGGCATTGACCCCGCCCTTGACCCCTTCACGCTCCACCACATCGATGCCGGCGTCACGCAGTGCGGCAATCTTGGCCGGGTTGTTGGTCAGCAGATTGATGTGCGTGCAGCCCAGCGACTTCAGCATGGCAGCCGCCACCTCGAAGTGACGCTCGTCCATCCGGAAGCCCAGGGCGTGGTTGGCATCCAGGGTGTCCATCCCCGCATCCTGCCGCCGGTAGGCACGCAGCTTGTTGGCGATGCCGATGCCCCGCCCTTCCTGCGACAGGTACAGCACGATGCCGCCGCCGTCCTTCGCCAGCCGCTGCACCGTGCCGCGCAGCTGATCGCCGCAGTCACAACGCAGGCTGCCAAAGAGATCGCCCGTCAGGCACGAGGAATGCAGCCGGACCCGCACCGGTTCCTTGCCGTTGAAGTCCGGATTGCCGACGATGACGGCAACATGCTCGAAGTCGCTGTCCTTCTCGCGGAAGACCACGAAGCGGCTGTCGATGGCGTGATCACCATCAGCACGTCCGGCGAACCCGCCCGACTGGGCGGCATCGCCCCCAACTGCACCGACCGGTTGTGTCCCATCCCCCCGGGCTGCAGCTTCCCGATCGGCTGCCCAGGCACTGGCCAGCGGCACCGGGGCATCGCTGACCTGCTCCAGCTGGATGGGGCGGGTGGCCACGAAGGCCTGCACTTGCGCCGGGTCGACATGCATCAGACCGGCGTCCAGCAGGTCGTGCGCCTGCTCCGACGAGATTTTGTAACAAACCACCGCCGGCGCCAGACGGGCTTCCCGCGCCAGCGCCAGAGCCGAGCGTGCTAGCTGCAAGGGGGGGCTGCTCACCCCTGGCTGCGCCAGCCATGGAGCCTCCCCACTGGTCGTCCTTGCTGGTTCAACTTTCTGATGAGGCGCTCCCCAGTCCGAAGCCTGGGGATCCCCGGCCAGGGAAAGCAGCTGGTAGCGCATCAGAAGCGCTACCTCACGCGGAATCTCCCCGTCCAGCCCCGCACAGGCCCGAATCGCCGGCAACGCGGCACTTCCCTGATCTGGCATCAGAAACAACTCGAACGGCTGCTCGAAATCTTGCCGCTCCAGGTTGCTCCCCTTCCCTGGCATCAGGTTCGACCAGCCCTGCTGCCGTGCCAGCGTCTCGATCCGTTGGCCGGACAGCAGCAGACGAAAGCCAAGGTCGAGGGGGCTCAGCCGCCGCAACCGCTCCCAGCCATCGGGCGTCAGCGTCTCCACCGCCGCAAACAGCCAGACATTGGAGGGGCCCTGAACTCCTTTCGGCAGCAGGCTGTCAATGCTGTTGGCATCGACCATCAGAAGAGGCCGCCCTCGCCGCAGTTCGGTCACTGCGCGGTCGACGTGGATGGAGAGCCGCTGGCGCTGCCAGTCGGACAGGAAAGAAGAGTCTTGGGTGTGCATCCGACGATTGTATAGAGTGTTTGGCCGGATTCTCCGCGTCAGGCACGCGTCAGGACACGATCGTCGGCATCAATGACAGCCGCCTCGGGACAAGATGCCTCCCCCTGCAAATCCGTCCTGACCGACGAATGGTCACCAACCGTTGCGCATTCCGCGAAACCGCTGCAACAATATGCTCACGGCAACCCCCTTCACGGCATCGGGTCATGCTTGCAAGCCGACCTCATCCCGTGAAGAATTGCCAGCGGCCGATTTGAGGACTCCAATACGAATCGTTACCATTGCGCGGCACATTCCAGAACAAGCCGCCCGGTAGCGCGCAACGCCCGGAACGCCTCGACACCGTCCATCCGAACGCGCCTGCGTCCGCATCCTGCTGGTTTTCCGGCAAGTCCCAGGAGCACGCCTGTTCGGGTCGTGCTTCTGTTCGCTCTCTTGCCGCATGGGTTCCACCCGGAGACAGCCCCTGCCTTGCCCTGAGCACGTCGCCCCTGATGGGCGGGCCAGTCTCTCGACCAGGTGACAGGGCAACGGTCGCCCCATGCCGTTTTCCCAGCAACCTCCATCCGCTCTCGTGTGAAACCACCGTCCTCCCCTCCGTCGGCTCCGGGCGCCTCCTCGCAGGCCCCCCAGACAGCCGACCGGCGCGAGGCCCGCGCCGTGGATCTGGAATCAGTCCTCGCGCTGGACCGTCCCCCTCCGCGCTGGCACATGCTGCCCGCCTTCGGCGGGGTCCTGTTGCTGCATGCAGCACTGCTGTACGGCATCAGCATCACCGACGACGTGCTGCAGGCTGCCAGTGGCGACGATCAGCCCGTCTATGTCGAGCTGGTCAACGCGCCGCAGCAGCAGCCCGTCATTCCCGAGCCCACCGCGCCTCCGCCGCCTCCGGAACCCGAGCCCGAACCTGAGCCGGAGCCGGAGCCCGAACCGGTCGTGGCCGAGCCGCCGCCCGCACCCGAGCCGGCCCCGGTCTACGAGGTGCCCAAGCCCAAGCCCAAGCCGAAACCCAAACCGAAACCCAAGCTCAAGCCCAAACCGAAGCCGAAGCCGGAGCCCAAGGAGCCACCTCCGCCGCCCAAGCCTGCGCCCGAGCCGCCCCCGGCCGAGCCTGCACCACCTGCGCCTTCCAACCTGCCTCCGGGGCCGCCCACGCCTCCCGTGCAGGGCGAGCCGAATGCGCCGGCCGGTACTACGCCGCAACAAGGCTCCGGCACGCAGGGTCCCGTCGGCCCGCCACCGGTGCTGGGTTCCTCGCAGATCACCTACATCCGCCAGCCCAAGCCCGTGTACCCGGCGTTTTCCAAGCGCGCCGGCGAGACCGGCAAGGTCATGCTGCGCGTGCTGGTTGACGTGAATGGCCGACCCAAGGAGATCAAGCTCGAACAATCCTCGGGCTCTGACCGCCTGGACAAGGCCGCCATCGATGCAGCCCGCAATGCCCTCCTCTCACCCCACAAGGAAAATGGCAAGCCGCGTGAAGCCTACGTGCTGATGCCAATCGTCTTCGAACTGGAGAACTGAACGTGAACGATACCCCCACCCTCGGCTTCGCCCACTTCCTGGCGCAGGGCGACTTTGTCAGCAAGGCGCTGCTGGTCATCCTGCTGGGCATGTCCGTGGTGTCCTGGACGCTGATCCTCGTCAAGGGCATCACCCATTTCATCCGCAGCTCGCGCGCCGAGCGCTTCCTGAAGATGTTCTGGGAAGCCCCGTCCATGCAGGCCGTGGCCAAGGACATCGCCGCCCATGGCGTGCATGACCCGTTCTCGCGCGTCACCGCCAACGCCCTGCAGGCCATCCAGCACTATGCCCGCACGGCGCCGTCCAACCGCATGGCGGACGCCGGCACCGCAGCCGACCTGCTGACCCGCACCATCAAGAAGGTGCTGGACGAGGAGACCGTGCGTCTGGAGAACGGCCTGTCGGTGCTGGCCACCGTGGGCGCCACCGCCCCCTTCTTCGGCCTGTTCGGTACCGTCTGGGGTGTGTACCATGCCCTGGTCAACATCGGTCTGAGCGGCTCCGGCTCTCTGGACAAGGTGGCTGGCCCCGTGGGTGAGGCGCTGATCATGACCGGCCTGGGCCTGGCCGTGGCACTGCCGGCAGTCATCGGCTTCAACTGGCTCACCCGCCGCAACCGAGTGCTGACGGCGCGTCTCGACGCCTTCGCCTTCGAGCTGTTCACCTTCCTGTCTTCCGGCAAGACGCTGAGCGGCCACACGCACGTCGACAACAGCAAGCCGCAGCAGGCTGCCTGAGCAAGCCCGTCATTCCAGTTCCAGGGGCGCCAGCCGCCACGGCGGCGCCCCCTCACCGAAGGATCGATCCACCATGGCCTTTGCCAGTTTTGATTCCAAGAACAGCAACACCCCGATGGGCGAGATCAACATGGTTCCGCTCATCGACGTGATGCTGGTGCTGCTGGTGATCTTCATCGTCACCGCGCCGCTGCTGACCAACTCGGTCAAGCTGGCGCTGCCGCGCGCCACCACCAACCCCACCGAGAACAAGCCCACCACGATCGAATTCTCGATCGATGCCGACGGCAACCTCTATTGGGGACATGACCAGATCAGCCGCGAGGAGGCTGCCGAGCGCTTCAAGAAGGCCAGCACCGAGGAGCCGCAGCCCAACGTTCACCTGCGCGCCGACGAGAATACCCCCTATCGCTACGTGGCACAGACCATCGTCGATGCCTCCAAGGCCGGCCTCTCGAAAGTGGGCTTCATCACCCAGCCCGAAGACGAGAACAAGTAACCCTCTTCATTTCCTGCCCGTACAGCACCAACCCCATGCAAGAACCCTTCGCCCTGGACACCCTGACCGCTGCCGACACGCACGCCTGCTGGCAGCTGAGCCAGGCGCTGCGCTGGCCTCACCGCGAGGCCGACTGGCAGCAGTTCATCAGCTGGGCGAAGGCACACGGTGCAGCCTTGGCCGTGCGTGCCGATGGGCAACTGATCGGCTGCGGGCTGGCCTGGCAATGGGGGGATGAACAGGGCAGCATCGGCATGGTCATCGTCGACAATGCCTGGCAACGTCGTGGCATTGGCAAGCGCCTTTTCAAGGGCCTGCTGCAGGCCCTGGAAGGCCGTGACGTGATGCTGCAGGCCACCGCCCAGGGAAGGCCGCTGTATGAATCGCTGGGCTTTACGGCCATCGGCCATGCCCGGCAGTTCCACGGGCACTGGCAGCCCCCCGTGGAAGCCGGGCCCACGTCCTCCCTCGCGACCGACGAGCTGACCCGGCTATTGCAACCGCAGGACCTGCCCGCCCTGCTGGCCTACGACCAGCGTGAACGCGGCCTGACGCGCCCGGCGCTGCTGCAGGCCCTGCTGGCACAGATGGATGCCGATGAACGCTGTGCCGTGAGCACGGACGCACACGGCCGCCTATGCGGCTACGGCATCCTGCGCCGCTTCGGGCGTGGCTGGGTGGTCGGCCCCCTGCTGGCCGATGGCGCAGACCGCGCCGTGGCGCTGGTGAGGCTGCTCACCCAGGAGCGGACTGGCGATTTCGTCCGCATCGACCTGGCAGCGGACACGCGCGCCTTTCCGAACACCAATAGCCAGGCTCAGGCTCAGGCTCAGGCTCAGGCTCAGGCTCAGGCTCAGGCTCAGGCAGGGCATGATCGCCCCTCCACTCAAGGCGATGGCCATGACGCCGACATCCTGGCCCACTGGCTGCAGGCCCATGGCCTCGCGCTGGTGGACCAGCCCACCACGATGATCCGGCTGGCCGCCAGCCGGTCAGAGACCGACACCCCAGCAGGCAACGGGCCACAGGACGTGCCACAGGCACGCACGGCCACCGTCTGTGCCTTGGCCGCGCAGGCGCTGGGCTGATCGCTGGCTGCGGAATCGACGCCATTCTCAAGGACGCTGAGTTGCTCTCAGCTCGCCGCGGCGAGGGAGCCCCTGCCCCTATCCGCATTCGACAGCCCGCCGGTACACGCCCCCTTCAAGCTGCACCGACTCGCATGCCACGTTCAGTCAATACGCCTGACAGAACAAGGCCTTTCCCACGCGCACGCACGCCCGAGGGCACAATAGGCGCCCCCCAATGGCCCGCCCCCTCGCCTGCACTCATGGCCCCTGGGGACACAGGGACATTCTTAACAGGGGGTTTCATATTGATTACCATCAAAAACACAGGAAATAACGAGTTTCATTCGTTTTTCCAAAACGCTACGACCAGACGCCCCACAGTCCAGGCCCCCAGCCGGCTCTGTAGCCCCGACCCCGTAGCTGCCTCCCCCACGCCGGGATCTGCCCGGTCTCCTCCCTCCATCCTCTTGTCAGTTCAAACCATGGCAAAAACCGTTTCGTTCTCCAAAACCGTGCTGGCGGCTGTCGTCGCTGCGCTGTCGATGGGCGCCGCCCAGGCCGCCCAGAAGGAAGTGACCGATGTCCAGGGTCGCAAGGTCAAGATCGAATCGCCGGCCAAGCGCGTGCTGCTGGGCTTCTACTTCGAGGACTACATGGCCGTCGGCACCGAGAAGGCCTTCGACAAGGTGGTCGGCATCTCGCGCGAGGCCTGGGAAGGCTGGCGTCCGGCCAACTGGGCGCTGCACACCGCCCATCGCCCGTCGCTGAAGGACCTGCCCGACGTGGGCGAGGTGGAAGTGCAGAGCTTCTCCGTCGAGAAGACCCTGGCGCTGCGCCCGGACGTGATCGTGCTGGCCAAGTGGCAGTACCTGGGCCTGGGGCCTGACGTGGATCGTCTGGAACAGTCGGGCATCCCCATCGTCGTGGTGGACTACAACGACCAGGATCTGAAGAACCACGTGGCCAGCACGCTGCTCCTTGGCGAGATCACCGGCCAGCAGGCCCGTGCCAAGAAGATTGCCAACGAGTACAAGGAAGCTGTCGAGACCATCACCCGCCGCATCGCCAAGGCCGGCAAGGCCAAGCCGAAGGTCTATGTCGAGTTCGGCAACAAGGGGCCGAGCGAGTACAGCTTCTCGTACGGCAAGAACATGTGGGGCCCGATGATCACCACCGCCGGCGGCGAGAACATCGCGGCTCCGTTCGTGGAGTACTGGGGCCCGCTGAACCCCGAGCAGATCATTGCTTCCCGGCCTGACGTCATCCTGATCTCCGGCACCGAGTCCAAGAAGAACCCCAACGCCATGCTGATGGGCGAAGGCGTGGAGAAGGCCGAAGCACAGAAACGCCTGGAAGGCTACGCCAAGCGTCCGGGCTGGGGCAGCCTGCCGGCCATCAAGGACAAGCGCATCTACGGCGTGTACCAGGGCGCCTCGCGCAGCATCACCGACTACCCGTCGATCCAGTACATCGCCAAGGTGGCCTACCCCGAGCTGTTCAAGGACATCGATCCGCAGGCCAACTACATCAGCTTCTACAAGCGCTACCTGCCGGTCACGCCCAACGGCACGTTCTACACGGGCCTGAAAGACGCCAAGTGATCGCATGAACGCCCCTTCCCCTGCCAATCCGTCGGGGAAACTGCAGCAGGCTCTGGCCGTCCAGCGCCGGCGTGAATCTCGCCGGCTGCTCTGGATGGGCATCCTGCTGCTGGTTCTCCTGGGCACCGTCCTGGCCGACATCTTCACCGGCCCGTCACTGCTGCCCTTCCGGGAAGTCATCGACATCCTGATGCACCCACCCTTCCCGGCGCTGGGCTTTGCCCACCCCGATGCGGCCGACGGCCTCGTCACCATCGTCTGGGACTTCCGGCTGCCGGTGGCGCTGATGGCCATCGTGGTCGGCGCAGCCCTGGGCCTGGGCGGCGCCGAGATGCAGACGCTGCTGGACAACCCGCTGGCCAGCCCCTACACGCTGGGCCTGGCGGCAGCAGCCGGCCTGGGCGCCGCACTCGGTCTGCACGCCGACGCCATCGGGATCTCCATCGACCCGCTGATCAGCGTGCCGCTGGGCGCGTTCTTCATGTGCATGCTGGCCGCCTCGGTGCTGTTCGGCATCGCCATGTTCCGCCAGGTCAACGCCCAGACGCTGATCCTCGCAGGCATCGCGCTGCTGTTCCTGTTCCAGTCGCTGATGTCCATGCTGCAGTTCATGTCGTCCCCCGAACTGAACCAGCAGATCATCTTCTGGCTCTTCGGCAGCCTGCAGCGCAGCTCCTGGTGGTCGCTGGCCATCACCGGCACGGTCACCGTGGTATGCACCATCCTGCTGATGGCCGATGCCTGGAAGCTGACAGCCCTGCGCCTTGGCGAGGCCCGTGCGCGCAGTCTGGGCGTGGACGTGGCCAAGCTGCGGCTCAAGACACTCGTCCTGGTCGCACTGCTCACCTCCACCGCCATCAGCTTCGTCGGCGTCATCGGCTTCATCGGCCTGGTGGCCCCGCACATCGCCCGCATGCTGGTGGGCGAGGACCAGCGCTTCTTCATCCCGCTGTCCATGCTGTGCGGTGCCGTCATGCTGTCGGCCGCATCGGTGCTGTCCAAGATCATCGTCCCCGGGGCGCTGTTCCCGGTCGGCGTGGTCACGGCCATCATCGGTGTGCCCTTCTTCTTCTGGCTGATCCTGGGATGGAGGCGCGGTCATGCTTGAAGTCGAGAACCTCCATTTGCATGCCGGCACCCACCCGGTGGCCTGCGGCTACTCGGTGCAATTCCACCCCGGCGAAGTCACGGCCATCATCGGCCCCAACGGCTGCGGCAAGACCAGCCTGATGCGCGCGCTCTTCGGCGAGCTGCATCCCAGCGCCGGCCACATCCGCCTCAACGGCGACGACCAGCGCGAAGAGCGGCTGCCCGTCTGGCGCCAGCGCTTCGGCTACATGCCGCAGGACACCCGGCTGGACCTGGATCTCTCCACCCTGGAGGTGGTGATGCTGGGCCGGCTGGACCGTCTGGGCATGCGGGTCGACGACGACACCGTGCTGGCAGCGCTCAACGCGCTGGAAGCCGTGGGCCTGCTGCACATCGCCGAGCGCCCCATCTACGCGCTCAGTGGCGGCCAGCGGCAGATGGCGCTGTTCGCCCAGGTGCTGCTGCGCTCGCCCGAAGTGATGATGCTGGATGAGCCCGTGAGTGCGCTGGACATGCGCTACCAGGTGGTGCTGATGGACCACCTGCACAAGCAGACCCGCAAGCACAACTGGATCACCGTCACCATCCTGCACGACCTGAACCTGGCGGCGCAGTACGCCGACCGGCTGGTGGTGCTGGACAAGGGCAAGCTGCAGGCCTACGGACCACCGGCCGAGGTCATCACGGCCGAGCTGATCCAGCGCCTGTACGACGTGCCGGTGGACGTGCAGATCGACCGCTTCGGCCATCCGCACGTGCGCACCATCCGCTACCAGGCCGAGGACGACGCCGTACCCCCGGCGGCCGCCCAAGGCACGGCCGGCATCGCTGGCTGATCCTTCGCCCGTCAGCCCCGTCCGGCAGGCCCAGGGTCAGCCGGACGCCACGTATTTTCCCTGCCCGTGCATGCGCTGTACGGGCACTCCTTACCGGAAACCCCGATCATGAAAAAGACCCTGACCGCCCTGGCCGCCTCCGCAGCACTGCTGATGCTGGCCAACCCCGCCCACGCCGCCGAGCACGTCGTGAAGATGCTCAACAACGGCAAGGAAGGCGGCATGGTGTTCGAGCCCGCCTACCTCAAGGTGGATGTGGGCGACACCGTCATCTTCGAACCCACCAACTCGGGCCACCAGGTCCGTTCGCTGGCCGTTCCCGAGGGCATCACCCCCTGGAAGAGCGAGCTGGACAAGCCCTTCACGCTGAAGGTGGACAAGGAAGGCCTCTACTTCTATGACTGCCCCCCGCACCTGATGATGGCCATGATCGGCATCATCCAGGCCGGCAAGGCCACCAACCGTGAGGCCGTGGAAAAAGCCTTCAAGGCCAACCGCGGCCGCATGATGATGAACGGCAAGCGGGCCGACAAGCTGCTGGAAGCGATTCAGTAAGCCCGATCAGCGCCACCGGGCCGGACGTGCCCGGTCCTGGCGCTCCCGCTCCGGGCGGCCCCGGCCCGAGCGCTCCCGGGGCGGCAGCCCCTCTGACGGCCGTGCCTGGGATGGTCGGGCCTGGGGCGCACGATCCCGTCCGCCCTGCCCCGAAGTCTCCATCCACCAGCCGGACTGGGCGTCCTGCCCCAGCAGCTGCCACAGCACGGGCATGGCTTCCTGCAATTCAGCCGCCAGCGTGTAGGGCGGGTTGATGACAAAGACGCCGCTGCCATAGAGCCCGTAACCATCCTCGGGCGGCGCACCCACCTGCAGGCGCACATCCAGCCAATCGGTCACGCCCGGCAGCCCGGGTAGCTGGTCCAGCAGCAGCATCAGCTCGCGCCGACGCACCAGCGGATACCACAGCATCATCGTGCCCGTGGCAAAGCGCTCCAGCGCCTCCATCAGCGTGCGGCGAGCCTTCGCGTAGTCCCGCTTGTCCTCGTAGGAGGGGTCGATGACCACCAGCCCCCGACGCGAGACAGGCGGCAGCAGCGCCTTCAGCCCGGCAAAGCCATCCTCACCAAAGACCTGGACCTGCCGCCGATGCGCAACCCCCAGGTTGTCGTGCAGGACCTGGATTTCGGTCGGGTGAGCCTCGAAGCAGCGCAGGCGGTCCTGCGGGCGCATCAGCTGCAGCGCCAGCCAGGGCGAGCCCGGATACCAGCGGGGTAGCCGCCCCGTGGGCTGGGCCGCACGCCTGGCTGCAGGGCGTTTTGCACCGCCGGCGGACACCTCGGCCGCAACGGCGTCACCGGCTGCATCACCACGACGTCCTGCACTGGCCGATTCCCTTCGCTGAGCCGCGCGCTCGCGGGTGGCTTCCTCCTGCTCGGCGTCGAAGCGCGCCACCTCGTCACGATAATCGGCCAGCAGCGCCGGCAGCTTCCGGGCCTGCCACAATGCCTCGATGCCACTGCGGTATTCGGCGTTCTTGCGCGTCTGGGCCGCATCCAGCCGGTAGCGCCCTGCACCGGCGTGCGTGTCGAAGACCCAGAACGACTTGTCCTTCAGGGCCAGGTGGCGCAGGATGGCCACCAGGATGGCGTGCTTGAGCACATCGGCATGGTTGCCGACATGAAAGGCGTGGCGATAACTGAACATGGGCGCGGCGATCCGGAAAGGGACGACGAAAGCTCGTCGGCCCCCAATGATCGCACGGGCGTCACTGCTCGTCTTCGGGCTTCACGATGGTGCGCACGCGCTTGTGACGGACGACCACCACACCGGCAGGCGGTGCCGCGGGGCGGCGGGGCGCCACACCGGGACGCGATGCCGTGAGCCGGGAGCCCTCGATGCGGCCACCGGCCTCACGGTTGATCTCCACGCGCGGACGCGCGGGGCTTTCGATGGCCGGCTGGCGCCAGGTACGCATCGGCGCCCCTTCGCCCTCCGGACGACGGGACTGATCCACGCCATCGGCCTGACGGACCACCGCGGGTCTGACATTGCCGCGCACCGGCTTGCGGCTGCTGGCCTTGGCACTTCCGCCGCGCTTCTGCGCACGCATCACGCTGCTGACCGCATGGTGATAGAGCGCCACGTCGCCACTGCGGGTCTGCAGCAGCAGCATGTTGGAATCGAAGGAGCGGATCTGCCCGTGCAGGCAGGTGCCGGTGACCAGATAGACATCCACCCAAGTGCGCGCCCGGCGCAGGCTGTTGAGCGTGGAGAACTGCTGGTTGAGCAAGGACGAATCCGAAGACGGCTCCTCGGCCGTTGCGGACGTGGACTGCCTGGATGAAGGCGCCGCCTCTTCGGCGGCCGTCGTGGCCTGCGCGACCGGCTCCGGTGCTGCCGATTCCGCGTTCAGTTCGGCTGCATCACTTCCGCTCACAGACTTCCTCCATCGATCAATATCACATGCGGGATTTATTCCTTCATTATCAGCCCGATCCGTCCCGCAGGGCAAACCCCAGCCCCTTGTATCCCACGATTTGCGGCGAGTCGCTTTCTTTCGGCAACATTTCGCACCATCGGGACAACATCCTGCCCTTCGCGTCATCCCCGGTGGCACGCCATGCCGGGACTATCCATCGTCATCTGCGGGGAAACCAGCCCTGCCCCGGAGCGGCACGCCTGCTAAGCTCACGAAAACGCATCGCAGTACATACAGGAGACCCGCCATGACCCCCAATCCCATCGACGACCCCACCCTGATTGCCGAAATCGCCCCCACCGGCAAACTGCGCGCCGTCATCAACCTGGGCAATGCCGTGCTGGCCCGGCGGCAGCCCGACAGCGACGAGCCCGCCGGCGTGTCGGTCGACCTGGCACGCGCCTTCGCCCGCCTGCTGGGTCTGGACCTGGAACTGATCCCCGTGAAAGTGGCGGCCGAGGCCGTGGCCGCCGTCACCGAGGAACGGGCCGACATCGGCTTCTTCGCCATCGACCCGGGCCGTGGCGCCGGCATTGCCTTCACCGCCCCTTACGTGCTCATCGAAGGCGCCTACCTGGTGCGCAACGACTCGCCGCTCACCGACAACGCCCAGGTCGACGCTCCCGGCAACGACATCGTGGTCGGCAAGGGCAGCGCCTATGATCTCTACCTCAGCCGCCACATCCAGCACGCCAGCCTGGTGCGCGCCGCGTCGTCACAGGCCGTGGTCGACACCTTCCTGACGGGCAACCACCAGGTGGCCGCCGGCGTGCGCCAGCAGCTGGAGACCGACGCCGCCCGCGTGCCCGGCCTGCGCCTGCTGCCGGGCCGCTTCATGGTCATCGAACAGGCCATGGGCCTGCCCCGCGGCCGCAGCGCCCGTGCCGAGGCCCTGCTGCGCAGCTTCGTCGAGCACGCCAAGGCCAGCGGCGAAGTGGCCGCCGCCCTGCAGCGCAACCAGGTCCAGGGCGTCTCCGTGGCCCCGCCCGCGCGCGGCTGAGCCCCCCATCGGATCCTCTCCTTCGCATCAGCATCACCCCGTCACGGGCCACCGCCCCCACAGTCTGTCCTCGGCACCCTGTCATCCACATCTCCGGGCAGGCGCGGGGCGGATGGCAGGATGCCGGTGTCAGGCGCGGCTGACACAAAATCGAACAGATCCATGTCCCCGGTTGCTGCCAATTGACAGCCGGCCGGGGCAGAAGGCATGCTTCGCGCCGGACGGTTCCATTCGGCAAAAAAACCCGATACACCATCGCCATTCATCAAGAATGGCCAATTTGCGCATACCATTGAGGGTTTCTACTGAAAACGGCCTCACCGACGGGCCGGGCCCCTGCCCGGTCGGCCCCTTCACAGGCCATCCCGCGCGCCGCCGCCCGTCCCAAGGACTGACATGACCGAGTTCGTTCCCCAAAACAGCTACACCAAAGAAGAACTGATCGCCTGCGGCAAGGGCCAGCTGTTCGGCCCCGGCAATGCCCGGCTGCCCCTGCCCAACATGCTGATGGTCGACCGCATCGTCGAGATCAACCGCGACGGCGGCAAGTACGGCCGCGGCGAGATCATCGCCGAGCTGGACATCACCCCCGACCTGTGGTTCTTCGGCTGCCACTTCGAAAGCGACCCCGTCATGCCGGGCTGTCTGGGTCTGGACGCCATGTGGCAGCTGGTCGGCTTCTTCCTGGGCTGGACCGGCGCCCCCGGCCGCGGTCGCGCCCTGGGTTGCGGCGAGGTCAAGTTCAGTGGCCAGGTGCTGCCCAAGCACCGCAAGATCACCTATCACATCCACATGAAGCGCGTGATGAACAGCAAGCTGGTGCTGGGCATCGCCGATGCAGAGATGAGCGTGGACGGCCGCAAGATTTACGAAGGCAACGGTCTGCGCGTGGGTCTGTTCACCAGCACGGACGACTTCTGAACCCCGTGCCGAGGAACCCCGCCCATCGCCTGTCACGCAAGCATCCGGGAGCCAAAACATGAAACGAGTCGTCGTCACCGGTATAGGCATCGTCTCCAGTCTGGGCAACAACTGCCGGGAGGTCCTGGCATCGTTGCGCGCGCTGAAGTCGGGCATCACCTTCGACCCCGTCTATCGGGACATGGGGCTGCGCTCCCAGGTTGCCGGCAACATCGCCCTTGATCCCAAGGAGCACATCGATCGCAAGATCCTGCGCTTCATGGGACCAGCAGCCGCCTACTCCTACATCGCCCTGCAGGAGGCCATCGCCCAGTCCGGGCTCACCCCTGAACAGGTCTCCAACCTTCGCACCGGCATCGTCGCCGGCAGCGGCGGTGCCTCGTCGTCGTCGCAGGTGGAGCTGGCCGACGTGCTGCGTGCCAGCGGCATCAAGCGTGTGGGCCCCTACGGCGTCACCAAGTGCATGGGCTCCACCGTCTCGGCCTGCCTGGCCACGCCCTTCCAGATCAAGGGCGTCAACTACTCCATCAGCTCGGCCTGCTCCACCAGCGCCCACTGCATCGGCAACGCCGCCGAGCTCATCCAGCTGGGCAAGCAGGACATCGTCTTCGCCGGTGGCGGCGAAGAAGTCTCGTGGCAGATGAGCATGCTCTTCGACGGCATGGGCGCCATGTCCTCGCGCTACAACGACACCCCGGAACTGGCCAGCCGCGCCTACGACGCCGACCGTGACGGTTTCGTCATCTCCGGCGGCGGCGGCATGCTGGTGCTGGAAGAATACGAGCACGCCAGGGCGCGCGGCGCCAACATCCTGTGCGAGCTCACCGGCTATGGCGCCACCTCCGATGGCTATGACATGGTCCAGCCCTCCGGCGAAGGCGCGGTGCGCTGCATGCAGATGGCCCTGGCCCAGCACGGCGGCAAGATCGACTACATCAACGCCCACGGCACTTCCACCCCGGTGGGGGACACCCGAGAGCTGGAAGCAATCCGCACCACCTTCGCCAACGGCGACATCCCGCTCATCAGCTCCACCAAGTCGCTGTCGGGCCATGCCCTGGGAGCCGCCGGCTCCAACGAGGCCATCTACTCCATCCTGATGATGCAGGATGGCTTCGTCTGCGGCAGTGCCAACATCCAGAAGCTCGACGAGAAGGCCGAGGACATGCCCATCCTGCGCGAGAACCGCGACATGAAGCTTGACGCCATCATGTCCAACAGCTTCGGCTTCGGCGGCACCAACGCCACCCTCATCTTCAGCCGGGTCTGACCCACCGGGGGCAGACCACAGGTTTCCCTTCCCGGTCCCTGCCGCTGCCGGGATGGCGGCCGACCGGGCTATCACTGTCATCCTCAGGAGAATCTCTACATGGCTTACACCCTGCCCAAGCTTGGCTATGCCTATGATGCGCTCGAGCCGCACATCGACGCGCAGACGATGGAAATCCACCACACCAAGCATCACCAGACCTACGTCAACAATCTGAACGCCGCCCTGGAAGGCGCCGGTCTGCCCACCGACGAGCCCGTCGAGAAGCTGATCACCCGCCTGGACAGCCTGCCGGAAGCCATCCGTGGCGCCGTGCGCAACAACGGTGGCGGCCACGCCAACCACACGCTGTTCTGGACCGTCATGGCCCCCAACAAGGGTGGCAAGCCCACGGGTGCCCTGGCCAGCGCCATCGACCGTGACCTGGGCGGCTTCGACGCCTTCAAGGACGCCTTCACCAAGGCAGCCCTCACCCGCTTCGGCAGCGGCTGGGCCTGGCTGTCGGTCAGCCCCGAAGGCAAGCTGGTGGTCGAAAGCTCGGCCAACCAGGACAGCCCGCTGATGGGCAAGGCTGCCGGTGCCAGCGGCAACACCCCCGTGCTGGGCCTGGACGTGTGGGAACACGCCTACTACCTGCACTACCAGAACCGTCGCCCCGACTACATCGCGGCCTTCTACAACGTCGTCAACTGGGACGAAGTGGCCCGTCGCTTCGACGCCGCCAAGGCCTGATCGGCCAGCCCGGTGGCAGGTACCCCCTGCCGCCGCAGCCTCTGGGCGCAAGCCGTCCAGCCCTCGGCATCGGTTTCCCGATGCCCCACCAACCCGCCTTCCGGCGGGTTTTTTTTCGCCCTTGCTTGCACCCTGACGCCACGGCCTGAAACGCCGTCCATCAGGATTTTCAGCCCGGCAGTCCAATACCCGTTGCATACCGGTCACCCGAACAAGGACGGCCCCACCATAAAAAATCAGGCCGCAAGTCAAAAACCCGCAAAGGAACAGCGCCAACAAGACAAACAGCAGACGAGGCTGGAACACATTGGACAGAAATCCGAGCGGAAAGCCGGAAATTCACATCGATAAAAACGGCTCCGTTCACCCCTGAAAATCGGCCATTCATTCCGGACATGAAACTGCATGACACATGCCGCCACAAAACAACAAAACAGTCTGAAAGACAGATCCCCTGCAGAACACCTGCCTCCTTCCGTCACCCCTCGTTTTCCATCGATCGATTGCCTCCGAAAAAGCGTTCCTTTCACGCTGAAAACGGCTGCCGAAAATTAGGCCCCTCAAGAGAGAACCGACACAATGAAAATCCGCTGGCCGAGGACCGGAAACGCATTTGTCACCGTCACGCGATCGTGACATCGGCATGAAGGGTAATTGCAAGCCGCACTACCCGACATGAGCGACGCGGTTTCAAGGGCTCTCGCAGGCGGTTCACGTTCGGACAACCGCCCGTGCTCCTGCAGATCCGAAAAGCGCCATGGATGCGCTTTCTGCACACAGGAGGATGGGTACACGGCAGGCGTGGCCTGCACCCTGCACACAGAGGGCTCAGATGAGCGGCAATCAGAAACAGGTCAAGCGTTCCCGTAAGCAAACAGCCCGTGCAAAGCGGCATGCCCTGCGCTGGACAGCGCCGCTGCTTGGCGCCTATGCAATTGGTGCGCCCAGCGGCTGGGCCGACACACTGGACGCCACCACGCTGGAATCCGGTCGTAGCGACCTGCAGCGCGCCATCCTGCCCACGGCACCGGCCGGAATCATGCAGGACATCACCCCCATCGAACCGCTGAAGGACGGCATTGCCCGCATCACGGTCGAGGTGGACCGCAACAACGTGCCCGCCGATGGCCAGAGCCCCGTGAAGCTGCGCATCCGCGCCTTCGACGCCGACAACCAAGGCGTCATGGGCGAGAGCTTCGTCAACGTCGAAGTCTCGGCCGGACGCCTTCAGCTGCCCGGTGCCCGAAGCGATGAGAAGGGTCTCTTCCCGGCCGACCTGAATCCGCTGGAACCCGGCATGCGCGTGGCACTGACCAATGGCCACGCCGAGGTGCTGCTCCTGGCGCCCCACACCCCGCAGACCGTGGAACTGCGCGTGTCGGCCGGCCCCGTACGTGTGGAAGGCCAGATCGACTTCGTGCCCGAGCTACGTGACATGATCGCCGCCGGCTTCGTCGAGGGCGTCATCTCGCTGCGCCGTGACCGTTCGCTGCGCCTGGACGAAGCACGCCCCAGCGACGGCTTCGAGGACCAGATTCAGAACTGGACGCGCAGCAGCGGCAACGGCAAGCGCACGGCCGGCGCCCAGAGCGCCTTCTTCCTGAAAGGCAAGGTTCGCGGCGACATGCTGCTGACCATGGCTTACGACAGCGAACACCCCGACAACAACCGCCTGTTCCGCGACCTGGACCCCGAGCGCTGGTACCCCGTCTACGGTGACAGCTCGCTGGTGGGCTTCGACGCACAGAGCAACAGCCGCCTGTACGTGCGCCTGGACAAGGACCGCAACTACCTGCTGTATGGTGACATCACCACCGGCAGCGGTTTCTCCGAACGCGCCGGCCAGGGCAAGGTCGCCCGCCTCCAGAACCGTGACCTGGGCCAGTATGAACGTGCCATGACCGGCGTTCGTGGCCACATCGAGGGCAAGAAAGGCTTCTTCGACAGCTTTGCTGCCCACGACAGCCTGCGTCAGGTCGTCGAGGAATTCCCCGGCCGCGGCATCTCAGGCCCCTACACCGTCACCAACGCCGCCAACGCCGTGCTGGGCACCGAGCAGGTGGTGATGGTGGTGCGCGACCGCCACGCCCCGGCACGCATCCTGGAGACGAAGCCCCTCACCCGCTTCATCGACTACACCTTCGAGCCCTTCAGCGGCCGCATCCTGCTCAACCGGCCTGTGCCGTCGCTGGACGAGAACCTGAACCCGGTCTCGCTGCGCATCACCTACGAGGTGGACCAGGGTGGCCGCAAGTACTGGGTCTATGGTGCCAATGGCCAGTTCCAGCCCACCGAGGGCACCGACATCGGCGCTGCCTGGGTGAAGGACCGCAACCCGCTGGCCCCCTTCGAGATGGGCAGCGCCAACGTGGGCGCCACCCTGGGCGAGAACGGCTGGGTCCGCGCCGAGATCGCCCGCACCCGCTCCAGCGCCGACTCGGTCAGCGGCCGACGCTACAACCTGACGCCCAACCAGACGTCCGCTGAAGTGGCCGGAAACGCCTGGCGCGCCGAAGCCGGATACGAAGGCGACAAGGGGGCCATCGGAGCCTGGTACGGCCAGAGCGACATCGGCTTCAACAACCCGGCCTCCTCCTTTGCCGGTGGCCAGCGCCAGGCCGGCGTCGAGGCCCGCCGCGTGCTGCGCGACGCTGTGGCCCAACCCCGGACGCAGGACACGGCAGGCGGCGCGGCAGCAAGCACCGATGAAGCCCCCGCCGACGCCACTTCCACGACCGCCAAGGACGCATCCAGCCATCAGGTTGGCGTGGCCGTCTACACCCGAGGCCACTTCGTCACCGACCGCCAGACCGATGCCGAACGGACCCAGATCCAGGCCGGTGTGCAACTGGACCTGTCGCCCCGGGTACGCGTGGAAGTCGGTGCCAACCGTGTCGATGAACAGGCCGGCAACACCAGCCAGAATGGCCTGGTCACGGCCAGCAACCTCACGGCCCCCTACGGCATCGGCATCGTCGACCAGGGCTTCGGCGGAGGCATGTACGGCAGCAGCAACACCGCGCTGGACCCCATCCGCGGCGAGACGCTCTACAACACCGGCGCCAGCTGGAGCACCGGCCATGGCAGCAGCGTGGGTACCGGACTGGCTGGCGTGCCGGTGGAATACACCGCTGCCCAGCTGGGCCTGTCGGTCCTGGCCACCGACCGCTGGCGCATCGGCGCCGAGGTGGAGCAGGACCTGAATCACCACGAACACAAGCGCGCAGCCCTGGGCACCAGCTACCGCCTGCAGGAAAAGACGCGCCTGTTCGGCCGCTACGAATGGAACACCGGCCTGTCCAGCGTGGCCACCAGTGCCACCGTCACCGACCCGCAGACCGGCGCCCAGGTCGCCAGCCCCTACCGCAGCGATGCCTTCGTGTTCGGTCTGGACACCGAGTACATGGAAGATGGCACCCTCTACAGCGAATACCGCATGTATGACGCCATCAGCGCCCGCCAGGCGCAGTGGGCCAACGGTATCCGCAACATCTGGCGCCTGTCGCCCCGCCTGTCGCTGCAGACGGGCGCCGAGCACCTGAAGGTCCTCGACGGCACCGACCGCAGCGCCACCGCCATCACCACCGGCATCCAGTGGCAACCCAACGAACGCTGGCAGATCGCCAACCGGCTGGAATGGCGACACACCGGCAGTCAGCGTGCCGCAGGCACCACCGCCACGGCACAGGCCGATCCGTACCTGTCCGGCTACGACAGCTGGTTGTCCACCATCAGCCTGTCTCGCAAGCTCAACCGTGACTGGACGGCCCTGGTGCGCAACTACTATCTGCTGAACGATTTCGACAGCAGTGCAGCCAAGCGCTACGAGAACCGCTTCCAGCTGGGCTTCGCCTACCGGGACACCGACACCAACCGGGTCAACACCCTGTTCCGCTACGAATACTGGCGACGACGTGACCCGGTGCTGCAGGCCGTGGCCGACGCCAGCGCCCAGCCGCTGTCCGATGGCTACCTCAAGCACATTGCCAGCCTGGTCTCCGACTGGCATCCGGACCGCAACTGGTGGCTGACCGGTCGCCTGGCCGGCAAGCGCCAGACTGACCACTTCTCCAGTGGCGACAGCCGCTTCCGCGCCTGGCTGGCGGGTGGACGCGCCACCTACAGCCTGACCGAACGCTGGGATGTCAGTGCCCTCGCCTACCGGATGTGGAGTCCGCACCTCAACAGCCAGAACGCCTTCGGCGCCGAACTGGGCTACCTGCTCACCTCCAACCTTTGGCTGTCGGGCGGCTACAACTGGGCCGGCTTCCGCGATTACGACCTGGCCGGATCGGAATACACCAGCCGCGGCGCCTATCTGCGCCTGCGCTTCAAGTTCGACGAACGCCTCTTCCGCGGCAGCGACCCGAGCGTCAACCACACGCTGGACCGCTGACCCGACGCAGCCACGACTGCCGCCCAGGCTTTCTCTCTGTTCCCGGCATGGGCAGGACCCTCGCGCCTCAGCGTGAGCGCCTGCCCATGTCCGCTTTCTCTCGGTGAATCCCATGACGCCACTCACCCCGAGCGCCCTTCCCGACCTGCAGACTCCGGCCCATCCGTCGTCCCACAGAAAGTCGCCATTGGCCACCGCCCTGCTGGCCGCCCTGGCGATATGGTCGTTACCGGGTCACGCCGCCATCACGAACGTCGGATATACGCTCACCGCCGACGGCACACCGGGCTGGGACCCCACCGACGGTCCGGGCCTGGACAGTGGCCCGAAGAATGGCATCGTGCGCACCCATGACGAGATCAACTACCAGGTTGCCATCTCCTATGCTGGCGGCACGAAGGATGTACTGATTGAAATGACCCTGCCCCGTGGCGCCGATGGAAAACCGATGGCCGAATGGCCTGCCAGCGCCCCCGCAACCTGCCTGCAGGGCAAGTCCAGCGTTTCAGCCGATCGCCAGAAAATGATCTGCGCCGTCCCCGACTACACCGGGGCCGGCACCAATTCCGGCAACTTCACCGCCATGGTTCTGGGGTCGAACAGGAACGGCACCCAGCTGCCCGCCCCCACCCTGAAAGTAAGTGCCGTCGGACAGGCCGGACTGTCTGCTGCCAGTCTGCCTCCCGCGCTGACCATCAGTGCAGCGCCCACCTACGATGTGGTGATCGAAACCAGCTACAACGGCAACCCCAAGGCCTACGGTTTTCAGGGTGAAGGGGGCCCGAACGGCAAGGACGGTTTCTACCACCGCATGCTCGTGGGTCTCCTGGCCCGCAACCCCAACGGCAACGGCAGAAAAGGCGTCGAGCAGCTTGATCCCACCAAGCCCATCGAGATCGCCCTTGATGTCAGCGGCTATCCCCAGTCGGTTCGACTGGACAACTGGCGCACGAAAGACAATACGTCCCCAAACAATATGCCGACCGGCAGCTTCGCCGACGGCTGCGGCAGCGTCTGGGACGGCCGCCCCAGCCTTCTGGCCGGTGAAGCCATCAACGTCCACCAGCGTGTGGGCGACACGGGCGCACGCAACACAAGCAACTGGATCGTCGCCAACGGCGGCGATTGCGCCGCTGTACCCACAGCCAATGGCCTTCCGGACAACCAGACCGTCCGCATCCGTCTGACTGGCGTGGATACCACGTTGGCCCGAACCCCGACGGTGAAACGCAGCGGCGAATCCATTCCACCCGACGAATACTGGGTGGCCAACAAGGCCGTTGTGTTCTGGACCGACCTGGCCGAATATCCGCCAGCAGTCCCGGTACAGCACCAGCTGTCCCTGCGCGAATTCAAAGCCACTTCCATCAGCGGGCAGGCAGCCACCAATGGTCGTACCAGCAATGATTCGCTCACGTACCAGATCACCAACCGGATGCAGGGCTATGCCAGCAAGGTCTACAGCCCTGACCTGACCCTGCCCCTGCCCACCGGGACCGCAGCTGACCCCGGCTATTCGGGAGATTCCATTGTCGACTACGCGGCTCATGGCCAGCACGTGAAGAGCCGGGTGGGCTTCAACAATCAGGGCAGCGTGGCCTACCGGAATCTGACGCTGTGCGACATCATCGACCGCACCGCCTTCGATCCCGGTCAGAACTTCAGGGCTGAACTCGATACTCAGGGCCTCAATCCCCGCGTCCAGTACGGCGTTCGCGCCGCCGGCCCCTCCTTTGCCAGCACTGACAGTGCCATCGGCCCGCTGCTCCGCGACAACTCGGGTCTGGGCAGCTCCGAGTACGCACAGGACACCTGCGCCGGCCCCGGCATCACCTGGCATGACACCGTTGCGCAGGCCGAGGCTGCCGGTGGCCTCACCTATGTCCGGGGAAGTCTGGACAGCCTGCCCGGCGGCAAGAGCGCCTACCTGCACATCTACGGGATACAGCTGCGCAAGACCTGGGCGGAGAGCATTACCGTCCAGACCCCCGGCACGCAGCTTCGCCAGAAAGGTGCCGAGATCGCCGAGGGTAGCGTCATCCGCAATCGTGCCGTAGTTCACGCCGACAACGTGGATGCCGCCACCCTGAGGGACATGAACGCCCAATTGCGTGACCACCTGCAGGTCACCAAGGCGCGCACCACCACCCGCATCACCAAGAAGATCATCGAACCGGCCAACGCCACCCAGCCCGTGGCGGCCGGCACCACACTCACCTTCCAGCTGCTGCCGCGCTACGCCACCGTGCTGCCGCCCTACCCCGGCACCGTCACCGTCACCGACGTGCTGCCGCGCGGCATGCGCTATGTGCCCACCAGCGGCCGCCAGGGCGGCCGGCCCGTCGAGCCCCGGGTGGAAGAGGATACCCCCTCGCAGGGCCTCACCCGCCTGACCTGGACCTACACGGACGTCACCCCGCACGTGGGCGGTGACATGGAAGGCGGCGCCTTCCTGCCCGACATCACCTTCCGTGCACGCCTGGCGCTGACACTGCCCAACGGCGCATCCCTGCGCAACCAGGCCGTGGTCAGCGGCGGCGCCATCGATGCCGACGAGGACTGCGAGTTCGACACCGCCAGCGGCGGCTTCAAGGCCTGCGCCAAGTCGGCCGAGGCTTCCGTCACCATCGACACGCCCCCCGGCTTCGTGCTGCAAAAGACCGTCTCCAGGGAGGAGATCGAGCCGGGCGAGGCCTTCCATTACGACATCGCCTTCTATGCCCTGGGCCAGACGCTGCGGCAGATCGACATCCCCGACGTGATCGACATCCTGCCCTTCGTGGGTGATGGCACGACCGATGCCGCGCGCTCGTTCAACGGCCGCAGCCCGGTCTCGCGCTTCGATGCCGGCGCCTACCACCTGCAGGCCGTCGAGCCCCCGGCCATCGATCCGGGCATGCGCATCTACTACACCAACCGTGCGCCTGCCGAGATCCACAACGACGCCCGCGACGCCAGCAACGCCCTGCCCGGCGGCAGCACCCGCTGGTGCCAGGCCTCCGAGTTCGGCCAGGCCGGCTGCCCGGCCAGCATCGGCGAGAGTACAGCCATCCGCACCCAGTCCACGCTCACGCGTCTGGGCTCGGGCGAGCCCTACGAGATCCGCGTCAGGATGACGAGCGATGCGCTCATCGCCCAGCCCGGCGACATCTTTGCCAACCACGCCGGCGCCCGCCCCCTCAATGCCGGCAGCCACCTGCTCTACACCTATTCCGGCACCGACCTGAACGTGCGCATCCGCACGACACCCGTCAACAGCCTGGCCGGCCGGCTCTACATCGACGGCCACCAGGACGGCACCTTCAACCATGACGATGCCGCCCTGCCCAACCAGTGCGTGAGCCTGCAGGGTCAGGACGCCCAGGGTCGGGCCGTCACGCTCTCTACCCGCAGCAATGCCCAGGGCGAGTACGGCTTTGCCATGGGTGCGGCCAACACCGTGTTTGCCAGTGCCGACTGCAGCGGCACGGCGCTCGTGCGCTTTGCCGGGGTGCCCAGCGGCACCTACACACTCTCGCGTGTCACGGCCAACAGTGCAGACAGCCTGCCGGGTGCGGCTCATGCCGGCGAACAGGGCGGTCAGCCCGCCACCGACGGCCGCAGCATTGCCAGCGTCACACTGACGGGTGACCAGAATGCCACCGGCTACGACTTTACCGAAGCACGCCAGAAACCCCGGCTCTCGCTGCAGGCCAGCATCGACAACACCCATGGCGGCAAGGCCCAGCTGGGCGAGATCGCGCTGACGGCCAAGGGGCCGGGCGATCCGGCGCTCACGCTCCAGGGCAGCAGCGGTAGCACCCCGGTCACCCGTACCGAGGTGGAGCCTGGCACCTATGCCCTGTCCTCCCCGGCCCTGGCGGGCTACGCCGTCAGCGACTGGCAGTGCGTGGTCAATGGCCAGGCCCCGGTCGATGGCGCCAGCGTCGCGCTCACCTGGGGCGATGAGGCCACCTGTTCCGTGCGCTATGCCGGTCGGGCCGAGCCGCAGCTCACGCTGGTGGGTCAGGTGACCAACAACCACGGGGGCAAGCTGGGCGTGCATGACGTGCGCCTGTCGGCACACCACGACAAGGACACCGACCCCACCCTCCACGGTGTCACGGGCGAGGCTGCCGTCTCCCAGGCGAATGTCGCGCCCGGCACCTGGACGCTTTCTGCGCCGGAGCTGCCCAACTACCGCCATGGCGACTGGCGCTGTGTCATCACCACCGGGCACGGTGCGTCTGCGCAGACCACGACCACCACGGGTGCCACCCTGGCGCTGGACTACGACCAGAAGGCCACCTGCACCCTGGCCTACGAGGATCTGCCGCGGGCCAAGGAATCGCGCCTCACACTGGTGAGCGTGGTCAACAACCGCCACGGCGGCACGGCCACGGCAGACAGCGTCCCGCTGTCGGCCAGCCACTTTGAGGCGGCCACCTCCCGCACGGTCACCGTCTCGGGCAACAGCGGCAGCAGCGCCGTCACCCAGGCCGATGTCGTGACCGGGGACTGGACGCTCTCGGCCCCCACCCTGCCCCAGTACTGGCACAGTGACTGGCAGTGCAGCATCGACGGGGCACGCCCCATCCGCATCGCCAACGGGACCGCCAAGGCCGGTCTGGCCAGCAGCCTGAACCTGCAAAAGGGCCAGGCCGCCGTCTGCACCATCGTCTACGAGGACAGCGCACCGGCGCGGCTCACGCTCGTCAACACCGTCACCAACGTCCTGAGCGGTACCGCCCAGGCCGAGGACTTCCCGCTCTCGGCCGATGGCCGCATCCTCGTGGATGGCCGCAGCGGCCAGCCCCGGGTGACCCAGGTGGAAGTGCCGGCCGGCGCCTACACGCTGGCAGCCAGCCCCCTGCCCGGCTACTCGGCCAGCACCTGGAGCTGCACGAACGCCAGCGGCCAGGCCGTGAACCTCGCCAACAGCAAGCTCTCGCTGCAAAGCCATGACGATGTCACCTGCCGCGTGCATCACGTGGACCAGCCGGTGAGCCTGACGCTGGCGCTGGACATCAGCAACAGCCATGGTGGCACGGCCACGCCGGCCCAGCATGCGGTCTCGGCCAGCGGCCCGGACAGCATCCAGGGCATCACCGGCAGCCGGCCCGTGACGCTGGCCGGGGTGCGCCCGGGTGTCTACGAGCTGCAGGCGCTGGCGCTGCCCGGCTACCAGACGGGCAAGTGGATCTGCAACGGCGGCTCGCTCAGCGGCAACACCCTGACGCTGGCCAACCAGCAGAACGTCACCTGCCGGCTGGAATTGAAGGACATCCCGGCCTCGCTGAAGCTGGCCAAGACCGTCGAGGGCAGTGCACACCTCGTGGCCGGCACCGCCAACGAGTATGACGTGGCCTACTCCCTCTCCGTCAGCCATGAGGGCGGCATCGCCGGCGTCTACGACCTCGTCGACACCCCCGCCTTTGACAGCGACGTGGAGATCGTCAGCACCACCATCCTGCGCAACGACCAGCCTCTGAGCGTGACGCCTTCGGCTGTCACGGGTAATGCCCAGGGTCGCCAGCAATGGCCGCTGGCCACCCAGCAGTCGCTGGCCATCGGGGCCACCGATGTGTACCGCATGACCTTCCGTGTGCGCGTGCCCTTCGACGGCAGCACCGCCAACGACCGCTGCCAGGCAGCTGGTGACGGCTCGGGCCACGGCCTCTTCAACGCTGCCACCCTCGCCCGCCAGCAGGGTGGTCAGGCCAGCGGCGAGCCCCTCTCGGCCCAGGCCTGTCTCGACACGCCCCAGCCGGTGGCCGTGACCACGCTCTCCATCGACAAGACCAGCGCCAGCCGCTCGGTCGAGGTGGGCGAGCTCATCACCTATCAGCTGCGCATCCGCAACAACGGCAAGTCCCCTGCCCTGTCGC
>ERZ773035.709-NODE-709-length-26403-cov-41.332169_pt1 | contig 26403 bp, 24 predicted proteins | sample MGYA00511487_ERZ773035 | MGnify/ENA primary metagenome ERZ773035 (study PRJEB29015, sample SAMEA2737985) | human oral metagenome | biome: human oral; feature: human-associated habitat; material: dental | place: China | collected 2024 ...
CGGCCCCAAGTGCCCTCAGGGTCGCAGGAGAATCCCCGCTGCCCGGGTCGGGGGCTCCGTTCCCCGGTGCCCTCAGGGCAGGATCCGCGCCCGGCCGCTGCGGGGGCGGGCCGCCCTCCGGCGTCCCCGGGGCTGCGGCGGCCCCCTCCCCCAGCCACCGGCCCGCGACGACGACGCGGGGGCCGTTCACAGGCGCGGCAGGCGGGTGAGCAGCAGGGCCTCGGCCAGGATCGCGTTCTTCAAGTCGGGGATCGACTGGGACTCGTCCTCGGAGTGGGCGTTGGTGAGGGGGTCCTCCACGCCGGTGACGACCACCTGGGCGCCGGGGAAGATCCGCTGGAAGTCCGCGATGAAGGGGATGGAGCCGCCCACGCCGATATTGACGCTCGGCGTCCCCCACGCCTCGGTGAGGCACTCGTGGAGCAGGGACGCCACCGGGGAGTCCATGTCCGCCTGGAAGCCATTGCCGCCGTCGTTCTTCTGCACCTCCACGCGGGCGCCGAAGGGCGCGTGGGCGCACAGGTGGGCGGCCAGCTTGTCGAGCGCCTCGTCGGGGTCGGCGCCCGGCACCGTGCGCAGCGACAGTCGGAAGCGGGTGTGCGGGGAGATCGTGTTCGAGGCGTCGCGCACACTGCGCGCATCGAAGCCGATGACGGTGATCGACGGCTTCGTCCACACCCGGGCGGCCAGGTCGCCGGTGCCCGCCAGGCGAACGCCGTCGACGACGCCCGCGGCGGCCCGGAAGTCCGCCTCGTCCCACACGACATCGGCGTCGTCGCACCCTCCCAGCCCTTCGACGGCGACCGAGCCGTCGGCGTCGAAGAGGGAGGAGATGAGCATGGAGGAGACCACGACGGAGTCCAGGAGCGGGCCCCCGAAGGCCCCGGAGTGGACGGCATGGTCGGCCACCGTGACATCGACCGTGGCGATGGCGTTGCCGCGCAGGGTCGAGGTGACGGCCGGCTCCCCGGCCTTCCAGTTGCTGGAGTCGGCCACCACGATGACGTCGGCCGCCAACTCGTCGCGGTGGGCGTCCAGGAAGGCGGTGAAGGACGGGGATCCGATCTCCTCCTCTCCCTCGACGTAGACGACGACATTGACCGGCGGGCGCTCGCCCAGCAGCGCCATGCAGCCCAGGTGGACGACCACTCCGGCGCCGTCGTCGGAGGAGCCCCGCCCGTAGATGCGGTCCCCGCGCACCTCCGCCTCGAAGGGGCTGAGGGACCAGCGGGACACGTCGCCCGTGGGCTGCACGTCGTGGTGGGCGTAGAGCAGGACCGTGGGCGCCCCCTCGACGCGGGGGCCGCGGGCCACGACCGCGGGCATCCCGGCGGTGCCGTCGGGCGCGTCCTCGCTGAGCACGCGGGCGCTCATGCCCAGGGCCTCGAAGCGCTGGCGCAGGTGCTCGGCGCTGGCGTCCACGTCCGCGCGGTGGTCGGGGTCGGAGGAGATGGAGGGGATCGCGACGAGGGCCTTGAGCTCGTCGAGCAGCGCGGGGAACGCCTCGTCGAGGCGTGCGCGCAGCGCGTCGGTGGCGGCGGTGGTCCCGGAGGCGTGTGTGTCATTCATAGCGCCCAGGTTAGCCCATGGAAGCGGCCAAATGCCCCCGCATCGGCTAGCCTGAGGGGGTGTTTAGCCGAAAGAAGCATGCCGACGACGCCCACGCGCCCGCTGAGGAGCCCGCAGCCCCCACGGCCTCCGGGAAGAAGGGCCGCCCGACCCCGACGCGCAAACAGGCCCAGGCGCGCAACAACCGGCCCCTGGTGCCCGCCGACCGCAAAGAGGCGAAGCGCCGGGCGAGCCAGGCGCGCAACGCCCGCTTCCGCGCCGAGCAGCAGGCCCTCATCACGGGCGACGAGCAGCACCTGCCGGCCCGCGACAAGGGGCGGGTGAGGCGCTTCGTGCGCGACTGGGTGGACGCGCGCTGGTCCTTCGGCGAGTTCGTCATGCCGCTCATCCTGCTGTCCCTGGTGCTCGTCATGGTGCTCTCCGCCTTCGCCGACCGCATGAGCCTGCAAGTCGCGTCCGGGCTTCTGATCGGCTCGACCATCCTCATGTACGGGTCCTTCGTGGTCGTCATCCTCGAGTCGACCATCGTGTGGCGCAGGATCCGCAAGCGCCTCGCCGAGCGCTACCCCAATGACGAGATCCCGCGCGGCACCTGGTACTACTGCTTCTCGCGCATGCTGTTCCTGCGGCGCTGGCGCTCCCCGCGCCCGCAGGTGGCCCGCGGCGAGTTCCCGAAGACGAAGAAGTAGGGGCCGGAGCGCTCACAGCCCCGTCCGGGGGCGCGCGGGGGCGCCAGACTACGCGCAGCCGGGCAGCGACCAGCATTTTCTGCACCACTTAGCACGCGCCTGCACCACTTAGGTCCACACGATCCCTGTTTTTGCGGGCGTTTCGGGGACCTAAGTGGTGTAAAGCGGTTCTAAATGGTGCAGGGGGCATCTCACTGGCGCAGGCCCCGAGCGAGCGGGTGGCGGCGTTGCGGGCGCCGTGGCCCAGGCCCCGCCCGGGCGTGGTTCCACAGGACTGCCGAAGGGGCGCGTTTCCACAACCGGGAAGCGCGGGGCGCGGGCATCCACACCCGGAGGCCGAGGGGGTGCGGCGCGCGGCGGCGGCGCGCGATGGTTGGGGCAACACCCGCTCCACCCACCAGGAGGCACCCCATGCCAACCGTCATCGCGAACCCCGTCCCCGGACTCTACGGCCACTCCGGCTGGCTGGACGACACCGGGATCCGCGCCCTCCTCCGCCCGCTCACGGCCTCCGGCTCCGAGTGCTCCGACTACGCCCGCGTCCAGGGGATCGGCGCCCCCGTCGCCGAGCGCCTGCTCGCCCTTCTGCCCGCCGGGCAGTTGGAGGACCGGCAGAACAACGCCCCTGCCCTGGGCGACCTCCTCTCCGCGGCCGTCGCCCATCCCGGCGTGCGGCTGTGCGGGTACATGATCGCCCCGCCCCGCTGGGACGAGCGGCTCACCATCGACGCGCTCCTGGTCCCCGCCTCGGACCTGGGCTCCTCCTCGGACCTGCTCCCCGGCAGCGGGCCGCTGGACGCGGATCGGCGCTCCGGCCCGGCGGCGCTGGGCACGGGCAGCCCCACCGAGGGGGTTGGCGCACCGGGCGCGATCAGCGCGCCCAACGGGAGCGCTGCGCTGGCGACCGCCTCCGCAGGAGCCGCCCAGAGCGGGGTCCCCGACGGGGCGCGCCCCACAGGGATGCCGCCGCGCGAGGAGCACTGGCTTCGCATCCGCGATTTCCTGGGCCTGGCGGCCAACACCGTTGCACCCGACGAGCTCTCGTGCGCGTGCGCGGGGCCCGGAGGCGCCCTCGCCTGGTGGGCGTGGTGGGATTAATCGCATACGCTTGGGGCATGATCGGCAGCGCGTACCGCTGGGCGTTCCAGCACTTCATCTCCAAGTCCGACCCCGAGCGTGCCCACCACCTGGGGCTCGGGGCAATCGCCCTGGCGGGGGCCTTCGCGCCCACGCGGGGCCTCATGCGGGCAACCGTCGGCCACCTCGACCCCCGCACGGCGCCGACGCGCGTCATCGACGGCGCCGAGCAGCCCCTCATGATCGGACCGCGCGCCCTCGCCTCGCGCATGGGCCTGGCAGCGGGCATGGACAAGAACGCCGAGGCCGTCCTGGGGCTCGCCGCCCTCGGCTTCGCCTTCGTCGAAGTCGGCACGATCACGCCCCGCCCCCAGCCCGGCAACGACGCGCCCCGCCTGTGGCGGCTGGTCGACCAGCGGGGGCTGCGCAACCGGATGGGCTTCAACAACGACGGCGCCGACGCCGCAGCCGTGCGCCTGCGCGCACTGCGCTCCACCAAAGCCGGGCGCAGCGCCGTCGTGGGGGCGAACATCGGGAAGAACAAGACCACTCCCGAGGAGGACGCCCCCCGGGACTACGCCTACTGCGCGCGCGTTCTGGCGCCGTGGGTGGACTTCATCGTCATCAACGTCTCCTCCCCCAACACTCCCGGCCTGCGCGACCTGCAGTCCGTGGACCGCCTGCGCCCCATCGTCGAGGCGGCGCGCGACGGGAGCCGGCAGGCCTGCCCCGACCGCGACATCCCGCTCTTCGTCAAGATCGCGCCCGACCTGTCCGACGAGGAGATCGTTGGAGTATGCGGCTTGAGCCGCAGCATGGGCCTGGCCGGGGTGGTCGCCACGAACACCACCGTCGACCACGACCTCGGCCAGGGCGGCGTCTCCGGAGCCCCCCTGCGCGAGCGCGCCCTCGACGTGATCCGCCTGGTGGCCGCCAACCTCGACGACTCCCAGCTGCTCATCGGCACCGGTGGCGTGTCCTCTCCCGCCGACGCCCGCCGCATGCTGGGGGCGGGGGCGGACCTGGTCGAGGCCTTCACCGCCTTCATCTACGAGGGGCCGACGTGGCCCGGCACCCTCGCCCGCGCCCTCCAGCGGCCCTGAGGACGCGATGCTCATCCCCCTCACCGGCCCGGACCTGTCCGCCGATCCCCGCCTGGACGACTACACGCGCCTCAAGGACGTGAAGCTGCGCGCCCGCCTGGAGCCCGAGCGCGGCCTGTACATGGCCGAGTCCACCAGCGTCATCACGCGCGCCCTGGACGCGGGGCACTCCCCCCGCTCCTTCCTCATGGCCCAGCGCCACCTGCCGGGCCTGGCCGGGGCCATCGAATCCGCCACGGGCTCGGCCGACGGCGGGCCCGTCCCCATTTTCACCGCGCCCGAGGAAGTCCTCGAGCAGCTCACGGGCTTCCACCTGCACCGCGGCGCCCTCGCGGCGATGCACCGGCCCGCCCTGCCCCGCGCCGACGAACTGCTGGCGACCGCCCGGGGCGGCGCCCCTGCCCGCCGCGTTGTCGTCCTGGAGGACCTGGTCGACCACACGAACGTGGGCGCGGTCTTCCGCTCTGCCGCGGCACTGGGCGTCGATGCGGTCCTGGTGACGCCCTCGTGCGCCGATCCCCTGTACCGCAGGTCCGTGCGGGTCTCGATGGGCACGGTGTTCCAGGTCCCGTGGACGCGCCTGGAGGCGTGGCCCGATATGGGCGCGCTGCACGGCGCCGGGTTCACGGTCGCGGCCCTGGCGCTGAGCGACGAGGCCGTGCCCCTCGACGACTTCGCGGCGCTGCCCGTCCTGGCGGCCCCGGGTGCCAAACTCGCGATGGTGATGGGCACGGAGGGCGACGGGCTGGGGCGCCGCACCATCGCCGCCTCCGACTACGCGGTGCGCATCCCCATGGAGCACGGCGTGGACTCCCTCAACGTCGCCGCCGCCTCCGCCGTCGTGTTCTGGGCGACGCGGGGCGTGGGGGCGTTCTTCTGAAGAGCGGTGGATTGAAGGGGACGCTGCGCAACGAAAGGTTCGGGCTGTTCTACGAGCGATGTCGCACTTACAAAAGGATGAGGCTCCGTGAACCTCACATTCTCCTAGTAGGAGGCTTCAGCCTCCTGCTCAGCGAGTGTTGGCGTGCACTCACATAGATATGTCGCTTCATCAAGGATACAGCACAATTTCTTAAAACCTTGGTCAAGCACTCCGGCGAGTTCAGGGAAGTCCACATGTTCCTGAGTATTGGGTAAGTTGCCCGCGTATCGGAATGCTGTCCCCCTTTCATCAGCATCATGGAAGTTCAGGACTAACATTTCGACGGACTTGGGAAACTCCTCCGGAAAACCAAACACAGAATAATGCTTCTTGGTTTCGTTCAACAGTTTGTGAAGATTGTGCGAGAACCCCCTTTTGAACTTCTCCAGCGAAACAGCGCTCTCCAGCTCCTGAGTGCGCCCATCCACATACTGCATCCTGAGTTCAACGAGGCAACGAATGGAGTCCTTGAGCTGAAGTTCGATGGCCTGACGGTAGAGAGCCAGGAACGGAATTAGCATCAGGTCATCGACCGGTCTTCCTTTGAAGGTGCTTGCAAGCCGTTGGGCGGAAAAATGATACGCATGCGCATAGTGTCCGTCGGTCTGGTACGGATATCGCACTATCAGTCTGCTGTACTCCTGGCACGGAGCCGCTGCAAGCAATTTCAACGGCGCCTGTTCCTTTTTCTCATCGCACATGGCGCACCTCCTCTTTTCAGGATTTCACATACGAGCGCACCGTCGGCGACCCGCGTGCACGGCCCATTCACTCAATCCCAGGCGGAGGCATCAACCTCTCCTGGGGATGAATATAGACTCAAAGTCAAAGATATCACAAGTTTAACACATATCCTTTTTCATGAAACCGTCCGCGAAATCGAGGAAAGTGAGTGAATCCTACCCGACCAAGGTCGCACCCCGTCCCCCCGGCCTCCCCGGGCCCACCGGGCGGCGAGCTCCCCCACGATCTGGGCGATCGCCTCGGCGCACTCGTGCCAGTCCGCGACGGCGCACGTCGGGTACCCGGCGGCCTCATATCCGGCGCGCGCTCACTGGTCCTCCCCCGACTCATCACCGGACCCACCGGATTGATCCGACTGGCTGGAGTCGCCCCGCGCAGGCGGGGGCGGATTCGGCTGCTTGGTGTCCTTGTCGAAGGCAGGGTAGACCACCAAATCGGGGAACACCTCCTCAGTCGAGGGCAGCACGTACTCATTGAGATCCCCCATCGACCCATCCGACGGACGACACCCCGACTCATACTGAATCGGAGACCTCCGATACGGGAAGTAACCAATCCGCACCTCCCCTCCATTAGCCGCGTCACCACTACTAAGAACGAAGGACCCATCCTTCTGCACGGTTCCCCGAGTCCCCTTGTACGGCAGACCAGACAACTCCTGCGACGCTATCTCATCAATATCCGCATCCGTCACCGACACCACATACAGGATCTCACTGCGGAACAACCACCCCTGTTCCTTCCCCGGCCCCCAGTCCCGACAATGGTGAATAAGGCGAAGCGGGGACACTCCAAGAGTCCCCCCACCCCGCTGCGCCAGGGCACGGACGAAACCCGCCAGCACCGGCTCCTCCGACCGCAAGTACTCCTCGATCGACTCGCGCTGGGCGAACGGGGTCTCCGCCTGCGGCAAACCCAACGCCTCCTGCGGGCTCTGCGACCGAGGAACCAACCCACACCCCGACACCAACAGAACCACACACACAAGAACACCAGCGGCCCTGGCGAACACACGACTGGTCATCCCAGACCTCCCCTCACTGGAGCACCACGGCGCGGGCGGAAACACAGCAGCTCGAGCGCCGCGGCGCAGGCGGAAACCCAACGGCTGGAACCAGTGCGGCGCCGGTAGAAGCACGGCGGCCGGAAGTCCGTGCGGCGGCTAGCAACAGCCCACCGCGCCCTCGCATCCGGCGCGCACTCACTGGTCCTCCCCCGACTCATCACCGGACCCACCCGACTGGGCAGGCTGACCCGACTGGCCGGTGTCCGTGCTCGGGGGCGGGTTCGGGTCCCCCGTGTCCTCGTCGAAAGCCGGGTAGACCACCAAATCAGGGAACACCTCCTCAGTCGAAGGCAGCACGTACTCATTGAGATCCCCCATCGACCCATCCGAGGGACGGCACCCAGACTCATAATGAAGGGAGGAGCGCTTACCCGGGAAATAGAAGATTTCCATTTCTCCACCGTTTGCGGAATCACCACTACGCAATATCAATGAACCATCACCATGCATCGGACTCTGAGTCCCCTTGTACGGCAGACCGGACAACTCCTGCGACGCTATCTCATCAATATCCGCATCAGTCACCGACACCACATACAGAGTCTCACTGCGGAACCGCCACCCGTACTCCTCCCCACGCCCCCGATCAGAACAAATCTGAAGGAGCCGCGCCGGTTGGAAACCAATCGTCCCACCGCCCCTCTCCGCCAAGGCACGGACGAAACCCGCCAGCACCGGCTCCTCCGACCGCAAATACTCCTCAATCGACACACGCTGGGCGAACGGCGTCTCCGCCTGCGGCAAACCCAACGCCTCCTGCGGAGTCTGCGACCGAGGAACCAACCCACACCCCGACACCAACAGAACCACACACACAAGAACACCAGCGCCTTTGGCGAACACACGGCCACTCACTTCGCGCCTACCACGACACTGCAGATGTCGTCGAACACCTTGTTGCGCTCCCCTGGCTTGGGCGGGGCGAAGTAGGAGGAGTGGTTGGCGATGGGCGACCAAGGGTTGGACACGTACCCTTGCGCCCCTGTGGCATCCCCCGACAGGTGCTGGATGCCCTCCAACTCCTGGGGATCCCTGGCGAAGTCCGACCAATCCGGTCCCCTGCCCTGCACAGCCGAGTCCCCTTCAGGAACGGCGGAGACCCACACGTGGGAGGGATCGACCCCCAGCGCCCCCACCGAGTGCGCCCCACTGCCCGGGGAAGCGAGGTAGATGTGGTCGTCCACAACCCCCTCGCCCATCTGGAGCATCGCCAGCCCGGCGGTGGTGGACCCGTAGGAGTGGGACACACTGGTCAAATGCAACGATCCGCCCTGCTCGTCGCGCCACGAGCGCACACCCGTGAGGAACCCCGCCAACCGGTCGGCCCCCGCATGCGCCTTCTCCGTGCTGGCCACATCCGTGTCCCAGGTCTTCGTGATGTCCGTCGGGGCGTCGTAGTTCAACCACGCCACCACAGCGATCTCCGACTGTCTGGCCTCGACTTGTTCCGCAGCATTTGCGCGCATGCGGTCGGCGACATCCACGTAGTTGTCCAGCGAATCGCGCACATTGGTGCCCATGCCCGGGGTGAAGTTCGCGACGTGCTGGGCGTGGTCCACATCCCCCACAGCCACCGCCGCCTTCACCTGCTCCCCCGACGTGTCCAAGGCGAGCAAGGACAAGGGCGTTTCATCCGACGCCTGCTTCGTGCGCAACTGCTCGTCGATCTTCTGCAAGTCGGCCAGATCCCTCCCGGCGCGGTCCCGCTCCGCCTTGAGGGCCTTGGCCTCGTCACTGTCCTCGCCGTGCGCGCCCACGCAATCGTCGTACGCGGCCTGCGCTTGGTCGAACTTGGCCTGGGCCTGGTCGAGCAGGCCAGTGCCGGGGACGTGGTTGCCGTCGGCGTCCTCGCGCCCGTACAGGGCGAGCCGGTTCGCCTTGTCCCGCGACGCCATGTCGATCCCGTCCAAGTTGCCGTACTTCAAAGGATCGCGCTCGATGCACGCCTGGCGCTCCTCATCGGTCAGGGCCCCCCACCACGCGCTCACCTCCGACGGGGACCACGACTCGTCCGCGTCGTTGGGCAGGCCCGGGGAGATCGATGCCCTGCCCTCAGCTCTGGCGAATGTGCCCATTGCCAGTGGTCGTAATCGCTTGGTGAACTCCGCGTCCACCTCGTCGGCGATGCGCAGAGCATCAGCAACGCAGTCTTTCAGCTCCGTGTGCTTCGCCTCGGCGACCGTGTCCTCCTCCGTTTGAATGTGGGCCAACGGCCTTCCAGGAACATGATTGTACTTGCGACTAAAACTGTCAACGCTGCCATCGTCGTGGATTGGGTAGCCGATCTCCTCGGAGATCTCCAAAGCGCTTTCCACTTTCGCCTTCACCCGGCGCACGCCGTCCACGGCCTCGGCGCACGCCAGCATGTACTCGGCGAGGTAGTTCACCCCATGATCCAAGCAACTCTGCTGGCTCCCCAGCGCACCGCGCATCGCGCTGATGGAATCGCCCTGGGACTGGATGTGGCGCTGGTGATCCTCCAGCTCCGCGACCTGGGCGCGCGCTGTCCGCAACGCGTCCTCCGCCTGTTGCCTGGCGGCCTCGATATAGTCGGCGCGCCAGTTCAAGACATCACTCCACGCGACCATCAGTTCACCCCCGAGGAGTGGGCGATGTTCTGGAACGCCACAGTGTTGGCGTCCTCCGTGGCGGCGAACTGCGCGATCATATCCGCGAGGTTCACGCAGAAATCCGACAAACCGGAAACGACGCCGCCAACTCTTTTGTCAATGGCGTCCGCGGCCTGAACGCCCAGATCCGCGCTCTGCCCTCCGGGCATCCCCCCGTGGATATACGATCCAACCTCCTCGACCACCACCGGTCCCAGATCCTCGACCACATACCCTACGCGCTCATAGAGCGTCTCCAGATCGCCCGCCACAAGATAGAGGTCCGTCACCGCGTTCTCCCTTCCCCTTCGTGGGATGACCCTCGCACCGCAGCGCCGCGTCGAAAACCAGGCCTTTCAGGCGGCAGCCCAAACCCACGCCCGCGACGCCGTCAGGTACGTACCCCACCGTATCCGGCCCGCCCGGTACGGTGAACCCCGGTCCGCCCACCGGACACCGGTGACGGACCCCGGCCTCCCCCCGGGCCTACCGGGCGCCGAGCTCCCCCACGATCTGGGCGATCGCCTCGGCGCACTCGTGCCAGTCCGCGACGGCGCGCGTCGGGTACCCGGCGGCCTTGACGGGGTAGTCGTTGCCCTCGGCGTCCAGCCGGTCGCCGATGAAGAGCATGTCCTGCGGGGCGATGCCCGTGGCCTCCACCAGTTTGCCCATGCCGTAGGCCTTGTCGATGCCCCGCGTCGTGATGTCGATCGAGGTCGAGCCGCCGCCCCGTACGTCCAGCTCGGGCACGTCGGGGGCCACGGCGTCACGCAGCAGCGCCTTCTTCGCGCCGTCGGGATCCCACGCGCGCTTGGCGTCCAGGGGAGCCTCCTGCCCCAGAGCCGAGTAGGTGATCTGGGAGCCGCGGTCCTCGATGATGGGGCCCCACGTGTCCTCCTCCCACAGGCCCAGCTCCTTGGCGCGCCTCTCCAGGGAGGCGATCGCGCGGTCGCGCACCTGCGGGTCGAGGTCGTGGGCGTACTTCATGGCCCACTGGCCGTCCTCGTAACGGTAGTAGCGGGTGCCGCACGTGGGCATGAGGTGCAGGCGGGAGAGCTGGCTGTCCGTGGCGTGCAGTTGGGACAGGACCTGGGCGCGGAACTGCCCGATCTGCCCGCCGGAGATGATGCACACAGGCACGTGGTCGAGCAGGGACTGCAGCCGCTGGTCCATGAGGGGGGGCAGCGGCGACTTCGAGGGCGCCAGCGTGTCGTCGAGGTCGAAGGCGACGAGTTTCATCAGGACTCCTTTGGGATGCGGGCGCTCCGCCCTAGTCGGTTGCCGGATCGCCGGGGGCGCCGTCGTGGCGGTCGCTGGACTCCGCCGGATCGTCGGGCGGGCCCGGCAGGACCTGCAGGAGCACGACGGAGGCGACCAGGCCGCCCCACACCAGCAGGATCGTCACTACCATGATAAGGACAGCGATGGCGCTCATGCCCGGGCCCCTTCCCCGTTGGTCTCCCCGTCGTCGCCGGGGCCGTCACAGCCGCCCGGCGCCGCGCTGCCTTCACAGCCGCCCGGCGCCGTGTTCCCGTCGGGCCCCTCGCCTCCGCAGTCCCCCGGATCGCGGGGCTCCCCCGACCCGTCCTGGACGGCGGCCCCCGCCTCGTCGGCGTCGATGATCGCGCGGATCGACGGCGCGGCGAGGCGGTGGCGCCACGGCAGCAGCGTGAAGGCCACCGCGCCCACCACGGCGAGGGCGACGGACCCCCACCCGAAGACCGCGACGAGGCCCGGGGCGTAGGAGCCGTAGCCCTCCTGGACCAGGGTCACGGCGGTGATCCCCATCATGACGAGCAGGACCAGGGGGACGACCACGCCCACCAGGGGCTCCCACGGGCGCGGCACCTTCACCGAGGACACGGAGTTGAGGTGGCGGCGCAGGCCCCGCAGGCGCGGCGGCGCCACGGCGGCCAGGACGGCCACCAGGATCGCACTGGACACCACGCCGATGTTGTTGATGAAGTTATCGACGATGTCGAGGGTGTTCAGGCCGGACCGGGTGCCGAAGAGCGCCACGGAGACGACGGTGGCGGGAACGCCGAAGACCAGGGCTGCGCGGGCCGGCGACAGCCCGAACTTGTCCTGCAGGCCCCCCGAGACCACTTGCAGCAGGGACAGCAGCGAGGTCACCCCGGCCAGGGTCAACGAGGCGAAGAAGAGGACGCCGAAGATCGCTCCCCCCGGCATCATCGAAATGATCTTCGGGAAGGTCACGAAGGACAGGATGGGGCCGGAGACGCCCTGCACATCGCCCACGCCGACGCCCTGCTGGTGCGCCATGAAGCCGATGGCGGAGAACACCCCGATGCCCGCCAGGATCTCGAAGGACGAGTTGGCGAATCCCGCGACCAGGGCGGTGCCCGTCAGGTTGGACCTGCGCTTGAGGTACGAGGCGTAGGTCATCATGATGCCGAAGCCGACCGACAGCGAGAAGAAGATCTGCGCGAAGGCCGCCAACCACACCTGCGGGTTGGCCAGCGACTCCCAGTGCGGGGAGAAGAAGGCGTTCAGGCCCTCGACCGCGCCCGGCAGGAACAGGGCGCGCACGACCATGATGAGGAAGAGGACGACCAGCAGGGGCAGGAACACCTTGTTCGCCGCCTCGACGCCCCGGGCGATGCCGCGCCCGATGATCGCCAGGACCAGCACCCAGATGAGGACCAGGGGAACGGCGACCGCGGCGACGGGCTCCCAGGAGAACTGGTCGCCGGGCACCACCCGCAAGAACGTGTCCGTGAAGAAGGACGTGGGGTCCTCGCCCCAGCTCTGGTTCACGGAGTACACCATGTACTGGGCGCTCCAGGCGATGACGGCGCCGTAGTACACCAGGATGACGAAGCAGACGAAGGTCTGGAACCAGCCCAGCACCTCGCCCCCGGCCGCGAGCCTGCGCAGCGCCCACGGCGGCGACCCGCGGAGCTTGTGCCCCATCGCGTAGTCGAGCCACAGCATGGGGATGCCGACGAGGACGAGGGCCACCAGGTAGGGCACCAGGAACGCTCCCCCGCCGTTGGCGTAGGCGGTGCCGGGGAAGCGCCAGATGTTGCCCAGTCCGATGGCGGAGCCGATCGCCGCCAGCAGGAAGCCCGTCTGGCCGCTCCAGGACTCGCGTTTGGTGGTTCTGCGCGCAGTGGTCTCCATGGGGTTCCTGACTGTCGGTGTTCGAGGGATAAGGGCCAGCGTAGGAGAGTCCCGCGCAGCAGGCGCAACGGGGTCCATATATCAGACGAATCAGCTGGTCGCGGGACCGTCCGCGCCGCCGACAGGGCCGCCCGCGGTCGGCCTAGCGGGGCGGCTCGCCCACGCCGCCGACAAGCCTTGGAGGGGCGGCCCGCCCTCGGTCGGCGCAGAGGACGGCCCACGGTCGGCGCAGAGGGCCGCTCACGCCGCCGACAGGGCGTGGAAGAGCGCGGCGGCCGCGATGGTCACGGGCAGGGAGGCGAAGGTGGTGATGAGGACCGTCCCCTGCGCGATCTCCACGCCCCCGCCCGCCCGCGTCGCCGCGATGTAGGCGTTCTGAGCGGTGGGCAGCGTCGCCATGACCGTCACCGACATCAGGGCCTGGCCCCTCAGCCCGAGGGCCATTCCCACCGAGAGGGCGACGAGCGGCTGGACCACCAGTTTCGTCGCCGATGCCAGCACCGCGCCCGCTCCCCCGCGCACCCGCGCGCCCCCGCCGCGCAGGGAGATGCCGAAGGACAGCAGGATCATGGGCGGCGCCGCCTGGCCGAGCATCGAGGCCGTCACATCCACCAGGACCGGCATTGCCGCGCCCGTCGCGGAGAACACCAGGCCCGCCACCGCTGCGACCACAATCGGGTTGGTGACGACGAGGCGGGCCACGGCGCACGGCGACGGCGTCCGCCCGGCGGCGCTGACCTCGGCGAGCACGAAGAACATGGGGGTGAAGAACCCCACTTGGAACACGATGACGGGCAGGACCGCGGAGGCGTCCCCCAGGACGTAGACCGCGACGGGGATGCCGATGTACGCCCCGTTGTTCAGCGATGCCGCCATGGCCCCCAGCGCCAGGTCCGGCCCACGCAGTCGCGGCCACGCCCTGGCCACTGCGACGAAGAAGAGGGCGGCGCCCGCCCCCGAGGCGGCGGCCACCAGCAGCGGGCGCCCGAAGACGGAGGACACATCCGTGCCCGCCTCCGCGTGGAAGACCATCGCGGGGGAGGCCACCCAATAGGTGACCTGCGCGAGCGAGGTGGCGGCCTCCTGGCCGACGCGGTCGAAGCGCCTGGCCAGCCAGCCTATGCCGATGACCGCGCCGATCGCGCAGATCGACCAGATGATCGAAGCCACCGCTGCTCCCGGGCCTAGTGGGCCGCGCGCGGCACGGGCGTCACCGCCACTGCGCCACGACCTCGTCCGCGCGGTTGAGGGCGGAGGCGATCGCCATGTGCATGTCGAGGTACTTGTACGACCCCAGGCGCCCGCCGAAGAGGACGCGGTCCTCCCCCGCGGCCAGTTGGCGGTAGGCGTCCAGGACCTCCCGGTCCGCCGGGGACGCCACCGGGTAGTAGGGCTCGTCGCCGCGCGTGGCGAAACGCGAGTACTCACGCATGATGACGGTGTTCTCCGCGCCGGGCCGCGCCCTTTCGGGGTGCAGGTGGGCGAACTCGTGGATGCGGGTGAAGGGGACCGACTCGTCCGAGTAGTTCATGACCGAGCATCCCTGGTAGTCGGGGACGCCCACGACCTCGGTCTCGAAGTCGAGGGTGCGCCACGACAGCTCCCCCGCCTCGTAGTCGAAGTAACGGTCGATGGGGCCCGTGTACACGACGGGCACCTGGCCCACGGCGGCCTTCGAGCAGGGCTGGGACAGGTCGAAGAAGTCGGTGCCCGTGCGCACCGTGATGCGCGGGTGGTCCACCATGTTCTCGAACCAGGCGCCGTAGCCCCCCACGGGCAGCCCCTCGTGGGTGTCCGCGAAGTACCGGTTCTCGTAGGTGAAGCGCACCGGCAGGCGCGTGATGATCGAGGGATCCAGGTCGGTGGGGTCGGTCTGCCACTGCTTGGCCGTGTAGCCCTTGATGAACGCCTCGTACAGGGGGCGCCCGATCAGGCTGATGGCCTTCTCCTCCAGGTTCGACGGCTCGCCGCCGGCCTCCCCGGCCTGCGAGGCGATGAGCTGGCGCGCCTCCTGGGGCCCCATGGCGCTGCCGAAGAACTGGTTGATCGTCCCCAGGTTGATGGGCAGCGGGTAGACGACGCCGCCGTGGTTCGCGTAGACGCGGTGCTGGTAGGAGTTGAAGGCCGTGAAGCGGTTCGCGTAGTCCCACACGCGCTCGTTCGAGGTGTGGAAGAGGTGGGTGCCGTAGCGGTGGACCTCGACGCCTGTGGCGGGGTCGATCGACGAGTGCGCGTTGCCCCCGATGTGGTCGCGCCGTTCGATGACGGTGACGTCCATGCCGAAGCGCTCCGCCGCCTCGCGGGCGACTGTCAGGCCGAAGAAGCCCGATCCAACAACGAGCAGATCCACACCGCTCCCCTTTCCGGTTGCCTCCCCCAATCCTACTGGCCCCGCCCGCCCGCGTGCTGGCGCATCCCACTCGTCCCCGCTGGACGCGCCGGGCCCACCGCCCGCGCGCCGGCGCATCCCACCCGTCCCCGCCGGACGCGCCGCGCCGGTCCGGCGGCGCTCGGATACCCTTGGAGTGGAAGGCAACGCGGGGAGGGGTTCTCCAATGGTGCGGATCGCGGTCGTCGAGGACGAGGCCGCCTCGCGCGCGCTCCTGTCCGATTACATCAGGCGCTACGGCGACGAGCACGGCCTCCGCTTCGACGTGACCCACTTCGAGGACGGCGCGGCGCTCATCGGCGACTACAAGCCCGTGTACGACATCATCCTGATGGACATCCAGATGGAGCACGTGGACGGGATGACCGCCGCCCGGGCGGTCCGCGAGGTCGACCAGGAGGCCATCCTCGTCTTCATCACCTCCGCCCCGCAGTTCGCCATCAACGGGTACCAGGTCGGCGCACTGTCCTACCTGCTCAAACCCCTCCCCTGGTTCGCCTTCTCCCAGGAGCTCGACCGCTGCCTCGAAGCGCTCGCGAAACGGCAGGGGGCCTCCGTGCTGCTCCAGTCCGGCGCAGCCGCCCACCGCGTGCCCGTGGCGGACATCGTCTACGTCGAGTCCATCAAGCACCGCCTCACCGTCCACACCACAGACGGCGCCGCCATCTCCATCGTCTCCACCCTCAAGGCGATGGAGGCCCGGCTGGAGGGCATGGACTTCTTCCGCTCGAACTCGTGCTACCTGGTGTCCCTCAGGCACGTGCGCGGAGTCGCCGACCAGGAGTGCCTCATGACGAACGGGGACCGGCTGCGCGTCTCGCGCCCCCGCAAGAAGGCGTTCATGAGCGCGCTGGCCGCCTACGCCGGCGGGATCCGGTGAGATGCTCGAGTCGCTCCCCGACATCCCCCGCCTCTTCACGGCGCTGGCCGAGTGGGGGGCTGCCCTCGTCTACGTGACCGCCGTCGCGCGCGCCTCCTCCCATGATCCCTCCCCCGCGCGCCCGGTCCCGCGCTGGCGCCTCGCGCTCGCTGCGGCGGGCGGACTGCCCGCCTTCGCCATCACACAGGAGCTCCTGGGCCGCGCGCCCCTGTCCCTGTGGGTGCCCGGCATGGTCCTCGCCTTCGCGCTGGTGTGGGGCACGATCAGGATCGGCACCGCGATGGACTGGCGGTGGGTGACGCACACGAGCGCCCGCGCCTTCATCGTCGCCGAGCTGGCGGCCTCCCTCGCGTGGCAGGTCGTCGTCTACTTCCACGCCGCCGCGCCCATATGGCGGCCCGAGGCCCTCGGCGGCTTCACCGCTATCGCCGCCGCGTGCCTGGGGACCGTCCACTACTGCGAGCGGCGCGTCCTGCGGCAGGGGGCGCTGCCCGCGCTCAGGCGAGGCGACCTCGTCGCAGCCCTCGTGATCGGCGTGGCGGTCTTCGCCCTGTCGAACCTCAGCTTCGTCTCCACGCAGACCCCCTTCTCGGGGAGGGCGGGGCTCGAGGTCTTCTACATCCGCACGCTCGTCGACCTGGGCGGCTACGCGATCCTCTTCGCCCAGTTCGAGCGCATCCAGCAGAGCGCCATGGAGCGCGAGCTGGCCTCGATCCAGGCCTCCCTGGAGGCCCAGCACCACCAGTACCTGTCGGCGAGGGCCGACATGGAGCAGGTGGCCCGCGCCCACCACGACCTCAAGCACCAGGTGGCCGCGATCCGCGCCGAACTGGATCCGGGGCGGGCCGCCGCCTCCTTCGAGGAGCTCGAGTCCCAGATCGCGCGGATCGGCCAGCAGTACCACAGCGGGAACCCGGTCCTGGACGTGGTCCTGACGACGAAGGGGCGGGTGTGCGGCGCCGAGGGCATCAACTTCACGGCGGTCGCGGACGGGTCCCTCCTGGCGGGCATGTCGTCGATGGACATCGCCCCCCTCTTCGGCAACGCGCTGGACAACGCGATCGAGGCCTCCCGCAGAGTGCCCGACCCGGCCGAGCGCCTCATTGAACTCGCCCTCTTCCGCCGGGGGGAGATGGTCGTCATACGCGTCGACAACTGGTTCGACGGGCGCCTGAGCACCGACGCGGGCGGGCGCCTCACGACGATCAAAGCCGACGGGGTGCGCCACGGCTGGGGCGTGAAGTCGATACAGTGGACGGCCCGCAAGTACGGCGGCCAGGCCGCCACCAGGGCGGAGGACCACTGGTTCACCCTGACGGTCCTGCTGCCCTCGGCCTCCCCCCTCCAGGAGCGATGACGGCCGTGGGCGCGCCCCGGCCGGGGGCGGCCGCGCTCAGTTGAATCCGAGGACCGCCCGCACCACCGCGTAGCCCGCGCGGATCACGCGCGGCGAGCCGTGGCGCACCAGGGCGGCCAGCGGATCCCGGACGATCGCGGCCGTGGCCTGCGGGTTCACCATCTCCATGTCCAGCCAGATCGCGTCCTTGAGGGCCAGGTGCTCGGGTGTGCCCGACAGCTGCGCCATCACCGAGCACACCACGGCGTTGATGCGCAGGTAGTGCACCATGTACCGCCACAGGCGCTCGTCCACCGAGTCCCGCGGGGGGACGGCCTGGGCCATCAGCCTGTTGACGCGGGCCAACTGGTCCAGGCGCGAGATCATGACCTTCTCGTTGACGGACTGGTCGTCGCGGCCGATGAAGTAGCGGTACAGGTCCACGTCCAGGTACCGGATGGTGCGCACGTGGGGCAGGGGCACGTGCGAGTACAGGTAGTCCACGTAGAACGTGTGCTCGGGCAGGGAAAGGCCCGAGGCGCGCACCACCTCGGTGCGCAGCGTCAGCGCGTGCATCATGAGGTACTGGTCGTAGCGGCAGCGCCGCACCTGCTCCCATCCGAAGACGCGGCCGCGCGGCAGCACGTTGCGGTAGCGGATGACGGCCTTGTGCGCCTTCCCCTGCTTCTCGTACACGTAGTTGGTGACCAGCAGGTCCAGTTCGCGCCCGGCCGCGCGCTCCTCGCGCAGCACCTCGAGCACGGCCGCCAGGGCCTTGCGGTCCAACCAGTCGTCGGAGTCGACGACCCGCACGTGCGTGCCCGCGGCCGCCGCGACGCCCGCGTTGACGGCGCCGCCGTGGCCCTTGTTCTCCTGGTGGATGACGCGGACGGAGCCGTAGCGCGAGGCCCAGTCGTCGGCGATGCCGCCCGTCGCGTCCTTCGACCCGTCGTCGACGATGATGACCTCGACCTCGTCGCCGTAGCCGACCAGGCTGGTCATCGCCCGGTCCAGGTAGTCCTGCGAGTTGTAGGAGGGGACGATGACTGTGAGCAGCGGTGCTGGCATGTGGGGCTCTCCTTGATGGGGGCGCGGTGCCCTCACATCTTACTGTGCGCCGGCCCCCTCATCCGCCGTTCCGCCCTGGTCGGGGGCGGGGTCGTCGCGGAAGATCACCTTGAAGATCGGGAAGAACACCCAGAAGGAGACCGCGGCGTTGATGAACATGGTGACGACGTCGGCGAAGGTCTCGCCCCCCGGGCCCATCGCGGAGATGCTCCACGCGTAGATCGGGTCCTTGTACAGGACCTGCAGGGCGGCGGCCACCACCGTGATGACCACGTAGGCCACCGCGTACCACAGCGCCGCCCTGAGGATCGACGAGTTCGACTTGAAGGTGATGGAGCGCTGCGCGAAGAAGTTGATGACCTGGGCGATCAGCAGTGTGATCTCCACGGCCAGGAAGTACGCCAGGCCGCCCCCGCCGCCGGACTGGATGGCGCCGGCGGGGTAGTCGAAGAGGTAGATGGTCTGCCCGTTGGAGACCCCCACGGGCAGGAACTGGAACGCGGTGCCCACCAGGGACGTGCCCGCGAACACCGCTTTGAAGGCGGGCATCAGTACCAGTTGCAGCACTGTGATGCCGTTGGACAGGATGAAGAAGACGATGAACTGCGCGAGGGTCTGGTGCTTGTCCTCGAAGTTCTTCCACCATTTTCTCAGGGCGTTCATGAGGGGTTCCTCCGGTCGTGCGTGGGTGTGCGTGGGATTCGGTCGGGAGCGCCCGCCGGGCGGTCCGGGTCCGGGAGCGGATCCAGTCCGCGCCGGGGTGCTCGGCGCGGCGGGCGCCTCAGCGCGGCGCGTCCAGCTCGCGCTGCGTGCGCTTGTCCGCCCTGCGGTTGGCGAAGTAGCCCCTGGCCAGGCGCACCGCCCCGCGCAGAACGTGCCCGTTGACGGCGAGGACGACCGCGTCGACCATGTCGGCGCTGACCGCGCCGCGCGTCATCTTCGCCAGCGCCCTGAAGGGCATGTTGAGGACGAAGAGGATGTTCAGGTCGGGCATCCCCTTCGCGTCGGCGCGTTCGCGCGCCGCCTCCAGCCTGCGCGCCGCGAAACGGGCCAACCGCGATCGCGCCCGGGACATCGCCGACAGCGGGTCGCCCGGCTCCAGGAGCTCCGCCTCGCGGGCGACGGGCACGGGCCGGCCCAGCAGCGCCGCGAACTCCTCGTCCGTCGAAGCCTTGACCTCGGCGTCCAGGTAGTGCCCCAGAGCCGGATCGATCGGCGAGGGCACCCCGCCCTCCACGTCCAATCCGGCGCGCAGCGCCACGGACTGGCTGTGGGGGCCGACCTCGATGGTCCACCTGCCCGCCTCCACCTCCCAGCGGCCCCGGCCCGCCTCCCAGTGGCGGAACGTGTAGTCGTCGAAGGGGATGGCGACCTCGCGGCTCTCCCCCGCGGGGACCAGCACCTTCGCGAAGCCGCGGAGCTGGCGGGCCGGGCCGAAGACGCCGCCGGGGGCGCGCGCGTACAGCTGGGCCACCTCGGCGCCGTCCACGTCGGAGGTGTTCGTGATCGTGAAGCGGGCGCCCCGCCGGTCCACGCTCAGGCCCGAGTACTCGAAGTCCGAGTAGCTCAGCCCGAAGCCGAAGGGGAAGGCGACGGGGACGGAGGCCGCCTCGAAGTACCGGTAGCCCACATAGGGGCCCTCGCGGTAGAGGGACAGCGGCCCGGTCGCCGGGTACCACTGCGAGGTGGGGTGGTCCTCATAGGAGCGCGCGTAGGTCTCGGCCAGGCGGCCCGACGGGTTCGCCCGCCCGGTGAGGACGTTGACGGCGGCCCGCGCTCCCCCCTGTCCGCCCAGGTAGGTGTGGACGATGGCGTCGACCCCGTCCGCCCACGGCATCTCCACGGAGGCGCCGCCCGAGAGGACCACGACGACGCGTGCCCCCGTCGCCGCCAGGGCGCCGATGAGCGCGTTCTGGGCGTCGGGCAGGCGCATGTGCTGGCGGTCGAGGCCCTCCGACTCGGCCAACTCGTCGAGCCCGGCGCACACGAGAACAGTCCCACAGCGCGAGGCGAGCTCCACAGCCTCGGCGATCAGCTGGTCGTCGGGGCCCCCCTGGCGCTCGTAGCCCTGGGCGAAGCCCTCCACGGCCAGTCCCGCGGCCCCGTCTGAGAGGACGTCGAGAGCGGACTCGAGGCGCGTGGGGTTGACCTGGGAGGATCCCGCGCCCTGGTAGCGGGGCGTTCGGGCCATGTCGCCGACCACGCCGACCCCTGTGCCCTCCGCCAGCGGCAGGGTCCGGCCCTCGTTGCGCAGCAGGACGACGCTGTCCTGGGCGATGCGGACCGCGAGCTCGTGGTGGGCGTCCAGGTCCACCGGATCCGCCTCGCCCAGTGCGGCGGCCGCGGCCGCCATGTCGAGCACCTCCTGGGCGCGGGCGCGCACCGCCGCCTCGTCAAGCTCCCCCGCCCGGGCGGCCGCCACGATCTGGCGCGCCCCGTACAGGCCGGGGCCGGGCATCTCCAGCGAGCCTCCCGCCCGGGCCGCGTCGACCGCGCTGTTCGAGCCGCCCCAGTCGGACACGACCATCCCGTCGAAGCCCCATTCGGAGCGCAGGATCTCGGTGAGCAGGTGCGCGTTCTCGTGGGCGTAGGTGCCGTTGACGCGGTTGTAGGAGCTCATGAGCGCGCGCGGCGACGCCTCGCGCACCACGATCTCGAAGGCCGTCAGGTAGATCTCCCGCATGGTCCTCTCATCGACGACCGAGTCCGAGGCCATGCGCCGCAGCTCCTGGGAGTTGACGGCGAAGTGCTTGGGGCAGGCTGCGACCCCCTGCGACTGGATGCCCCGCACCATCCCCGCGGCCATGCGCCCCGCCAGCAGGGGGTCCTCCGAGTAGTACTCGAAGTTGCGCCCGCACAGCGGGGAGCGCTTGATGTTCAGGCCCGGGCCCAGCAGCACGTCCACGCCCAGCGCCCGCGCCTCGCGGCCCAGCGCCTCGCCCATCCGCTCCGCCAGTGCGGGGTCCCACGAGTTCGCGACCGTGGCCGCCGTGGGGAAGCACGTCGCCTTCTCCGAGGCGGCGATACCCAGATGGTCGCCGTCCCCCAGTTGGCGCCGCACCCCGTGGGGGCCGTCGCTCATCACGAAGGAGGGGACGGAGGCAGCGGGAACCGGGCGGGAGTCCCACTCACTGGATCCGGATAGAAGGGCCGCGGCTTGGATGAGGCTGAGGTCTGCCGCCGCCCATGCGCGCCCGGGGTTCGTGGTCATCGTCGCTCCCTATGCTCCATCGCCTGTGCCCGCGTCTGCGGGCCCACGACCATTGTGGGCGCCGCGCGGCGCGGCGGGAAGCCCCGGGGCACGATCTGTCGGAACTCGTTCCTGTTCTGTCACCGAGCCTCCGCCTCCCGCTGGGCGCGACCGGCTATCATGGGAGGAAATTCACGCGCATGCGTGGCAGGTTTTTCGACGCGGCTGGGAGGAACCATGAGCGACGCGCAATCAATCATCGACGCCCTGGGCGGCTGGGGCAACATCAAGGACCTCGACGCGTGCATCACGCGGATCCGCCTCGATGTCGTCGACGCCGATGTCATCGACGAGCGCGCCCTGCGCGACGCCGGGGCCTTCGACGTCATCATCGTGGGCGATGCCGTGCAGGTGGTCGTGGGCCCCGACTCCGAGGAGATCGTCGACGCGATGAACGCGCTGCGATGAGCGCGGCCGTGCGCTCGCCGCTGCCGGGCGAGGCCGCGCCGCTGGACTCAGTGGACGACCCCGTCTTCGCGGGGGGCGTTGTCGGCCCTGGGCTGGCCCTGCGCCCGCCGACCGGGGAGCGCCTCGACGTCCTGGCGCCGGTCACGGGCACCATCGTGAAGACCACGCCCCACGCCTTCGTGGTGCGCGCCGACGACGGCGCCGCCGTGCTCGTCCACCTGGGGATCGACACGGTGGCACTGCGGGGCCAGGGATTCGAGGCGGTCGCCCGTCAAGGGGAGCGCGTGGAAGCGGGGCAGGTGGTGTGCCGCTGGGATCCCTCCGGGGCGCTCGACTCCGGCCTCGACGTGGTCTCCCCCGTCGTCGTCCTCGAACCCGTCGGAGCGGCCATCGAGCCCGCCCTCCCCGTCCCTTCGGCCATCGGCGCGGGAGACCCTCTTTTCACCATCGTCTGACCGGTCACACGGCTGGGGCTGGCGGGGCACGCCGACGCGGTGCGCCTACGGGCGATGCCGTGCCAGTGGGCCCGCGCGACCGGCGGCCCCGGCGTTGACGACGCTTGCCGACTGCGGCCCGTGGTTGCCGACTGCTACCTTGGCGGCGACTGCGTCGCGCCGACGAGGGCCCCGGGCGCGGACTGCGGTGACTGCCGATGAGGGCTCTGGGCTTGGACGCCGGCGCGCGTTATCGGCATGAGCGCGCGTTGTCCGCACCGACGCGCGTTGTTGACAATCTGCATGGGATATCGGCACCGACGCGCGTTGTTGACACCAGCGCGCGTTATATCCCCCTCGCGGTGTCAACAACCCCCTCACGATGTCAACGACCCCCTCACGGTGCCGACAACGCGCGTCCGCATCGACAACGCGCGCTCGAACTCGCACCCGGGCCGACAACGCGCGTCCACACCCAAGGGGGCACCCGCACCAGGGCCGGGCGCGCTGTGAACACAGTCGACCACGCCCACTACCCGGTGAAACACCCGCGCTAAGGCCGAGCGCGCTGCGGACGCGATCGACGTGGACGCGATCGACCACGCCCACTACCCGGTGAAACACCCGCGCCAGGGCCGAGCCCTGGAGGACTGCTCCGGATCGTGCGCCGCCCCCTCGGGGTACGCACACAAGGACCCCGATTTAAGAAACAAGAACCGCACACAAGGGCGGAATCAAGCCCTTGTGTGCGGCGCCGTGTTGTCTAATTCCCTCCCTTGTGTGCGACACCAGGGGGGACGGATGCTGAAGCCGGGCGGGAGTGGCCCCGCAGGCGAAGCGGCGGACCCGCGGAGAAACCGACGGACCAAACCCGCCCGTACCCCTTCGGAGACGCACCCCGGGGGCGGCGGAGTCAGTCGATGGAACCGCGCAGGAGCGAGAAGAGCGCAGTGAGGCGCTCGTTCGTCGGGAGCTCCTCGATGGAGACTTCGTCCCCCTCCGAGTTGCACAGGGGGACGCACCAGTTCGGGTAGAGGTCGGCGTCCGTGCCCGGCATGTTCTGCGGGCGCAGGTCCCCCACCGCGTCGACCAGGGATGCGACGACGAGCTTCGAGGGCGTTTGCGCGACGTACGCGTACAGCGCCTCGACCAGTTCGCGCTCAGTAGGCTGGGCGGAGTCGATGAGCCCGTACTCGCGCAGGCGCGCCTCCACCTGCTCCAACTCGAGGCGGTCCTGGGCGCGCACGGTCTCCACGTCGTCGACCAGCAGCCCGAATTCGGAGCGCAGCGTGGTCTGGATGCCCCGGATGTACCCCTGCGTGGGCGGCAGGTCATGGATGTTGACGGCGGCCAGGGCGCGCTCGCGGTAGTCGCAGGGGCGAAGCGGCCAGCCCCCGCCGTCCTTCTCGAACCAGACGACGCTGGTGCCCAGCACCCCGCGCTCGCGCAGGTAGTCGCGCACCCACGGCTCCACGACGCCCAGGTCCTCGCCGATGACGACGGCCCCGGCGCGCTGCGCCTCCAGCAGGACGATGCCGACCATCGCCTCGTGGTCGTAGTACACGTAGGTCCCCTCCGAGGCGCAGCGGCCCTCGGGGATCCACCACAGCCGGAAGAGCCCCAGGATGTGGTCGATGCGGATGGCGCCCGCGTTCGCCAGGGCGGCGCGCAGCATGTCGCGCAGCTGCACGTACCCGGACTCGGCGAGGGCCTTGGGCGACCACGGGGGCTGCGACCAGTTCTGGCCCTGCTGGGAGTACATGTCCGGCGGGGAGCCCACCGAGATCCCGTCGGCGAAGAGCGTGGGATGGCTCCACCGCTCTGAGCCGCGGGAGTGCACGCCGACGGCCAGGTCCGCCATGATGCCCATGCTCATCCCGACACGGCGCGCGCACGCCTGCGCCTCGCCGAGCTGCTGGGAGACGATCCACTGGCACCACTGCCAGAACTCGACGCGGTCGGAGACCTCCAGGCGCTCCATCTCGACGGCGGGAGCGCTGGAGCGCGACAGGGCCTCGGGCAGCTCGATCGTCTCCTCCCTCTCCACCAGGGCGCACCACAGGGCGTAGTTGGCCAGGTCCGCCCCGCCCCGCTCGATGAAGTGGTCGAAATCGGACTGGCGGCGGTAGGGGCGCGCCGCGGCGAAGACGATCTCGAGCGCCTTGCGCTTCGCCTCCCATACGCGGTCGCGGTCGATGAGATCCTCGTCGACGGCGAAGTCCACGGTCTGCGCGCGCAACTGCTCGATGGCATCGCGGGACTCCTGGGGCAGTGCCGCGTACTCGGCGATGGCCTCGGGGCGGATGTAGATGGGGTTGAGCCAGCGGCGCGAAACGGGCAGGTAAGGGGAGTTCTCCTGCGGTGAGATGGGCTGGGGCGCGTGGACCGGGTTGATGAGCAGGAAGTCCGCGCCCTTGTCGGCCGTGATCGCGGCGAGGTCGGCCAGGTCCACGGCGTCGCCGATGCCCCACGAGGCGTGCGAGCGCGTGGAGTACATCTGCGCTCCGACGCCCCACGCCCGCTTGCCTCCGCGCAGCGCGGGAGCGTCCAGGGAGGACGGCACGATGATGAGGGTGGAGGAGGCGACGAGGCCGCCCTCGACCGTGGCGACCAAGCGGTGCCAGCCCAGGGGCAGCCAGTGGGGGACGTCGAAGGTGGCGCGGCCGACGAGGCGGTCGTCGATGGTGCGGGGCGGGACGTAGCGGTCGAGCTGCTCGCAGTGGCCGTTGCGCCCGTCCTCGAGGATCCACTGGACCGCCACCCACGCGCCGTCGGGCACGTGGACGGGGAACTCGTAGCCCCCTCCCTGGCGGGCGACGATCGTGGGGGGCAGGGTCTGGCGCCACTCGCGCTCGTCCACGAGCCGCGCGGCCTCGCGCAAGTCGCCGACCGTCGATTCCGGGGACACGGGGACGCCAAGCGCGCGGAGGACCTCGAGGAGGGACTCTGCGCTGACGTCGATCCAGTTCCCGTACCAGTCCCAGTAGCCGGTGGCCACTCCATTGCGGTCCGCGACGTATCGCAGGAGGCCGAGATCTGATGATGCTGGTGCGTTGGTGTCCACTGCGGGCCTCAGTCTTCGGGGTCTTGATGTGATCAATAACTATCTTACGCGGAGACCGACTCGCCCACGGGGCCCGTGCGTGTGCCATGGGGCACGTTGTCGACGAGGCTCTTCATGTCGGCCGCGATCTCCTCCGTCTTCAAACCCGCGACCAGCTGCACATAGGCCCCCGAGCGCACGACTGCGAGGATCTCCGGCAGGCGCAGGCCGTTCTCCACAACCGCGCGCTGGGTCCTCACCTCGACGCGGATGCGCATGAGGCACGGCTCGATGCCGACGATGTTCTCCCCGCCCCCGAGCGCCTCGATGAGCTCCTGTGCTGTCTCCATGATTCCCCTTCCGTCGCACCGCTCTCCACTGCGACACGAGTCACACTCTACGTGCGAGCTGCGAGAAAGGCAACACTACGGGGAGAATCGGCGCGCCCTATCGACCCTCCGGGCGCGGCGGCGCGGACTCGGGGACAGCTAGATCGCCACGTGGCACGCCGACGACCCCCAGGGCGCGGTGGCGCGGGAACGGCAGCCGACGACGAGGGCCCGGGCGCGGGGACGGCTGACGTCGCCAAGGCAGAGGGGACTGGGCGCGGCGGCGCGGGGACCGCCGTCGACGCAAAGGGGGGCCGGGCCCTCGCGGCCCGGCCCCCCTCCC
>ERZ773035.713-NODE-713-length-26352-cov-25.622961_pt1 | contig 26352 bp, 18 predicted proteins | sample MGYA00511487_ERZ773035 | MGnify/ENA primary metagenome ERZ773035 (study PRJEB29015, sample SAMEA2737985) | human oral metagenome | biome: human oral; feature: human-associated habitat; material: dental | place: China | collected 2024 ...
AATTAGCTAGAAAATTATCACCTACGGGTATTATTGGTATAAATGCGATGGTAGCAGCAACTCAATTTGCTGGCTTAGTAAAGACTGCCATCGAAGAAGGCATTGATCTTGTAGTAGCAGGTGCTGGTTTTTCAAGAGATATGTTCGCAATGGGCAAAGAGTCTGGTACTCCTATTGTACCAATTGTTTCGTCCGCAAAATTAGCTCGCATTTCTGAAGGTTTAGGTGCTGCAGCTGTAATCGTAGAAGGCTGTGAAGCTGGTGGACACTTGGGGACGGATCGTTCCGCTCGAGAAATCGTTCCCGAAGTTGTAGCAGCGGTAAAAAACATTCCAGTAATTGCTGCTGGTGGTGTTCTAGATGGCCATGATATCGTTGAAATGTTAAAAATCGGCGCTAGTGGTGTTCAAATGGGTAGCCGTTTTGCTGCTTCTGATGAATGTAATGCATCTGATGAATTGAAAAAAATGTATGTACGAGCTACAAACCCTGAGGATATAGTATTGATTCAAAGTCCTGTTGGTTTGCCTGGTCAAGCAATAAAAAACAAATTTGCTGAATCTGTTTTAGATGGTACTGTAGCGCCTCCAACGGTGTGTGATAACTGTTTAAAACATTGTTCCCATAAATTCTGCATTATCCGTGCTCTTTCTCGCGCACAACAAGGTGATGTGGAAACGGGGTTGGTGTTCTCTGGCAATAATATGAGAAAAGTCGATAGGATTATGCCAGTTAAAGATATCTTTGCTCAATTAAAACAGCAAGTAGCAGAGATTGATTAATTTAAAGGGCTGTATAGCTATAAGAGGTGGAATAATTGGAAAAACGTGTAGTAATTACTGGCTTAGGGGCAGTGACTCCTGTAGGTATCGGTAAAGAGAACTTCTACAATGCGTTATTGGCAGGTCAATCTGGTATTGGGCCGATTACACGCTTTGACGCATCTGACTATGCAACACGCATTGCGGGTGAAGTAAAAGACTTTGATATTACAAACTATGGGGTAGACAAGAAAGAAGCTCGTCGTATGGACCGTTCTGTAGAATTTGCTATCGGTGCAGCTGTTCTTGCTTGTGAAGATGCTGATCTTGATTTAGATAAAGCAGATTTAGATCGCTGTGGTACTGTAGTTGGTACAGGTATAGGCGGCATTGACTCTATCCATGAGGTGTATGAAACATTATTCGAAAAAGGTCCTGGCCGTGTAAGTCCATTTGCAGTACCTATGATGATTGCAAATATGACATCTGCACGCGTATCTATTCGCCTTGGTCTTAAAGGTCCAGTTATTACAGACGTAACTGCTTGTACTTCTGGTACAAATGCGATTGGCGATGCATTCCGTATCATCCAACGTGGAGATGCTGATGTGATGTTTGCTGGTGGTACTGAGGCTGCGGTATCTCCGGCTGCTGTAGCTGGTTTTGCGGCTATGAAAGCTATGTCTACACGCAATGATGAGCCAACAAAGGCGTCCCGTCCATTTGACCGTGACCGTGATGGTTTCGTAATGGGTGAAGGTGCTGGTATCGTAGTTCTTGAAGAATTAGAACACGCAAAAGCACGCGGTGCGCATATCTATGCTGAAGTTGTGGGCTATGGTAGCAATGGTGATGCTTACCATATCACTGCACCAGCTCCAGGTGGTGTTCAAGCTCGTAAATGTATGGAATTAGCAATTAAAGATGCAGGTATCGACCCTAAAGACGTTAACTACATCAATGCTCATGGTACATCTACTGGCCTTAATGACCAAAATGAAACATTAGCTATTAAAGAATTGTTCGGCGATCATGCTAAAAATATCGCTGTTAACTCTACTAAATCCATGACAGGTCACTTATTGGGTGCTGCTGGTGCTATTGAAACTATCGTAATGGCAATGGCGATTGAAACTGGTAAAGTTCACCCTACAATTAACTGTGACAATCCTGATGAAGGTTTGGATCTGGACTATGTTCGTGAAGGCGCACGTGAACTCCAAGTAAAATGTGCACTTTCTAACTCTTTCGGTTTTGGTGGTCATAACGGTACACTTTGCATTCGCCGTTATGAAGCTTAATGGTTACTATCGAAACGCATAAGAGTAAGATAACACAAGCTCGTGAAGAATCTCTTCATGAGCTTGTTGCTCGTTTAGACATACCTGTGTCAGATATATCCATTATAGATTGTGCTTTTACACATACTTCTTATGCGAATGAACATAAATCAAAGCATATTCATCACAATCAGCGATTAGAGTTTTTAGGCGATGCTGTTTTGGATCTTATTATTGGGGAATACCTATTTAAGACATATCCAGATATGGCTGAAGGTAATTTAACGAAAATTAAGGCCGCTACAGTGTGTGAAGATTCTTTAGCATCTGTGAGCCGTTCTTTGAAACTAGGACAATATTTATTGCTCGGTCATGGAGAACGCGCTTCCGGTGGTAATGATCGAAACTCTATATTAGCGGATACCTTTGAGTCTCTCATCGGTGCTATTTATATTTCTACAGATTATCAAACGGCTATGGTCTTCGTTTTAAAACATTTAACTACTTATATCATGCAAGCCTTAGAAGGTAAGCGGGGCAAAGATTATAAGACATTATTACAAGAATATGTGCAAAGAGATGGGGATAAACATATTGTCTATCATTTGCTCAGTGAAAGTGGTCCCGACCATGCTAAAACCTTCCATATGGAGGTTGAAATCAATGGTGTTACTTACGAGGCCGGCTCTGGTAAAAGTAAAAAAATTGCAGAACAACATGCGGCTCAATTGACTTTAGAAAAGTTGATGGCTGATAAATAGAAAAGCGCCGAATGGCGCTTTTTTCTGTATAATAGTATGTGAGTAATAATTTATATAATAGTAGATGAGTAATAATTTTTACATAAGAAGAGGAGGTGTTTATGAAACCATTTGGTATGATCCCCTTTTTTATACCTCACGTAGGTTGTCCCTATGTGTGTACATTTTGTAATCAATCTCGTATTACGGGCCAATCTGGTATTAGTCACCTAACTCCAGATTATATACAACAAACAATTAAAGACTATGTAGGCACAAAACGGTGCGAGAAGTTTTGGGAGGTTGCCTTTTATGGGGGATCATTTACGGCTATTCCTAAAGATTTACAACATAAATTATTAATGCCTGCCTATGAAATACTTCAACGGGGAATCATTGATGGCATACGTTGCTCTACAAGACCTGATGCTGTAGGTGATGAAGCGATTACATTATTACAGTCTTATGGAGTAAAAACTGTAGAACTTGGCGTGCAGTCTATGAATGATGGTATTTTATTCGATGCTAAGAGGGGGCATACGGCACAAGAGGTAGTAGAGGCTGTTACACGATTAAAACAGCATGATATGATCGTTGGGGTTCAACTTTTACCAGGACTAAAAGGAGAGACTTGGCAAACCATAATAGAAACGGCCATTACGGTAGCTGCATTACAACCTGATTTTATACGTATCTACCCTGTACTAGTTATAGAGAATACAGAACTAGCCGACCAGTATAGAGTTGGAGAATATGAACCACTAAGTACTGAGCTAGCTATACAGTATTGTGCATTTTTAAAAGATTGGTTTGAACAGCATGGTATTGAAGTCATTCGCACGGGATTACAAAGTACAGAAGAATTAGATTCCGGTAATAGCTTAGTGGCAGGTCCATATGAGCCAGCTATGGGGGAGCTAGTTGTGAATGAACAATATAAGCAGCGAATTCAACGTTGTATTGATGAGCATGTATCTCAGTATAAGTACTCACTAAGTAACGATTGTTTTAATCTAACTGAATACACTACTTATGAAAATCTAGGATTTAGTAGAGTTAATGCTGATAATACTGGATGTAAAGATAAGACTAATAATGATAAAACAAATTATATTGGGAATAATAGTATTGCAATAAAACATAATATTATTATTTCTTATCCTAGAAGCTTAACATCTAAGGTGAGAGGGCTTAAAAATAGAAATGTATTATATTTCGCTGAATTATATCCACAATATAGTATAAGTTGGTGTGAAGAAAGTAGGAGAAATACCGTTCGGTGCTGTATTGATGGCCTACAATATGTGTTATAATATAAAAGATATGATTATTTAGGGTGGTTAGTAGAAAGGAGGCAGTCATGCAATTACTTCGGTTGGAATTAAAGGGCTTTAAATCGTTTGCAGATAAGACGGTTGTAAAATTCTCACCAGGAATGACTGCCGTTATTGGACCTAACGGAAGCGGTAAAAGTAATATTACGGATGCCATGAAATGGGTTTTAGGGGAATCCAATGTTCGTAATTTACGTGGTCAAAAAGCAGAGGATATCATTTTCTCTGGTACGGAAAAGCGCAAACCTATGAGCGCTGCTGAGGTTACTCTTGTATTTGACAATAGTGATCAACAATTAGATTTAGATATGGCAGAGGTGGCTATAACACGCCGTATCTATCGTACTGGTGAAAGTGAGTTCCTCATCAATAAGCGCTCTTGTCGTTTAAAGGACATACATCTTTTACTGGCAGATACCGGTCTTGGTAAAGATTCCATGGCCATTATTGGACAGAACCGAATTGATGCTATTTTAAATTCTAAACCTGAAGAACGTCGTCTTATCTTTGAAGATGTAGCTGGGATTTCTCGCTTTAAAATTAATAAAGAAGATGCTTTACGTCGTATTGCTAGTACAGACCGTAATATGGAGCGCGTACGGGACGTAATGGCTACCATTGAAGACCAACTAGGACCTTTGTCTGAAAAAGCGGAAAAGACTAAAAAATATATGACCTTAAGCCGTGCAAAGCGCGATTATGATGGGGCATTAGGCTTTCACAATTATAAGACCTCTGATCGCCTTTTAACACGTTTTGAAAACGATAATATTGCCTTTAAAGATGAAGAAATTGAGCTTCAAACTGAATTGTCTAAATTAGAGGCTCGTCGTCACGAATTGCAATCGTCCTCGTCAAAAGAGCAGGAACAGCTTAAGTTGTGGGAGGCTCAATATACTGAAAAGCAACGTGATGAAGAACGCTTATCTGGTCACTTACGTCTTTTAGAAGAGCAACTAAAAACAGCGCGCCGTGAATTAGATGAAACGTCTATGCGCATTAGCGAGCTAGAGGCTACGCAAAAGGGCGAAGAGCAACAATTGCGAATCTTAAATCAATTGATTCAAGATGAAAGTGCTCAATTAGTAGAAAAAGAGTCTAATCTAGAAGAATTAGAAGCGAGTTACAAAAAGGCTGTTGAAGATGTAAGGTCAGAACAAGCTAAGTTTCAATCCTTGCAATCGAATCGAGAGGCTTTTGAGCAACGTCAATTAGAAGTTGTGAGTGCTATTGAAACGGCTAAGGCTAGTATTCGGAGCTTAGAAGCTCGCAAGGTGGAAAGTAAAAATCAATGTGTTATTCTAGAATCTGAAATAGCACAGGTAGATAGTGAACTACAAGTCGCGCGTTCTGAATTTGAAGCGCTAGGTCAAAAGTTTAATGCCTTATCTGCTCAACGACAAGCCCTCGTTGATGATGCTAAGGATGCGGCTATGAAAGCGCGTGAAGAGCGTAAGGAATTACAAAAGCTACGCACTCAAGAACAACGTGCAAAAGGTCGATTAGAACTTTTAGCACAGTGGGAGGAACAGCACGAAGGTTACTTAGAAGGCACAAAGAATATCCTCAATGGTAAAGGTTCTTGGCGTGAACAGATCACTGGTGCTGTTGGCGATCTCTTTACGGTAGAGGACAAATATACTACGGCTATCGAAACGGCCTTAGGCGGAAGTGTTAACCATGTTGTGACTACTACAGCTCGCGCTGCTGCGGAGGGTGTCAATTATTTGAAGTCTATCCAAGGTGGTCGTGTAACCTTCTTGCCGATGGATTCTGTTAAAGGTAAACCATATGATACACCGGCCTTACATGAAAGCTGTGTATTAGGCACTGCTGTTGATTGTATTTCCTTTGATAATAAGTATGCCCATATTTTCCAATACTTATTGGGTCGCACCTTGGTAGTATCTTCCATGGATGATGCCATTGGATTACAGAAAAAATACAATCAGCAATTGCGTATCGTAACTCTTACGGGGGAACAATTTCAACCTGGCGGCTCTTTAACCGGTGGTGCCACAAAGCGCAAGCGTGCTTCTGTATTGAGCCGCAAGGAAGAGGCTACTAGTCTTGAACAAGAACTGGTACAAATTGAAGAACAGATTCGCTCCTTAACAGCTAACTTAGAACGCCTTGAAAAACGGGTTGAAGAGGCAGAAAAGGAACGAGCTACCCTTGATGAAAGCTATCAACATACGAACTTACTCTATGTGGCTAGCGAAACAAAGGTACAAAATATACAAAATCAATTGGATCGTAAAAAACGTGTTCTCCATGAAGAAGAGCAACGTTTAGTACAAATCGATATTGATTTGGCTACTACAACGGCTAACTTGAAAGAACAAGAAACAGCATTGGCTTCCTTGCAAGAGGATCATGGTGTGGATGGTAATCAAGGGGCGTTGATGAATCGATTAACTATGTTGCAAAAGGTGCAACAAGAGGCGTATGAAGCTTTCACGGAAGATCGCCTTACTTGTGATACCTTACGACATACCATTCAGGAACGGGAAACACAACGTGAACAGCGTAATCAGTCTATTTCTAGTATTATTGAGCGCTTAATACCACTTCGTAATTTGTTAGTTAGTACTACACAACGCTATGAAAAGGAAATACCTAAGGCTCAGGAAGTGGCAGAACAAGAGTTGACCTCTGCTACGGCTGAGGTTGAACGATTACGTGTTCTTCGTGATGAAGCCTATGATAAAACATCTACAGGTCGCGAAGAAATGGAATCTATTCTAAGTGAGCAAGACCGATTGAATCAACGCTATAAAGTGGTGCAAGGTCGCCTTGTTGATATGGAAGGTAAAATTACACGTCATCACATGGACTGTGAGCGCTTTGTAGAAGAATTACAAGAACTAGGCTTTACTTTGGAAGATGCTCAAGCCCTTCGCATTGAAGGCTCCGTTAACGATTGGAAGGATGAGCAAGCTCGTTTGATGGCTGAAATTGCCGAATTGGGTCCAGTCAATCCAAATGCCGTTGAGGAATACGAAGAGACTAAAGAACGCTATGATTTCTTAAGCACACAATTAGCTGATTTAGATACGGCAAAGGCGCAATTACAGGCGGTTATTGCCGAAATGGATAAGGCGATGAGTACACAGCTATACGATGTATTGGATGTGGTAGGCCGTAGATTCCAAGAAGTATTCAGCCAATTGTTTGGTGGCGGTACTGCGCAAATTGTACTTACTGATCCAGATAATATTTTGACGGGTGGTATCGACTTCTATATTCAACCACCAGGGAAAAAGCGTCAACAATTGACACTCTTATCGGGTGGCGAGCGTGCTCTTACGGTTATCGCTTTATTGTTCTCATTCCTTGATTATCGTCCAGCTCCGTTCTGTGTGCTTGACGAAGTTGACGCGGCGCTTGATGAAGCTAATGTTGAACGATTTAGCTCTTACTTAAATCGAATAAATAAAGAAACACAATTTATCGTTGTATCTCACCGTAAAAAGACGATGGAAGCCGCCGAAGTACTTCAAGGGGTAACCATGGTGGAACGCGGTGTATCGCGATTATTAACAGTAGCATTTGAAGATGTGAAGGAGGATCTAGCATAATGGCATTTGGATTCTTTGATAGAATTAAAGACGGTTTAGAGAAAACTCGTAAGTCTTTTGTAAAAAATGTAGAAAGCATCGTTATTGGTTATGCGCAAATCGATGATGATTTCTTAGATGATTTAGAAGCGGTTATGCTTACTAGTGATCTAGGCCCTAAGACGACAGAATACTTGATGAAAGAAATTCGTCGTGGTGTAACAGAAGGTATCATCAATCATACAGGCGATGTAATGCCGTTTATGGAAGACCGCATCACGGAAATGCTCATCGATCAAGAAGATGAAATTACTTTGCACCATCCTGAGGTCATCCTTGTAGTTGGTGTAAATGGTGTTGGTAAAACAACGACAATCGCTAAATTGGCTAACTATTATACTAAAGAAGGTAAAAAGGTTATCATTGCTGCAGGTGATACATTCCGTGCCGCTGCAGCTGACCAATTATCCATTTGGGCTGATCGCGTTGGTGTACCAATTGTTAAACATAAAGAAGGTGCAGATCCTGCTGCTGTTGTATATGATGCAATGGAAGCTGCGAAAGCTCGTAATGCAGACCTTGTTATCGTAGATACAGCTGGTCGGCTACATACTAAGGTTAACCTTATGGAAGAGCTTAAAAAGATGGGGCGCGTAGCGAATAACCACGTAGAAGGTGCGCCGCATCAAACATTGCTCGTTTTAGATGGTACTACGGGTCAAAATGCAGTAAGCCAAGCTAAATTATTTGGTCAAGCTGTACCAGTAAATGGTATTGTAGTAACTAAGCTAGATGGTACGGCAAAAGGCGGCGTAGTTATCTCTATTAAAGAGGAACTAGGTGTACCCGTACGCTGGATTGGCGTTGGCGAAGGTATGGATGACTTGCGTCCATTTAATGCAAAAGAATTTGCTAATGCACTATTTAATAAAGGAATGATTCAAGGTGACAAATAAATATAACCGGGAATTCTTACTTGAATATGTAGAATCTGAAAATAAAAAAAATGAATGTAATGTTAGCCTAGAAAATATGAATAAGATAGTTAGCTTAATCGAGTACTTCGGAATTGAACTATATCGCCCCATTACGAGATTGCTACTTTCAAACTGGGAAGAGATTACAGATCGTATTAATAACTATACTGAATCAGATTGGATGATGGCTGATGAAATTCAGAAGACCACACCTACACTAGATCGTTTTTCTATTGCTATGCTCATCGAAGTCTTAGAAGGTGAGGATACGTTGAATCAAGCGGAAAATGCAGGTCGTCGTTTGACGGATGAAGAAATGAAAGCCATCCGTAAACATCAGGATGAACAGTAATGAAGCATAGTACATATAATTACGAGGGGGGCCAACCATTTAAAGTGGAGGCGCCCTTTACGCCTACAGGTGACCAACCTACCGCGATTCAATCTTTAACAGAAGGTATTGAACGCGGTGAATGGGCTCAAGTTTTGCTCGGTGCCACTGGTACTGGTAAGACCTTTACAATGGCTAAGGTTATTGAAGCAGTTCAAAAGCCGACCTTGATCATTGCTCATAATAAAACCTTGGCGGCTCAATTATGTAGTGAATTTAAAAGTTTCTTTCCAAATAATGCGGTAGAATACTTTGTATCTTACTACGATTTTTATCAACCGGAGGCCTATATTCCTTCTAGTGATACATATATCGAGAAGGATGCGTCTATTAATGATGAAATTGATAAACTGCGACATAGTGCTACGATGAGCCTTTTTGAGCGTCGCGATGTCATTATCGTTGCTTCGGTTAGCTGTATTTATGGCTTAGGTGACCCTGAGGACTATTCTGATCTTGTATTGTCCTTGCGCTTGGGTCAAACGAAATCGCGCGATGAAATCTTATCTAAACTCGTAGATATTCAATATACGAGAAATGATATGAACTTTATCCGCGGCACATTCCGTGTGCAAGGGGATACGATTGATATTTTTCCTGCCGCTTATAGTGAAAGAGCCATTCGGGTGGAGCTCTTTGGTGATGAAATCGACCGCCTCGTAGAGGTAGATTCCTTGACCGGTGAAGTTATTGCGGAACGAAAACACGTTGCTGTCTATCCAGCATCTCACTATGTAACGACGAAAGAGAAGATGAATATTGCTGTAGAGCGTATTGAAGCCGAATTAGATGAGCAGTTGGCGAAGTTAAAAGCTGCTGACCGCCTATTGGAGGCGCAGCGCTTAGAACAGCGTACGCGGTACGATATAGAAATGATGCAGGAGATGGGCTATTGCTCGGGCATCGAAAACTATTCACGTCATATGTCTGAACGCAAGGCTGGGGAAGCACCGTTTACATTGATTGATTATTTTCCAGATGATTTCCTCATCATGGTGGACGAATCGCATGTGACGATGCCTCAAATTCGTGCTATGTATAATGGTGACCGCGCCCGTAAAGAATCTCTTATAGAATACGGCTTCCGTCTTCCTTCTGCACTCGATAATAGACCTCTTCAATTCGATGAATTTGTAGAGCGTATCAATCAAATTGTATACGTATCGGCAACGCCTGGCCCATACGAAATGGAAGTAGAAACGAATATTGCAGAGCAAATCATACGTCCTACGGGCCTATTAGATCCATCTATAGAAATTCGTCCTATTAAGGGGCAAATGGATGACTTGCTCGGTGAAATTCATAAGCGTGCTGCCAAGAATGAGCGTGTCCTTGTTACGACCTTAACAAAGAAAATGGCAGAGGATTTAACAGAGTTCTTGAAGGAAATGGGCGTTCGCGTTCGATACCTTCATTCAGATATCGTTACCATCGAGCGCGCTGAAATTATTCGTGATTTGCGGGCTGGCGTATTCGATGTACTCGTTGGTATTAACTTACTTCGTGAAGGTCTCGATATGCCTGAGGTTTCCTTAGTTGCTATCTTAGATGCGGATAAGGAAGGTTTCTTGCGCTCCGATACGGCTATGATTCAAACTATAGGTCGTGCGGCCCGTAATGTGAATGGTCATGTTATCATGTACGCAGATCGTGTAACAGGTTCTATGCAACGAGCTATCGATGAAACTGATCGTCGTCGTGCCGTGCAAGAGACTTATAATATTGAACATAATATTACGCCTAAATCTGTATCTAAAGATGTAAAAGAGCTTATCGAATTAACGAAAATCGAAGAAGATATGGTTACCGATGGAAAGGGACTTTCACCGAAAAAAGGAAAGCAAAAAAAATCCTCAGAGGGCATGGACCATGGACACGAACCATATGTTCAAGATACATCAACACCTAAGGTGGCAGATATAACACCGGAAGAATTGTACAATAAGATTGAAGAGCTAGATCGTCAAATGAAGGCCGCCGCCAAGCAACTTGAATTTGAAACCGCAGCTAAGTTACGTGATCAATTGGGCGTATTACGTCAACAATGGTCCGATATGCATAGTGCAGGAGATAGCAAGTTGAAGAAGCCAGTTTCTACCAAATCTAGAAAGCGGACAAGTCCAAAAAGTAAATCTTAGGAGCAATTTTAAAAGATTGTAAGAAAACACATAGATTATATAGACTATATGTGCGATAATATACATATATTATTTCATGTTAGTAATCAGAGAGATGATGCCGTTTGGTATCATCTCTTTAAATAGGAAAGATAATGAAAGATCAATTGATTGTAAAAGGTGCGCGTCAGCATAACCTAAAAAATATTGATATATCCTTACCACGTGATCAGTTTATCGTCTTAACTGGCCTCAGTGGTTCGGGTAAATCATCCCTAGCATTTGATACGATTTACGCAGAAGGGCAACGACGTTATGTTGAGTCCCTGTCTGCGTATGCACGTCAATTTTTGGGACAAATGGATAAACCCGATGTCGATTATATTGAAGGTTTATCTCCAGCTATTTCTATCGACCAAAAGACTACCAGCCGTAATCCTCGTTCTACAGTGGGCACTGTTACGGAGATTTACGACTATTTACGTCTCTTATTTGCACGCGTAGGTCATGCACACTGCCCAGAGTGTGGTAAGCCTATTACCCAGCAAACAATACAACAAATGACCGATGATGTAATGAGCTTTCCCGAAGGTACTAAGGTTTTAGTGCTAGCCCCTATGATTCAAGGTAAAAAGGGGGAACATAAATCGGTATTTGAACAACTTCGCAAAGAAGGCTTTGTTCGTGCTCGAGTAGACGGTGTAGTGCGCACTTTGGACGAAGAAATCGTATTAGAGAAGAACAAGAAACACTCCATCGATATCGTTGTGGACCGCCTCGTTGTAAAAAAAGGCATTGAATCTCGGTTGGCTGACTCTATGGAGACCGCTTCAAAATGGGCAGAAGGCATCGTTGTGATTCAAGAGGTAGACGGACCTGAACACATGTATAGCCAACATTTTGCGTGCCCAGATTGTCATATTTCATTACCTAAAATTGAACCGCGTATGTTCTCTTTTAATAGTCCGTTTGGTGCGTGCCCATCTTGTTTAGGTATTGGTTCTACTATGGAGGTTGATGAGGAGCGCGTTATTCCAGATGGATCTATTAGCTTTGCCGATGGTTGCGTGCAAGCCTTGAGCTCTAATCCTAATGCTTGGTTTATGCGTCAAGTAGAAGGTCTATTAAAAGCTAATGGATATTCCTTAGACTCCACCTATGATGAATTGCCGAAAGCATTACAGAAAAAGGTGATGTACGGTACGACGGATAAGGTAAGTTTCACCTATGAAAATATGAGAGGTGAAATAAAGGAATTCTTTACTGAGTACGAAGGTATTTTACCGATGGTTAAGCGCCGTCATAGTGAAGCCTCTACAGACTCTATGCGTGAAGAATTTGAAAAGTTTATGTCTATTAAGCCGTGTACTACATGTCATGGGGCTCGTCTTAAACCTGAAGTATTAGCTATTACCGTAGGGGATAAGAACATCAATGAGGTGACACAATTAACTATAAAAGAAGCATTAGATTTCTTTGGTAATCTACAGCTAACTGAGCGTGAACAAGTGATTGGTGCTCAAATTTTAAAGGAAATCAATGCTCGTTTAGGTTTCCTTAATAATGTAGGTCTTGATTACCTAACAATGAACCGTAGTGCAGGCACATTATCTGGTGGTGAAGCACAGCGTATTCGGTTGGCTACACAGATCGGCTCTGGCTTAGTAGGTGTATTATATATCCTAGATGAACCATCTATCGGTTTACATCAACGCGATAATGATCGCCTTATCGATACATTAAAAGGGTTACGTGACTTAGGTAATACCTTGCTCGTTGTAGAGCATGATGAAGATACGATGCGTGCTGCCGATTATTTAGTAGATATTGGTCCAGGTGCTGGTGAACATGGTGGACAAATCATTGCAGCCGGTACAGTAGACGAAGTCATGAAGGTAGAAGACTCTATCACTGGACAATACTTGAGTGGTCGTAAATTTATTGCGCTACCAGAAGAGCGACGTAAACCAGGTAAAAACTGTATTGAAATTCGGGGGGCTAAGGAAAATAATTTACAAAATGTTAATGTAAAATTTCCTATCGGCATATTAACTGTCGTTACTGGTGTTAGTGGTTCTGGTAAGTCTACTTTGATCAATGAAATCCTCTATAAAGGATTAGCTAATCAGTTATATCGTTCTTTCCACAAGGTAGGGGCTCATAAAGAGATTCGTGGTTTAGAACACATCGATAAGATCATCAATATTGACCAAAGTCCTATTGGCCGTACACCTCGTTCCAATCCAGCTACATACACGGGTGTATTTGATGCAATTCGTGAACTATATAGTCAAACACCAGAAGCTAAGATGCGCGGTTATAAACAAGGTCGTTTTAGCTTTAACGTAAAAGGCGGTCGATGTGAGGCTTGTCGTGGTGATGGTATTATCAAGATTGAAATGCATTTCCTTCCAGATGTATATGTGCCTTGTGAAGTCTGCAAAGGAGCGCGATATAATCGTGAAACCTTGGAGGTTAAATATAAAGGTAAATCCATTGCTGATATATTAGATATGACTGTTGATGATGCGGTAGAATTCTTTAGTGCCATCCCTAAAATTAACCGTAAGATGGTTACCCTCCAAGAGGTTGGCCTTGGGTATATCCGTTTAGGTCAGGCGGCTACTACATTATCTGGTGGTGAGGCTCAACGGGTTAAATTAGCTACAGAACTAGCGCGTCGTAGCACCGGTAAAACGCTATACATCCTCGATGAGCCTACTACAGGTCTTCATGCTGAAGATATTCGTAAGTTGTTACATGTATTGCAACAACTTGTAGAGGGCGGAGATACAGTTGTCGTTATCGAACATAATTTAGATGTTATTAAGATGGCTGATTACATTATTGATCTTGGTCCTGAAGGTGGTAATCGGGGAGGCACTATCGTGGCAACTGGTACGCCTGAGGAAATTGTTAAGGTGAAAGAAAGCTATACCGGCAAATTCTTAGGTCCTGTATTGGAACAGACTAAGAAATTTATGAAAGCAGCGAAGCATAAGAAATAAAATAGTACATATAATTAAGTTTCTATAAAAGAAAAATCATAAAGAGAATAGACTACATCCTTCAACTCATAAAGGGCATTATTTAAAGAAGTGTGTAAGATATTCTCTTGTAATCTACAAGGAAAGGAGGAAATATGCCGTCTGAAGAATTACTGGAAAAGGTCAGTCATCTGCCAACAACGCCAGGTGTCTATTTATGGCGTGATCAATATAACCGCATCATCTATGTAGGTAAAGCTATTAATCTGCGCAACCGTGTGCGTTCCTATGTGCGTAACGATGCAAATCGCGCACCAAAGGTTACGGCCATGATGAAACGAGCCGTCGATGTGGAAGTCATTCAAACAAAAACGGAGATGGAAGCGCTCATCTTGGAGAATACACTTATCAAGGAGCATGAACCGAAATATAATATTAGGCTTCGTGATGATAAGACGTATCCCTATGTTAAAATATCAGTGCAAGAGGACTATCCTCGAGTATATATGACGCGTCGCCTAGAGCGTGATGGAGCCAAGTACTTTGGCCCTTTTACAGATGTCACATCTGTTCATGTGGTACTGAAATTAATACGACAGTACTATCCATTGCGTACCTGTAAGTCTATGAAGGTAGAACGCCCATGCTTACAGTATCATATGCATTACTGTGAGGCGCCGTGTTTTAATAAAATATCGGTACCCGATTATCGGAAGTATATTGACGAAATCATAGAACTTTTTGAAGGTAAACCTATACCATTGCTAAAGGAAATTAAATCAAAGATGGATGCTGCTGCAGAAGATTTGCGCTTTGAAGATGCTGCACGTTATCGTAATCAATTGTCTAGCATTGAAAAGATACAAGAAAAGCAACGCATGGTTACCCAACGTGGCGACTTAGACGTCTTAGGATTGGCTGTAGATACATCGATGGCCTGTGTACAGTTGCTATTCATCCGCGGTGGTCGTCTGTTAGGCCGTGAGAATTACTTTGTGCAACATGATGGCGATAGTTCAGAAACCATTATGACAGACTTTATCAAGCAATACTATGGAGATACAAACTTTATTCCTAAAGAGTTGTTACTACCTATGGAGAGTACAGATAGGGACTTATTAACGGAATGGTTTACACAGCTCAAAGGCCAACATGTAGATGTATCTGTGCCACAACGTGGCTATAAGATGGATATGATTAAGATGGCTCATGAAAATGCGGAAACCTTCCTTGAAGAACGTCGTCGTCAGTGGCAGCACCAAATCGATAAGACTGGCGGAGCGATTAAGAAGCTAGCCGAGATTCTCGACTTACCACGTTTACCCGAACGTATGGAGTGTTTTGATATATCTCATACACAAGGAACTGAAACGGTGGCTTCTATGGTTGTTTTTGAAGGTGGCAAGCCTGCGAAGAAAGAATATCGCCGCTTTAAACTGAAAACCACACAAGGTAAACCTGATGATTTTAAATCGATGGCTGAAATTATGGAACGTCGTTACGGTAATGAAACAGACTGGCCTATGCCAGATCTTATTATCATCGATGGTGGTAAAGGTCAGCTCAATGCGGCTTTGCCGTTAATCCGTGCCGTTGGTGTTACAGATGTGCCAGTTATCTCCTTGGCTAAGCGTATTGAAGAGGTCTTTGTAGAGGGACAATCTGAAAGTATCATTTTGAGTCATCACACGCCGGAGCTTCAATTACTTCAACAAATACGCGATGAAGCCCATCGCTTTGCTATTACGTACCATCGTAAGCTTCGTGGAAAACGTAATTTAGAATCTATTTTAGATCATATTGAAGGTATCGGCCCTAAACGTCGAAAGGCATTATGGGCTCACTTTAATAGTTTAGAAGCCATGAAAGAAGCATCTGTTGATGAACTTGCAAATGTAGAATCTATGAATTATAAGACGGCAGAAACGCTATATAATTTTTTCCGTATGTCCAAAGTAGAGAAACAAGAGGCTCTAAAATAAAAAAATCACCTATTGATTACTTACACTTGAGCGTAATCAATAGGTGCTTTTATTATTTTACAATAGTTCTAGGTTTGTAATGTTGTATGTAGTATGTGCGAAGTGTAAATAATATACCCGCAACTACTACGCTAGCCAACAACCCAATCCATACGCCAAATGGTCCATAATTAGGATTTTTGGCAAGGGTATAAGCTGTTGGGAAACATACGCCCCAATACGATACGAGGGAGATGTAAAGCACTACTTTTACATCCTTGTAAGCTCTTAGAATACCTTGTAATGGAGTACCGATGGCATCGATAGCGGCAAAGAATACGCCATATCCAAGGAATTGATAAATAAGTTCATATACTTCATCATCATTTGTAAATAGATTCGCAATATTATCCATATGAGTGAACGTAAAGGCACAAATGAGAACGGCTATGATGATGGCTAATACACGAGAAATATAAGAGTATTGGATAGCTTCTATTTTTCGTCCTGCACCGAGTTCATAGGCAACGGCAATGGTAGAGGACATGGCGATACTTAATGGTAAGCAGTAGAATACATTAGTAAAAGAAATGACAGATTGATGAGCTGCTACTACAGCAGATCCAAAGTGAACCATTAAGAGCCCAGCAATGCTAAAGATACTAGCTTCAAAAAAGATAGAAAAACCTATGGGAATACCAACTTGTAATTGTTCATGGATATAGTGAAAATTCGGGCTATGGAAATCTTTATAGATGCGATAGCCTTTTAACTTAGGATGCAATAGAATGACTAAGCTAAATAGAACTAAGTTTGTCCAACAGGCACCAGCAATACCGTAGCCAGCACCAACACCACCAATTTCAGGAAAACCGTAATGACCAAAGATGAGTGCATAATTTAAGAATACGTTAATCACAAAGCTTGTAAAGACGATGGCCATGGAGTAATGCGTTAATCCGTGAGAATCGACAGTGTTACGCAAGGTATTTACCCAGAGTAATGGGAATAAACCAAGTGCAAAGGCTTTCAGATAATTAATACATACCTCGGTGGCAGCCGGCTCAAGATTTAAATATGTCAATAAAGGGCGTAAGCCGAATATACCGATTAGTAAAATTAAAAATGCTAGTCCTGTACCGATGAAAAGGCCTTGATGAAAGATTATTGGAATATCATCTGTTTTATTAGCTCCTAATAGTTGAGAAATAATTGGTGTGATACCCATTAATGTACCTTGTGCAAAGATATAGAAGAGAAGCCATAAATTATATCCCGTAGCAACACCAGCTAAATCAGTCGTACTATATTGCCCCGTTAAAAAGATGGCGATAAAGGTCGCCCCAATCAGGGAAAATTGAGTGATGCACATTGGAGTAAATAGTTTTATGAACAACCATAATTTTTGCGGTATAGAATATGTTTGATACATACTAACCTCCCTAGTAACGATATACTATACCATACCATAAAGTAGCTTAATTTAATAGCCAAAACCTAAGGGAAAAAGGAATTAAATTTATAAGAAAATAGAGCCCATGTTGTGATTATGTAAGGGGAGAAATGACCTTATATAAACTATCTTATTTAATAAGAAAGAATTATGATAAAAACGTATATATATGTTGATAATTGAATTTTACACTACTTTACTATATCGATTATAATATATATACTATTGTTTTATTCTAAGGAGGATACATTGGACATCTTAACTGTACAAGGCTTATTAGCGATGCTTCAAATCATCGTTATTGATATTTTATTAGCTGGTGATAATGCCATCGTTATTGGTATGGCGGCTCGCAACCTACCCGCACATTTACAGAAGAAGGCGATTTTCTGGGGCACAGCTGGCGCTATTATTTTACGTCTTGTTATGGCATTCCTATTTGTAGAGGCATTGAACAATATTCCTGCTCTTCGTTTAGTTGGTGGTATCCTTCTTTTATGGATCGGTTACAAGCTTGTTGTTGATGATGATAGTGAGCATAATATCGAGGCTAAAGATAACTTGCGCGCTGCTATCATGACCATTGTTATTGCAGATGGAATTATGGGTATTGATAATGTTATTGGTGTAGTTGGTGCCGCTAGTGGTAATATGACATTAGTTGCTGTCGGTATGCTTATTACAGTACCTATTATCATTTATGGTAGTACTTTATTTGTAAAAGTTATCGAACGCTTTCCAATCATCCTTTACGTTGGTGGCGGTATCCTTGCCTGGGTGGGTGCAGCGATGAGTGTGGAAGATAAATTAATTTCACATACCGTAGAACCGTATGCATTACTCATTAAAATTGGTGCTGTTATTCTCGTAGTAGGGGCACCTTTGTTAGTAAAGAAACTTAAAAAATAATGTAATATATCTCTTCTTCTAGTCGTAGGAGGAGAGATATTTTTTTCGTAAAAGTATAGTCATTATAAAGAACCTTATAGGCTAATCTTAAGAATAACAGTGGTAGTCTAAGAGCTTTCTTTTAGATGAGAAAATAGAGAATTTGTGGTATAGTTAAGGGATAGTTATAGAATTAGCAGAGTGAATTGAGGTAAGTATAGAATGGAATTTTTAGAAGTTGCAACGTGGATAACGATTAGCAAAATTATTTTGATTGATATATTATTGGCCGGGGATAATGCCGTTGTTATTGGGATGGCAGCGGGTAAATTGGCACCAGAATTACAAAAGAAAGCTGTTATCTGGGGTACAGTGGGGGCTATTGGAATGCGCCTTGTATTTGCCACTCTTTTAGTAGAAGCACTTACTTTAATTCCTCTTATTCACTTAGGTGGTGGACTTGTACTTGTATGGATTGCCATTCAACTCTTAAAAGGTGGAGATGAAGATGCACATATCGAAGCTAAGAATTCCTTAATGGGAGCCATTTGGACAATCATTGTGGCTGATGCGATGATGAGTATCGATAATGTAATTGGCGTAGTTGGTGCCGCTAAAGGACATTTAGAGCTCGTTATTGTTGGTATGTTAATCACTGTTCCAATCATTGTGTTCTGCTCTACACTATTTGCTCGTATCATTAATAAGTTTCCTGTCATCCTTTGGGCTGGTGGTGCTTTATTAGGTTGGGTTGCTGGTGAAATGATTGTAGAAGATCCACTCCTTGTTCCCCATATTCAAGGGGAAGAGTTATTGGTGAAATTTGGAACGGTATTCTTTGTACTCATTGTAACTGGTATGATTAAAATTTGGAAGAAAAGAGACTCGTAATGAATGGTACAAGTTGTACATCTCGTAAGAATAAATCGAAATTTAAACAACAGAATAAAAATCGATCTAATGGGAAACAGAATTCCAATCATTATAATGGACAACAAAATACCAATTCTTCTGTATCTAAAAAACAACAAGCTCTTTTGAATGCCCCTGTTAAACTTGGGGACGAAGTATTAGTTACCATTCACGGTATTGGCAGTAGTGGCGAAGGGGTAGGTCGCGTAGAGGACTTTACAGTGTTTGTTCCCTTTGCCTTACCTGGGGAAACGGTGAAAGTATCTATTACTATGGTGAAAAAGACGTATGCTACAGGTAGACTCTTGAAAATCGTTACTATGGCACCGAATCGGATCGATGCTAGTTGTGATCTTTACGGATTCTGTGGTGGTTGCCAATTACAACATATTACCTATGAAGGGCAGCTTTCATTAAAAACACAAAAGGTAAAAGATGTTATAGAACGCATTGGGCATCAAAACCCAGATCTAGTTAAACCTACATTGGGACCTAAAGAGCCTTGGGCCTACCGCAATAAGATGCAAATGCCTGTAGGTGGTACTAAAGGTGATATTCTAATGGGATTCTATGCTATGGGATCTCACGATATCGTGCAAGGCACGAATTGTCCCATACAAGATGAAGGCAACAATATCATTGCTCAAGCATGTTATCAAATTGCTAAAGAGCTTGATGTTGAACCATATGATGAACATACAGGAAAAGGGGTGTTGCGTCATATCATTGGACGTATTGGGCAATCTGGATGGATGGTTATTCTTGTAACCGCAACAAATAACTTACCGCATCAAGAAAAGTGGGTTAAAAATTTGACTGAACGTGTGCCTCAGGTGGAAACAATCGTTCATAACGTGAATGGTAAACGTACAAATGTTATTCTTGGGCCTAAAAATCGTATCCTTTATGGAGATGGAACGATCACAGATCATATTAAAGACTTGCGGTTTACCTTATCTCCACATTCCTTCTTCCAAGTGAATCCAGCACAAACGACAGTACTTTACGACCAAGCATTAGCTTATGCGGACCTAAAAGGTGATGAAACCGTTATCGATGCGTATTGTGGAACAGGTACCATTTCACTGTTCCTGGCCCATAAGGCAAAACATGTTATCGGTATTGAAATCGTAGAACCAGCCATTATCAATGCTCGTGAAAACGCACGTCGCAATGGCTATGATAATACGGAATTTATCGTCGCTGACGCGGCCGTAGAAATGCCAAAACTCTATAAAGCCGGTGTACGACCAGACGTAATCGTATTCGACCCAATCCGCGCGGGCTGTAAAAAAGAAGTCCTGACCTCTGCAGCGGGAATGGAACCAAAACGCATTGTCTACGTATCCTGTAACCCAGCCACCATGGCGCGAGATATTGAAATCCTTACACATTACGGCTATGAACTTAAAGAAGTACAACCAGTGGATATGTTCCCTATGACCGCTCATGTTGAGGCAGTGGCTTTGCTTACTAGGAGCAAAGCGACGCAGTAAGCATTACTATAATTTCTTGTTTTATAAGTTTATGGAGTAAACTATAATGGTATGGCTAAATCAAGTAGACTATAAAAAACAAGAGTATATAGAGCTAAGGCTTAATGCACCATTAGGTGAGCACATACGATTAGATTTTAATCCTCTAAAAATTACTGATATCTCTGATTCTTCATCAAGTTGGAAGGATTGGCACTGTTATAGACAGCCATTACGGGTTTATAGTCCAGATTTTGATGTTTTAGTTTCTTATTTTAATAAAGCGTATCCTGTTATAGATGCATCAGATAATACTGAAAGAGATAGCTTTGATGTATGCTTTGATAATTGGATTAAACTAAATGATTGGATGAAGATTATAGATGATATAGAAAGTAACTTTGAAGATTTTACTCCTCATGAACAACAATTCTTAAGACAGTTTCTCGAATGGATAAATATAGCACTTCAGCATACAACTGTTATAGTTGTGGAAGGGAATCTTTAATATAGAATTTTTATTAAGATGAATTGGTACAGTTTAACATGGGCTAAATGACATATTAGTTAAGTAACGTTCTTTATTATAAGTGGAGTGATTATGCTTGTATTAGAGCTTGATATATAATTTATAGTATAGGAGAGGTGTATAAAAGCTTTAAAGCTAGCTTTATATTAAATTTATAGTATTAGTTTTGGGGAATTATATTTGAATTTTTAGGGAGTTATATTATGAAGGGATCTGAAACAAAAATTTTGGGGTTTATGGAAGGCGCAGATAAGCGTTATGTAATTCCTGTATATCAGAGAAAATATAATTGGAAGTATGAAAATTGTCGTCAATTATATGATGATTTAAAGAAGATTGTAAATGATGGTAGAAAAACTCATTTTTTTGGGAGTATTGTATCATCTGTTGTTCCTAATGGCAGCACTATAGAATATCATATTATTGATGGTCAGCAGAGATTAACTACTATAACATTATTACTATTAGCGATGCGTAATCTAATTAAAAATGGAGTCGTTGACGTAGAGGATAATAAATTAGATGAACAGATTAGTGAACGATTCCTTATTTCTCCTTGGGCAAGTCAAGATGATCAAATCAAGCTTCGTCTTGTAAGAACTGATAGAGAAGCGCTGAAAAAGCTATTTGGAGATGAGAATGACTTTGAATGTAATTCAAATTTAACTGTAAATTATCAATTCTTTTATGAGATATTACAGAAAAACGAAGTATCCATATATGATTTATATACCGCAATAGCCAAATTGGAGATTATTTGTATAACACTAGGCGAAGATGATAATGCTCAACTTATTTTTGAAAGCTTAAACTCCACAGGTTTAGCCCTTACTGAAGGTGATAAAATAAGAAATTATGTTTTAATGGGACTTTCCCCTGAAAAGCAACAAACGTATTATAATTCTTATTGGACCAAAATTGAAAGTTGTACTAAAAATGATGTTAGTAGCTTTATACGAGATTATTTGAGTATAAAGCAAGCTATTGCACCAACATTAAATAATGTTTATGTTTCATTTAAAAGTTATGCAGAAGAGGTATCTCTTTCTATAAATGATTTGCTCTATGATCTTCTTAGGTATGCAAGATTTTATAAAAAACTTTTAACTTGTAAAAGTGATTTAGGAGAAAAACGTATTGATGATTGTTTGTATCGCTTCATGCGTCTAGAAATTGTTGTTATTCGTCCTTTTTTAATGGAAGTTTTAAGGTTACACGATGATAAAAAAATAACAATAGATGATGTATTGAAAGTATTATTAATTACTGAAAATTATTTATTTAGACGTAATATTTGTGATGTTCCTACTAATGCTTTAAATAAGATTTTTTTAAATTTGAATAAAGAAATTATTCGTTATGATAATACCGCTGATAATTATGTAAATAAATTTATTTATGCATTGCTTTCGAAAAAGGAAAGTGGTCGCTTTCCAACTGTAAATGAATTCAGGACTGCATTATCAGAGAAGCAAATATATCAGATGCGTGGTAAATATAAAGCATATCTATTTGAACGTCTTGAAAATCATGGAACTATTGAGACTAAAGATGTATATGTTCATCTTGATAACAAAACATATACTATTGAACATATTATGCCTCAGCATTTAACTCCTGAATGGAATGAAGCATTAGGTAAAGATGCTGCTGAAATTCATTCTGTTTGGTTACATCGTTTAGCAAATCTAACATTAACGGGATATAATCCCAGCTTAAGTAATAAATCATTTGTTGATAAACGTGATTGTAAAATTGTTGGATATAAAGATAGTGGGATAAGAATGAATCAATTGTTATCTAAATATAAGAAATGGGGAGTAGCAGAGTTAAAAAGTCGTAATGAATATTTATTAGATTTAGCAATGCAAATTTGGGAGTATCCTACTACAGATTTTGAGCCATCAAAAACAGAGTTTGACTCATGTAGTTTAGATGATGAAAGTTTTGAATTTACCGGTAGAGATATAGTTAAATATAGCTATCAAAATATAGATCAACCAGTGACAAGTTGGATTGATATGTTTGAGCATATTGTACGGTATCTTCATCAAAAGAATCCCAAAATACTTATGTCTATTATTTTTGATAATACGATTAGTTCAGATCTTAGTAAATATATATCGAACAAAGAATCTAATTTGCGAAGCTCTTTACAGATTGATGATAATCTTTATATTGAAAAAAATACAAATACTACTCAAAAAATGTCTATTCTTCGTCGACTTTTTGCATTGTATAAGGTAGATCCAATGGATTTAATTTTTTATCTCAAAAATCCAGAGAAGAAAAAAGCATATGAATCTGGAAGGCATGAAATAAGAACTCGATATTGGGGATATGCACTTCCTATTATTCAAGAAAGATATTCATATAGAGGTACATTTAGTGGATGTAAAATAAGTACCTCTAATACAATTTCTGGTTATTTTGGTAAAAAAGGAATTTGTATAAGTTGTATTGCTAATTATGATAATGCGAGAGTGGATTTTTACTTGGGAAGTAGTGATATAAAATTAAATAAGAATATTTTTAATAATTTATATCGTAATAAATTTGAAATTGAAGAGAAGCTTGGTATTACACTAGAGTGGTATAAAGCAGAAAATAATAAGGCATCGTGGATTAGTTATATACTTGATGGTGTGAGCATTACAAATGAGTCTGATTGGGAACAAATGGCAAATTTCCATGCGAAGTGGAGTGATAAGATTTCTAGTACATTACTTGAATACATATTGAGTGATGAAGAAAAACGTTTAAATAGTATCTCTATTATTTTTAGAGAATGGGTTATGGGCAAAAAAGGTGTTTATCTCGATTTGGAACAATGTAATAGAACCTATACTCGTTTTATGACTGATACAATGTCAGAAATACTTCCAGATATAAATAATGGGTTAAGTAGCTGGAATACTAGTAACCATTACTTCTATGAAATTATAAATCGGGACGGACAGACTACATATATTCAATTGGCAATTAATTCTAAAAATATTACTAGCGATTATAGAGCAATTTGTGATAATATTAATATATATTATCCGGCTAAGCGTAATAAAGATAATTGGGTTTGGAGGATTCCATTTAAAACTAAAACTATTAAAATTGACGATAACTTAGATAAGGATGTCATTAAAAAGAATCTAGATAGTTGTTTGATGGAAATATATGAATTTGAAAAAGATTTAAAAAATAAACTAAATATCTAATTAACGTAAAAAACTAACATAAGTATTTTGATGCTTGTGTTAGTTTTTCTTATATGTACTTATTAACACATATCTATAAGAATATGGGAAATATTGTATCCATTATTATAGTGGAATTTGAATATAGGGACTGTTCTTGAAAATGGTAACTCAGTTTTTAATGGTGGAATAAGCTTTAAAGTAGAATCTGAATTAAAAACAACTTCATCCTCTACTGACGCTAAAATTGCTGAATTAGAAAAACGAATTCTTGAATTAGAACAAACCTTAAATTGCAATATGGTATTTGAAAATAAAGATAAATTTATTATAGTTGCTGGAGATTGGAAAGCATCAAATTTAGGCTATAATTACTTTGAAACAAGAATATATAGTGATAGACAAATATCTATTTTAAATTGATATTTTATAAACTATTATGGGATTATTTCTTTTTGTGGATAAATAATATAAGCCGTATCTTTTATAGGAGTAAGAAAATGGAGCTTCGATCACTAGCTAGGATATCTTTACCTAAGGACGAGTATGTTTATTTGTTGGGGATGGCTATGTCAGTATTTATCTCCAATAATGGTTTTATTATAGAGAATATTATTAATACAGACAGTGCTTATTCTTGGTACGATTAAATTGATAAAGAATCAGGCCGACTTAAATCGGATATTGCTCAAACGATTACTAAAAAAGCTGGTCCAGAAATAGCCGAGTTATTTTCAGATATTGTTTATAGACGTAATCGTATTATTCATAGTTTTAGATGCACTTCATCTAAAAATGAGCAAATTTTACCTACAAAAGATAGGCGCACTGATAAACAGTTTAATATAGAGGAGGAGTATTTGGTGGAGTTTATTAAGTTAAATGACAAACTCTCTGACTTATTGCATGAATATCGAGGATATTAAGATAATCAATAATGATACTCTTGTTATTTGCACTAAAAGTCCTTCGCATCAGCGAAGGGCTTTTACTATACACTCATACTTATAAATGTAATATAATTAGAATAAATAGATATATTATATTCGATGAGGTATGTATTATGGAATCAATCTTAGATGTTCATGAGATAATGCACCAATTGAGTATGTGGAGACCAATATTTCATTCTGAAGCAGACTTTCAGTTTAGCTTAGCTTGGCTCATAAAAAAGAAATACTCTGAATGTGAAATTCGATTAGAATTTGTTCCTGAATTTAATCCTAATTTACATCTAGATATTCTTGTTATATTAAATGGTAAATGGATTCCTATTGAACTCAAATATACAACTAATAAATGCATTAAAACTATAAATGAAGAAATTTATGTTTTAAAGGAACACGGAGCTAAGGATCAAGGTTGTTATAACTATTTAAAAGATATAATGCGTATAGAGGAATTCAGGGATAAGAGTAATAAATTTATTGAAGGTTATACTATTAAGATAACTAGTGAGATGTCTTATCTAAAGCCTCCGACAAAAGTAAATTGTACATATGCTGAATTCTCTATTGAGGATGGTTCTATTAAAACTGGATGCATGAATTGGGCCACTAATACAGGAAAAGGAACAATGCGTGGAATGGAGGCACCCATAGTATTAACGGGTATGTATCCAATAAATTGGAAAGAGTATTCTAAAGTTGATGATACTAATAGTGGTACTTTCATGTATCTTGTAAATACAATTAGTAAGAAAAATTAGGAGATACATATGTTTAAACCAGTTCGCAAGAAGATAAATGAAATAGACCATAGTGCTGCAGAAGCTTTATTACAATCTAATCGTCGAG
>ERZ773035.715-NODE-715-length-26260-cov-14.919786_pt1 | contig 26260 bp, 30 predicted proteins | sample MGYA00511487_ERZ773035 | MGnify/ENA primary metagenome ERZ773035 (study PRJEB29015, sample SAMEA2737985) | human oral metagenome | biome: human oral; feature: human-associated habitat; material: dental | place: China | collected 2024 ...
CGGCCTCAGGCTCCTCGAAACCCCTACAGAAAGGAAGGAATCATGGGCGCAAGTCGCCGTAAGCCGTCCATGACGCCTCCCGTCTCGGACGAAGCCCTGGAGAAGAAGCTCGTATCCCTGGCCATGCAACGCGCTCAGGAACTTCTGGAGTCATCCGACCCCCCTCCGAGCGTGGTCGTGCACTTCCTCAAGCTCGGCTCGGAGCGTGCAAAGCTCGAGAACGCGAAGCTCGAGGCGGAAGGGCGCATGCTGGCGGCCAAGGAGAAGGCCCTCGAGGCCCAGGCCCGTACGGACCAGCTCTTCGAGGACGCTCTGCACGCCTTCGCCACCTATCGCAGCACGGCACGGGGTCCTGATGAGTAAGCATCGTACATACAGCGACCTTATTCGCCTGGACACCTACGAGGAGCGTTACAACTACCTGAAACTCCTCGGAACGCCGGGCCGTGAGACGTTCGGCTTCGCCAGGCGCGTCAACCAGGCGTTCTACCAGTCCAAGGAGTGGCGGAAGGCCCGTCTGAGGGTCATAGCGCGCGACGGCGGCTACGACATGGGCGTGGAGGGATATCCTACCGGCCCGGCCCCGATCGTGCACCATATGAACCCGCTAATCGAGGAGGACATCGTCTCGGGCGACCCCGCGATCTTCGATCCGGAGTTCCTGATCTGCGTGTCCCACAACACCCACAACGCGATCCACTACGGGTCGTTCGATCTTCTCCCGCAACCGGTCGTGGACCGCGCGCCGGGGGACACCGCTCCCTGGAGGCAGAAGTGAGCTCCATACTCAAGGACGTCAAGCAAACACTCGGTATCGACCGCGACGACCGGTCCTTCGACGTGGACATCTGTCTCCATATCAACTCCGCCCTGTCAGAGATCCGTCAGATCGGCCTCCCGATCGAACCCCGGTGCACTGACGACATGCTGGAGTGGGAGATGCTGTACGTGGGAACCAATCTGGACATGGTTCGGGAGATCGTCGTCCTGCACTGCAAGCTGGCGTTCGACCCGGCGTCATATTCCTTCGTCAACACTGCCTACGAGAAGCTTCTCGAGGAGAGCAAGACGAGACTCGCGTACGAACTGGAGGTGTCATGACCGACACACTGGCCCATTACGGCGTCAAGGGCATGCATTGGGGCGTCAGGCGTGAAGGCACTCGGGGATCCACTCCGCCGTCCGCCCGCGCTCCCAAGTCCCAGAGCCTCCTTCCCGGCAAGAAGAAGGCCAAGGCCGTCGATCACGAAGAGGAGGACTCGCCCAAGCGCCCCATGACCGAGGCCGAGCTCCGATCCGCCATCAACCGCATCAAGCTCGAGCGGGAGTACGCCAATCTCATGGCCCCTCCCCCCAGGGAGAAGTCGGAGATGCGGAAGATCGCCGAGGCCGTCGTCAAGGACTCGGTCAAGGCGGCCGGAACCAAGGTTCTCACCGGGGCTTTGACCAACGTCATGACGAACGTGCTTCCCCCCGGTCTACGCGAGGCTCCGAAGAAGTCCAAGACCGATGAGGTGGCCGAGAAGGTCCTCAAGGGCCTCAAGGGCGACCAGAAGAAGGGCAAGGGCGACGACGCTCCTCCGCCCAAGGAGAAGCCCAAGCCCAGTCCGAAGCGCCCTTCGCCCGGAGGTGAGCCAACACCGGCGCCTTCCGGCAGTGGAGGAGGGCGTCCTTTCCCTCCGCCTCCCAATAACGGGGACTCAGGCCGTGGAGGAGGGCGCGAAAGCGGCGGCAATCCATTCCGTCGGCGCAAGAAGACCTCCGGTTCTTCGCAACCTCCTCCGGTTCGGGTTCCGGATGCTACGGTGAGACCCAAGCCGACAACGCCGGAATCTCATGCCCTCCCGTCCCCGGGAAGCGCGTCACAGGGCCGCCCAGGGCATTCCGGTTCGGGTCGCTCTTACGACAACGACGCCTCGAACGCCGATCGCAAGGGGGGGAGCGCCGAGCAGGGGCGTCCCGGGTCCACCGGTAAGCGCAAGAAGCGCCGGTTCGGGTTCGGTCACGAGGATCTGGACGGTATCGTCGTCGATATTCTGGGAGAGATCGACTGATGCTCTCCAACACGGCCGTGCCGCGCTACTACGCCGAGTTCCGGAACAAGGTCCTCTGCGGGGAGATACCGGTATGCCGGGAGATCTCGATGGAGATGAACCGCATTGACGCCCTCATCGCCGACCGGAACATCTGGTACGACGACGAGGCCGTCGAGGGCTGGATCAAGTACTGCGAGGCCGAGCTCACACTCACCGACGGAGACCCGCTCGTCCTACTCGACTCGTTCAAGCTGTGGGGCGAGCAGGTCTTCGGATGGTACTACTACACCACGCGCTCGGTCTACGTCAAGGACGGCGATGGTCCTCGGGGGCACTTCGAGCAGCGGCGTGTCAAGAAGAGGCTCGTCGACAAGCAGTACCTGATCGTGGCTCGCGGCGCCGCCAAGAGCATGTACGCGAGCACGATCCAGAACTACTTCCTCAACGTCGACACGTCGACAACGCACCAGATCACGACCGCCCCGACGATGAAGCTCGCGGAGGAGGTCATGAGTCCGATCGCCACGGCGATCACCCGATCTCGAGGCCCGTTCTACAAGTTCCTCACGGCGGGGTCCGTCATGGCGACTTCGGCGAAGATGGGGAACCGGAAGCTTCTGGCCAGCACCAAGAAGGGCATCCAGAACTTCCTGACGAACAGCCTCCTCGAGATCCGACCAATGACGATCGACAAGTTGCAGTCCCTTCGCCCGAAGGTCTGCACCGTGGACGAGTGGCTCTCTGGCGACACGAGGGAGGACGTCATCGAGGCGCTGGAGCAGGGCGCTTCCAAGGTCGACGGATGGCTCATCGTGGCCACCTCGTCCGAGGGAACCGTTCGCAACAGCGTCGGCGACACCAAGAAGATGGAGCTCATGCGGATCCTCCGCGGGGAGGAGATGGATCCGCACACGTCCATATTCTACTACCGTCTTGACGACATCGCCGAGGTCGCCGACCCCGCGATGTGGATCAAGGCCAACCCCAATCTGGGCACTATCGCCTCCTATGAGACGTATGAGAGGGCTGTCGCGCGCGCGGAGGCCAATCCGGCCCTGCGCAACGATATTCTCGCGAAGCGGTTCGGGATCCCCATGGAGGGTTACACCTATTACTTCACGTACGAGGAGACCCTTACGCACCCGCGCAAGGAGTACTGGCGGATGCAGTGCGCGATGGGCATCGACCTGTCGCAGGGGGACGACTTCTGCGCATTCACGTTCATGTTCCCGCTCACGGGCGAGAAGTTCGGCGTGAAGACCCATTGTTACATCTCCTCTAGGACTTTATCGCTCCTCCCGGCCGCCATGCGGCTCAAGTACGATACGTTCATCGAGGAGGGGGCGCTACAGGTCCTCGAAGGGTCCGTCCTGGACATGATGGACGTCTACGACGATATTTGGCGCTTCATCGAGGAGAACGAGTACGACGTCGTCGCGCTCGGGTACGATCCGTACAACGCCAAGGACTTCATCAAGCGGTGGGAGACCGAGAACGGCCCCTACGGCATTGAGAAGGTCATCCAGGGCGCCCGCACGGAGTCCGTGCCTCTTGGAGAGTTGAAGATATTCGCGTCCGACCGGCGCCTCCTGTTCGACCAGGACCTGTTCGGTTGGGCGATGGGCAACTGCATCACCCTCGAGGACACGAACGGCAACCGCAAGCTCCTCAAGAAGCGGCGGGACCAGAAGATCGACGCCGTGGCGGCGCTCATGGACGCCTACGTGGCGTACAAGGCCCACCGCGAGCTATTCGAGTAAGGAGGCTCATGGCCATTTCAGACCGTATCAAGCGGGCCTGGTCAGCCTTCCGCCTCGAGGGCCGCTCACCCGCTGATCTCGGTGGATCCGCGACGTCGGGGCGGACATCGTACATATTCCCGTCAGGCGTCTCCAAGGACGGCATCGTCGCGAAGTTGTACAACCAGATCGCCCTCGACGTCGCCGGCGTGTCGTTCAAGCACGTTTACGTCAACGAATCGGGGTCCTACGTCAGCGACAAGGACTCCAGGTTGGCCGAGAGGCTATCGCTGTACGCGAACATCGACCAGACATGGGAGCGCCTCGTTCAGGAGCTCGTGTGGACGATGTTCGAGCAGGGCGCAGCGGCCCTCGTCGCGGTCGACACATCGGCCGACCCTCTTACCACCGATTCGTACGACATCGACTCCCTGCGCGTCGGGAGGGTCACCCAGTGGTACCCTCGATACGTCGAGGTCGATGTGTATGATGATCGAGAGGGGCGCAGACGTCGCGTGATCCTCCCCAAGGAGGTCGTCGCGATCGTCAACAACCCTCTCTACGAGGTGATGAACAAGCCCAACTCGGACCTTCAGCGCCTCATCAACAAGCTGTCCATTCTCGACGCCATCGACAAGCAGTCGGGGTCGGGCAAGCTCGACGTACTGATCCAGTTGCCGTATGTGGTCAACTCCGAGCTGCGATCCAAGCGAGCCCGGGCCCGTCAGATCGAGCTCGAGCAGCAGATGGACAACAGCAAGTACGGGTTCGCCTTCCTCGACCCGGGCGGACAGGTCATTCAGCTGAACCGCGCCTCGACGAACAACCTGATGGACCAGGTCACCTGGCTCACCAATCAGGTGTACTCGTCGCTCGGTGTTGGCGAGGAGGTCTTCAACGGCAAGGCCACCGAACTTCAGATGCTGACCTATTACAACCGGACCGTCAATCCGATCCTGGACGAGATCGTGAAGGCCATGACCGGAACGTTCCTCGGTCGAACGGCGCGTTCGCAGGGGCAGCGCGTCGCCTGGTTCAGGGACCCGTTCAGACTCGTCCCGATGGGGCAGCTCGGCGATCTCGCACAGGCGCTCACTTCCGCCGAGATCATGTCCTCCAACGAGGTGCGCGACAAGATCGGTCTCATCATGTCCAACGACCCGCGCGCTGACGAGCTCGTGAACGCCAACATCAACAACCAGTCGTCGTCCGACCGACCCTCCGTGGCGAGGCCGTACGCCGACCCGAGAGAGGAGTCATAATGGGAGGTAAGCGCAAGCCCGACGCCTCCGGGTGGGCGACCAAGTACGGTGTCGTCTGCTCGGACGGTCTTACGCTGGCGCCCGGAACCTTCGCCGGGAACGACGGCGGTAAGGTGCCGGTCGTCTACCAGCACAACCACGATTCGATCCACAACGTCCTCGGCCACGCGCTGATCAGGGATCGCCCGGAGGGTGTCCGTGCGGACATCTACTTCGACGAGACCCCGGAGGGCGCTTCCGCCAGGACTCAGGTACGGTCGGGGACCCTCAACAGCCTCTCCGTGTTCGCACGGAAGGTGCAGAAGGACGGACGGACAGTCGTTCATGCAGACCTGGCAGAGGTGTCGCTCGTTCTCAAAGGGGCCAATCCCGAGGCCGTCATCGACGAGTTCTACCTACAGCACGCCGACGGCGAGCTCGAGGACACCGAGTCGTTCACGGCCGTCTTCGGCGAGACCCTGTCACACGCCGACGGCGACGGGGGCAGCGGTGAAGACGACGGCGAGGATTCCGACAAGGACACCCCCACCGTCGCCGAGATCTACTCGGATATGAGCGACCTCCAGAAGGAGGCCGTCACCGAGATCGTCCGAGCCGCGCTCGAGAAGGCCGGAGACGGCGACAACGACAACGATAAGGAGGGAGACGTGGCTCACAACGTCTTCGAAGGGGGCAACGACCTCAAGGCCGACATCGACCTCGACGGCGCCCGGGCGGCCATCGCCCATGACATGCAGATGATGGGATCGTTCAAGGCCGCCTATCTGGCTCACGCCGAGACCTACGGCCTGTCCAACCCGGAGATGCTCTTCCCGGAGGCTCAGACCACCGGCGAGATCGCGGAGCTTCGGCGCGACCAGGGTTGGGTCACTACGCTCCTCAACGGCACCACCAAGCTGCCGTACGCCCGGTTCCGTTCCCGTTACGCCAACCTCACCGGCGAGGAGCTTCGGGCCAGGGGCTACGTCACCGGTTCGCGCAAGCTGGACACCGTCTACGCGACCAACCGCCGTGAGACCGGCCCCACCACCATCTACGTCAAGACCTCGCTGGACCGCGACACCGAGATCGACCTCGCCAACGTCCAGAACTTCGATGTCTGGCAGTGGATGTGGAAGCAGCTCCGGGTCGACATGAATGAGGAGCTCGCCAGGGCCATGCTTCTCGGCGACGGCCGTCCCGCCATGTCCCCCGACAAGATCGACGAGACCGCTGTGCGGCCGATCGTCTCCGATGACGACTGGTACACCCGCAAGTACAAGCTCTCCGACGCCAGCCTCAAGCTGAACGACTCCTCGGTCGTGAAGGAGATCTCGTACATCATGCAGGCGTACCTCGGCAAGGGGCTTCCGTACTTCTTCGGCTCTGCCCAGGCGATCGCCCGCATGCTCTGGATCGAGGACAAGCAGGGGCACCCGCTGTACGCCTCCAAGACCGAGCTCGCCGACAAGATGGGCATCGCGGGCTTCGTCTCCGTTCCGCTCCTCGCGAACGCGCAGGTCACTCTGGAGGGCGGTACTCGCCAGGTCTTCGGCGTTCTCGTCAACCCGAGCGACTACTGCGTGGGCAGCAACAACGGCGGTCAGCTGACCAGTTTCGAGAACTTCGATCTCGAGGTCAACAAGCGTCGCGCCCTTCTGGAGACCCGCATCTCGGGCGCTCTGCGCGACCCGGGCACCGCCATCCTTCTGACCGGCACTCCGGAGCCGCTGACCGGCGTCATGGTCGCCGACCCGAAGAAGGCCTCCGACCCGCAGCTGCCCATCCTGCGGTAACATGCGGTACATCGGCGAGATCGGGTTCGCCGAGACGCGCGAGACGTCCCCCGGCATCTGGCAGGAGGTCATCACTCCTCGACGATACCGGGGGACGGTCCGCACCGCGTCGCGCAGATACAACGACGGGGACTACGTCAACGGGTCCCTCAAGACGAACGCGGTCATCTCCATCGTAGGTGACGACTACGCGTTCAAGTACCTGTTCGCGATTCGGTGGTGCATGTGGATGAACACGCTATGGACGGTCGCGTACGTCGACGTCAAGCGCCCTCGTATCGAGTTGACTCTCGGCGACCGCTACAATGTTCAAAATGGAGGGTGAATCGTGACTCCGGAGGAGAAGCGCCTCGAACTCCACGCCACACTCGTCCGGCTTCTCGGGAGCTCGAACGTGTATCACCAGCCCCCCGAGAATCTAGCGCTCCGCTTTCCGGCCATCATCTACGAGCGAGTGGACTACGACGTCGAGTACGCCGACGATCGTCCGTACCACTCCGTTCGACAGTGGCAGGTCTCGGTCGTGTCGCAGGAGCCTACCCATCCGGTCGTAGACAAGCTCATGGAGCTGCCCACGGCCAACTTCAAGACGAGGTACGTCGTTAGCGGCATGCAGCACGACGTGGTCACGATCTACTACTAGGAGGTAGCAATGCCTGCACTGACTTGGAACGAGTCCGGAAAGCGTTACGGCGAGACCGGTACCAAGATGGGCGTCATCTACAGGAAGGACTCCGCGGGCAAGTACACCATCGCGGAGGCCTGGGGCGGTCTCACCGGTGTCTCCACCGAGCCCGAGGGCGGCGAGGCGAACGACAACTACGCCGATGACCAGAAGTATCTCACCCTCATGTCGGCGGAGAACTTCAAGGGCACCATTAAGGCCTTCGACTTCCCGCCGTCCTTCTCCGAGTGCGACGGCACCGCGTATCTGGACGACTCCCTCAAGGGATCGTTCGTCACCGGCCAGGACCGCATTCCGTTCGGCTTCTCGTGGGTCACCACGATCGTCAACGACGACAAGGGCACCGCCTTCGGCCAGCGCGTTCACATCGCGTACGGCTGCCTGGCCAGCCCGTCTTCGCAGGAGAACAGCACCATCAATGACTCTCCGTCGCTGAAGGAGTTCTCCTGGTCGTTCACCGGCACCCCCGTTCCCGTTCCTGGCAAGAAGGCCTCTGCGTACCTGTACTTCGACTCTCGTTACGAGAAGCCGAAGGTCATGCAGAAGCTTCTCGAGATCCTGCACGGCAACGGCGCTACGAACGCGGCCCTGCCCACGCCCGCCGAGCTGATCACCCAGCTCAAGGCCGCGGCTCAGTAGAAAGGCTCCAGGGAATGCTCCAACTGCGCATACCCGCCGAAGAGGGATGGGACTCGGAGGCGGAGACCTTCATCGACTTGCCCGAGGTCACGCTGCGGCTGGAGCATTCCCTGGTCTCCCTGTCAAAATGGGAGTCGATCTGGCACAAGCACTTCCTCGGTCGGGATGACCTCACTCCGGAGGAGATCCTGTCCTACATCCGGTGCATGTCCGAGGACCCTCTCACCGACGAGATTCTCGTCCGTCTCCGCTCCGATGACTTCGACGCCATCACCAATTACATCAAGGAGCAGCGGACGGGCACCTCCATCACCGAGCGCAATCCGCGTCCGGGTTCGTCTCAGTACGTCACGTCAGAACTCATCTACGGCTGGATGGTGGGGTGCCAGATACCGCCCCAGCCCGCGGAGACATGGCATCTGAGCCGACTTCTCACACTCATAAGGGTCTGCCAGATACAGCAGGACCCCAAGCCCAGCAAGATGAACCAGAGCGATTGGATCGCGGAGCGGAATCGTCTTAACGCTCAACGCCGCGCCGCCAGGAGGAGCAATGGCTAAGATCAAGGGGAGTCTGGAAGCCGCCAACACGACTCTCATCCTGACACTACTGGCGGACACCAGCGCCAAACTCGCCGCCGAGCGATGGCGCATCCCCCCGCACGTCGAGGTCGATTTCGAGCTCCCGGACGGTTTTTACAACGTCGAATCCGTCGGCGGCTTGTTCGACATCGAACTGCGCAAGATCGTCGGCGAGATCGCGCCCGACAGTCTCGTGGGCGCCGGAGGCGGTGGAGGTACTGCCGGACCGGGGTCCTTCCTCAAGCTGAGGGCCGGTGACCCCGTACCCGCCGGCACGCCTTCCGGAACGCTCATCGTCAGGGTGTCATGAGCGCCAAGATCCGCGGAATCGCCCACGGCAGCGCGGCGAATGCACAGGGGACCAAACTCACAGTGGCGTCGCGCCCCGGCGACACGGCGGTCCTCATCGCTTCCGCCCAGCTCACGGCCCCTGGGAATATCTACGGTCCGCCAGAGGGGTGGACGGGCGAGTCTCAGGCCCCGATCGCGCCGACCGCGAGGTCGGGCTACATCGCCTGGCGACGAGTTACCGACCCGTCCGACACGACCGATGTCCTGTGGTACAACCGAACGGCCATGTGGACATCCCGTCAGAACGGTGTCATGATCGTGTTCGAGGGCGAGCTGGAGATCAAGACCACCGCGTGGCAGGCGTCCGTCCCGGCCGTCGGCGAGGACACATATTTGATCTCGCAGTCGCACGGACCCATGTCCAACGCCCTTATGGAATGGACCGGGTCCGGCGATATTCTGTACGACGGCAAGGACACGGTATCCACTACCGCCTCCTGGTCCGCCCTGCGAGTCGGCCTGACGTCGTCTGCCCCCGCCATGGATTCTGGACAGGTCCCCGCCGCCTGGTGCGCCTTCACCGCCAAGGTCGCCCTCGCTCCCACGCCCGGATGCTCGTGGTATCAGAACGGCAACGAGGTTCCCGCCCGCGTCTCGGTGTACGAGAACGGCACGGAGAAGGCCGCGTCCAAGGCCGGCGTCATGCCCACCGGACCGTCGTCGGTAGCCGAGCTGTTCAAGATCCCGAACTTCGTGGTCGCCCACCGGGGCGGCTCGCTGGGCTGGGTCGAGAGCACGCAGCAGGCCTATACCGACTCCATGGCGTACGGCGTGGACGCCCTCGAGATCTCATGCGCCCGAACCTCTGACGGGGTCTGGTTCGCCAACCACGACAACAATCTCAAGTCGCTCGGCGGTCCCGACAAGGACACGTCGACTATGACCTGGGCCGAGGTTCGCGACGCCATGGCGCATCTGCCGGACAAGATGCCGTGCCGCCTCGACTGGCTGCTTGAGACCTACGGCAAGAGCACCGTGATCGTCTTCGACCCGAAGAACAATCACCATCGTCGCTCCGAGTTCTTCGAGATCCTCGGCCCGTATAAGGGGCAGATCATCGTCAAGTTCTTCGGGGACAACACGACGCTGTTCGATGCGGCTCGTGAACGAGGGTTCGCGGCGTGGGGCTACGCCTACGAGTCGAGCAAGACGTCTCCGTGGTGGAAATCGTTCGCCGCCGGCGAGCACCTCGACGTGCTGTCGGTCACGTGGAATGCGGCCAAGGAGACCTACGACGAGCTGAAGAAGGCCGGAAAGCCCATCGTGTCGCACATCACAGGGTGGAGCAACCAGGTCGACCACGCGGCCGCGCTCGGCGCCACGGGAACCATAGCCTCCGGCGTCAAGAACATCAAGACCATCCAGGTATAGGAGGACCCATGGCAACCACAGTCAATTACGGGAACAAGTTCAAGGGCGACATTGTCGTCCGTCCGGCGATCGTCTCGAAGGAGGACCTGCTCAAGCCCGGTCGTGTTCTGAACAAGAAGACGCCGCAGATCCAGCTCGAGGCCGGCATCTACCTGTTCGAGTTCCTCGACACCAGCATTCCGCCCCAGGCGAAGACCATCAACGGAGCGGGCACGATCGGCGTCGAGACGGTCATCCCCTGAGTTCAAAATAGGAGGTATTCATGACTGATCCTGTTGACAGGCAGGAGACGACGCTCACCCCGTCCAAGAAGGACCCCTTCGAGGACAAGAGCGTCGACGTTCCTCAGACTCCGGAGGTGATCCTGTGAGCGGCGCTCAGGACGTTCTCTATCATGCCGCCAAGCGCATCGGGTACTACGCCCCCGACGACCCGGAGCCGGGTTCGGAGGCCGGCCGGTACTGGGCCCGTAAGACCGGGCAGGCGTGGCTCGCCGGTCCGTCCACCTCGATCTGGTGGTGCATGCTCTTCGTGAGCATGTGCTTCGACGAGGCGGGCCAGATCGACGCCATCGGCGGCTTCTCGTACAACACCGACGTCACCATCGCCCACATCCGCAACCACCCGGATGCGTACTTCGTGTCGGTGTACGACGCCGAGCCCGGCGACGTCGTCATCTTCGACTGGGACGAGAGCACCGCGGCGACCGACCACGTCGGCATTGTCGAGTTCAATCTCGGTGGCGGAGTCCTCCAGACGATCGAGGGAAACACCTCGTCCGGCGCCTACGGCTCTCAGTCCGCCGGCAACGGCGTCTGGCGCAGGCAGCGGTCCTACGGGATCGCGTACGTCATCCGTCCGGCCTGGGTCGAGAACGGGTCGTCCGCGCCATCGGTCTCCAGGCCCTCCTGGTGGATCGACGAGGACGGCGTGTGGGGGGCTCAGACCGGTGCCCGTTTCCGCGAGGTCATGGGCTTCCCGTCGAACGCCACCTGGACCGAGACGTGCAAGCGGTTCCAGACGTTCCTCAACGGTGCTCTCGACGCCTACGAGATCAAGAAGCTCACGGGCGACTACAAGCTCGAGGTCGACGGCATCGACGGGGAGAACACCTGGAAGTGCTTCCAGCACTGGTGGAACATGTCCGATGTCCCGGGCGACGACTCGACCCTCGAGGAGGACGGCGTTCAGGGCGTTGACACCACCACGAAGGTTCAGAAGACCCTGAACCATTCGTGGTCGGGATCGGGCGGCCTGGCCAAGGCCTCCTGACCTCAAAATGGGAGGCATCACGCTCGAGGCGAGCGGCAACTACTCTCAGACCACGACCTGGCTGCAACGGATCGGCCGCATGTCGATCGAGCAGCAGCTGGCCAGGTACGGTTTGAAGGGGGTGAAAGCCCTCGCCTCGAGCACCCCCGCCAGGACCGGGAAGACGGCCGCCTCCTGGTCCTACTCGGTCTCCCGCAACGGAGACACTTGGACTCTGTCGTGGAACAACGACAACATTCATCACGGCGTTCCCATCGCCATCGTCCTTCAGTACGGTCACGTGACCGGAACGGGCGGATGGGTGCAGGGCAGGGACTACATCAATCCCGCGATAAAGCCCATCATGGACGAGATCGCGGACGGCGTTTGGAGAACGGTGACCAATGGCTAAAGTCGAAGAGCGGGTGGTCTCGCTCAAGTTCAAGGCCGAGCAGTTCCTGAGCGGCATCAAGTCCTCTCTGGACGGACTTCGCCAGCTGGATGCCGGCCTGAACAAGAACATCGCGACGGACGGCCTGAGCCGAATCAGCCAGGCGGTCAAGAGCATCGACCTGGAGTCCCTCGGCGTCTCCGCCGAGAACGTCGGGACGAAGTTCAGCATCATGGCCAATGCCGCCTCGGTCGCCATCGGCAACCTGGCGTCGAACGTCATAGGGAAGGCCGCTTCGGCGGTCAAGAGCTTCACCCTCGACCCGATCATCGACGGGTTCAAGGAGTACGAGCTTCAGCTCAACTCCACTCAGACGATTCTGGCGAACACCGCCGCGAAGGGCGAGAATCTCCAGACCGTCACGGCCGCCCTCGACGAGCTGAACAAGTACGCCGACGACACGATCTACAACTTCAGTCAGATGACCGCCAACATCGGTCGCTTCACGGCGGCCGGCGTCGGGCTGAAGGACTCTGTCGCGGCCATCAAGGGCATGTCGAACCTGGCCGCCGTCATGGGCGCGGACAGTCAGCAGGCCGCTCACGCCATGCAGCAGCTGTCTCAGGCGCTCGCCACCGGCACAGTCCGCCTTCAGGACTGGATGTCGATCGAGAACGCCTCCATGGGCGGCGAGGCCTTCCAGGAGGCTCTGAAGCGCACGGCGGCCACCTACGGCACGAACGTCGACGCGCTGATCGAGAAGAACGGGTCCTTCCGCGAGTCCCTCAAAGAGGGCTGGCTCACGTCCCAGATCATGATCGAGACGCTGACTCAGCTCACGGGCGACCTCTCGGACGAGCAGCTCCGTTCACTCGGCTACACCGACGAGCAGATCGCCGATATTCAGCAGTACGCGGCGATGGCCAAGTCCGCAGCCACCGAGTACAAGACCTTCTCGCAGGTCGTCGGCGGCGTTCAGGAGGCGCTCGGCTCCGGCTGGGCGTCTTTCTGGCGCCAGATCGTCGGCGACCTCGATCAGGCCAAGGCTCTGTGGACCGCCGTCGGCAACGCCATCACTGGGCCGATCGACAGCTTCTTCAATGCGCTGTCGTCGGTCACGGCCGAGTTCGTGGAGCTCGGGGGCAGGACGTCGATCCTCAACACGATCGGCAACCTGTTCAACTTCATCGCGAAGCCGGTCCGCGCTTTCGTCGGCGGGTTCAAGGAGGCTTTCGCCGGCTCTCCCGCCAAGGCTCTTGCCACGGTCGTGCACTTCCTCGAGAAGATGACCGGCGCGTTCGTTCTCAGTGATTCCGCCGCCGAGAAGCTCCGCCAGACCTTCGCCGGTCTGTGGAGCATCGTCCACGTCGCCACGATCCCGTTCGCCCAGATGTTCAAACTGGCGACCTGGGTCGGCGACAAGTTGCTCACGCTCGTGGGCATTACGTCCGGCGCGGCATCGACCGGCTTCTTCTCGCTCACCGCGGCCATCATGAAGCCGTTCTCCGCCTTGAACAAGTTCCTGTCCGCGCTCGACCCCGTCGGCAAGGCCATCGACTTCCTCAACCCGAAGTTGAAGGTCGCGTCCGATTGGATCTCGGGGAAGTTCGGGAGCGCGTTCGAGACGGCCAAGGCCAATGTTCTGAAGTTCAAGGACGCCGTCGGCGAGCGGATCTCCGAGCGCCTCGACGCCATGTCGACCGGCGCCAAGAACTTCGGGCAGAGCGTTAAGAACTACTTCGGACCCAAGCTGTCCGAGGCGGGCGCCTCCCTCAAGGACTTCCGCGACGCCGTCGGCGAGAGCCTGTCTGCCAAGCTGGCGGACTTGAGGGAGAAGCTGCACGCTATCTCCACGATCTTCTCTGCGGTGTTCGGAAACCGCGATCTCGGCATCGCTCTGTCGCCGTTCGCCGAGAAGGTCAGGGACATCGCTGAGGCTCTGCACAACGCCTACCTCAAGATGCGCGAGTTCGCCTCCGGAGTCAAGTCCGCATTCGGCGATAACATCACGGCGGGTCTTGAGAAGCTGAAGGCGGGCGTCGATTCGCTCACCTCGAAGCTGACCGAGAAGTTGAAGTCGTTCAAGAAGCCCGAGATCGACACGAGCGGTCTTCAGGCGCAGGCGACTCAAGCGGCGCAGGCCGTCACGGCCCCGGCGGCCCAGGCGGCGGAGACCGTCTCCGAACGCGCCAAGTCAAAATGGGAGGCGTTCACGGAGTGGGTCAAGACGAACGTCCTTCCGGTCTTCCAGTCCATCAAGGACAAGGTCGGCCCGGCCATCTCGGCCATCGGAAAGGCGCTCGCCACCATCGGCAACGGCTTCAAGAACGCGTTCACCATCGACGAGAACGAACTCGGCCTCATGGGGATCATCCACTTCCTCGTGACGGGCGGCCTCGTCGTGGCTCTGAACAGGTTCGCCAAAGGCGTGAAGACCGCCGCCGACGCCATTGCCGAGCCCCTCAAGGGAATGGACAAGGTGTTCGAATCCTTCAGCGGCGTCCTTGACTCTGCTGCGCAGAACATCAAGGCCAAGTCGCTTCTCACTATCGCGGCGGCCATCGCGATTCTGGCTGCGGCTTTCTGGGTTCTGTCGAATGTCGACACCAGCGGCTCGGTCAACGCCATAGTCGCCATGGGCGTCGTCGTCTCGCTTCTGCTCAAGGTCATGAAGGACCTGGACAAGATCGAGGCCGGCTCCGGAAAGATGGCAGCAGTCGGCGGCGCGCTCATGCTTGTCGCTGGCGGCATGCTCATCATGTCCCTGGCGGCGGCCAAACTCGCCGAGGTCGACCCGATCGGCCTCATCCAGGCCACGATCGCCATGACAGTGCTCATGGAGACCCTTCAGGACATCTTGAAGAGCATGGACGACCTCAACATGGACGCGGTCAAGACCGGACCGATACTCGCCACGGCCGTGGCTCTGTACATCGCCGCTTTCGCGGTGGCGAAGCTGGGAAAGATTCCGCTGATGGAACTGGCCAAGGGCACTCTTACGGCGAAGTACCTGTCCAAGTTCATGGGCGAGTCGATCGCACTGTCCAAGAGTCCCGGAACGGTCAAAACGGGATCCATTCTCGCCACGGCAGTCGCGCTCTACGTGGCGGGGCGGTCTGTGTCGAAACTGGGCGAGCTGCCGTTGGGGCAGGCCCTCCAGGGCGTACTGATCCTCAAGGTGGTCCTGACCGAGATCGGGAGCACCATGAAGGCCTCCGCCTCGATCACGCCCGGATCGGCCGGTCCCATCCTGGCTATGACGGTGATGATGCTCGCCATCTCGCACGTCCTCGAGTCGATCGGATCGCTCGGCTGGGGCGAGATCCTCAAGGCGGTCATCACCCTCGAACTTGTTCTGACCGAGCTCAACGTCGCCATGAAGGGCGCTATGAGCGGCACCGCAGGAGCGACGAACCTCCTGATCATCTCGGGTGCCCTGCTCGTCATGGCCCACGTCCTCAAGATGCTGGGCGGAATGAACATCAAGACGATCGGTATCGCGCTCATCGCCTTGGCGGCGGGTCTTGCTGTGGTCATTGGCGCCGGTTACCTCGCCGAGAAGGCGGCTCCGGGTCTTATGACGCTGGCGATCGCCTTCGCGGGTTTGGGGATCATCATCACGGCGTTCGGTCTCGTTCTGCTGGGCTTGACGAGCCTCTTGACAGTGGTCGCGGCAGTCGGCGCTCCGGCGTTCGCGATTCTGGCCGGGGGCATTCAGCTTCTGGCGTCCACTCTACCGGCCATCGGTCGAGGCGTCGCCATGATGTTCATCGAGATCCTTAAGACGATCGTCGACAACAAGGACGTCATCGTCCAGGCCATCATCGCCATCGGACAGGCCCTGTGTGAAGCAGTGATCGCGCTGGCTCCTCCTCTGGGTCAGGCGATCATCGCCGTCGTCATGGAATTGTGTTCGACGATGGTCACGATCGCTCCGACGCTGATCGAGACGGCCATTACGATCCTGCTCGATGTCCTCAGGTCGCTCAGGGACCACGCCTACGAGTTCGCAGTGCTCGCGATGGAGTTCATCTACAACTTCCTGAACGGCCTTGCGGAGAAGATCGGCGACGTGGTCGATGCGGCCATGAACCTCATCATCTCCTTCATCGAGGGTCTCTCGGAGGCAATCGACAAGTACGAGCCGCGGCTCCGGCAGGCCATCGTCAAGCTGATCAAAGCCATTGTTCGATTCCTGGCCGGCCTCGGCAAGGAGGCGCTCAAAATCGGAGGTGACATGGTCAGGGGGCTCTGGAACGGCATCGTCTCGGCCAAGGACTGGATCGTCGGCAAGGTCAAGGGCTTCGTCGGTGGGATCGTCGACGGTGTCAAGGGCGTTCTGGGCATCGCTTCCCCCTCGAAGGTCATGGCCGGTATCGGCGGTTACATGGTCGAGGGTCTCGCTCAGGGGCTCGACGAGAACGGGAATCGCGCCGTGGACGCGGCCAACAACATGGCCGCCAACACGGTCGACGCCTTCAACAAGGCCGTCAAGGACGGGGTTGACGACGAGCTCGGCTCGTTCAATCCCACCATTCGCCCGGTTCTGGACATGAGCGACATCAATCGCGATCTCTCGAATCTGCGCTCGATTCCCGTTCCCGCGCAGGTTCAGGGCGCATCCGAGGCCGCCATGTCCCGAACTCAACAGAACGCGGAGGCCGTCGCGGGCATGCGGCCGTCCATCACGTTCAATCAGACCAACAACTCGCCCGAAGCCCTGTCCGAGGCGGACATCGCGAGGAACACGAGGAGCCTTGTGGCCCGCCTCGAGTACATGTAGGAGGAATCATGATCCGAGCCATATATGTGGAGTCGGCGAACGGGACGGCTGCGACCCTGAGCCTCTCGGATCCTTGGGGCATCGGCGTGGCGGTGCTCAAGGTCGACGGGCTGGGCCCTGTGAAGAGCGACGTCTTCGTCACTAATTACGGGGCCCGGTCCGGCGGCTATTACAACGGATCCCGAGCCGGCACGAGGGACATCACGTTCACCCTCAAGCCCCTCGGGATCGACATCGAGCGGATCAGGCTGTGGCTGTACCGCCTCATGCCTGTTCAGGAGAGTGTGAAGCTCGTCTTCATCACGGACCACGGCGAACTGGAGACCAATGGTTACGTCGAGTCCTTCGAGCCGGATATTTTCAACAAGTACTCCACGTACACCGTCAACGTCCGATGTCCCGATCCGTTCTTCACCGAGACGGGGTCTCTGATCACGACGACAGAGGTCCTGACCGACGCCGGCCCGCTGTTCGAGTTCCCGTTCTCCAACCCGATTTACGCTCCGGAGATCGAGTTCAGTCGGAAGTTGCCGAAGTGGAAGTACTACATCACCTACGGCGGTCAGGTCCCCGTCGGCATGACACTCGCGATCAAGCTGGCCGCTCCCCCAGGCAACCACGTGATCATCGAGGGCGATCGCGGGACATATTTGCGCGTTCAGAACACCGGCGACCTCATGCAGGCCAATGGAACAGTTATCATCGTGTCCGAGACAGGACGCCGATCCGTAAAGTACATATCGCCCGACAACAGCGTCACCGACCTCGCCTGGACGACCTGGGAACAGGGCGACTGGCCGATTCTGTATCCCGGGGAGAACTCTCTGACCATCTACACCTCTGGCCGCACGGGATACACGGCCACTGTTCAGTACACCAAGAAATACCTGGGGGTCTGACGTGATATTCACAATCGAGTCCGGCTACCGATGGAATCTCGGCGGCGATCACTCCAACGATATGGTCATCGTCGACGACTTCTACTCCGCAGTGTGGACGGAGAGGTTCGGCGACGTCGGGGAGGCCACTCTCGAGCTCCCGATCGGGTATTATCCGCTGGCGCTCGACGCCAGGAACTACCCGAACGGGCACTATCTGCACTTCTCCGAGTCAACTCACGTGATGAACCTCGTCTCGAGCAAGGTAGTCGTGAAGGGCAGCGAGCCCCGCGTAGTCCTGTACTACAAAGGCGTCGAGAACATGCTCTCGTTCAGGAGGATCAGCCTCGGTCCCATGGCGTGGCCGTATTACGAGACGAATCCGGACCCGGCGCTCCACAAGACCCTTATGGACCTGCTCAGGTACGAGATGATTGACCGGTATCCGAATCCATATCTCCAGATCTGGCAGGATCCTCGGGTCAGGGAGTCCTCGTTGTCGGTGTTCGCGCTCGATTTCAACGTCGGGGATACTGTCTTGGACGCTATGCTCGCCTCGTGCAACCGGAACACTCCGTTCCGCTATCGACACGGCTTCGACTTCATCACGATCGGCAACCAGCGACGGGCCTGGCAGCTCCGGATTCTTCCGGTCGAGGCTCCGGCAACGCTCCCCGACTTCACGGACTACGTCGAGTCCCTGGAGTTCGGGATCAGCACGACTGAGTACGCCAACGCCGCCCTCGTCGAGATTCCCAAGATCGAGGAGCGCAAGTCGCCGGGTTCGCCGGTTTACGATGAGTTCAACGTCGTCGGCACTCGCGTGTTCAGGTCGCCCACGTACAACGAGGGCAACGTTCACAGCTGGAACCGGGTCGAGAAGTATCTCAAGTACAACCTGGACGGTATGCAGTACAAGGAGGCCATGACCACGCTATCGTATTTGGAGGACGCGTGGTGGCAAATTGGGAGTCCGAACGACAACGGACAGGCCAAGAAGATCATCCAGTCGCAGTCCCGCATTCATACCGTTGCAACGACTCCTGCGACTTTCTCCGACGACCTCGTCTACGGGCGGGACTACAAACTCGGGACCCTGTTCAGATGGACGCCGTACCTCGGCTCCGGAAAGGTCCGTTCCGGATGGTTCGGACTTCAGACGGAGTTCGAGGCCCTGATCTCGGAGTTCACCTGGACCTTCGACCAGAGCGGGGTCAAGAAGACACCAGGAATCAAGATGTAGGAGGATATTTTGACTCAACGCTATGGGTTCTTCGACTCCGACAACGGCGATCGAAGGTACTCGGCCCTTGACATGGGGCGCATGTTCGACGGAATCATCTCGGACGGGATATTCGCCAACTACATGGGGGCCTTCAGGGTCTCGCCGCATGTCGGGCTGTCGGTCAAGATCGCTCCCGGACGATGCTGGTTCAACCACCGGTGGTTCGAATGCGATGAGACCATCTACCTCGGCCTGCTCGGCGCGCATGCCACGTACACCCGTATCGACGCGGTATGCGTCGAGGTGAACGAGTCTCCGGAAGTTCGATCGGTTCGGCTCCGCGTCATTACGGGCGCTCCGTCGTCCGCGCCGAGCACCCCGGAAGGGATTCACACCGACGTTCTCAACCAGTACATCATCGCGACAGTCAGAGTGCCTCCGAATGCAACGACGATCGACGCCACGATGGTCATGGACAACAGGGGCGGAAGCCAGTGCCCGTGGGTCGTCGCCCCGTCGGTCTCGATCGACACGGGCGAGGTGCTCGGCGACGTTCGCGCCAAGTGGGAGAGCTGGTTCAGCACCATCAAGGACGCCGCTCTCAACCCGCCCGACGCGAACGTCAAACTGGCTGCGATCGAGAGCGACATCAAGGCCATCAAACGAGACTGGGACATCTCCAAGATGCGCCCCGGAACGCCTGACGCCTCGAGCATGGTCCCGTTCATCAATCGCCAGTTCGAGACCGAGACGGCGGCGATGTCCCAACTCGGGTTCATCGCCTTCGCTCAGCAACCGGCGATCCACAACCAGATCTTCAGGGGTAGCAATCTGGGTGATCGGATCACGAACGCCCAGCAGCAGGCGATCAAGTACGGGCGTTTCGACGACCTGTGGCTCGGGGATTACTGGGTTCGCAATAACGTTCGCTACACCATCGCCGGATTCAACTACTGGCTCGGACAGCCCGGGGTTCAGAACAATCACATCGTCGTCCTGGCACGCGACTTGTTCGACTCGGTTCAGTTCAACACCGGTGACATGACCAGCGTTCCCAACACGTACATGGTCGCCACGACGCTGAACCAAGTCGCTTACAACAGGTTCGGGGACGTCTTCGGCACAGACAAGATCATGTCGAGGCCGCACAACTACGCGACTCAGTTCGACAGCAAAGGACCGTCCCAGGTGTCGACTCAGAACGTCAAGGTCTCTCTCATGCAGCCGGGAATGATCTCGACTTCCGGTGTCGGCGCGATCATCAGGGACACGTATACGATCAATTACTTCAACGATACGATGATCCTCCCGCTCTTCCTCGCCAAGCCGGATTGGCGGAACACGACGTCCAACCATTGGCTGAACTATGTCTACGGAACCAAGTACGCCGCGGTCATCAGCACCATCGGCGCCATCTCCGCAGTCGAAGTCACCAGCCGTGCGGCTTGTTATCCGATTGCGGCGGTGATGGGCTGAGTGCACGCTCTCGAGCTGTTCCTGACCATATTCGGGTCGGTCGCCGCCTCGTCCGGGTTCTGGTCGTTCTGGGCCCGCAAGGCTGATAATCGCGCTGCTATAGATCGCTTGATCCGGGGTCTCGCCCATGATCGGATCATACACGTCGGCAAGGGTTATATCCGGCGCGGGTGGATCACCTGGGACGAGTACGAGGACTGGGTCAGGTATTTGGCCAAGCCATACATCGAGCTCGGCGGTAACGGGATCGCCGAACGAATCATGAACGAGGTGAACCAGCTCCCGGTTCGCCACACAGGAGAGGAATCCAATGCAACTCGGAAACAAGACGTACAACGCCCTGAAGTGGATCGTCCAGATTCTTGCCCCGGCGACGGCGACCCTGTATGTTGCTCTCGCCGCGATCTGGGGTCTTCCCCACGTTGAGGCGGTCGTGGGCACCATCACCGCCCTTACCACTTTCGCGGGAACCCTTCTGCACCTGTCGAGCACCTCGTACGCCTCTACGGGCGACGGGGAGCTTCACGTGCGCAAGGGGGACAACGGGCCCGTGTACGCCGTCCTGGGCCAGCGCCCCGAGGACCTCGATGGGACGGTGACCCTCAAGGTCGTCCGGAACTGAGGGATATTCACACGGCCCGTAGTGAGTAGAAAGGAACACTCATGGAAGACACCCCGGAACCCACAACTCTGGAGGACCTCGTCGCGAACGCGCGCGAGTACCTCTCCGAACTGTCACCCGATATGCCCGAGTACGCCCCCGCCCTTGAGGCGGTCATCAAGCTCGAGCGGCTGTCCAACGACCTCGCGAACGACGAGATCGACCGGTGGACCAAGACCTCCGATCAGGAGATCAAGGTCGCCGATCACGACGTCGATAGGCAGGTCAAGGCCAAGCCGCCGCTTGCGCCGACCGTCGTCACGGCCGGGGCCCAACTGGGCTCAGTCGGGCTGATCGTGTTCGCCGAGAGGATCGCCGTGATCGCGAGTAAGGCCCTGCCGATGGCCTTCCGCATCATTCCGTAGCCCTCACTCGCCTCGACCCCCTCGGTCCCCAACAGGATCGCAGGGGGTCGAGGTTCTCCCAGGGCGTGATATTTTCACACGGCCCATAGTGAAGACTGTACCATCGCATGTCTTCAACCTCTTCGGAAAGGAACGCCATGATCACACCGATCGTGAACTTCTTGAGCCGACACGCTGTTTCGGTCCTCGCCGGGATCGGATCGGTGGGCGTCGCCGTCACCGCCGTCGAGGCGGCCAGGGCGCACGTCAAGGCTCAGGAGATCCGCTACCCCCGCGGCGAGACGCGCCGTGAGGACATCGTCAACGCCGCCAGAGCCAGGTGGCGCTGCTATATTCGCCCGACGGTCGCCGGAGCCGTCACCATTGCATGCGTCATCGGCGCGGCGAGGGTCGGCGTCGTCAGGACCACGGCCGCGATGGCCGCCCTGGCCGCGTCCAAGGGCGAGCTGGCCGATATTCGTGACGCCATCTCGACGCTGGACGAGGAGCCCCGTCAGAAGCTCGAAAAAGCCGTGGCGGAGCGTCGGGTCGAGCGTGTTCACCGTGAGCAGAAGGTCGTGGAGATCCCGGTCACCACAGAAGGTCAGCACATCTGGCTCGAGGCGTACACCGGGCGGTACTTCACCGCCTCCAGGGCCATGGTCGACCGCGCCGTGAACGAGTGCAACAACGAGATCGTGCACGGCGACTCGGTCTCGCTCAACCAGCTGCTCGAGAAGCTCGGCCTGGACGAGGTGGACGCGGGTGAGCACCTCGGTTGGGGGATCCTCAACCATCTCATCGAGATCTCGGTGACCCCGCACTTCACTCCGGACGGCACGCCGTGCGCCGTAATGAGCTTCGTCAACCCCCCGTCGCCGGACTGGTACAAGGTCGGGTAGATCGGTATATTTTACACGCCGCATAGTGAAGACTGTACGCTCACCTAGAAAGGAAACTACAATGAGCGACAACTCCAACACCCCTGCCCCCGTTGTTCACGGGGGCGAGAACACCACCCCCCAGAAGAAGCCCTCTCTCTGGAGCCGCGCTAAGGCTCGGAAGGCCAACTTCGTCGCCGACCACCCGTTCGCTGCCGAACTCGGTCGCCAGACCGCATATGGTGTCGCCTACCTCGGCGGCATCCTGCTGATGGCGACCGTCTACGGCGCCGTGACCGGAAAGGCCGGAGACGACGAGACCCCCGAGCTCGAAGCCACCGACTCCGCTGAGGACGACATCCTCTCTGACGACGAGGAGTGATCTCGCCCCCTGTCCCACACGGGACAGGGGTTTCAGCCCGACCATATTCGAAAGGAACGACCCATGAACGCTCTTGCCCTGACCCTCAAGCTGGGGGCCAGTATCACCTTCAGCGCTGCCACGGCCAATCTGCTGTGCGCCCGGACGCCTCTCGGCAAGGTCCTGGCCACGGCTGGAGGCATCTGCCTCGGCCTGGCCGTACAGCCCTATCTCGAGGACGGTGTCGACCGCTTCCTCGAGACCTGGAACCGCGCCTAGAAAGGATCGCAACATGTACACTCTCGACATCAAGGTCGACTCCCCCTTCAACCCGGGGACCGAGATCGAGCAGAGGATCTATCTGAACCTCACCCGCAACGAGCTACTCAAGATGCTCGCGGCTAAGGACCCCGAGGACAACCCCATCGCCCGCATGTCCGCTGCCAGGACCATGACCGGGGTCGAACTGTACGACACCCTGCGGGCGCTGATCCTGGCCGCGTACGGCGTCCCGAACGCCTCCAAGACCGGTCTCAGGAAGAACGAGAAGCTCCGCGAGGACTTCGAGGGCTCCGCGTTCTTCGACGAGGTCATGGACATCGTGAGCGGCAGCGAGGACGCCGCCATCGCCTTCTTCAAGGGGATCATCCCTCCGAAGATGGACATCAACAAGATCATCGCCAACGCCCAGAAGGAGGCGACTGAGGCATGAGCGATCCCGCGCCCATTCGGCCCTCGGGAGAGGACCAGATCCAGAAGGCCCTCACCGGCGCGGGTCAGAAGCCCGTCATCAAGCCCGTCGCCAAGGGAAAGGTTCACGCCTCGGTGGGGGCGACCGTCGCACGGTCGATCTTCGCCGACTCCCTCAAGGGCGTCGGCAACTACATCCTTCACGACTTGGTTCTCCCGGGGATCCGGGACATGATCCAGTCGGTTGTCGTGGGCGGGATCGAGCGGGCCCTCTACGGGGAGTCCGCTCCCCGCCCGTATCGTCCCTACACGGGATATTCCGCTCCGGCGAGGCAGAACCGCCCCACGGGGTGGACGTCTCGCACGAACTACGGGGTCCAGACGCCGGCGACGGTCGATGCCTCCTCGAGGCCTCCGTCCTGGGGCGATCTGGTCGTTCCCTCGAGGCAGGAGGCGGAGGACGTCCTCCAGGCCCTGCTCGACCTGAGCGAGCGTTACGGGTCCGCCTCCGTCGGCGACCTGTTCAGCCTCGCGGGGATGTCCACCACTCACACCGACGAGTCCTGGACGTGGTCGCCCGACGACGTCAACAAGGGCTGCGTCCAGATGCGGCGCGGGGGTTATGGCTTCAGCCTCCCCCAGCCGTCCTACAAGTCCCGCAGATAGTCATATTCCAGAAAGGAACCACAATGCTTCCCATGTCCATCGGATCCGTCTACGGGTCCGTCAAGCTCTTCGTCATCAAGAACGCCCCCACCATCCTCGTGGCGGGCGGTACGGCCCTCATGGCGGGTTCGACCATCATGGCCGCCAAGGCCTCCCTCTCCTACAAGGAGGAGGTGCTCATGCCCCACGTCGAGGAGGTCGTGCGCATCTCCATGGACGAGGCCCTGGACGAGGAGACCAAGAAGGCCGAGACCGATAAGGAGAAGGCGGCACTGACCATCGACACGGCCAAGCGCTACCTTCCCGCGGCGGGTCTCATGATCGCCGGCGTCGCCTGCATCGCAGCCGGCCACAGTATGCAGCTGAAGAGGCTCGCGGGGCTGTCTGCCGCCCTGGCTGCGGTCAAGCTGGAGAACGAGCAGATCAAGGCCGACGCCGCCGGCGAGGAGATCGAGCCCGTGACCGTCACGCACGAGGGCAAGACCGACGTCGTCCGCGCCGAGGTGGACGGACACCTCCTGCCCGTGGAGGACTTCAGGCACCGCGTGTTCGGTCCCGAGAACAAGAACTGGGACCCGGCGCCCGTCGTCTGCGAGAACTTCCTGAACGCCGTCGAGCGTCACGCGAACGACCAGCTGCGGTGGAAGGGTCACCTGTTCCTGAACGAGCTCTACAAGATGCTCGGTCTGCCCGAGACCCGGATGGGGTCCGTCATGGGCTGGTCGAGGAAGGCCGACCCGAACGTCATGATCCTCCTCAACTCTCTGCGGGATGAGACCGGCCTCGGCGACGGCGGCATCCAGACCGTCTGGCACCTGGATCTCGAGGCCCCGCACAACCTGGTGGCGTGACATGACCCCCTGGCAGATCTTCAAGATCGCGCTCCAGGGGGTCGCCGTTCTCGCGGTGTCGGGAGTCGTGAGGGAGTATATTCTTCGCGACTCCCGCATCGCCGAGTTGGAGGAGGACAACGCGTTCCTCCGCGAGCAGCTCGCCAAGGAGCGGGCGGAGACCAAGAACCAGACCGATCACTTCCAGAGGCTCGAGAGCACGTACGAGGAACTCGCGGCGAAGTACACGTCGACCGAGGCCGAGAACGAGCAGCTCAAGGCGGCGCAGGACGCTCTCGTGCACGCCCCGTCCAAGGAGGAGACCCCTTCATACGAGTGGGTCGAGTTCGACGATGATGATGAGTTCGAGTATGAGTTGAAGTACAACTCATCGAACGGAGCGCTGTACAACGGCAACCTTCTGGCTAACGGACTGTACCGCGATCTGGCGGACCTCCTGTACATGGAGGTGTTCGGGGTCGAGTATCCCACGACTGCGGTCATCAACTCGTACCCCCGAGGGTCGACGCGCGACACGGAGCCTGAGGAGATCCGAGTGACCGTCTACTTCGACTCGGGCGACTCCTACGGGATCGAGCAACTGTGACCGGTCTCGATTTCTTCACCTTCGCCGAGAGATCGGTCAAGGGCGGAGCAATCGAGATCCGTCCGGACTGGAAGGTCTTGCGCTCGTACGACCTCATGGTCCGGGGCAAGGCCTTCTACGCCATCTGGGACGAGGAGAAGGGCCTCTGGTCCACTGACGAGTACGACGTCCAGCGTCTGGTCGACAAGGCGTTGGACGAGTACCGTCAGGCCCGGGGCGACGGCGACTTCCGGGTGAAGCACCTCCGCGACTTCTCGTCCGGCATGTGGAGCATGTGCCAGACGTATATTCGTAGTCTGAGCGACAACTCCCACGACCTCGACACGCAGCTGACATTCGCGAACACTCCTGTGCGCAAGGAGCAGTATGCGTCTCGTCGGCTGCCGTATTCTCTCGAGAAGGGGGATATCTCCTCGTATGAGGAGCTGATCTCCACACTGTATGACCCCGGCGAACGGGAGAAGATCGAGTGGGCCATCGGATCCATCGTGGCCGGTGACTCGCGCTATATTCAGAAGTTCGTCGTCCTCTATGGCGAGGCGGGCAGCGGAAAGAGCACGATCCTGAACGTGATCTCGCAGCTCTTCGAGGGCTACACGTCCTCGTTCGACGCAAGGGCCCTTGCGTCCCCGTCAGCCACCTTCGCCATGGAGGTGTTCAAGGACAACCCCCTCGTTGCAATCCAGCACGACGGGGACCTGTCCCGCATCGAGGATAACGCTCGAATCAACTCCATCGTCTCCCACGAGGACATGACGATGAACGAGAAGTTCAAGG
>ERZ773035.722-NODE-722-length-25991-cov-9.893738_pt1 | contig 25991 bp, 33 predicted proteins | sample MGYA00511487_ERZ773035 | MGnify/ENA primary metagenome ERZ773035 (study PRJEB29015, sample SAMEA2737985) | human oral metagenome | biome: human oral; feature: human-associated habitat; material: dental | place: China | collected 2024 ...
TTTCTGTGGCATTAGAAAGAGAGGCTAAAAGTAGGAGGATTAGGGGGATAAATTTCACTTGAACCACCTTTTAACCAAAAGGCTTAAAACAGCGCAAATAGGGATAAGAATTATCGAAAACCAAACAAAAATGCTAAAAAAGAAATCAAAGCTATTAATGCCAGTAATAGGAATCATCTTATACATCTTGAGCCCCTAAAGTTTACTAACGTAAAACAAAACCAAGCAAGCGAATAAAAAACCGCATAGAATGCCAGACATAGAGGATAAATAATTAAAATCTGCCTCCGACAAACCAAGCTCGACCCAATAATTCATGATTCACTCGCAAAAAAATCGATAGAATGAGAAACTACCTTAACGATCGCAACAAATGCGATAAAAACGCCAAAAAACGAATAAATAAAGATAGGTAAATTCGAAAGCGGTAAATCCATCTCATATCCTTATTAATTCGTTTATCCCTTGCAAAAAATGCAAGGGAATAAATTTAGCCTCGACGAATGAAGCCGATGCACCAGCGAACTACGACTATTCCGCCAAGCGCGATAAAAATAGCGCTAGCGACGGCAAAAACAGGCGAAACATCAAAAGTTCCCGACACTTTTCCGTCTGAAGCCATAGTAACATCGGCTAAAGCCTGCGTAGCACCGAAAAAGACAGAACCAAGCAAAATCGCCAAAGAATTTAAGATTTTCATCTTAAACCTCCCAAAATGAATTTCAAACTTGCAAGTTTTATCAAGCCGACCATAGATCGGCTTTGTAAAATTTACTTACTCTTTGCAGATTCTTTAGGCAACGCCTGCTTTTTGATATAATCCATAAATTCAAGCAGATTAAAATTTTCATCAATTTTTACTTGAGATTGATTTTTAACGAGATTTCGCGCGCCATTTTTATACTCAAATACTGGAGTTTCCTCAGTAACTGGGAAAGTAACAAAACGTTTGCCGACGAAATAATCTTTGAAAAATTCACGTAGAGAGGTAGTAGAGATTTTTAAATTTTGCAAATACTCATTAGGAAACTTAACAATAAGCGTTCTAGTAGTTGCATTTTCATCCTTTAAGACCTGTCCGTTTTCGTCGATCGAATCGTAAGTAACCTTAAAACTAGCCGTAAGCTGAAACCAAGATGTTTCAACACCGTTCTCGTTTTTACCAGATGACGAATTCGCCTGATTAGGAAAAATTGTAACATACGAAAATCGTTTAAACTGATTTTCAAAGTTAAAAGGTAAGGATTCATTGCTTGCGATGAAATCTGAAAGATAGACTTGTGCCATAGGATACTCCTTAAAAAAATTTCGCGGATACTTACAAAAGCGCTTAAGGCGAGTATCCGACACCTTAAGCGCGGCACTTTTACGTCATGCTTAGGACGTTTTGCCTCAGCTTCGACCCTAGACATCTTTACTCTGTCGCGGTGTGAGGAAAAATTGAAATTTAAGTGAAATACTGCCATAATAAAAAGCTTTAATAATTTAATTAGAGGACAATATAACTTAAATTATTTAGTATTTTACAATAAAACTAAAAGATTGTCAATATGAACAATAAAGAATTCTGCGAAATTCTGAAAATTTCGGAACCAACGTTATATAACTGGAAAAAAGAAAAACCATACCTATACACTATTGTAATGGACTTCAAAAGAGATAATTTAGACGACAAAGAAAAAATAACAATAGAGGAGGAGTTACTAAAATATTTTAAGACTTTAAATCAAATAGAAAAGGAATTTTATCTAAGTGACATCAAAACAAGAGCACTTAAAAAAGAATTGAAAAAAAAGGATATGGACGAATGACAGCAAAAGACATAGCGGAAAAAAAGCATAAGACCGCAAAGGAGATAAACGAGAGTTTAAAAGAGCTTGAATTTATCGAGAAATGCAGCAACGGATACAAAATTACCGAGCTAGGAAAGAAAAACGGAGGCATCCAAAAATTCTATATGGGAAAATCCTTTGTAGAATGGGATAAGTCAATTTTAGAGAATGAGGCACTAAACAAAGCTTTAAAACTAGAGGAACAAACGGAGCCAAACACAGCAGAGGAAATCGACTTCAGAAAGAAATTCGAAGCGAAGCATAGGACACAATCAGGGCATTACGTCAGAAGCCGCGCAGAAATGATAATCGCGAATTGGCTATTAGGCGAATACATTGCTTTCGCCTACGAAAGAAAAGTGCCGATCGCAGAGGAAATGTATTGCGATTTTTATATTCCAAAAGGTAAAATTTACATAGAGTTTTGGGGATTGGAAAACGATGAGAAATACAAAAAACGCAAACAACGAAAACAAAACCTATATAAGGAAAACAACTTAAACTTAATCGAGATAGACGACGATACGATCTGCAACCTTGACGACTACCTACCGAAAGAACTTTTAAAATTTGGCGTTAAAATTGATTAACGAACAATAGTATATAAAGACACAAGAGCGCGGCTTCACGCTCGGCGCGTAGCGCCTCGCTCGAAGCGCGCACAAGCCGCGCAAAACCTCGCACAATATCAATATAATTTTATTAATGATGCGCCGTCCGACTCCCTCGTAAACTCGGGTGCGGCGCAACTATTATCAGCCCGTATGATCGTGCTACATTACATTTCGCACCACGGGCTGCAAGTATATAAAGGGGAAAAATCTAGGACTCAAATCCTATTAAGCTTCGAATTCGCAGCCTCACTTAAAAATTGTGATCGGTTGCTCGTAACCTTGTCGATAGCATTAAGCAAAGATTGCGAAAGGCTTAAATTTACACGGACTTTCTTATCGTTTGGCTCTTTGATGAAATCATTATTTGCGAGCATAACCTCTAAAGCGCCATCAAAAGCACTTTTTACGTCCGCTATTGCTTCTGCTTCATTTTCGCCGTCACCCATAATATAAGGAAAGTCTTTATATCTTGCAAAGTATCCGCCGCCCTCGTCATCGGTAAGTTTTCTTACGATTATTTCGTAAGGCAAATTTAGATAATAACTTTTATCTTTTTTCATTTCTTTTCCTTTTTCAATGCTTTTAAAGCCTCTATGACGTAGATAACTTTCATAGGTCTTTGCCTTGGTATAGTTACCAAATCCCTGCCGGGTTTTCTAAACTGCCAATGCGATGAGCCATTGTTTGTAGCTACATAACCGACATTTTCAAGCAGTTTTTTAAGTGTTTCAAACCTTACATTCTTTGGATTATTTTCCAAATCCTTGATTAATTTATCGTCTTTACTCATCTTTTAAACTTTCGTGTGTAGATATACACATTAAAAGTATTATATATCTTTATAGCTTAATGACTACTTAGATAAGAAATATTACTAATAACCCCAAAATCAGGGTTCAAATCCCTCTCTGTCCGCCACTATTTTAAAATTTAAATCAATAAAATTTCACTTCCGTGGTTCAGTCGATTCTAGCTGCCTAGGATGCTACCTAAAAGCAGCACTGGCATCATTAGTGGCATTACGATGAGCCCTTGTATATCGGTATCCATTTTGGCATCGCGCTCACTTTTGATCCCGCTATCGACCGCTATACGCGCAGGGTACTCGATCGGCACGCCTAGGCGGTGCGATCTGCGCAGCTCGTCGTGATCTTTTAGGCGCTTAAAATATTTGCCTTCGATCAGATAAGAGTAGCGAAACGTAGAGCTATACGCGGGCTCCAGCTGCTCTGGGTCGTCCATCAGCTTAGCCTGCACGGATAGCGGCAGATCGTATTTTACAAGCTCGATTTCGTGCTGGATATACGCGGCATCGCTGCCTTCATTGTATCTGTCGATCGTGAGCATGCTTACGTTGCGCCTTATCGCGTCTTTATTTAGCGACGCCAGACTCGCAACCTTGGCGCGCACGGCGCTAAGATTCGCATCAAATACGTAATCATAAATCTCGCCACTCATACGCAGCTGAGCGCCGGACGCCGCGCTCATTGCGACGATATGCTCACGTCCCTGCATATAGCCCGGCAAATTCTTACTCGCGCATCCGCTAAAAATCCCACAGCATAGCGCCAAAACCACGCCATAAATCCAAAATTTCATAAACTTCCTTCGTAAAATTTAAAGACGGATTGTATTAAATTTTGCCTTAACGAGAGTGGAATTTTACGGCGCGGCGGAATAGAATTCTGCGGCAGAATTCCATGGCGGCGACGCGTAGAATTTCGCGCGGACTTCCATAAAATTCCGATGAAATTTCGCAAGAATTGAAGCCAAAACGCACGGAAAAGGCAAAATAGGCGCAATGGCGCTGCCAAGATTTTAAAATTTTAAAATCTAGAGGAAATTTCGCGGAAGGAAGCAAGCTATTTGCGCGTCAAAATTTAACCGTCATCGCGAGCTTGCTTTTAAATTTTAAAATTTTACGGTAGGCTTTAGAATCTAAAATTCCAAAGCCATTTTTGATATGTGGCGGGCTACTTTCGATTTGCGTTAGCAAGCATCAGCTTTATACGATTTTCTTGATTTACCGCGCTTGCGCCCGGGTCGTAATCGATCGCGGCGATGTTTGCTTGCGGGTAGTTCTGTTTGATTTTTCGGATCATTCCGCGCGCGATGATGTGGTTTGGCAGGCAGCCGAAGGGCTGCGCGCACACGACGTTTTGTATGTCGTGGCGCATAAACTCGACCATCTCCGCCGTCAGCAGCCAGCCCTCGCCCATCTTCACGCCGTGACCGATGTAGCCATCGGCGGCGGCGCGAACCTCGCTAAATGGGCTCGGCGCGCGAAAGCCGAAGCGCTTCATCTGCTTAATCATCATGCGCTGGAAAAATTCCACTACCTTAGCGACCGCAAGCGAGCCGTAATACGCTGCGCCGCCCTTGCCGTAGAGCTGCTTGTCGTAGACCGCATCGTAGATGCAGGTAAGCACGAAGTCCATCAGCCCCGTATTTACGGGCTCGGCATTTTCGCGGATGAGGTAGGCGTTTAGGCCGTTGTTGCCGATGGGCGAGTATTTGAGATAAATTTCGCCCACGATGCCTACTTTTACTCGCGGCTTATCGTCGCGCTCGATTTTAGCGAACTGCGAGAGGATAAATTTGAAATTTTTCTTGAGATTGAAAAACGATCTTTGATCGGTCAAATTTTTGATCCGCTCGGCGCAGAGTTCGTAAATTTCATTCGTTTGATTTTTGATCTTTTCGTAGGGCTTGCACTGATTATACAGCCCCATCATCAAATCGCCGTAAAATATCGCGGCGAAGAGCTTTAGAAGCGATTTTTTGCCGAGGCTAAATTCATTCTCATCTAGCGAGCCAAAATTTAACGAGATCGCGGGGACGTAGCTAAAACCGCTGTCCTCAAGCGCTTTACGAAGCAAATTTATGTAGTTGCTCGCTCTGCAGCCGCCGCCCGTTTGGCTGATGAGAAGCGCTACTTTGTGCGTATCGAACTCGCCGCTTTTTAGCGCGTCGATAAACTGCCCGATGACGAGCAGCGCGGGGTAGCACATGTCGTTATGCACGCTGCGAAGCCCCTCCTCGACGATATTTTGACGATTTTCGCCGAGCAAGACGCTCTTATAGCCCTCGTCGCGCAGCACCCCCTGCATAAAGCGAAAGTGCGGATCGATCATTGTGGGGATCAATATCGTGTGGGTCGCTTTCATATCTTTCGTAAATTTAGCAAACATTAGCGCGCATCCTTTCTTGCTTCTTGTTGCGCGCCTTGCCTCTCGCGCTCTATCATGGTCGCTTTTAGGCTACGCAGACGAATTTTAACGGCGCCTAGGTTCGTAACCTCGTCGATTTTAAGTTGAGTGTAAATTTTACCGTTTTGGCGCAGTATGTCGCGCACCTCGTCGCCCGTGATCGCGTCGATCCCGCAGCCGAAGCTAACTAGCTGCACCAGCTGCATGCGCGGATATTTACAGATGAAGCGTGCCGCGCTATAAAGCCTGGCGTGGTAGGTCCATTGATTAAGGCTTTTCGTCTGCACCCTGCTAAGCGGCAGCGCGTCCTCGCTAAGCACTATAAAGCCCAAGGAATTTAGATAGCGATCGATGCCGTGGTTGATCGTCTTGTCGATATGATACGGGCGGCCTGCTAGCACGATGGCGGGCGCGCCGCTTGCATTGATCTCCTTTAGGGTCTCCTCGCCTTTTATTAAAACGGTATTTTTATAGTTTTGCAGCTCCTTAAGGCCTTGCAAGACGGCGTTTTTCACGGCGTCGGAATGAAATTTGTACCCGGCGTCCGCGAGCTCAGCCTGCATCGTTTTGCAAAACGAATCTTGCATGTTAAGATCCACGTGCGGGTAGAGGAATTTTTTCTCCTCCAGCGCCCCTACGTTTGAGCGGATCAGCTCGGGGTAGTATGCGACTACGGGGCAGTTGTAGCAGTTCTCGCTAATATTTTCATCGAGGCTGTAGCTCATACACGGATAAAAGATAAAATCGACGCTCTTATTTAGCAGATCGTAGATGTGGCCGTGCACGCTTTTAGCCGGGTAGCAGACGGTATCGCTCGGGATGCTTTGGCTTGCCAAAAACAGCGTCTCTTTTCGCGGCTTTTGCGACAGCACGACGCTCATGCCTAAATTTTCAAAAAACGCACTCCAAAACGGGATCATCTCAAACATATTCAAAACAAACGGAATTCCGACCCGCGGTGCGTCTTGCTTCGGCGGCTTGCGATATTTTCGCAAAAGCTCGTTTTTAAACTCAAACAAATTCGTGATGTCGTGGCGGATCTCCTTGCCCGCGCCGCGCTCGCACTTATTTCCAGAGACGAATTTAGTATCGCCGAAGTAGCTGATCGTAAGCGGGCATTTGTTCGTACAGAGCTTGCAGACGCTAAATTCGCTGCGATGAGTGAAATTTTCAAGCTCTGCACGACTGATCATATCGGTACGCTCGTTTGCGTTATTTTTGGCAAAAAGCGCCGCGCCGTATGCACCCATAAGCTCGCTGATATCTAGACGGATCACGTCCTTGCCGAGCTCTTTTTCAAACGCGCGCAGCACGGCGTTGTTTAAAAAGGTACCGCCCTGCACTACGATGTTTTGACCTAAATCGTCGGCGTTTCGCACGCGGATAACCTTGTAAATCGCATTTTTTATGACGCTAATAGCAAGTCCAGCGCTGATATCCTCGATCGTAGCGCCGTCCTTTTGAGCCTGCTTGACCGAAGAGTTCATAAAGACCGTGCAGCGGCTACCAAGCTTGGCGGGATGGGTCGCAAAAAGGGCTAAATTCGCAAAATCTTTGATGTCGTAGCCCAAAGAATTTGAAAAGGTCTGCAAAAACGAGCCACAGCCCGAGCTACACGCCTCGTTTAGCACGATAGAATCGATATTTTCATCCTTGATCGAAAAGCACTTGATGTCCTGTCCACCGATGTCGATGATAAAATCTACCTTCGGATTGAAGTGGCGCGCGGCGCTATAATGCGCGATCGTCTCGACGATGCCGTAATCGAAGCGAAAGGCGGTTTTTATAAGATCCTCGCCGTAGCCGGTAACGCCGCTGCCCTTGATCTTGATGCGACCCTCACAAAGATCGTATAACTCCTTAAGTCGCGGCAACAGGATATCGACGGGATCGCCTTTATTGGAGGAGTAAAATTTATACAATAGTTCGTAGTTTTCGCCCATCAACACGACCTTGATCGTAGTACTGCCACAATCCACGCCCAAATACGCATCTCCGCTGTAGGTGTAGATATCCACCTTAGGCACGCTTGCGCGGGCGTGGCGAGCGGTGAACTCATCAAATTCCGCTCTGTCTTTGAAAAGCGGCGGCTCGGCTTCCAGCGCGGTCCTATCGGGTTCCTTTTTTAAAAGCGCGATGGTTTCATCTAAATTTAGAGTCTCGCCCGTATCTTTTGCATACAGCGCGCTGCCGTAAGCCACGAAGTAAGGCGCGATGTCGGGAAAGGTCGCGGTTTCGTCGGTGAGCTTTAGCACCTCTTTAAAGCGCGCCTGAAGACCTTTTAGGAAAAACAACGGGCCGCCCAAGAATAGAATGTTGCCCTTAACCTCGCGACCCTGCGCGAGTCCAGAAATCGTCTGCTCGACGACCGCGGCGTAGATACTAGCGCAAATATCCTCTTTTCTAACGCCTTGATTTAGTAGCGGCTGAATGTCGCTTTTGGCGAACACGCCGCAGCGTGAGGCGATCGGGTAAATTTTATTTGCCGCAAAGCTTAGACGGTCGAGCTCCGTGATATCCAGATGCAAAAGGTTGGTCATCTGATCAATAAATGCGCCGGTGCCGCCCGCGCACGAGCCGTTCATCCGCTCTTCAAGTCCGCCCGTGAGAAATAAAATTTTAGCATCCTCGCCGCCCAGCTCGATGACGACGTCGGTCTTCGGAAACATCCGTTTGACGCCGAGCGAGGTAGCAAAAACCTCTTGGACGAACGGAATTTTGCAATTTTTGGCGATACCCATGCCAGCCGAACCCGCTATGGCGACGCTAAATTGCTCGCCTGCATAGCTTTTTTGAATTTGCAAAATTTTATCCAGCACCAGCTCTTTGGGCTTTGCCAAATGCCGCTCGTAGCTCTTGCTTAAAATTTCATATTTTTCGTTTAAAACTACCGTTTTAACAGTGGTTGATCCTACGTCAATGCCTAAAAAAATCACATCTCGCTCTTTACTGAATAAATTTTACTCGGCCGAATTCTCAAATTTAGCGCGAGTTTTCTAAATTAAAATTTGCATTTTATAGTAATATTTTTAAACGCAAATAAAATCAGGATATATTTTATCTTTTTCTATCGAAAAAGACGATTTTTAGGCAGTTTAGAATTAAAAATTTTAATGGAAAAGTTGTAAAATTTTAGATTTAATGCGAGTAGATTTTGCGCGAAATTTTTTAAAATCTCGCGCATTATAAAAAGAGCTTCCTTTTGAATTAAGAAGCGTAAATTTAAAGGATTATTTTCGAAGCTCTTTGATTTTAGCCGCTTTACCGCGTCTGTCGCGTAGGTAAAATAGCTTCGCGCGGCGAACGCGTCCTTTTCTTAGAACCTCGATGCTTTCGATGCTTTCGCTGTAGATCGGGAAAATTCTCTCTACGCCGACGCTATTTGCGCCGATCTTGCGGATGATAAAGGTCTCGCTGACGCCGTTTCCGCGGCGCGCAATGCAGGTACCTTCAAAATTTTGAATTCTGCTCTTATCGCCCTCTTTGATCCTGATGGCTACCTTTAAGGTGTCGCCGGCACGGAAATCAGGCACACTTTTGCTTGTGATCTGAGCGTCCTCAAACGCTTGGATATACTTGTTTTTCATAAATTTCCTTTATTTCTGGCGATTTTTCGGTACATATCCGGGCGGAAGAACCTCGTTTTGCATAGCGCCATTTGATTTTTTAAGCTGCACATTTTAGCGTGATTACCCTTTAAAAACTCTGAAACTATAGGTAAATTTTCAAAAACATCAGGCTTTGTAAATGCGGGCGCCTCTAAAATTCCGCCCTCGAAACTTTCTTCGACGAGCGAGCTTTCGTTGCCCAAAACGCCCTTTATGTTGCGGCTTATCGCATCGCACATACAAAGCGCGCCGAGCTCTCCGCCGGTAAGAACGAAATCGCCGATGCAAAAAATTTCATTTACATATCTTTCGACTATGCGCTCATCGATCCCCTCATAGCGCCCGCAGATAAAGCATAAGCTCTCTTCGCCGCTTAGACGCTTGGCGTCGTTTTGATTAAATTTCTTACCGGCAGGCGAGAGGTAGATAAACTTGGCGTTTTTAAATTTAGCTCTTACGTGTTCGATCGTTCCGGCAAGCGGCTCCGTGCCGATCAAAAGCCCCGCACCGCCGCCGATCATATAATCATCTACCTTTTTATACCGATTTGCCGTGAAATTTCTCGGGTTAAAAAAATGCGTCGAGATTATTTTCTTATCGGCCGCGCGCTTTAAAATAGAGTCCTCAAAATAGGGCGCGATGAGATTTTCAAATAGAGAGATGAAGATAAAATTCATGAATTTTCCAAAATCGCGCGCGCATTTTGCGTAAAAATTTTACGTTCGCTAAGCGAAATTTCTTTCACATAGGCGTCCACGTAGGGGATGAAAAATTCTTTCGGCAAAGCCTGCGAGATTAGGCTTTCATCCGTTTCTACTTCAAAAAGATATCCGTTTCCGATCTGCGATATGTCCCTTACGCGCCCCAAAACCGCGTCGTGTTCGTAAATTTCAAGCCCGATGATATCGAAGTAAAAGAACTCGCCCTTTTGCAATTTGCAAAATTTCCGCGTATCCTCTTTGCTTCGGTAAAGGATTTGGTTAGTTAAATTTGCCGCCGCTTCTACGCTTTCGTAATTTTTAAAGATAGCGCTAGAATTTGCGCCGCTAAAGGATAAAATTTCTAAAATTTCGCCGTTTCGCAGATAAAATTTGGCGCCTTTTTTAAACTGAGAGGGGAAGTCGCTGCGATCAAAAATTTTAACCGCGCCCTTTAGGCCGATAGTCCGACCGAGCTTCGCGACCTCTAAAAGATCATCAGGCATCTTTGGCTTTGACGGTAATTTTATAATTGATCGGATCTTTTGCTTTATAGCCGATGATGACGGTCTTTATGGCGTTTATCATTTTGCCGTCCTTGCCGATGAGTTTGCCTGTATCGGCCTTGTCGGCATAGACGATGATCTCGGTAAAGTTTTCACCGACCCGCTTTTGCGTAGAAACGGACTGCGGATAGTCGGCGATCAACTTTGCGTATTCTTTTATAAAATTTTCTACCATTTTATTTGCTTGTGATTTGAGCGACCCTATCGCTTAACTTCGCGCCTACGCTCTTCCAGTATGCCAAACGCTCCGCGTCGAATTTGATATTATCACCATCTTTTAGCGGATTGTAAAAGCCGATCGTCTCGATGAAGCCGCCGTCGCGTCTTTTCCTACTATCCGTTACCACGATGCGGTAAAAAGGCTGCTTCTTTCTTCCGATTCTTGTAAGCCTAACAACTGTTGCCATTTTTTCTCCTTAAATTTTTGTAAGTTTTAGAACTTGCAGATGGCTAAAACTTAAACATCTGCAAACTCTACCGAGAAATTATCTCGGTAAATTTTGCCTTTGAGCGATTGAGGCAAGCCCCTGCATGCCGCCCTTGCCCGAAAATTTCTTCGCAAGCTTCGAAGCGCCCGCGAACTGCTTTAAGAAGCGGTTCACCTCCACCTGCGAAAGCCCCGCGCCGGCAGCAAGTCTGCGCTTACGCGAATTATTAAGCAGATCCGGATTTTCGCGCTCTTTCGGCGTCATAGAGCTGATCATCGCTTTGATATGAAGTATCTCTTTTGAGTTTTCCAAATCGATATCTTTTATCTTATTCGCCATGCCGGAAAGTCCCGGGATCATGCCGATTAAATTTTTCATATTGCCGAGCTTTTTCACGCTTTCGAGCTGATTTACGAAATCATTGAAATTAAACTCACCCTTTTTGATCTTTTTATTCAGAGCCTTGGCTTCTCTTTCGTCGAAAACGGCGCTTGTTTTCTCAGCCAGCGTCGCTAAATCGCCCTCGCCCATAATGCGGCCGGTGATTCTATCGGGTATAAAGCCCTCCAGATCGGCTACCTTTTCGCCGGTTCCGATAAAGCGAAGCGGGATACCCAGCTGCTGCGCGATACCAAGAGCTACGCCGCCTTTGGTATCGGCGTCAAATTTGCTCAAGATCACGCCCGTAAGGCCTAAAATTTCATCAAATTTAGCGGCCGTTTTAATGCCGTCTTGACCGCTCATAGCGTCCGCTACGTAAAAAATTTCATGCGGATTTAGAGCTTTTTTCATCTCCGCAAGCTGTGCCATCAGCGCCTCATCGATCGCAAGACGCCCCGCCGTATCTACGAGCAGTACGTCATAAAGCCCGCTCTTAGCCTTGCTTAGCGCTTTTTCCGCAACCTTTAGCGGATCGCTCTCGCCCTCGATAAAAAACAGCTCGATCTCGTTCGCCTCGCACAGCTGGCGGAGCTGCTCGACCGCGGCTAGGCGCTGCAAGTCGCAGGCTGCGACCAAGACCTTTTTTTTACGAAGTTTCAGATAGTTTGCGAGTTTTATCGTGCTTGTAGATTTTCCGCTTCCTTGAAGTCCCGTCATCAAAGCTACCGTAGGAGGCGTGCTAGCGAACACAAATCCCTGGCTGCTGCCTCTAGGCGCCGTTAAAATTTTAGTCAAATTTGTCTTGATGGACTGCAAAAACGGCTTCTGCCCTATCGTACCGATACGAAGATCGGCTTCGACAAGCGCCAAAAAATCCTTTACGACTTTGTGGTGCACGTCGGCCTTTAAAAGCGCCTTTTTTAGCGTCTCCAAGGCGTTTTTTAAAGCTTTTTCGTCATCGATTGTTTTTAATTTATTGACCGCGTTTTTAAACGACTCGCTTATGATCTCAAACACTTTGATCCCTTATAAAATTTTTAAACTTGCGATGTTACCTAAAATTAACTTAAAAGCCATTGAATATCAGAGATCCTTAGGAATTTCAAAGCCGAATTCGTTGAAGCTTGTACCTAGCGGAGCTTTAAATTTAAGCCCTAAAATTTCGGTCTCGTACGAGTGCAGAAACATCCGCTTCGCGCGGCTTTTAGCGTATTTTTCATCGCCTATTACGCCGAATCCCGCATTTGCCAGATGCACGCGGATCTGATGCGTCCTGCCCGTCTCGATCCGCACTTTTACGAGCGATTTTTTGCCGCTTACCATCAGCGGATAAACCTCGCTAAATGCGCTCTTACCGTTTGGCGAAATTTTAGAAAACGCGCCGCTTCTGGTCTTTATCGTCAAAATCGGCTCGTCAAATTTCATCTCTTCGCTCACGATCCCTTTCACGATCGCGATGTAGCTTTTCTTCACGCGCAAATTTTTAAACTCTGCAATCGCCGCTTCGCGAAATTCTTCGTTTTTGTACAGCAGCACGACGCCGCTAGTCTCCTTATCAAGGCGGTTTAGAAGCCCGAATTTATAGATTTTTTCTAAATTTTCGCTGCTCATAAAGGGCGGCTTATTGACCGCCAAAACGTTCTCATCCTCGTAAATGATCGCGGGTTTTGCGGGCTTCATCACGCTAAATTTAGTATTTTCGCCGAGCATCTCGCGCGCTAGAGCGATCTTTGCGCCGCGCGCGCTCACAAGCCCCGCGTCGATGAGAGCCTTGGCTTCGTTGTGCGAGATATTTTCCTGCGCCGCCAGCAGTTTGTAGGCTTTTTCTTGCATTAAATTCTTTCCTTGATTAAATTTTCTATCTCTTGCAGATCGCAAATTTTATCTATCCGCGTGCCCTTTAGCGGCTCTTTTAAAGCGCTTGAAATTTCGTTCGCCTCGCACAGAGCGATGTTTTGTACGAGCGCGTACAGCGCCTTTTGATTATGAAAAAATCGCCCACTTATGATCGGCACGCCGAAGCTCGCCGCCTCGATCGGACTATGTCCGCCGATATTGCGCAAAAAGCTGCCGCCTAAGATCACGGCGTTTGAAATTTTATAAAAGTTCGCTAGCTCGCCGAAGGCATCAAGCAAAATAAAATCGCTCCGAAGCCCAGCGCCGTCGCTAAATCGCTCAAAGCTAAGCCCGTGCTCGCGCGCCCAAGTCTTGCAAATTTCACATACCTTTTCGAAGCGCTCCGGATGCCTCGGCGCCAGGATGATTTTTAGCTTTTGCGGCGCGTCGATCGCAGGCGCTGCATTCGGTGCGGCAGAATTTAAAGACGCGCCGTTTAAAGGCGCCATATTCGGCACGGCGGATGAAGCGTCGCTTGAGCTCGCCGCATCCAAAGAAGCTGCGTTTAAATTTACGGGCTCGGTCGAGCCCTGCTTGTCGCGAAGCTCAGCCGCAGGCAAGTCCGTCTCGTCGCGGATACTCGCTGCGCGCTGGTATTTTTCGGGCATATTTTGCGAACTGCGAAATTTTATAAAATCGTTTGAATTCGATAAAATGAGCTCCTCTTCGCCCTCGTGAGTGTTTGAGATCGTAAGCACGAAGCTATTTGCGGACGCGGCGGAATAGTCCTTCGTCGCAACGGCGATATTCGCGCTTTTCACGTTGCCCGCGACCTTTATATTTTTTGCGCCGAGCTCCCGCAGCCGCGCCGCATCAAGCTCGCTCTGCGCAAGCACCAGATCGATATTTTCAAACGCTTTGCGATAATAAAACTTAAAGCGCAGATAACTCGCGTACGAGCGGTCGCTAATGCGCGCGTTTAGCAGGATTACGTAGCTTCCGCGCGATTTAGCGGTACGGATCAAATTTAGCCACAGCTCGGCTTCGAAAATCACCAGCACGCGGCTGCCCGTAAGCCAAAACGGAAGCCAGTTTTCAAACGGCAAGTAGCGAGAGTTCGGCGTGAGCGCACGCGCCGCATTAAAGCCCGTCTGCGTGGTCGTGCTAAGCGCGACGCTCTCAAATTTAGAAATTAGCGGCGCAAGAGCGTTTACCTCGCCCAGGCTGCAAGCGTGAAAGTGCACCGAAGCGGGGCTAAATTTAGGGTTTTTGTATAGAAAAAATCGCGCCTTCAGGCTCGTGCGGTATTTTTTTTTAAAGCTTAGGATAAAAATAAAAGGCGCAGCGACGAGCCACGCCAAAAACGCCAAGGCGGTGTAGATCACTCGGCTTCTTTATATAAAATTCTGCCGCAATACGGGCAGGTTACGATATCGTCGCTTTTGATGACCGCGGAATAGGTCTTGTCGCTTATACGCATAAAGCAGCCGTAGCAGGCCTGTTTGCGCACCGGCGAGACCGCCGTGTTGCCCGCCCACTTGCGGATCTTTTCGTAGAATGAGACGGTTTTTGGGTTCATCGCCTGCATTAGCTTATCGCGCTTGGCGTAGATCGCGCCGCGAGCGACCTCGACCTCGCCCATCTCGGCGCTTACCTGCTCTTGCAAGCTTTTTAACTCGGCTTCAAACGCCTCTTGCTTTTCGCTCTGCTCTTTTACGAGCGCCTCCTTTGCGGCTACGATCTTTTCTAGCCTTTCGATCTCCTCGTTTGTGGCCTCGAGCTGCTCTTTTGCGATGTCCTCTTCGACGCTAAGGGCTTTGATCTCCTTTTCGGTCTTTGCCGCGCCGCTTTTTTTGCCCGTGCTTTTTAGCTTGGACGAAAATGCGCTCAGCTGCGCGTTTGCTTGTAAAATTTGAGATTTTAGCTCGGCGATCTCCGCATTTAGAGTTTCGATCTGTTCTTTTGCGCCGTTTATTTCAGTGCTTTTTTTACTCAGCTTCTCCTGTGCGGCCTCGATTTTAGGCTTAAACCCGTCCAGCTGCTTATCGAATTCGCAAAGCTCTACCAATTGGCTTAAATATTTGTTCATCTTTTTCCTTTAATAATACGTAAATGGATTTTTTTGCTCGCTTATTATAACTTCAATTTCGCTTTTTTGCAAGAAAGGTGCGAGAGCGCGCCCAAAATAGCGCTCACTTTCAAAATGATTTATATCGATCAAACTCACGCCGTTTTCTAAATTTTGAAGCGCCGCGTGATATTTTATATCGCCCGTGATGAAGCAATCCACGCCCAAGCTTTGATTTAGTTCGCTTCCGCTGCCGGTGCAAAGCGCGATATTTTGGATAAAATTTTTCGTCTTTACGGCGCGCAGATGCTCGATGCCAAGCTTGCGTTTTATATCCGCACACAGAGCCTCAAAGCTCAAATCCGCGCGCATGAAAACCAAAAATTCCCGCTCATCCGTAATTTCAAATTTTAAAATTTCGCGCGCTACGAATCCGTTTAAAACGTGCTTGTCAAAGTTCGTATGCATCGCGATAAGCGAGATATTTTTGCGGATCATCTCATAGATCAAATTTGCGGGATATAGCCGCGGATCGAGCGATTTTAGCGGACTGAAAATCAGCGGGTGGTGTACCACGAAAAGCGAGCCCGCCTCCGCCTCGCGCACCAGCTCGCTAGTAACGTCGAGGCTTAGATAGATTTTTGAAATTTCATCATCCAAGTTTCCTAGCATTAGCCCGCTATTATCCCACGCCTCAGCGTCGCAAAAGGGCGCGGCGGCGTTTAAAATTTCATAAATTTCGCCCGTTTTCATAAATCCTACTTTGCGCTTTTATCCGCTTTGTCCGCGGCGTTTTGCTTGCCGCAAGCGTTTTTTAAATTTGCACTCGCGGAGGAAGCGGACGCCGAGACAGCCCCTTTAACGCCGCATTTTTCGCTCTTTTCTCCCTCATTTACCGCGCTGCCGTCTTTGTCGCCTTTTTTGTCGCTGCACGCCGTGCCGCAAAGATCGGCGACATATTTTTGCGGATCTGCGTAGCAAAGCGCGCAGTTTTTGGCAAGATCGCGGATCTTTAAAATATAATCCTGCCTCTGCGTAACCGAGATCGCGCCGCGCGCGTCAAGGACATTGAACGTGTGCGCCGCGAGCATGCAGTAATCATACGCGGGAAGCGCCAGGCCGTGCTTTAGGATGCTTTTGCACTCGCCGAAGCAGTTTTCAAATTGATTAAAAAGCATCGCGGTGTCCGCGAGCTCGAAGTTGTATTTACTAAACTCAAACTCGCCCCTTTTATGCACGTCGCCGTAGGTCACGAGCCCCGCCTTGTCGTCCCAGACGATGTCGTAAACGTCGTCTTTGTTTTGCAGATACATCGCCAAGCGCTCAAGCCCGTAGGTGATCTCGCCGCTTATGAGCTCGCACGTGATGCCGCCTACCTGCTGAAAATATGTAAACTGCGTCACCTCCATGCCGTCCAGCCAAACCTCCCAGCCAAGCCCCCAGGCCCCTAGCGTCGGGCTCTCCCAGTTGTCTTCTACGAAGCGGATATCGTGACTTTTAAGATCGAGCCCGAGCTTCTCTAGGCTTTTTAGATAGAGTTCTTGGATGTTGTCCGGGCTCGGTTTTAAGATCACCTGAAACTGATAATACGCGCCAAGGCGGTTTGGGTTTTCGCCGTAGCGCCCATCTGTTGGACGACGCGAAGGTGCGACGTATGCCGCGCGCCAAGGTTTGCTTCCTAGACTGCGCAAAAAGGTAGCCTGATGATAGGTGCCTGCGCCCGCGGGCATATCGTAGGGCTGAACGAGCAAGCAGCCCTGCTCGTGCCAGTAGTTTTGAAGCGTCAAAATAATCTGTGAAAACGTCATTTTTATCCTTTTATCGATATGTAAATTTAAATTTTATCTTCCAAGCGCTTTTCAAAGTCCGTTTGAAAAGCGCTTGGAAGCTTCGAACTTTCAAAAAATTTCCAAATTTCAGCCCAGTATTCGCCAGCTCTCGTAGGCTCGTTCGCAAAATCAAAAACCGCGTAATCGCCCGCTTCAATACATAATTTTTCGCCGGTTTCATCGCGCTCATTTTTGCGGCACTGCTTCGCGGATTTGCAAGCTTCGTCGTGGCTTTCTTTATAGCGCCTCTCCTGCGAGCAAGTGCCTATTAGCACGGAGTACTCCCTCTGCGCGCCGTTTTCGTAGTCGTAATACGCAGCATAAATTTCGTTTTTCGTGGCGCTGCTTCTGCTAGCGTTAAATTTTAAAAACTCGCCCCACAAATTTGCGATCACCCCTCGCCCGCTCACCTCATCTGCGTTATTCGTGCGAGTCTTTAAGCCGCAAATTTCAAAGCCTTCGCGCAATTTTAAAATTTTCAAAGTTTAGCCCTCAAGCAGCACTTCGATCTGCTCGGAGTCCTTTTTCAGAGCTTCCGCTTTTGCCGCACGATCCGCCTTTAGCTTCGAGCTTAGCACCTCGTCGCTTAGAGCTAAAATTTGCACCGCCAGATACGCCGCGTTTTTCGCTCCCGCCTTGCCGATCGCAAGCGTCGCGACGGGGATGCCCGCAGGCATCTGCACGGTCGAATACAGCGCATCTACGCCGCTAAGCGCGCTACCGCCGAGCGGGACGCCCAGCACCGGCTTGGTCGTATTCGCAGCGACCGCGCCCGCAAGATGCGCCGCCATGCCCGCCGCGCAGATGAAAACCTGTGCGCCCTTTTTCTCGGCATCCGCGACGTATTTTGCCGTGCGGGCGGGGCTTCGGTGCGCCGAAGATACGATCATCTCGTACGCCGCGCCGAATTCATTTAAAATTTTAGCCGCCTCGTAAACGACCTCGTAATCGCTCTTTGAGCCCATTATTATAGAAACAAATTTCATTCTATCTCCTTTCTTAAAAAGCAAAACTCCGCGAGCTTCGCAGGCAGCTTAATCTCATTTAGATTGCCGCTGTGAATCTCGCCAAATTCCTTACCGCTGCGGCTTTGCAACCTCTTAAATTTTAAATATGGCTTGCCGTCAAGCTCAAAAATTTCGCCGATTTCATTATCGCAGGGGCAAATTTCAAAGCCGCGCGGAGCGAAAATTTCATACGAAACGCCTGGTAAAATTTTATCTTTGACGCTTATAAACTCGCCATCCTGCGAGATCGCGCAGACCTGATGCGTACCAAGCTCGATACTGCGGTCTAAATTTTGAGTATCCTCTCGCTCGTACGGGCGCTTTATCAAATATCCGTCGCTAAAGCCGCGGTTTTTAAGCGTCGCGATCTCGCGCTCGTAAACACCGGCCTCAAATTTATCGCTCGCGGCATCGTCGATAGCCGCGCGGTAGGCATTTGTAGCGCATGCGACGTAGTATTCGCTCTTGGTGCGCCCTTCGATTTTGAAGCTGTCGATCGCGCCCGTTTGCATGATCTTTTGCACGTGCGAAATGAGGCTAAGATCCTTCGCGTTCATTACGAAAGTACCCTCCCCTTCGCGCTCTTGCAAGCGGAAAAGCGCGCTGGTTTCGGGATTTTTCGCATAAAGCTCGTAGTTAAATCTACAGTCGTTCGCGCAGCTTCCGCGGTTGCTGAAGCGTCCGCTTTGCACCGCGCTAACAAGACAGCGCCCGCTGTATGCGAAACACATCGAGCCGTGCACGAAAATTTCGATTTCTAAGTTTGGAATTTTATCTTTGATCTCTACGGCGTCTTTGAGCGTCATCTCCCGCGCCGCGACGATGCGAACGGCGCCCAGCTCCGCCCAAACCTGCGCATCCAGATAATTTAGCACGTTAGCTTGAGTAGAGACGTGGATCGGGATTTGCGGCGCTACGGCTCGCGCAAGGCTCGCGACGCCCAAAGTGGCGATTAAAATTCCATCCACGCGCAGATCGCGAAGAAATTCCAAATGCCTTTCGATGTTTCCTAGCTGGCCGTTGGTCGCAAAGCCGTTTACGGTCGCATAAAGCTTCTTGCCGCGCTCGTGCGCGTACGCGACGCCCTGCGCGAAGCTTTCCTTGCTAAATTCCTTCGCGCTTCGCTGGCGCAGCGAAAATGAGCCGGTGCTTGCATACACGGCGTCCGCGCCGTAAGCCAGGGCGATTTTTAGTTTCGTTAAATTCCCAGCAGGAGCTAAGAGTTCGGGTTTTTTCAAATACATTCCTAGTGATTTTTTAAGCGCGATTTTACTACAATTTAGCCAAAATTTTATTTAAGGAGCAGTTGATGCGAGCCGATCTACACAACCACACCTATCTTTGCAACCACGCTAGCGGCGAGCCGCGACAGTATTTGGAAGCGGCGATCGCACGAGGCATAGAAATTTTCGGCTTTGCGGATCACGCGCCGATGAACTTCGATCAAAAATACCGAATGAGCTTCGAGCAGATGGAGCTTTACGAGCGGATGATTAGAGATCTGCGAGATGAGTTTAGCGGGCGGATCGACGTGCGGCTGGGATATGAGGTCGATTTTATGACGAAACGGGAGCTAATGGATGAGCGGATTTTCGCGCGCGAGGTCGATTATCTCATCGGTTCGGTGCATTTTTTAAACAACTGGGGCTTTGATAACGAGGAATTTTTAGATCAGTGGAGCGGGCGCGAGATAGACGACGTTTATCGCGAATACTTTGCGCTGATCTGCGCGCTGTGCAGAAGCGGTAAATTCGACATTTTAGGGCATATGGATCTGATTAAAATTTTTAAATTTACTCCGAAAAAAGATATCAGAGTTTTAGCGGGCGGCGCGATAAACGCGATCAAAAAAAGCGGCATCGTCGTGGAGCTAAACTCCGCGGGGCTTCGCAAGCCCGCGAATGAAATTTATCCAAGCGACGCGCTTTTAGAGGTGCTTGCGGATGCGGACGTGCCGATCACGCTTAGCTCGGACGCGCACTCGGTTGCCCAAGTAGCGCTAAACTACGATAAAATTTACGCCAAAGCGCGCGAGTTCGGCTACGATAAGATCGCCGTTTTCAAAAATCGCGAGCGGCAGTTCGTAAAGCTAGCGTAAATTTTAACGGTAGTCGCTTTTAAATTTAAAAAGGCACGGACGGCGAGAAATTTTAAAAATCGCGGCGCGCAAAACGGCGCAGATAAAGTCGAATTTCAACTAAATAATGTTAAAATCCGCCGTTAAATTTAGCCCGAATACGGGCGGAAAAAAGGAAAAAATATGGGAAAATTTGTTAATGACGTGAAGGAATTTTTTAAATTTTGCGATGAAAACGAGGTCGAGTTCGTGGATTTTAGATTTACCGATCTAAAAGGCACCTGGCACCACGTCGCTTACAACTACAAGCGCCTGCCGAAGGACTTCGCCGACGGAATTCCATTCGACGCGAGCTCGGTAGCGGCGTGGCAGCCGATCGATAAATCCGATATGATGCTAAAGCCCGACGTGCAAACGGCGTTTTTGGATCCATTCACCGCTGACGTGACGATCATCGTCATCTGCGACGTTTACGACATCTACAAAAACGAGCTTTACGAAAAATGCCCGCGCTCGATCGCCAAAAAAGCCGAGCAATTTCTGCAAACCACTGGCCTTGGAGATACCTGCTACTTCGGGCCGGAGAATGAATTTTTCGTTTTCGACGACGTAAAGATCATCGACGATATGAACTGCGCGATGTTTAAGGTAGATACCGAAGAGGGGCATTGGAACAGCGGCAAAAACTACAAAGACGGCTTTAACAGCGGCCACCGCCCGGGCGTAAAGGGCGGCTACTTCCCCGTCCAGCCCGTCGATTCGATGGTCGATCTGCGCGCCGAGATGCTAAAAGTGCTAGAACAGATCGGGCTTGAGACCTTCATCTGCCACCACGAAGTAGCGCAAGGCCAGGGCGAGATCGGCGTCAAATACGGCACTCTCGTCGAGGCCGCCGACAACGTGCAAAAATACAAATACGTCGTAAAGATGGTCGCGCACCTAAACGGCAAGACCGCGACCTTTATGCCAAAGCCGCTCTACGGCGATAACGGCAGCGGAATGCACGTGCATCAATCGATCTGGAAAAAGGGCAAAAATACCTTTTATAAAAAGGGCAACTACGCAAATTTAAGCGACGCGGCGAGATGGTATATCGGCGGCGTGCTAAAGCATGCGCGCAGCGTCGCGGCGTTTACGAACCCGAGCACCAACAGCTACAAGCGCCTGATACCCGGCTTTGAGGCGCCGTCCATTCTAACTTATTCGAGCCAAAACCGCTCCGCTTCGATCCGCATCCCTTACGGCAGCGGCGAGCACTCGGTGCGCGCGGAGATGCGCTTCCCCGATAGCACCGCATGCCCGTATTTGGCGTTTGCGGCGATGCTGATGGCGGGCATCGACGGTATCAAAAACAAAACCAAGCCGGTGGGGCCGATGGATGAGAATTTATTCAAACTACACCTAGATGAAATTCGCGAGCGCGGCATCGAGCAGCTTCCGCACACGCTTCGCGGCAGCCTAGAGGCGGTGATCCGCGATAATGAGTATCTGCGCCCGATAATGAGCGAGCTTTTTATCGAGACCTATCAGCATTTTAAATTTGAAACTCAGGTTTGGCCTTACGAGGCGCGTCCTACGCCGTTTGAGTTTGCGACGAACTATTCGTGCTAAGACCGAATTTATGCCGCGCCGCCCGGTTTTTACGAGACAGTGCGGCATAGAGCCTTGGAATTTTAAAATTTCGCTGCGCGCGAGCTTTTAAAATTCCGTCGCGCGAACTTAAATACCGCCCGTGAAGCTTCAACTCTTTTACCGCAAACGTGAAATTTTATACTTTCTGCTCATTTTGCTTGGAATTTTATCGCTAAACTTAGGCGTGAAATTTTATGAGCTCAGAGAATTTCGCGCGAAAAACTACGCCTTTTACGACGCGCAAATTCTAAACGTCTACGCCAAAACCAACGAGCGCGGCCGCACCTACACGGTGCTAAAGCTCAAAACGGCGGATTTCACACTCTACACGACTGCCGGGCTCGGGCGGGAATTTCACCGCTTCGCGCGCGTAAATATCGGCATCGTGACCAAAAACGTAAAATTTTTAGATTTTTTAAAGCAGCGCTTTTACGCGCCAAATTTTAAAATTTCAGCTGAGACCGCGCCCTCCGGGGCAAAATGGCGCGCTATAGAATTCGTTCGCGCCCAACACGAAGATGAGATGACGGCGGATCTTTACTCCGCGCTGTATTTTGCGACCGAAATTTCAAAACCGCTGCGCGCCAGCGTGACGAACTGGGGCATAGCGCACATCATTTCCATAAGCGGCTTTCATCTGGGCATTATCTTTAGCACCGTCTTTCTGCTCGCGATGCCGATCTATCGCTACTTTCAGGATCGATACTTTCCGTATCGCAGCGCTAAGCGCGATCTTAGCGTCTTTGTGATCGTGCTGATGAGCGGATATCTCTTCGTGCTTGATTTTACGCCGAGCTTTCTGCGCTCGCTTGCAATGTGCTGCGTGGGGTTTTACCTCGCGATGCGAAATTTCTACGTACTTAAATTTACAAACCTCTTCCTAACGATCGCGCTTCTGCTTGCGTTTTTCCCGCACCTAGCCTTTTCGATCGGATTTTATTTCTCCTGCCTCGGCGTGCTGTATATCTTCCTCTACCTGCACCACTTCGCGCCAAAATTTAAGCTCTGGCAGAACGTCATACTTTTTAACCTCTACGTTTGGCTCAGCATGAACGCGGCGGTCTATTATTTCTTCCCGACCGCTTCGCTGCAGCAGCTTAGCGTAATGCCTCTAGGATACGTGTTCGTGATCTTTTATCCGCTAAGCATATTTTTGCATCTATTCGGGCTCGGCGGTGCGCTCGATACGCCGCTGCTTGCATTTTTAAATTTTACTTTGCCGAGCTTTCAGGCGCAAATTCCGCCGCTTCTTTTCGCGCTCGCAAACATCTGCGCGCTTGCTGCGATAAAGCTTCGTTACGCAGCACTTGGATGCGCGATAATCGGAATTTCGCCGATATTTTTTATAACGTAGCGCGCGAAAATTCCAGCGGGAATTTTATCCGTTGGAATTTTATGCTAAAATCGCGCTTCAAATCTCACAAAGGATCAAAATGTTTATTGCAAACCTCACTTACGTTAAAGAAATTAGCGAAATCGATCGCTTCATCAACGAGCACAACGCGTTTTTAGACCGATTTTATGCGGCGGATAAATTTATCTGCTCGGGGCGCAAAGTCCCTCGCACGGGCGGCATCATCTTAATCAACGCCAAAGACCGCGCGGAGCTTGATGAGATCATCGCGCAAGATCCGTTCTTTCAAAACGGCGTCGCAAAATACGAGATCATAGAATTTGCGCCGACGAAATTTGCGCCCGAGTTTTGGAGGCTTTTCGGCGAATAGATGGCGCGGGTTAAATTTTAAAATTTACGCGCTTAAACACGTCTCTGAAATTTAGCCGTTTTGTGCGCGAGATAAAATTCCCGCTAAATTTAAAAGCCGGTCGCGGCGGCAAATTTAGACAAGTTTAAAACCGAAATTATGCAAAAACGGCTAAATTTAAAGGAGATCGGGTGCTGATAAAACTGCGGCTCGCAACGCCGCAAGATGCGGACTCGCTGCTTGAAATTTACGCGCCCTACGTAAAACAAACGGCGATCAGCTTCGAATACGACGTGCCCAGCGCCACGGAATTTGCGGGGCGAATCGAGCAGACACTGCAAAGATACCCCTATCTACTCGCTTACGTAAGCGATGAGGCGGCATGTGCAGACGACGAATGGAATGAAAATTTTAAAATTTCTGCGAGCGCGGCGAGCGCAGGGAGCGAAATTTCGCCCGCAGACGAGGCGCGAGATTGCACAAGCGCCGCGACGAAACAAAATAGCGCAAATTTAATCGCCTCGGTAAAACAAAGCGGCGTAAATTTAAAATCGGGCCAAATCCTCGGCTACGCCTACGCTTCGGCTTTCAAAGAGCGAGCGGCATATGATTGGTCGACGGAAAGCTCGGTTTACGTGTCGCAAAACATGCGCGCTCTGGGTATCGGCAGGCTACTCTACGAGGCGCTACAACGCGCACTCAAGGCTCAAAACATCGTAGATATGAACGCTTGCATCGCTTACGGGGATGACGAATATCTAAACGGCGCGAGCGTGCGATTTCACGAGCGTATGGGTTTTCGCTTCGTCGGCAGATTCGAGCGCTGCGCCTATAAATTCGGCCGCTGGTACGATATGGCGTGGATGCAAAAGCCCATCGGCGAGCATCTGCAAAACCAGCCTCCGATGAAGCCTTTCGCACGCTTTAGAGATGAAATTTGCGCGAGCGCGGGCATTGAAATTTAATTTAAAGGAAAAACTTTGACGCACTTTATCATAGACGACGAAAATATCGACGTCGATAATATCTTTGACGTCGTAAATCTCAAAGAGGGCGACGAGCTAAATATCGTCTCCAACACCGCCAAAAAGATCGGCGCCTTGACCCTTGCGCGCCTATCGAAGATGGGCGTTAGCATAGGCGAGGTTTTTACGATCGGCAAGCAAAGAAAGGACTTCGCCGATAAGATTATCGTGTTTCTGATGGGCAAGCTCTGCGGGCAGGAGGGCAAGATCGGTATCGTCAGCAACGATAAATTTTACGACGACGTGATAGAATTCTTTAATAATCTAAACTACCGCAAAAATCCTAAATTTGAAAAGATCAGTCTAGCCTCGCACGCCGCAGGAGCGAGCGCAAAGCAAGGCAAAACAAGCGGCGCGGCGGAGAAAAAAGCCCAAAAGCAAGAGCCAAACAATGCGAAAGCGGAGTCAAAAGCTACAAAGCAGGAGCCAAAGACTCAAAAGCAAGGGGTAAAAGCCTCGAAACAGGAGTCCAAAATCGCGAAACAGGAGCCGAAGGCCGTGCAACAGGAACAAAAGGCTACAAATTCTAAAATCGCCAAAGCAGACCTTGCCGCGGCGGAGGCGCTGATCCCGCAGTGCGTGAGTCTGCAAGCCCTCTATGCCGCGTGCGTCGCAAAGCTCGGCAGAGCCAAAGGCTGCGAGGCCTACCGCGAGATCAAGGACGGCGCGCGGACGCGATACGCGAGCATCGCCTACGATAGCGACCTAAAAGACGGCGCCGTAAGGCGAAACGCGATCAAGCTCTACCGCGAAAGCGGCGGCGATATGGCGGAATTTCACAATAAGCTGACGAGCGAATACAAACACGCGGGGCCTGAAATTTATAAAGAATTTAAAGAAAAACTTGTCGGAAAGATGATCTAGGCATTTCGGCGCAAGGGTTTGAGGCGCAGCGATAGTATGCATCGCGACGTAGCGGCTAAAGCACAGCCTGGCGGCGTTAAGATGCATCGTTGCGGCGCGCGGTATGGTACGGCGCAGCATAAATGTGCCCGAAATGAAACTATTTGCTTGCGCGGCATGTCGTCTTATTTTTGCTGTATATAACCGAGCAGAGCCCAGGCACTTAGGCATAGCAGCAGAGTAAAGATATGTAGGATAAATTTCATTCTGCCAGATCCAATCCTGGTCTAATCATAGTCGAAGTCTTCCAAATCATACCCGAAGGTATACAAAGTCTTTAAGGCTAGCTCTCTGACTTCTACCCAGGATGGATTGTGATGGACTAGGTATTCGTAACCGTCTGCCTCTAATAAGCTGCGGTTATTAAAATTTTTATCTATAAGTTCCACAAGTACCCTTAGCGCATCCCTTTCGTATGGCAGGAAACAAAATTTAAATTGTTCCAATAAGGCATTTTTACATTCGGTATATAAAAATTCTACTATTTCAGATGGGCTTTCGTAATATTCAACCGCAGGATGTATCAAGTGATCAACTTGATATTCCAAAGAAGCCATACGGCATAGATTAACCAT
>ERZ773035.730-NODE-730-length-25871-cov-19.579253_pt1 | contig 25871 bp, 32 predicted proteins | sample MGYA00511487_ERZ773035 | MGnify/ENA primary metagenome ERZ773035 (study PRJEB29015, sample SAMEA2737985) | human oral metagenome | biome: human oral; feature: human-associated habitat; material: dental | place: China | collected 2024 ...
GCCTTTCAGGGGCGGGGTCAGTACCCCGCTCTACCCCCGCCCCTGAAAGGCCGTCAGATCGGCTCACAGGCGCTCGCGGCGTCCGCCCACCAAGCCAAGTGATTCACACAACACATAGGAGATAGTTATCATGACCAGCATCCCCCGCACCGGAGACATCTGGCGCCGCCGCACCTCCGGCCGCTCCGTCACCATCACCGACGCCGGCGCCACCGCCACCACCGGCGCCCGCGTCGCCTACACCGACCCCCTCGGCCGACGCCGCAACGACACCGCCCTCGCCGACTTCCTGCGCGACTACGAGCCCGCCCGCACCCGCCACCACGTCCTCGACGCGGCCATCGCCGCCGCCCTCGCCCAGGAGCCTGGCATCCTGCCCGAGGTGGGAGACCGCTGGCGCCTGTGCACTCTCACCCGCTACGCAGGCGACGTCGCACAGGGCGGCGCCCGCGCCGAGGACATGGCCATGGCCGCCACCCTCGCCGCCGCCTGGGCCGCCCTCCTCGACACCGCCGGCCGCCCCGCCACGACCGACGCCGACCAGCTGGTGCGACGCGAGGAGATCCTGATCTACGACTGCGCCGCCGAGTACGACCGCGCCGCCGCCAAGCACCACGGGATCACCCCCTACCACCCGGGCATGTCCGATGTGCACCGGGCGGCGATCCTCATCGAGGAGGTCGGCGAGGTCGCCCGCGCCCTCACCCCCGACGCCACCACACCCACCGGCCACGCCGGGGACCTGCGAGCCGAGCTCGTGCAGGTCGCCACCATGGCCCTGGCCTGGACCGCCCGCCTCCTCGCCGACGCCGACGAGGCGGCCGCCTGATGAGCGCCGGTCTCTACCCGACGATCTCCGAGCTCATCGCCGACCTCGAGGCCCTGCGCCGCGAGCACGGGGACCTGCCCGTTTTCGCCCGCGATGTCGCCACCGACTGCCTCGTCGCGGCGGATGCCGGAATCGATCACGTCGTCCCCGTCGGCCGCAGCCACTACTGGCGATTCGCCGAGCCCCGCGAGAGCAATATCAAGGCGGTGACCATCCGATGACCGCCACGCCGAGTCTTTCGGACGCCGTCGAGCGCGTCCGCCGCCGCCTGGACCCGACGGCGTCGGGCGCGCCCAGCATCGAAAACTACGCCGACCCCGCCGAGGCGACCGACGACATGGTCGCCCTGTGCGACGCCGTCGACCGGCTCCTCGCCGACCTGAAGGAGGCCGGGCGTGCAGGTGCGGCGCGCGCCCGCCAGTACATCGTCGTCCGCCAGGCGCGACTGCTCGACGAGCTGATCGTCGGCGGCGTCGTCCTCGACGCCGAGGGCGTCGCCTGGCAGGGGCGCGTCATCAGCACGTGGGACGAGGACGGCGTCCCCGAGTCGTGTGATGCGTGGGTCTGCTGCGAGGATGGCGGCTGGGCCACCAGCGAGGGCGTCCTGGAGCGGGGCCCGGTCACCGTGCTGCACGACCCGCGTCCGTCACGGGATTCGTACGGCCTCAATTCTGGTCGGGAATCGCGCGACCCCGGCCCGCCGGCGCCCGATGGGCCGGGTGAGCGGTCGTGAGCGGCCTCCCGGTGCGCGTCCAGCGGCGCCGCACCAGAGGATGGCGGGCCCCCGCCGGCGCCGTCTACGTTGGCCGCCCCACACGGTGGGAGAACCCATTTCTCACCCGAAAGCGCGGCCGCAGGTGGATCGTGACCACCCGCGACGGCCAGCTCGTCATCGCGGCGGCGGACCGCCGCGAGGCCCACGCCACCGCCGTGGACCTCTACCGCCGCACCCTCGAGGAGGAAGTCATCCGGGAGGAGATCCGGGAGGCCCTGGCCGGACGCGACCTCATGTGCTGGTGCCCACCAGACCTGCCCTGCCACGCCGACGTCCTCCTCGAAATCGCCAACCACTAGAAGAACCCAACGATAAGGAGAAACCATGACCACTCGAACCAGAATCCGCGCCATCATCGGAAACTGAGCCCGCCATCGGCGGCCCCGGAATAAAATCTGGAATAGAATCCGACATATTCTCCAGTACTATTGCCGGGGCCGCCGGGAAGGAACCACAAGTGCACGCAATCTACGCCACCGCACTCCACGTCACCACCGGCGTCGTCCTCGTCGCCGGCGCCACCGCCGCCATCCTGGCCGCGGTCATCGGCGTCGCATACCTGATCGCCTGGACCGCAGAGGTCTGGAGGTGGCGCGCCATCCCAGTGGAGAAGCGCGCCTGGGCCGCGGCCAACATCGCCGTCACACGGCGCATCATCGCCATCACAGTGCCCGGACTCACCGTAGTGGTCAGCCCCCACAAAACATTCCGGCGCCGCTTCAACGACCCCAAATGGGCAGCCGTTTACAAAGCGGCCCAGAGCAACGACACCGACGACGCCGTGAAAGAGGAGAAGTGACCGCACCCGACCCCGCCACCATGTGCACCGACATTCACAGGTGGCTCACCCTCCTTGCCGACCGCCTCGACGCCGCCACCGGCCTCCACGCCGCCCGCCCCACCGCACCCAGGAGCACGCACCTCCACCCGGGCGCCCTGCCCCACGGACTCACCGCCGCCCTCGACCAGCTCGACGACGGCATGCCCGGCGCCCGCACACCCCACGGCATCACCACCATCCTCACCGGATGGGCCGACGACATCGCCGACCGCCGCCACGAGTCCCGCACCCTGCCCGCCACCCTCTACCTCGCCGCCACCGCCACCTGGTGGTGCGACCACTACGGCGACGCCGACGCCCTCACCGACGACATCACCACCGCCTGGACCAGGCTCGCCACCGCCACCGGCCACACCGACATCACCGACCCCGCCCGACGATGCCCCGCCTGCGGCGGCCGACTCACCCAGGGCACCACGCCCCGCGGCCTCACGGACTGGCGCATCTGCACCGCCTGCGACAGCTGGTGGCCCGACGGCGACACCATCGACGCCGCCGCGCACCACACCATCACCACCACCACCGACGGCGGCCACTGGATCACCCGCAGCCTCGCACTCCACATCCACCCCGCCCTGACCGCCGCCACACTCCGCCAGTGGATCCACCGCCACGTGGTGCGCGCCCGCGGACCACTCATCAGCCTCGACGACCTCAACCTGCGCATGAAGGAGACGCCATGACCAAGGACACCACGAACTACCCCGAGGAAGTGCAGATCCGCGATCGCCTGCACACCTGGCGGCGCACCGGCACCTACTACCGCGGCCAGAACTGGAGTGGAGAGCGCGCCATGGCCTACGACATCGACCGCCTCCTCGGCCTGCTCGCCAGGGCGAAGGACCGCGCCGCCGACCTCGCCGCGACCCTGTATTCGAAGGGCCCGCGGGCCTGATCGCGGCGACACGACGGCGGGGCTCACCGATTCACGGTGGGCCCCGCCGTCAGTCACTCACGGATTATCCGTGATCGCCTTCACGGGCGCGTTCGTCGGGCACCTGGGATTCCTGCACACCCTCCTCACGATGTAGTCCGTCTGCCCGGTGATCCCCTGAGCCTCCGAGCGCTCCCGCACCTCGCGCACCGGAGCCCCGCACCTACGGCACGGCTCAGGCCCACCCGGCTTCTTCGTGTTGTCTGTCACTGCTGATCCTCTCGGTCACCGCCCACGACCCAGCGCCGCAGGCAACCGCGATTCTAGGAGCGGCCCCGCTGGCGATCCACGGCAGAACCACAGCCATGAGCACGATGGATCGCTCCGCCCTTTGAGACCAGAGGGACCAACCGACACGAGAGTGGCAGGCATCACCGCATGCTGAACCAGATGCACGACTCTGGAGCTCCTGGAGCCCTGGAACTCCAGGGTCGACTTGTCACACACCACATGCTACTGTCACGCCTGCGGGGCACCCCCATGCCCGAACCACCCGACCGCACAGCCGCGGCCGGGGGAATGCTGATTCAGGGCGCCACTGATCTAACCCGCTTGAGGTATCTCGGCGGGTCCGTGATGATTCCCGTGCGAGATGAGTCGAGTGGCGCCCCGACACCGATGCCGCAGAGTGTATGTCGGGCAGCACGCCAGCCGGTGTCCGGCTGGAGGCCCTGGTTCGAGTCCAGGTGCGGCAGCCACTTTGCCGCGGAATTACGCGGAAAACCTTGGTATACTGGCTGGACATGAGAAGAGCCCCGCGCGTGCTGGCACACGCCGGGGCCACGGCCGAACACCAGGAGGAGTCCGACATGGACAAGGCTACCGCACACGCCCGCCCCGCCCGCAAGACTCGCGCCCGCTTCAGCAAGACCGCGAGCGCCGCCGCCACCATCGCCGGCTTCGACCACGACGTCGACATCTGCGGGCTCACCATGGGCCAATTCAGCCTGCTCGACCTCATCGACGCCGCCCTGCGGATCACCGGCCCCGCCCACGTCACCATCTCCACGTGGTCCGCGGGCTTCTACGACGTGGAGGCCGCCGAGCGCTTCCGCGACTCCGGGAGGCTCCTGTCCATCCGCTTCATCATGGACAACGGTCGCAAGCGCGGCCAGGCCAACGCCGTCGACGTCGCCCAGATTTTCGGGGCCGGCTGCGTGCGCGCCACCAAATCGCACGCCAAGTTCGCCATCATCACCAACAAGTACTGGAACGTCCTCATCACGAGCTCCATGAACCTCAACCTCAACCCGAGGGTCGAGCAGTTCGAGATGACCGACGACGCCGAACGGGCGGCCCTCTTCGCCGCCTTCGCAGACACAGTCTTCGACCAGGTCGCCGACGACGACCGGCGCGACCACGGCGTCGTCGACTTCCAGGTCGCCGGCGTCGAGACGGTCCAGCCGACCCTCGGCTTCGAGGTCGGCACCATCACCCGCGTCCACCCACTCACCATCAACGATCAGGCCCGAGCATGACCGCACCTCACCCTCCCAGTCACCTGCCCGAGGACGTGGCCGCCGTCTGGGTGGAGATCACCACCGCCTACGGCGACGGCTGGCCCGCCATCGCAGGACCTGCCCTCGAGGCCTACTGCGGCCAGGTCGCCGTCCTGCGAGACGCCACGGGCAGGATCGCCCGAGACGGACTCATCGTCGAGGGCCCCAAGGGCGAGCCCATCACCCATCCCGCCATCGCCATCCAGCGTGCGGCGCAGGACGAGATCCGACGCTGGGGCGACGTCTTCAAACCGCCGCGGCGGCGCCGATGACTCGGCGGCGCACAGCGAGTTCGGACGGTCTGCGCCGAGACTCTCGAGCGTGGCGCGCACTCGCAGCGCAGATCCGCACCCGCGACCGGAACGCCGGCCGCGGGTGCGGCATCTGCGGCCAGCCCATCAACTGGGGCGCGCGAGATCCGCGGGCGGACGACGCGCCCAGCGTCGACCACATCAAGCCGTGGCGCGATCATCCGGACCTGCGCCTCGATCCGGCCAACCTCGTCACCGTCCACCAAGCCTGCAACAGGACCAAGGGGACGCGCCCAGCAGCACTCCCCAGCATCGGCAACCAGTCCCGACGCTGGGGAGCACGACGACAGCCAGCCGCTACGCCACCGTGTGCGGGCGATGGCCGTTCATGAACATGTTGTGACCGCAGTACACGCACCGTCGGCTCAGCGGCAGCACGACGAGGCCGATCCCGCACGTGAACAGGCCCAGGCACCACAGCACCGTGGTCCGGGCGACGTTGCGGCCGCCGCCTTCGCACTTGCAGCAGCCTACGCAGCCGCGGCGCGTGTAGGTCTCGATGTTCTGGTTCGGCAGCTGGCTCACGGTCGGTCCTTTCAGCAGTGCGGGGCCGTCCTCGGCCCCTGCCCCATGCTACTCGGGGTAGGGGCGTCCAGATCAGAATATTTATGCGCCGGGGCCCTTTGGGGGGCGGGGAGTGGCCTCCCCCTCCCCCGCTGGCTACCGGGGTCGCGCGGATAGAGAGGAGTCGGCCGTGGACGATGCCGACGGCGCGCTCGACGAGAGCATGGTCGCCGTGACTGCTCGCGCCGTCGCCGCCGCCACCTGGCTGACTGATGCCGATGCGGCGGCCGTGGCGCTCCTGATGCGGCTCGCGTACAGGCTCGACGATCCGGATTTCCCGACGATTGACGGTCGATTCGATAATGTTAGCGAATCGCTTTTCCTGAAGACCGCCGCCTCGCTCGGTCTGACCCCGGAGATGCGGGCGGCGTGGGAGAAGAAGGAGAAGAGGCCCAATGGTGGCAGGCTCGAGACGCTCCGGAAGAGCGCGGCGGGTCTCCGCGCAGTCTGAAACACCAGAGGGCGCGTACTTCGACGAGTGGATGGTGCGCGCCGAGAGAGAATGCCCTCTGCGCATGCCCGACACTCCCCGGATCGGGCGGTCATCGCCGCGGGTGCGCACCGCCCCCCTGAAGCCGCTGACCCCCGAGACGTCGCTCGGGTACTCGGCGATCGAGTTCTCCCACGACGTGCTCGGGATCCCGCTGCTACCCTGGCAGCAGGAGACTCTAATAAGAGCTCTGGAACTCGATTGCACTGGGCGGCGATTCCGGTTCAAAACGATCGTCCTGCTGGTGGCCCGCCAGAACGGCAAGTCCACGCTCGCTCAGGTGCTGTGCCTGTGGGCCATGTACGTGCTCGGCGTGAGGATGACGCTCGGCACTGCCCAGGATCTCGATATCGCCGAGGAGATATGGGGCGGATGCGTCGATATCGCCGAGTCCATACCTGACCTGGCCGGCCTCATCAGGAACGTCGTCAAGGTCAACGGCAAAAAGTCCCTCGAGCTTGAGACCGGTGAACGGTACAAGGTCAAAGCCAGCAACCGGAAGGCCGGGCGCGGCCTGTCCGCCGACCTGGTAGTCCTGGACGAATTGCGCGAGCACACGAATTGGGATTCGTGGGGCGCGGTCACGAAGACCACCATGGCGCGCGCTAGGGCCCAGATCTGGTGCCTGTCCAATGCCGGTGATGACGCTTCCGTAGTGCTGATGAGTCTGCGGAAGAAAGCGCACCGCGCGCTTGGCGATCCGGACGGGATCAACGCCGACGAGACCGACCTGACCGGCGTCGGGGACGGGTCGCTCGGCATTTTCGAGTACTCAGCGGCTCCGGGGCGAGCCACCACCGATCGTGATGGGTGGGCGGAGGCGAATCCGTCGCTCGGGTACACGCTCGAGGAGGCGTCGCTGGCATCCGCCGAGTCCACAGACCCGCAGCCCGTGTTCCGCACGGAGTGCCTGTGCCAATGGGTGGACACGATGACGAGCGGCCCGTTTCCGGACGGGGCGTGGGAGGCGTGCGCGGACCCTCGGGGAGTCATTCCGGACGAGTCCCCGATCTCCTACGCCGTGGACGTGTCCTGGGACCGGGGCGCAGCCTATGTGGCCGCATGCGGCCTCCAGCATGGTGGGCGCCCGCAGGTGGAAATCGTGGCCGCCAGGCCCGGCCAGGGGTGGGCGGATTGGCTGCCCGAGTGGTTCCGCGGATTCGTGGACGCCGACTGGCCCGCCCGCGTGGTCGTGCAGGCGAAGGCGTGTCCGGCGGCCGTGCTCGTGGATGTTCTGGCCGAGGTGGAGGGACTGACCGTCGTCCCGTGGGAGGGCGGGGCCCTGGGGATCGGGTGCGGCCTGTTCTACGACCGGGTCATGGCGGCGGCCCCGGAGACGGAGTCGTCGCTGGAGCCTCTGGCCCACCGGGGGCAGGAGGCGCTCACGCTCGCCGCCCACACGGCCGCCCAGCGGTTCTACGGCGATGGCTGGTACTGGGACCGCAAGAACTCCCCGCAGGACGCGGCACCGCTGATCGCGGCAACCGAGGCCCTGTGGGACCAGCTCGTCAACGCGCCCGCGACGCCGTCGATCTACGAGGCCGGGCCGCTCCCACTCTCCTGAGGAGGCATGATGCTCGGACTCGGACGCGACAAGGCCCTGAGCGCCCTGGTCGGGGTCACCGTGCTCGTGCCCGCCGACGGCGGCCTGGTCAAGGGCCGCGTCGCCTCCGTGACTCGCAGGTGGCTGACCCTCGAGGAGTGCGAGGCCGACGGCCGGCTTCTCGAAGGCCGGCTCATGGTGCGGCTTCCCGTCGCGTTCGTGCAGGTGATCGCGTGACCCGTTTCCAGACTCTGGCCGCCCTGGCCTCCCAGAACGTCGGGAACACGGTTCTCGACGTCGTCGATCCCGGTGTCCCGCTCGTCGACTACGACGCAACGGACGCGATCAGCGTGCAGGCGGCGTGGGAGTCGCAGCCCGCGATCCGCAAGGTCACATCCTTCATCGCCTCCAATGTCGCGGCCATCCCCCTGCATGTCTACGAGCGCGCGGGTGACACGGACCGGCGGCGGATCACGGACGGGCCCCTCGCCGCGGTCATCACCGCGCCCACACCCGGCGTCGGCGCCTACCGGTTCTGGGAGCGGGTGATCCTCGACGGACTCCTGTACGACCGGCGGGCCGTGATGATCGTGGAGGACGGCGATCGCACCGAGCTCGTGCGCATCCCGCCCCGGCGGTTCCGCATCGTCTCCGATGGCCTGGACCGTGTGCGGGCGGTGCGCGTCACCCGCGGGGACGGGCGGACCGAGGACATGGACCCCGGCGAGTTCCTCCTCGACGTCGGCTACTCGCAGTCGAACGGGAAGGGCCTGTCCCCCATCGCGACGCTGTCCGCGCTGCTGCGCGAGGCGGCCGAGGCCGTCGAGTACCGGCGCGCCGTCATGCGGAATGCTGCACGCCACACCGGATGGGTGGGCCGTGAGACCGCCTGGTCCAGTCAGCAGGCCCGCGACAATTTCCTGGAGTCCCTGCGTCGGGTCCGCGCTGGTGAGGGCCGTGAGGGCGGCGACCTGCTCCTCGATGAGGGGATGGAGTGGCACGATCGGAACTACAAGCCGACCGACATCGACGACTTGGAGGGGCGGACCCTCACGAATATCGAGGTGGCCGGCGCCTACCATATCGCCCCCGAATTGCTCGGCGACCGGCAGGGCAACTACTCCAACATGAATGCCTTCCGCCAATCCCTTTACCGGGACGCGCTGGGGCCATATATCGTCGCCTGGGAGCAGATGCTCGCTCCGCTCGTGGCCCGGCTCGCCCCTGGTGAGAACCTCTACGTCGAGGCGCACGTCGAGGCCAAGCTCCGCGGTTCCTTCGAGGAGCAGGCGTCCGTCCTCCAGACGTCCACGGGGGCGCCGTGGCTGACCCGCAACGAGGCGCGGGCGCGGCAGAACCTCCCCGCGGTCGCTGGCGGCGACGACCTGGTCACACCGCTGAATGTGCTTGTCGGCGGGCAGGCGTCACCCACGGACTCCGGTACGCAGAACGAGAAGCCAGATGGGGAACAGTCCTCCAAGGCCGACGGCACGACCCTGGTGAAGTCGCGCAACCTCGAGGGCCGGTGGGCGGAGCGGGCGGCCGACGTTCTGACCCGCCACTACAGCCGGCAGGAGAAGGCGGTTCTGTCCGCCCTCGGCGCCAAAGCCGAGGACTGGTGGGACCAGGCCCGGTGGGACCGCGAATTGGGGGAGGACCTGTACCGGCTCGCCGCCACCTGCGTCGACCAGATGGGTCGTGACGCCTGCCGGGCACTAGGTTTCGATCCCGACGAGTCGTGGGATGCTCCGCGCACTCTGGCCTACCTTCAGGCCGTCACGAAGTCCCGGGCCAAGTGGGTGAACGCGGCGACCAGACGGCAGATCGAGGAGGCCCTGTCCACCGAGGAGTGGCCGGCCGCTGTGCCAGCCGTCTTCGAACGCGCCAAGACGCAGCGGTCCGGAGCCGGGGCGGCCGCGTTCATCGCGGCCATGGCCGGTTTCGCCGCCGCCGAGGCCGCCAAGCAGGCCGCTCCCGGACGCACGACGAAGACATGGGTCACCGGGCAGAAGCCCCGACCCTCGCACCAGGCCATGAACGGCGAGACCGTCCCCACCTGGGTCGACTTCTCCAACGGCCTGTCCTGGCCCGGCGACCCCGCCATGGGCGCCAATGAGGCGGCCGGATGCAACTGCTCGATCAATATCGCGATCTGAAAGGGCGTCATCGTGCTGGTCAAGACCACAGGAACCGCAACCGCGACGGACGACGGCACCGGATTCACCGGCTACGCCTCCACCTGGACGCGCGAGCCCGACTCCTACGGCGACGTCGTCGCCAAGGGCGCCTTCACCCGCACTCTCAAGGAATGGGATGAGAAGGGACGCCCGATCCCAGTCCTGTGGGGACACAGGATGGACGCACCCGACTTCTTCATCGGAACCGTCACGAAAGCCGAGGAGGACGACCACGGCCTGAAGGTCATCTGCGCCCTCGACGACGAGTCCCCGACCGCGCAGCACGTGCGCCGCCTCCTGAAGACGGGGGCGGTCGCCCAGATGAGCTTCGCGTTCGACATCCGCAAATCCGCCGACGTCGAACTCGACGACGGCGAGAAGGCCCGCGAGCTGCGGGACCTCGACCTCTACGAGGTGTCCGTGGTACCGATCGGCGCCAACCAGGACACATCCATCGAGGACGTCAAGACCATCGGGCCGGGTGACGCCCTCACCCCCGCCGAGGTCGCCCGAGTGCGGGCGCTCCTCGCCAAGACCGCCCCCGAGGAGGGGGAAGCCGACGACAACACCAGTCGCGCCGCCGAGGCCCCCGACGAGGGCAAGACGGCCAGCCCGGTGGAGGCCGCCGCGCGACTCAACACGACCATCGCGACCCTCATCATCGAGGGAGAGAGGAGCATGGCATGACCACGCTCATGGAGGCACGCGAGCAGGCCCTCAAGGCCGCTATCGCCGCCCAGAACATCATGAACGCCGCCGGCGAGAACGTCACCTACGAGCAGTGCAAGGAGGTGGAGAAGCGGGCCAACGAGGTCAGGGAGATCGACGCTAAGATCGCCGCCTCGAAGGAGGCCCGCGCGGCGATCGCCGCCCTGGCCGGAAACGTTCTGGATGACACCGCCTATCAGCCCGGCGAGGACACCGGCATCAAGGCGGCGCGCACGTTCGGCGACCGGTACGTCAAGTCCTCCACCTACACGGAGTGGGCGAAGGCTCACCCCTCCGGCCTCGGTGAGGGCACCAACCTGGCCCTCCCCGCCGTGAGGATCGGCGACCTCGACGAGCTCCTGCTCTCCCGGAAGGCCAACGGCCAGGTCCTGGCGACCGAGGTCGCCCACCAGGCCCCGATCCGCTACCCCACCGTCGACATGGTCGACCGCCGCCCCCTGACGCTCCTCGACGTCATCGGCCACGGGTCCATGGCCGGGAACTTCGACTACGTGCAGATCACTGCCGCGTCGAACAACGCCGCCATCGTCAAGGAGAACACTCAGGAGGCGGACCCGCTCAAGCCGACGTCGGACCTGTCCACCGCCGTCGCCGAGTGCCGCGCCTACACGTTCGCCGACGGCTACGAGGTCACGAACCAGCTGCTCTCCGATGCGCCGGCCTTCTCCTCCTACATGAACACGGCCGTCTCCTACAACCTGGACGCGGTCATCGAGGACAAGGTCCTCAACGGCACCGGCACCGAGGAGCCCCGGGGCATCCTCAAGACCACCGGCGTCCAGGAGAAGGCCTACACGGCCGGCGCCGACGTCATGGACCTCGCCAAGGCGGTCCGCGGCGGCCGCACCAAGATCACGCTCGTCGGAGGTATCGCCACCGCCGTGATCCTGCATCCCGAGGACGTCGAGGCCCTCGACCTGATGCAGGACGCCGACAAGCGCTTCTACGGGCTGGGGCCGTGGGGCATCGGCCCCCGCACCCTGTGGGGCGCCCCTGTGGTCGAGTCCTCGAAGATCACCAAGGGCCAGGCGCTCATGGGCGACTTCAACCAGGTGCAGCTCCTCGACCGCGAGGGCCTGTCCGTCGTCGCCTTCAACCAGCACAAGGATTTCGCGGCCCGCAACAGGGTCTACGTGCGCGCCGAGCTGCGTGCGGGCCTCGTCATCTGGCGGCCCAACCGCCTCGTCCTGGTGAAGGCGGCCTGAGCATGTGGCCCGATGACGGAATGGTGACCGTGGGTGGCATCCGCTACCGGGTTGAGGACGCGATCGAAGCGGGCCTGTGGCAGCCGCCCGCCGTCGACGCCGCCCCCGAGAACGATGGGGGCACGAGCGGCCCGGAGACGGCCGTCGCACCCGCCCCCGAGAACAAGGACGCCACTCCGCCGCCGGGCGGGCGGCGGCGACCCACAGCCAAGGAGTGATCGCGCCATGCCCGACGCCGCCGCACTCGTGACACCCGCCGACGTGGCGGCGGCGTCGGGCGGCCAGGTCACCGACGGCGACCCCCGGCTCCCGCCCCTCATCCGAGCCGCCACCGCCGCCATCCGCCTGTGGTGCGGGTGGCACATCGCCCCCGTCATCACCGAGACCCTCGCCCTCGACGGCGAAGGGTCGGCGTCCCTCAATCTGCCGTCCGGACACGTCGTCGACGTCACTGCCCTGCGCGTCGACGGCGTCACCCAGCCGGTCGGCGAATGGGACTGGTCGACGGCGGGCATGATCCGCCTGCGCCGAGGGCTCTTCCCCGACCGATTCCGGTGTGTGCAGGTGGACCTCACCCACGGGTATGCGCAGGCCCCCGCCGTCACAGCGGTCATCACCCGTGCGGTCCTCGGGGCGTGCGCGTCACCCATGGGCGCCACGCGCGAGCAGGCCGGATCCATCAGCGTCTCGTGGGCGCGGACGGGCATGACCATGACCGCCGAGGATCGCGCCGACCTCGCCCCGTACCGGCTCCAGTCCTGGGCCTGAGGCCTTAAGGAGATGGTCATATGCTGCCGTCCTTCGCGTCCCAGCGCGTCACCATCGTGAATCCCGGCCGCCGCACCGAGTGGGGTCACGACGTCGACGACTGGGACCACGCGGTCGCCACCGACGTCGTCGGCGTGTGGGAATCCTCCACCAACGCCCTGAACACCTCCATCGGAGGCCTCGAAGTCTCCGCCGGATCCCGCACCGTCTACCTGAATCCGGGCGCACCGGTCACCAGGCGCTCACGGATCCGCTTCCCCGACGACCCCGGCCGCATCTGGGAGGTCATCGGAGAACCGGCCATGAACAAATCCCCCACCGGGGCCGTATCCAACGTGACCGTCCTGTGCCGCAGATGGGAGGCCAAGCAGTGAGCGCAGTCGTCATGAATCCCGCGGGGATCCGCGCAGTCCTGACCCACCCTGCGGTGACGGCGCTCATCGACGAGCGGGCCGGGCGGATCCGTGCGGCCGCCGGTGACGGATTCCGCGTCAAGAGCCGACCCCAGCGCGTCCAGCGGTACGGCGCCCAGGTGCGCACCGCCGACGAGACCGGCCGTCAGGCGCAGGCCGACAACAACGCCCTCATCAAGGCCGTGGACGCGGGCCGATGAGCGTGGACATGATCGAGGCGCTGCGCGCCCACCTCGAGGCCGTCATCGGCGTCCCCTGCTGCGCGCAGATGCCCTCACCTCGGCCCGACCGGTTCCTCTACCTGGAGCGCGTCGGCGGGATCAGGAACCTGGCCGTCGATCACCCGCGCATCACCGTCGAGGCGTGGGCCGAGACGAAGAAGGGCGCCTACGACCTCGTCCAGCAGGTGCGCGACCTGATCGTGATCCGCCTGCCCCCCGTGATCGGCGGGATCCGCGTCATCCGGCACAGGGAGGACGCCGGCCCCTCCTATGAGCCGCCCACCATGTCCGGCGCCTACCGGTACCGGGTCACCGTCTCCATCAGACACCAACTCATCATCGAGGAGAAACCATGAGGATGCGCATCACCGCGCCGTGCACCGTCAACGGTGCGCCCCAGGACATCGGCAAAACGGTCGATGTCACCGAGGCGGGGGAGATCCACCGCCTCACCCATTACGGGCAGGCCGTCCCCGCCGAGGACGAGACGGAGGATGCCGCCGAGCAGGAGGCCGTCCCCGCCGAGGACGAGGGCCCGCAGACCGACGTCGACACCGAGGAGTGACAGATGACCTACGCGAAGCTCAACGCCGCCGAGATCCTCCAGTTCGGATCCGACGACGACGACGTCTCCCTCGCCCCTATCGGCACTCCTCTCCCCACCGACCTGGAAACCCTCAACGCCGCTTTCATCGAGGTCGGCTGGATCAACAGCGACAACGAGACCTTCTCCCCCTCCGACTCCGTCGAGAAGCGCCGCGGGCACCAGGGCAACAGGGTCTACAAGACCGTGATGACCGAATCGTCCACGGATTTCAAGTTCGTGGCGCTCCAGTCGAACTACCGCACGCTGCGCCTCCAGTGGAAGGTCAAGTCCTCCAAGGAGACTGGCGGCGTGAGCACGCATATCCTGTCCAACGCGAGGGATATCGACGCCTACGCCATCGTCATCAGGGCGTACGCGAATGGCCACAAGTACCTGTGGGCTTGCTCCCGCTTCGAGGTCGGTGAGCGCGACGAGTTCAAGCTGTCCGGCACCGAGGACACCGCCTACTCGGTCAGCGGAACTTTCACGGAGGACATCATCTTCATCACGGACGACCCCGCTTTCAAGGCCGCCTGATCCCTTTTCGGGCACCCCGATTACTCCTCGCCGGGCACGCACGGTCGGTTCCCGTGCCCGGCGAGGACCACCACTCTGGGACCGGCCGGAAGGAACCGACATGTCCAAGACCGCCGCTAAGACCACCACCGCCAGGGCGAAGGCCGCTAAGGCGAAGGTCCCTCAGGACCGCCTCCCCAAGGCGGAGGCCGAGAACACCCCCGTCAGCATCGAGTACCGGGGAGTGGACATCACCGTCGCCCCCGACGACCTCGACGACTACGAGGCCGCCGCCCTGCTCTCCCAGGGGATGCCTGATCGGATGCTGACCATCCTCGTCCCCGACCCCGACGCCAGGAAGAGGCTCATCGAGACCTGTCGTGAGCCCGGGGGGCGTCTGCGCCTGACCGCGGTCGTCATCATGACCTCCGAGATCCTGAAGGCCGTCGGCGCGGGAAACTGATCCGCCTCCCTGGTCTCCTGCGCGAGCACGGGGAGGCAATCGAGGCCGACCTCCAGCGCTACTACGGCGTCGACCTGGGGGATCTGTGGTGCGGCCGATTGACGATGCGGCGCGTGAGCGTCCTCGTCATGGGGCTGCCTCCGGGCTCGTGTCTCCGGAGGCAGATGGGTGGTCCCGGCGCGTGGTCGCCCGTCGAGCGCGCTGTGCACGAGGTCGGATACCTCATCCGCACAACCCTCATCGACCTGCTCGGCGGCAGTGGATCGCGTCATCCCGATCCGCCGGAGCCTCCCGAGCCCGGATGGTGGCGAAAGCAGCAGGACATCGTCAACAAGAACCTGAGGAAGGTGCGGCACCTGAAACAGGTGGATAAGGCTGCCAGGGCGGCCATAACTCAACAGTGATACCCAGGAGGGGGGGCGACATGGCTGACGGCGCGTCCATCGAGCTCGCGACCGTGTACATCAACCTGGTCCCCTCCCTCAAGGGCGCGCCGGCGGCGATCGCATCCGCCGTCACCGGTGCGGCGACGCAGAAGGCGTCGGCGCAGCTGGGCACCCAGATGGTCGCGGGGATCACCAAAGCGTTCAAGGCGGACTCCGGGATCCCCTCCGCCATGGCGGGTGCGGCGTCGGGGATCGCAGCCGGTTTCCGTGCGGCCCAGCGGGCCGCAGGGGACGCCGCCAAGGCCGTCGCCCTGGTCGGGCGCGCATTCTCCGAGACCCGCGGTATCGCCGCCGGGGCGGCCACCGCCGTGAGCACCGTGTGGCAGGGCTCCCTGAACCGGCTCGCCCCGCATGCGGTCAGGGCCGTGAACGCCGTCCGAAGCGCGGTTTCGGACGGGATGGGGCGCGTGTCCTCCGCCGTCGGCACCGGCGTATCCAAGGTCTCCTCCATGTGGGCCACCGCGACCGCGCCGGTGACAGCCGCGTGGAACCGCGCCGCGTCCGCGGTCTCCTCCACGTGGTCTACCATGACCGCGCCCGCTCGGGCCGCGTTCTCCAACGTCACCGCCATGGCACAGGCCGCTGGCAGCCGCGTCAGCCAGGGGCTGACGTCCGCCCTGTCGGCGGCCGGGGGCGTCGCCCAGAAGGCGGTGGCGCCGGTCGCGTCGGCGTTCCAGTACGTGGTCGGCAATGTGACCTCGACGCAGACCGTCATCGGGAATGCGCTCGGCGGCATTCAGCGGACGTGGTCGTCGGCGTGGTCGAAGATGCCGGCGAGCGTGCAGACCGCCATCGGCGGCATCCCCGGGAGGATCGGATCGGCCCTGTCCGGTGTCGGCGGACTCGTCGGCAAGGGCATGGCCGGTGCCGTCAACGCGGCGGCGTCGGCCGCCTCCAGCATCGGCAGCGCCATCAGCGGCGGCATCTCCGTCGGCGTGAAGGCCGCCGGGATCGCCATGGCGGCCTTCGCCGGCGTCGTCACGACGAATCTCGGCGGGGCGGTCCAGCGGGCCGACCAGCTCCACACCTTCCCGCAGGTGATGGCCAACATCGGCTTCTCGTCCGAGGAGGCCGCCCAGCAGATCAAGCGCATCAGCAGTTCCCTGGACGGGCTGCCCACGTCCACCGACTCCGTAGTCCGGCTGGCCCAGTCGCTGGCGCCACTGACCGGAAACCTGACGTCGGCCACCGACGTGTCCCTGGCCCTGAACGATGCACTGCTCGCCGGCGGCGCATCCGGCGATCTGGCGGCCAATGCCATGGAGCAGTACCGGCAGATGCTCTCCGGAGGCGCCGTTGACATGGCGGCATGGCGGTCCATGGTCAACGCGATGCCGGGGCAGATGGACATGATCGCCAAGTCCATCCTCGGCGCGGAGGGAAACACGAACCTCCTCTATGACGCGATGAAGAAGGGGAGCGTCTCCTTCGACCAATTCAACGCGGCGCTCCTCGACCTGGACGCGAACGGCATGGAGGGATTTGCCTCCTTCCAAGTGCAGGCGCGCACCGCCACCGAGGGAATCGGCACGGCGATGGACAACGCCGGAAACAGGGTGCGCAAGGCGATCGCCTCGATCATCGACGCGATCGGCGTCGACGTCATCTCCGGGAAGCTCAACGAACTCACCTCGGGAATCACCGGGTTCGGCGACAAGATCGCCGGATTCTTCACCCGGGTGAAGACCGGCATCGGATTCGAGGCCTTTGGGCAGACCCTGTCCGGTCTTCTGCCTGTGATAGGCGGGCTCGTGGGTGCCCTCGGGCCGCTCCTGACCCAGATCCCGATCCTCGGCGGTCTCTTCTCCGGATTGACCGGTCCGGTCGGAATCGTCATCGGTCTTTTCGCGGCCATCATGATGCACTCCGAGCTGCTGCGGGACACGCTCGGCGCCGCCTTCGACCAGATTGGCGCCGCCCTTACCGGTCCGGCCGTGAAGGGCGCTCTGACCTCGCTGTCGGCCTCCCTGGCGGCGGTCGCCACCCAGATCGGCGGAGCCCTGGCCGCCGCGGTCGCCGCGCTCGCCCCGATCCTGGCCAATATGGCGCAGGCCCTTCTGCCTGCCATCGCCACAACGATCGGAGTTGTCGCCCAGGCCCTGGCTCCCATCGCGGAGACCATCATCACGACGATCGCTCAGGTGCTCGCGCAGATCCTGCCGACGTTGACGTCCCTCGCCATGGCGATCCTACCGACCCTCGGCGGGCTCATTTCGACGCTCGCTGCGGTCCTGACACCGGTTATCAAGCAGGTCGCCGGAATCCTGGTGCAGGCCGTGACGTCGCTCATGCCGCTCCTCATGCAGATCGTGCAGGCCATCATGCCGGTCATCGTCCGCCTGGTGACCGCGCTCGCGCCCCTGATCGCTCAGGTCCTGTCTGTGATCGCGAACCTCGTGGCCGCGGTCCTGCCGGTATTGGTGAGTATTCTGTCCGCGGTCCTGCCGGTCATGCAGCAGATCATCACCGCAGTCCTGCCCGTGGTGGTGCCGCTGATCCAGGCCATCATCCAGGTGGTCTCGCAGATGATCCAGATCCTGTCCGCGATCCTGATGCCGGTGATCAAGGTGCTGGCCGCGATCGTGGTGCCAGCCATTCAGGTCATCGGTAACATATTCCTGTGGTTGTGGAATAACGTCGTCTCGCCGGTCGTCGGGTGGATCACCGACAGACTCAACGGTCTGTCTGCTTTCATGTCCGGTACGCTCGCACCCGCCATCTCCGCGGCGATCGACATCGTGAAAGACGTTTTCGAATCGATCAAGACGAAGGCCACTGATATCGCCGGTGGCGTCAAATCGGCTTTCGATACCATGAAGAGCGGTATCGAGACCGTCTGGAGCGGAATCAAGGGGATCGCCGCCCGGCCGGTCAACTTCATGATTGAGACCGTTTATACGAACGGCATCAAGAAGCTGGCGGACGGGATCAGCGAGAAACTGGGGCTTGATTTCCGCATGCCGTCGATCCCGAAGATCGCGGAATACGCCAGCGGCGGCGTCCTACCGGGCTATACGCCGGGCCGTGACGTGTACCATTTTGTGTCCTCGGACGGAGGTGGTCGGCTAGCGCTTTCGGGCGGTGAGGCGATCATGCGTCCGGAATGGGTGCGGGCCGTGGGTGGGGCGCGGGTCGTGGACGCGATGAATGCGGCCGCGGCTGGCGGTCGGCGGATTCCCGGTGGGGACCGAGGCCGGTATGCCGGCGGCGGCCTGTGGGACCGCGTGTGGAACGGTATCAGCGACGGCGTGTCGGCGGTCACTGGGTGGCTGTCGGATGCGGCTGATGCGGTCTCCTCGATCATCTCCGATCCTGTGGGTGCGGTGGCGAATCTCGTGCGCAAACCCGTGGAAGCATTGGTGAACCTGATCCCTGGCAGTGGTTTCGTCGTGGATACGGTGAAGTCGCTGCCGCTGAAGTGGGTCGACGGCTTCGGGGAATGGCTGAAGGGATCTACGTCGACCATGTCGGCGTCGGACCTGGTGTCGCAAGTGCGTTTGGCGATCGGCACGCCGTACGTGTGGGGCGGCGTGAGCGTGCCCGGCGGCGTTGACTGCTCGGGCCTGATCGTTTGGGCCCTGCGACAGATGGGTCATGATGTGCCGCGGCACACCGCGTCCACTTTCCAGGCGGCGTCCACTCCGGGCAATGCCAATACCCCTGGGAACCTGCTCTTCTGGGGCGGGTCCGTGGGGTCCGGGGGCGCGCACCACGTCGCGGTGGCATCCGGGAACGGAATGATGGTCGAAGCCCCAACTTTCGGTGTTCCAGTGCGCGAAACTCCAATTTACGGGGGGCCGAGCGCGGGCGTTTTCAAGTACGACGACGGCGGATGGCTCCAGCCCGGACTCACGCAAGTTCTCAATGCGACGGGCGAGCCCGAAGCCGTGGCGACGGCGTCGCAGTGGGACAAGATCGACCGGCTCGTGAAGGCCCTGGAGGGCGGGCCGCTGGGGCCGCGAGTGCTCGAGGTGCGAGACGTCGACGACGCGCTGGTGGGTCGTATGCGGGTGGAGGCGGATCGGGCGGTCATCGCCGCGTCCTGGGACGGCTGAGAAGAAGGAAGGTGGGCTCCGTGGCTATCACGGGCTGGATCGGCACGACGTCGGGTCTGCCGTCACTGTTGGTGGACGGGCCGTGCACGGTCACCGCCGACGACCGCGTCCTGGCCCGACTGGGGGCCGGGCGGCACCTTCTGGCTGACGCCCTGGCCGCACCCGGCGTCGAGGTCGTCTACGGGGCGGAGGGCGACACGGTGTCGCTCACCCGCCCCGTCGGGGACTGGTACGGGGTCTACGTGGCCGGCCGAGACGGGCGGTCCGTGCCCGAACTCGCCTATGAGGGCAATGGGGATCCGCTGGAGTGGAAGCCGGGGGCGTCGACGGCAGCGGGGGTGACCCGGTGGGCCATCCGCGATGAGCCGGTGACCGGCACAGGTGTCCTCATCGTCGGCGTCGTCCACGAGCCCGCTCTGTGGGGCGTGCTGCGCCAGCATCATCCGATCATGCTGATCCCCTCCGCTCCGACGGCGGGCGTGCCGCCCAGAATCGTGATCGTCACCTCCGTGAACAGGAAGCGGCTGGGCGACGAGCTGGTGGAGGTCACGATCGGGTGGAGCGAGCACACCGCGGCGGTGGGTGCGGTGCCGGTCACCACCTGGGGCGAGTGGCGGGCGTGGGGCGAGGCGCATCCGGCGGAGGCGGGCTGGCGGGCGTGGTCGGCGATCGAGGTCGCGCGCCGCGTGCAGGGGATGCCATGAGGCCGGGTCCGTCTCTGGAGGTCCTGTCCGGACCGGTCGGCGTGGGTGCGCGCATCGACGTGCACCTGAACGGGCGGGTCCTCGCCGTGGACGTGCCGTGCGAGGACGTGCAGATCGACTGGACGTCTGACCGGGTCGTCCCCGGCAGGCTGACCTACGCGTGTCCGGCCGGGTGGGTGCCCGACTCGCCGGCCGCGCCCCTGGCGAACTACGGGCAGAGGTCCCACGTGGTCGCCATCCTCGAGACTCTGTCGGGCCGCGATGAGGTGGATCTGGGCTGGTGGCAGCATCAGTCCTGGGAGGAGGACGCCTCCGGGACGGTCAAGGTCGAGTGCTTGGACCTGCTTCAGCTGCTGGAGCAGGATCCGATGGCGTGGCCCTCCTCGCCGCCGAGGGGGGCGAGGGTGTCGACGGAGGCGCAGCGGTTGGCTGGGTCCCTGCCGGTGGTCCTGGATCCGGGTGTGGTCGACTCGGCGGTCAGCGTGCGCACACAGTGGGGGCATTCGCGCAGTGAGGCGATCCGGGACTTGTGCCAGTCACGGGGTCTGCATTACGCCGTCAGGGCGGACGGGTGCCTGCATCTGTGGAGTCAGGCCGATGGTTCCAGCCCGGTGGCCCGCTACACGGGACGGGACCTGCTCATCGACGCGCCCCGCAGGTCTGTGGAGCGGAGGCCGAATCGGTGGGTGGTGGTCGGGTCGCCGAGTCAGGAGCAGGAGCGGGAGCCGGTCAAGTGGACCGGTGAGGCCTGCGCGGTCGAGTGGCCCTACGAGCCCGACGTGTACGGGTGGGTGACCGACCGGAGGGAATTCTCGGCGGCGTCGACCGAGGCCGCGGTCCGCAAGGCCGCAGGCACCTATCGGGCGACCGCGTTGTCGGCCGCCGCGTCGAGGTCGGTGGAGATCGTCGCGGACCCGCGGCTGGAGGCCGGTGACGTGATCGCCGTCCACACGGACGCCGGCGAGACGATCGTCGGCAGGGTCGTGGCCTACAGCCTGCCGGTGGACAAGCCCGACGGGCGGATGCGGGTAGATGTGGAGGAGCTGGCGTGGTGAAGCCGAATCTGTGGATCGACCGCAGACCGTCGGCGAGAGCGGCCGTGGGAGCGCAGCTGGCGTCGTACGGGTCCGGGTCGGAGGCGGGGTCGTGGTGCTACGGGCGGGTCCTGGAGGTCCTGTCCGGTGGGATGGTGCGGGTAGAGGTGCCTGCGGACCGTCCCGCGGCCGAGGCGGTCGCCCCGGCCGATGGGGGTGTGACCGCGGTCGGCGCGGTGTGCGTGTGTCTCCAGGACGGGACGGGGCGCATCTACCAGGTCGTCGCGCCCGCCGCCCTGCCCGAGGGCGGGACGCCGCGGGCGGCGGGGGTCACGGGGCGGATCGCCCTGGAGGCCGCCAGCACCAGGGCCGAGCTCGACGCGGCCAGGGCTGAGATCGAGGCGGCGCAGAAGCGCCTGGCCGAGGATGTCAAAGCAGCTCGGGACGCCGCTGCGACGTCGGGTGAGGCGGCGGCCAGGGCCCTGAAACGGGCGCTCGGCCGCGTGTCCGTCGCTCCGATCGCCCCGACGGAGCCGGTCGACGGCGACCTGTGGGTCGTCACGGATGACCAGAAGCGGGCGACCGGTGTGAAGGTGTGGTCCGCCGCTGCGAAGATCTGGCAGGACTACATGCTCGTGGCCGGCCGGGTCCTGGTACCTGGCACCGTGGGCGCGGTCCAACTGGCCGACGGCGCGGTCACCGCCCCGAAGATCACCGCCTCGGACGAACTGTGGGCGAAGGTCGCCGTCTTCGCGAAGGTGACGACGCAGATGCTCCAGGCTGGCAGCGCGAAGATCACCGGCGAGCTCTTGGCTGACACAATTTGCCTGTCCACGCGGATCGTGGCTGGTGACCCCTCCGGGGACGCCGCGATCCTCGACGCGACCGGCCTGCACGTGGTCAAGCGGGTCGGGTCGGCGCCGACGGAGGTCATCACGCTGGGCTCGGCCGGCTCGGACTACCTGGCGATCACCGGGGCGGACGGGCTGGCCAGGGCGGCGATCACGGGTGATGGGGCCGTGACGGCGCAGTCCCTGGCCGTGGCCGGCAGGCTGGCGTGGCGGGGCAGGGACCTGGCCGATGTCCTGGCCGAGGGGCCGAGGGGCATCATCGCCTGGGGCGAGGGCTGGCCCTGGCCGGGTGAGCCCCGTCACACGGTTAAGGGTGAAGAGTCGATGTTCGATCTCACCGCCACTTTGGAGAAGGGACGCCTCTATTCGCTGGGAATGGTTTTCTCCTGGCAGCCCATTGTTAATAATGCGGCGATCGAAATACGCGCGGTTATAACCCGCGGCGGGAAATCGTTCAAGCGTACGCTACGCTTCACGGGGGGAGTGCGCGATCAGCTTCGTACCGAAGAAGCGCTATTCCCTGTGTGGGCGCCGGACGCGTCCGGTGAATATAAGATTACGTTCTACACGGCGTACGCGTACGTGACCAATGGTGTGCAAATAGATTTCACTTTGCAGCCACCGAACGTGTGGCTGCGAGATGAGGGTCCGGCTCCGGAGCGGACTCTGACCGTCAATAGGAGCGTTTCGCCCGGCGGTGGCGGCGGGTCGCCGCCACCGGTGGTCAGGAATTATCACCGCGAGTACCGCACCTCCTGGTACCAGGCGTACTCCAATGGTGCGGCGGACGGGGCGTGGGGAGGGTCTCTGCCGCAGGGGGCGTACGGCGGCCGCGTCTACAACTCGCTGCTGGGCGTGGCCGATATGACGGCGGATCTGGCGGGCGCCGTCGTCACGGGCATGGCGCTCTACGTCTACGCCCGGCACTGGTACGGCCCGACGGGCGTCGCGAGTATCGGCGCGCACGGGTGGACTTCCGCGCCGCCGACTTTCGCGTCCAGCGGCCGTTGGCTCGAGCTGCCGGGATGGGGGCGCGGCGAGGGGAAATGGCTGTCTATCCCGCAGAATATGTGGGCGAATTTCCAGAGCGGCGCCTATCGCGGTATTTCTTTTGAGGCGCAGGGGAATGCGTCGTACGGCTACTGGGATCCGGCCGCGGTTATCGCGGTCGACTACAAGAAATAAGATTGGGGAATGTTTTGTCGACTCAGCATTGGAAGGGGATCCCCGTGCCCGACACGGGGGACGATCTGCTCGGTGCGTGGCCGGCGGCCCTCGATGCTGCTGGCCTGGTCTTCCCCGCCGCATCGGTGGCCGCGGCCCGCGAGATCCTTACTCGGGCGGAGGGACTCGGGCACGCTCCCACGGCCGCTCATCCCGCCTACATCGACGTCGGCGGCGTCCTCTACCGGGCCGACGGCGCGAAAAGCGCAGGCCGGTGGATACTGCGTCCGGTCAACGAGGCCCAGGCCGAGGAGGGCTCCATCCCGGAGTCCCACCAGTGGGGGCTCCAGTCGGATCAGCGCGCCGACGCCGTGAGCGTCGACCTCGGCATCCGACCCTACGACCGGCTCGTGCAAGCAGTTTTCACGGTGTGGGGTCAGGTAGTGGCCGGCGTCGTCGACGCCCACCTGACGATCATGAGCCGCAATTTTGCGGCCCGCTTCCCGTCCGCCGCGAATGGCGCCACCGTCACCGTCACCGGGATGGCCGTCGTGCCCGCTGGCCAGAATCCGGCCGTGCGCGCCGGATTCACCGGGGCACACGGAGTGGGCGGTACATTTAATTTCACCTCCAGTCCGCAGTACTCGGGGCTGGTGGCCACCGCAACACCCAGGAGTATGGCGTAGTGCCCATAAAATACAGTGCCCATGACATTGCGATCATGAGCGACGCCGAGTTCTACGAGCTCGCCGCGCTCGTGAATCCCGAGCAGGACCGACGGCGATTCCTCCAGGAGGCCAAGAATGAGGTGGATCAGCGGGTCGATCTTTACATGCAATTCGCCTCCTTGGAGGCGAAGCCCCTCAAATCATTGGCGGAAGGGGCGATTATCGGCCCCGGAGAGCGGATCTCGGTCGATGGGGTCGTGTACAAGAATGTGTCGCGCGCCTGGCTGAACCCCTTCAAAGCGGGCCCCGCCAATTTCATCGCGGGCTGGGAGAAGATCGAAAAGAAGGAGGAGAACGGATGAGCGTCATCGGGGACAATGCCGCTAGGTGGGGGGCGTGGCTCACCTCCGACCTGTACGACCTGGGGTACAGCCAGCCGCGCAGGTGGTCCCTCGCCGGCGTCCGGGAGGGCGGATCGGCGGACGCGGACTGCTCCAGCCTCGTCGCCCACTGCTGGAACCAGGCCGGGGCGAGCCCGCCCTTCCCGGCCGACGACGGCACGTGGACCGGGACCCTGCGCGAGCTCGCCGCCGCGCGGGGCTTCTCAGTCATGCCCTACACAGCCATCGGAGGGGACCCTGCCAATCTCATGGCCGGCGACGCGCTGCTGTCCGAGCGGGCGTCAGGCGGCGTCGGCCACGTCGCCCTGCACATCGGCGACGGCGTCCTGGCCGAGGCGTGGATCGACTCCCACGGCTCAGACGGCTGGGACGACCCCGACGAGCCAGTCGGGGACCAGACCGGCCAGGAGACCCGCCAGATCGCCTACACCGATCACCCGTACACCGCGGCGGGGCTGTGGACCCACGTCCTGCGGCCCCCCGCCTCCCCCGCCTCCGGCGGCGGCGGGTCGGCGTCGAAGGGCGGGCGCGGGCCGCTGCTGGGAATCGACATCTCCAACTGGCAGGCCGGAATCGACATCGCGGCCGTGAACCCCGGCTTCGTGATCGTGCAGGTCACCCGCGGCCTGGAGGGGATCAACCAGTACTGGCGGGAGCAGGCGACGGCCACGCGGGACCAGGGGCGCCCCGTGGGCCTGTACCACTACGTCGAGGGCGGCGGGGCGGCCGCCGAGGCCGCCCGGTTCATCGACGAGATCGCGGGCTGGGTCGGCGCCGCCATGATCTGTGTCGACTGGGAGAGCGACGACAACGCCGCCTGGGGCGACACCGACTACCTGCGCCGCCTCATCGCCGCCCTGAAGCAGCGGATCTCCGGTCCGGTGGTGCTCTACGGTATGGCCTCCTCCTACCCGTGGGACATCGCCCGGGAGCACGGGTGCGGCACGTGGGTCGCCCAGTACGCCGACGCCGAGCCGACCGGCTGGGACCCCGCCCCCTGGTCGGACGGCACCTGGGAGGCGGATATGCACCAGTACACCGGCACCGGGCGCGTGCCCGGCTGGGACGGAGACCTCGACCTGAACGTCCTGCCTGGGGGGACCGACGCCTGGGCGCGACTCACGGGATCCCCCACCACGACCACCACGACCACCACGACCATCGGGAGGACCGAGGACATGATCCTGATCGAGACGAGAACCCCGTGGGGGGACACCGCCTGGGCGCTCATCACCCAGAGCGCCGGGGCCGCCGCCCTGGGCGCCCAGCAGGCCCAGGCCTACAACGCCGCACTCGGCCGGTGCGGGACCGTCCCCTGGGATCACTACCAGCTGCTCGTGCGCGAGGCCTGGGAGCGCCACGCCGCCCAGGTGGCGGCTCTGGGAGGGACGGTGCGCGAGAGCGTCGACGCCGCCACCACCAGGGTCATCGCCGCCGTCACCGCCCGACCCGCCGCCGACACCACCACCCTCTGAAAGGAAAACCACATATGACTGCCATCACTCTCGCTACCGCCCCGGCGGTCCTGGCCCTGGTCACCCTCGCCAAGGACCTTGGTCTGCCCGCCCGGCTCGCCGCGCCGGCGGCCGTGGTCCTCGGCGTGGTCCTGGCCGTGGGCGACCACGCCCTGGGCTCCAGCGGCACCTACGCCGCCGTCGCCGACGGCCTCCTGCTCGGCCTGGGC
>ERZ773035.732-NODE-732-length-25838-cov-13.695342_pt1 | contig 25838 bp, 21 predicted proteins | sample MGYA00511487_ERZ773035 | MGnify/ENA primary metagenome ERZ773035 (study PRJEB29015, sample SAMEA2737985) | human oral metagenome | biome: human oral; feature: human-associated habitat; material: dental | place: China | collected 2024 ...
ATTTGGATTTGTGGGTGTGGTGTCGTTTCATGGGAGTTGCTCCTTTCTGGATGCGTTCTATTTGTAGGGAGGTGTTTCCTTGTGGTGATGTCGTTTCATGATGTGACTCCTTTCGTGATGAATCCTATTGTGGGGGTGCTGAGGGGAGAGCGTCGCAGCTCGTTCATGGCATCCCCACCGTTACGCTGACGCGTGACCCCTCCCCCGCACGGCGGGGGAAGCTAAGATGGCGGGATTTGCTGTGCCTCCGATATAAAAACCCACTGCACTAATCATACTGTAACATATTTCAGAAAAAAGCATACTGTAGTAAATAACAGGGGTCAAACGTCCTGATTTTACGGAAACCCTTGTATTTTCTAGGGAAGCGGGGATTTTGGGGGAGAAAAATTTTTGGAGAATTTTGTTGGCAATCGCATGGAGAATACGATAGAAGGACGGGAAACGGAGCGCCTTTCGTCCATTCGGGCGCTGATGAGAGCAGCGCAGCTTACGGCGGAGAAGTCAATGGATATGCTTGCCATCCCAAAGGCGAAGCAGGGGCATTACAAGACGCTCCTTTGAGCAGATGTTTCCATGGGAGGATGGATATGGCGCTGTTGCGCGTGCAGCTCGTGACGGGGCGGCAGATCGAATCTGTGCATACGAAAAGCCTCCCCCATTGCGATGGGGGAGGCCGGGGACAGCAGGGGAAGTTCAACGCCAACGGCGTGACGATAGGGGCGGTTCTTTAGAGTTTCCACGTAAAACCGGCTCTGACGCTCACGCCGCGCTGTTTTCCTGCCCAACCTGTGACACTGATGTCAGCGGTGGCATTCTCGCTCAGAGAGGCTTTCCATCCGAGTTCCAGGCTGCCGGAGAAGCCTTTGAGGGTGGGGGCGGGGGTGTCGTAGGCTCTGCCGCCGACCTCTACGGTGGCATCTGTCTCGCCGCCGAATTCGTACTGTGCGGCGGCGCCCAGGATGAGAGCGCCGCCCTTTTGTGGAACCTTCCAGCGTGCGCCCGCACGCAGACGGTGGCTGTGTGCGGCGTCGAAGCAATAGCGCTCGCCCGTCGAGAGGGTCGCGTCTGTGCCGTTCTGCCGCGTGTAGAAGTAGCGGACATACAGCTCTCGCTCGCTTCCGCTCTGCTCGGTGATGCGCTGTCCAAGCCCTAGGTGTGCGCCGAAATAGTTTGTATCGGTGTCGTAAGAGGTATGTGTCGGCGTGCGTCCCGTGGGCAGGTCGGCGGCGTAGTCCATGTCGGCGCGTCCAAAGCGGAGGCTGCCCTCATAGAACATGCCGCCCTTCTGCTCCTGCCGCACGAATGCACCGCCGCCGACATAGCGGACACTGCCGTCGCCGTGCGCGTCATTCACATAGCTGTCGTAGTTGCCGCGCCCGTATTCAACCATGGGGCCAAAGAGGAGACGGCCGTTGCTGCCACGCAGCGCACGCGCAAAGCCGACGGCGAGGTTCATGCCCCTCATCTCGACATAGGAGCCGGTTTCATAGCGCATGGAGGCGCCGCTGACGGCGGCAAAGGCGGTAAAATCGTCTGCTCCTGCCGTCTGAATGGAGGCGCTTGCAATTCCTGCACCCGCAAAGAGGTCTGCACCTGCACGGAGGAAGGCGGCCGAGCCTGTCATTGTCTCTACGATGGATTTGCGGTTGTCCTCTATCTGCCCACGGAAATCGGGGGTCGGCGGAGGCGTCGGGGGTGTCGGCGGAGGCGTTGGCGGCGTCGGCGGCGTCGGCGGAGGCGTCGGGGGCGTCGGCGGAGGCGTTGGCGGCGTCGGCGGAGGTGTTGGCGGCGTCGGCGGAGGCGTTGGCGGCGTCGGTGGAGGCGTTGGCGGCGTCGGCGGGGGGGTATCGTCGATGGCAGAGCCGTCCACTTTGACAATCAGCTCTTTCTTATTCCTTGTGATGCCGATTCTCGCGACGGTGGCATCGGAGACGCCCTTAAATACATTCATTGTGGTTGCGGTGTTGGTGGTAATCTGGGCATTCGTGGTATGGAGGAGACGGAGGCGTTTTGCCGTCTCATCGCCCCGCAGGTGCGCCGTGACCGCCGTGCCGCCGAGGTTGGTGCTGCTCGAAGATGTGACGGTGAGCATGGTATCGTCCTTCGTCATCCCCGCAGGAAGCCAGAAGTCGAGCTTTTGGAAGCCTTCGATGGACTTTGCTGTGATGCCCTTGGTTTCCTTGATGACGAGCGCGTTGCCCGCGATGTTCTTTGTCACGCCCTCTGCGTAGTGTCCGTAGAGCTGCGCCGCAGAGAGGTTCGGCGTGCCCGTGATGACGATTTTATTATCCCGCACGGTTGCGACGGAGCCTGCACCGCTCCCCGCACTCGCATCGCCGGCATAGATGACGTCTTGGTAGGTGCCGCCGCTGATGTTGATGGTATTCTTCTCTGCCAGCGCCGTCGCCGCTGTGCCGCTGGCAACGGCAGAGCCGCCGAAGACATTTTGATAGGTGCCGCGGATGAGGTTTACTGTATTCTCGCGTGCCGTGGCTGTACCTGCTGCATTTACGGCAGTTGCCTCGGCCTCGCCGCCGGAGATCTCCTGCCACGGGGCAGTGGTGGAGAGGGTCACCGTGTTCTTTGATGCGCTCGCCGTGACGGGCGCATTCTTCCCCTTGGCATAGGCAGAGCCGCCGCTCGCATCGCGCACCGTTGTAAACGTACCGCCTTCCATGGTGAGTACGTTCGCGTTCGCCTCCGCCGCAGCACCGGAAAGAGCCGATTGCGCATAGGCATCGCCGCCGTAGAACACACTGAATTTGCCGGAGGCATTTTTCAGGCGGAGCGTGTTCTCGTTGACCGCTGCGGTCGCCTTCTGCCCTGCTATCGTTGTGAATACGCGGGCGGTTCCCGCCCATGCAGATACGCCTTGCATTGTACCGTTTTCGATGTCGATGCGGTTCTTCGCTACGGCTGCGGTCGCTGCGCCCGCATGGCCGTTTAGCTCGGCTTCGGCGCCGCGCAGACTGTCCGCCCATGTGCCGCCCGTACCCGTGATGGCGTTCTCCGTGAGCGTCCCATAGAGGTCGCCCGCATGCCACGTATTGAGCTCGACCTTACCGCCCACTGCATTTCTTTTGATGTTGCCGCCCGTATTTACGATACGGTTCTTCGCTGCGACCGCCTTGTAGGATGCACCTGCCGCCGAGTTCCCGTCCTGTTCGATACAGCCGCCTCTGACCTCGTCCGTTACCGTGCCCTCTGCCGCAATGGTGACGATATTCTCCGTCGCCTCGTAGACTGCCGCACCGCCAAAGGCATCGCGGACGTTGATCTTTGCACCCCACAGCGTCTTCAGCGTTCCATCGGTGAGGACTGCCTTGTTGTTCTTTGCCTTGAGGGTCACATTGCCCGGTGCAGTCGCAGAGAACGTACGTTCATAGTCGATCCGTGCCCCTGCGAACGTCTCGGTGCCGGTTGCTACCCTCGCAGTGGCAGTATTTTGCTCTGCAAAGATCTGTGCCGCACCGTTTTTCTGCTGAATGGAGGCATATGCACCGTACGCCCCGGCGATCTTACCCCAACGCGCCTCTGCCGTATTGCCTGTAAGATGCACGGTGGGGGTGGCATTTACGCTTGAGCGGATGTCGGCATAGCCGCCGTAGAGGAGGGGGGCTGTCGTAAAAATGCCGCCTGTGATCGTCGCCGTGTTGTTCGTGATAAGAGTATTGGTACTTGCGGCATCAACGTTTGTGTATGCCGCGCCGCCCGCGAAGGTGATCTTGCCGCCGCTCGGCGCGGTGAAACTGCCGCCCTCGATGCTGACGTTGCTCTGTGTGACCGTTGTCTTTGCCAGCGCTGCGCTGTGGGCGCTGTCCTCGATGACGGCAAGACCGCCGACGATGCCCCGCCGGTGCTCAGGTGCGTTGCTGTCGGGATTCATCACGCCCCCCTTGACAGTCGTCCGGGCGCCGGAGATCTGCGCGGTGCCGCCCTGCGTGAGCCATGCGTAGGCGCCCGCGGCAGCGCCGAAGGTGCCGCTCTTGATGAGCGCCGTGCCGCCCGCGTTTGCGCCTGTGAAGTCGATGGTGCCGTCCGTGAGGCTGACCTTTCGCCATGCACCCACGACGAGTGCGCCGCGGTGGTTACCGCCCGCCGGATAGTAGATCTCGGGTGCTGCGCCGCCGCCCGTTGTGCCGACGGTGATGGTCGCCGCCGTGCCGTCCGTGCTGCCCGCGACGCCGTCATTCGTCACCGTATCCGTCGTGACGGTGGCGGCGACGATGGGATCGGCGTAGGCTGCGGGCGCTGCGCCGAGGGTGAATGCCCCCGCCGCAAGGGCGGCGAGGATTTTAGGCGCAAGGGACGATGGGGCTTCTTTGCGGTGTAAGTGTCGCTTCATGGGCGTGACTCCTTTCAAAAACAGATCCGATAGAATGGGGGAGCCTTTTCAGTATGTGCAGACGCCCCGCACCCGATGGGACAACACTTCTTTATGTTTCATTATAGCATAGTCTATAATGAATGCAATTGTCATGGATGATAGATGATAAAAGTTCTAATTTTGAAAAAAGCGGCTCTTTGCAAAATATTACAGAAAAGATAAGTATGCCGCGCGATACGTCTAAGCAAATCCCGGCGGAGCAAGCGCACGTACGCTTGCAGAGCGGGGGGGCGTGGCGTGCGCCGAATTTGTCCGTAACAGCAAAAAAAGCATGTATTTTCAATGGAAACCGGGTATAATAGAGATAGCATTTTTTTGAAAAGGAAGGCAAGGCAATGAAACGATGGCGCGTGTTCCTCTTTCTCTGCGCACTCCTCGTCCCGCTGCGCGTTTTTGCCGTGCCTGCGGATCGTCCTTCACTCCTCTTTGTGTGTGCGGCGGCATCTGAGGCGGCGTACAGCGGGGCGCTGCCGGAGCTGCTGCGTGCGCGTCTCGCGGCGGCGGGATGGCAGATCGAATCGTATGAGACGGCAGGGCACAAGGGGACGGTGGGGCGCTTCTTTCATATGGTGCGGCGGGAGGAGGACGGACAGGAGACGCATCTCATCGCATTTCCGGGGACGGAGCGCGGGAGCGATGTGTGGACGGATCTGCGCCTTGGGCGGGCGGTATTCGGCGGGCGGACGCCCGCAGAGTTCCTCTCGATGCGCGATGCGCCCGTGACGGAGCGCAAAGATACGCCGCTCGTGCATCGCGGCTTCCTCGACTATACACAGGCGGCACTCTTTACAGACGTATTGTCCGCTTACGGGGAGCGCACGGCGGGTGAGGTGCTCGCGGATGAGCTGCGCGCGCACCCGTCGGCAAAGCTGTATCTGACGGGGCATAGTCTTGGCGGTGCGGCGGCAATCCTTGCAGCGGCGCGTCTTTTTGATATGGGGGCGGCACCGGAGCAGCTTATCGTGACGACATTCGGTACGCCTGCGGTCGGAAACGGGGCGTTTGCGCGTACCTATGAGGGGAAATTTACGCTTTATCGTGTGGTGATGCGCGGCGACCCAATGAAGGATCTGCTCGCCGCACCGCTTGGATTTCAGCAGTTCGGGGAGCGGATTTCGTGGCGTCTTGCGCCGCATACGACCGCCTTTCCCCATGCGATGATCGCATACGTGGATGCGGCGATTCGGCAGCTCTATGACGCATACGGCGGGGATAGTGCCTATCTTTTTCTCATGGGGCAGCCGAACCGCACACAGGGGCATGTCGTCTATGCCGCACCGATCGAGACGGCATTGGATCCGGCACTCATGGAGGATGCGCCCTATATGAAGGCCGTCCTGTGCGATGCACTGTATGTGCGCAATGCACGCGTGGTGTTTGCCGCGGACGGCGGCGGGCTGTCGGAGGAGGGACTGCTGCGCGGTCTGAATGCGCATCTTGCGGCGGCACGCGCGGCGGGGGCGGTGCAGCTCATCGCTTATCGGATTGCGGGGGCGCGGGTGCGTGACGCGCGTGTGACGTATCGGCTGACGCTTGAGCGTGCGGTGTATGACATGGAGGGCAATCTGATCGCGGCGGGGTCGCGCTCGGCGCGGACGGGGGCACTGACGCCGATTGAGGCGGTGCTGTATTTGTTTGCGCAGGATTAGGAAAGGGTTTGTTTATGCTCGCAGAGGATCTTTGGCGATTGTTTGATGTCATCGGGACAATTGCTTTTGCTGTATCGGGTGCGCTCGTGGGGCTTTCACGGCGCATGGACATCTTCGGCATTTCTGTGCTTGCTCTTGCAACGGCGGTGGGCGGTGGGATGGTGCGCGATCTCTTGGTGGGACTCACACCGCCGATGGCACTGCGCGATACGACGAACTTTCTCCTGGCGGTCGGCGTTTCGCTGGTGACGGCGCTGCTTTACCAGCGGGCAGCGCTCCATCGGATGCGCCGCCAAAAACTCCTTGCCGTGTTCAATGTTTCAGATACGATCGGTCTTGCAGCGTTTACCATCACGGGGGCACTCACGGGGGTGCGGGTTGGCGGTGCAGACAGTTATGTGCTGCCCATCCTGCTCGCAGCGACGACGGCGGTTGGGGGCGGCATGATCCGTGATGTGCTCGCACAGCGCATGCCTGTGGTGCTCTATGCCGAGGTGTATGCGGCGGCGTCGCTCGTGGGTGCGTTCGTTTTCTGTATGCTGCGTTTTTCGCTCGGTGTGGAGATCGACTCGTGGCTTGCGTTTCTGCTTGTACTCATCATCCGCTTTGCTGCGATTCGCTGGAACTGGAGTCTTTATCATCCGCGTCCGCCGCGGGGCGATCATGATGCCGAGGAAAAATAAAGGGCATTGCCGATTGGCAATGCCCTTTATCTATGCAGCAGGTATTTCTTAGTGGTGATGATCGACACCGACCATGACGGATGTCGCCTTGATGACGGCGTAGGCATCCTTACCGACGGCGAGACCGAGTTCATCAATGGCGCTGAGGCTGATCGTCGCGGTAATCACGTCGCCGCCCTTGAGTTCGATGCGGACGATGCCGTTGACGGCACCTTTCTCGATGGCGATGACTTTGCCTTTGAGCTGATTTCTTGCACTGAGTTTCATGTGTTTTCCTCCCTTATTTTATCATACACCATACAGTATAACATAAAATCCCTGCAAAGATTGTCATAAATGTCACTTTTTGCAGGGATTCTTGCAGGGGGACGGGAGCGCCCCTGTCGGCTTGCTGTGCAGGGACGCCTTATTCTTCAGCGAATGAATACGACGTTGGTCGCATCGAGGAAGCCGCTTGCGCCATTTTCAATCAGCACGCGGCGGGCATCCTCGGCGGAGAGGATGGGATTTGCATTTGCGTCAATGCCAACAGCGCGGACAAAGAGTGGATTCGTGCCCGCACGCGTTGCGTCGCTCTCGCTGCGCACATAGGCAGCCATGCCATTTGCAACGACTTTGTCACTGTCGAGGTTTTTGTAGCCATAGATGGGGCGGCCGTTGTCACTCTTGATGACGGGGCTCATGACAGGGCGCAGGCCCATGCCGCGGCAGTCTACAATGAGTCCTGTATAGCCGCCGACGGCATGCCCTGCGGGTGCGCTGCCCGCAGAACTCGTGGCGGGGGAGCGGCGTGCGGGGGCGGCCGGCGTTGTATTCCCACGGTCGTAGGTGCCATAGCCCGTCGTATCATATGTCTGCGCGGGGGTATAGGGTTCGTAGACGCTCTCGGGCGCTGTCCAGCGCTCGCGCGTCTCGTTGGGGCGGAAGATGCCGCTTGCCAGCGAGCCTACGCCAAAAACAGGGACTTCGATGGTCACTGTGTATGCACCGTCGCTGAGGGCCTTTTCATCGACGATGCGTGCACCGCGGACAATGGCGCTTACATGTGTACGTACGGTGTCGCTTGTCACCATCATGTTTTCGACGGTGGTTGAGGCGTCTACTTGTACGCCTTGGATCTGCTCTGCAATCTGGCGATAGGCGTCGGCAATGGCGGCACGACGGGCAAGGGCACGTGCCTGTGCGGCGCTCACGGTACGCGCCGGCGCCATACCGGTGCCCTCGGCACGAATGCGGCCGCCATCCCAGTCCATCGCGGCTTCTGCCGCAGGCACTGTACCGACTGCGACGGCAAGCATGAGCAGCGCGCAGACGATAGATTTTAGCATATACATAAGATTCCTCCTTGACGGTGCGGTGATTGCACACATTACTTCACAATAAGAGTATCGCAAGAAAAAATAAAGTGATATGAGAGCAGCATTAGTATTTGGTGAGATTGCAGTGCGTCACCGCGCAAAGGCTTGTTTGGACGGGGGGATGGTGCCTTTGCACTCTGCGCACTTTGACAAAGAGCCAAGAGGCGGCGCACCGCATTTCGGCTGCTTGATATATCTATGATGGGGGCAAAGAGCCTTTCAACGGAATATTGTTGCAAATGGAATTTATTTCCTCTATAATAGAACACATGGGGCACGGGAAATATGCGCCCTGTGGATGAGGGTTTTTATCATTTTAGTTGGGAGGCTGGCAAATGAAGAAGAAGATCTTCGCGGCGGCATTGGGGCTTGCAGTTGGATTTGGCGCGTATGCGGCGCCGGCAGATGCGCATGGCGTGTACTATGCAAACCGCCTGGATCACAAGGCGCTCGTCCTTGGTGAGGGGCCTTTGGATAACGCATATGAGACGGGCTGCGTACAGCGGATTGATGCCTACGATGTGAACTTTGCGCCGACGATGGTGGAGCGTGTTGATCACAGCGATCATGTGTCCATTGTTCCGCCCGAGAATCTCGGCGTGACGGCAACGTTCTTTGACTATGGCTACTTTGCAAAGACGACGGACGGCAAGGTCATTCCAACGCGTGACTACTCGAACATCGAGAACCTCGTATCTGTGACCTATGCACGCAAGTACAATGTGCATTACTGGAATGCGGCTGTGCAGCCGGGTGGGCTTTACAACGTGCCGATCCAGATCGTGCCGGCAGTGAACCCCCTCACACTGCGCCGCGGGGATGCACTCCGGCTCCGCATCTATAAGGATGGACAGCCCTATGCGAATGCGCCGGTCATCGCTGACGTGCTTGGCAATCTGACGGGTGTTACAAATGCGGACGCCAATGGTTACATCACTGTGAATGTTGCCAATAATGGTCTTAATGTCATTGGCGTCGAGGTGGGATTCCCGACGGATAACGCAAATGTGACAGAGAAGATTTTTAGCTCGCTTTCGTTTATTCTCGACGCAGAGTAATGTAAGAGAACCCATGTCAGCCCATCCCTGTGGGGGTGGGCTTTTCTATTGTTCGTTGTGCGGATGCAATGAGGAAGACAGATCATTTGCCAACGTGCCGCAGTCTTTTTTTCTTCTCACACAATATGATATTTCTTCCATGGGATCTGATGGAGGCGGATGCTCTTTAGAAAGTTGACGATGTCCTTGCGCCCGTAATAGCGCGGCTCTCCCTGCGGCGTCAGGCTCATCAGGATGATGGGCATACCGGGGAAAAAGCGCATGAGTGCGCGGCGGGTCTGCGTGGATTTGATGGTGTACTGGGTTACGGACGGATTGACGTGAATGACGGCAAAGGTTACGCCCTGCTCGATGATGACAGCACCCTCGATGGTCATGCTGCACCTCCTTTAGAAAACGGATGGACGGTAAACGGCGGCGCACCTTGCCGTATATGCGCCGCAGAAGTTTTGCATTGGGTTTGGTTTATTGTATCAGAGCAGGGCACATAAGACAAGAGCTGCACACCTCATGCGGATGGGTTTTCGTGGGAAAAAGGGACATTATGCCCGCTGAAAAGGTTTTCTCATTAAAATCAAAATATACTTGAAAAAACACAAAAAAAACTCTATAATAGGACACGAGGACTATGGGGGAGCATGGTATATTTATCTATGGTTCTTCCTATTGGTTCCGACGTAAAAATTGAGAGGAAATCCGCGCTGAATGCATGTTTTGCGAAAGGACTTTCTTTTTTTATGTCGAACGCTTTACTTGATATTCAACGATGGCGGCGTAGGGAGCGCTCGGCTCGACGCTTTTTATGGCGGCGGGGCAGTTCGTCGCGTCTTTACGGTGCCGGAGGAGGAATATGAAGGTCTTTTTATCGGGGTATCTCAGGCAGGTCGGCAGCTCTGTGCTCATCGCAGCGCTTCTTTGCGGCACACTTCTCCTTTCGATGGGACAGGCGGCACTTCTTGGTGCCATGCTCGTTGGGGAAGGGCTGGCAGCCATCTACTTTTGGCTGCTTGCGCGGCGCCTTTTGCGTGCGGCGCACCTTGGCGCTGGTGCGGGGCGATGGCAGGTGCAGATGGGGCTTTTGCTCATGCTCTTTCTGCTGTTTACTGCATTTTGGGCGATGTCTGTGATGAGTGTGGCTCACTTCTATGCGGCAGTGGGCGGCTTTCTCCTCACCCATGCGCTCATGATGGGGCGGCTGATTGTTCGTGAGATGCGTTCCGATAAGGGATAATGCGGGGGATTCCCCCAAGGGAGGTAGAGGTTATGCACGAAATCGGTGTTCGCGAGGCAGTGCAGGTCGCCGGGTTTACCTTCAATTCAGAGACACTTATCATGACGTGGGTCACAATGGTCGTCGTCCTCTTCATCGGCTGGTTGGCGGTGCGCAATCTAAAGATTGTGCCGACATCCAACTGGCAGGTGGCGTTGGAGATGATTATAGAGACGCTGCATGATCAGGCGGAGCAGAGCATGGGGCCGCGTGGACGGGGCTTCCTGTCCATGCTGATTGTATCCCTGTTTTTGTTCCTTCTCGTGTCGAACTGGATTGGGCTCATCCCGATGATGGCATCGCCGACAAATGATTTGAACACCACACTGGGACTGGCTCTGCTGGTCATCGTCATGACGCATGTATTGGGTCTTTATGTCAAAGGGACGCATTACATCGCGCACTTTTTCCAGCCGTTTGTACCGTTCGTTATCATCAATATTGTGGAGGAACTGGCAAAGCCCATTACGCTCTCGTTCCGTCTATTCGGCAATATTTTGGCGGGCGAGATTCTCATTCATATCCTGCTGCTCCTGCTCGGCAACTTCTCCACCATTCCTTCGGTGGTCTGGATTGCATTCAGTGTATTTATTGGCGGAGTGCAGGCGTTTATCTTTACGATGCTGTCCACGGCATACATCGGCAGCGCGATTAAAACGGAAGAACACTGAGACGGGGTTGTTTTATGTGCGGATTGGATTCGCACAGTCTGTTATAGTAATGATTATGTTCACTTTTTAAGGAGGATTTTTTCATGGAAAACGCGATTATGGTAGCAGCAGCTCTCATCGGTGCGGGTATTACGGCGGGGCTTGCCGCAGTCGGCGCTGCGGTTGGTGACGGTCTTGTCACGAGCCGTTTTATCGAGGGGCTTGCACGTCAGCCGGAGGCAAAGAACGTCCTCTTTACGAACACGCTCATCTCCGTCGGTCTGATCGAAGCACTTGCCATCATTGCCGTTGTTGTCGCTCTTATCATGCTCTATGCAAATCCGCTGATTCACTAAGATGACTGAGTCCATGGATTTTGCAAAGGGGGCATAGGAATTGGTCGAAACCATACAGGGGATCATCGATCTCAATGGGACGCTGCCCATCCAAATCATCAACTTCATCATTCTCGTCGTACTCCTGCGTGCGGTGGCATATCAGCCCATCGTGCGCATGATGGAGGAGCGCAAGGCGAAAATCGCCGAGAGCCTCAATAAGGCGGACGCGGATGCGGCTGCTGCCGAGGCAACGCTCAGCGAGTACAAGGCGCAGCTTGCGGCGGCGCGCACCAAGGCGCAGGAGATCGTCGATCTCGCCGAAAAGCGTGCCTCGGAAGAGCATGCGGCGAGCATTCAGGCGACCAAGCGTGAGATCGAACAGATGAAAAAGTCGGCGGCAGAGCAGATTGCGCTTGAACGTGCGCATGCCGTCGAGCAGTTAAAGGCGGAGGTTGTCGCCCTGTCACTCGCAGCGGCGGGCAAAATCATCCAAAAGAATCTGACGCAGTCGGACAACGAAACCATCATTGGAGAGTTTATTGCAAAACTCGATGCGGATAAGATTGGTGATGCACCATGCTGAACATGGAGCTTGCACGCAAATACGCCAGAGCAATCTTTGAACTCGCCAATGAAAACGGATGGCTTGCGCAGTGCGGAAAAGAACTCGCAGATGTGCAGCAGGGCTTTGCCGCATGTCCGGAGCTGAAAGCGTATCTCGGCAACCCGAATATTCAGCCGAAAGAGAAAAAGCTACTCCTCGCACAGCTTTTTGTCGGGGAGATCAGCAAGACCACACTGCATTTCCTTTTGCTGCTCATTGACAAGCGGCGCATTCAGACTTTTGATGCCATCGCACATATCTTTGCAGAGCTTTCCAATGAAGCACGCGGCATTGTCGTCGCGGATGTGACGACTGCGCAGCCGCTTGCAGAGGCGCAGGAAAAGGCGCTGCGGGAAAAACTCGAACGCGTCACGGGGAAAAAGATTGCCCTGCGCGGACACCGCGACCCCTCGCTCATCGGCGGGGTCGTTGTACGCATTGGCGACCGCCGTATCGACGGCAGTGTCAAGGGACGTCTTGCGGCAATGACGGCAGAATTAATGGCGAACTAGCGGGGTGACAGCGAAATATGAATATGAATCCGGAAGAAATCACCGCCATCATAAAAGAACAGATCAAAAACTATGATGTCGATCTGAATGTGGATGATGTCGGTACGGTTCTTGAGGTGGGCGACGGCATCGCCCACATTTACGGCCTCGACAAAGCCATGGCGGGCGAGCTGCTCGATTTTGGCAACGAGGTCTACGGTCTTGTTCTGAACTTAGAGCAGGAGAGCGTCGGTGCCGTGCTTCTCGGCGGCGATACGCTCATCAAGGAGGGCGACACCGTCCGGCGCACGGGGCGCATCATGCAGGTGCCCGTCGGCGAGGCGATGATCGGCCGCGTCGTGGACGCGCTCGGCCGCCCCATTGACGGCAAAGGGCCAATTGCCTCTACAGAATACCGTCCGGTCGAGTCTCCTGCGCCCGGCATTGCCGACCGCAAGAGCGTCCATGAGCCGCTTCAGACAGGGCTTAAAGCCATCGACGCCCTCGTGCCGATCGGCCGCGGACAACGTGAGCTCATCATCGGCGACCGCGGCACGGGCAAGACGGCGATTGCCGTCGATACAATTCTGAACCAGAAGGGGCAGAACTGTATCTGCGTCTATGTCGCCATCGGACAAAAGGCGTCCACCGTCGCACGCGTCGTGAAGACGCTCGAAGACGGCGGCGCCATGGCGTATACGATTGTCGTCGCGGCAACGGCTGCAGACAGTGCACCGCTCCAGTACCTTGCGCCCTATGCGGGCGTTGCAATGGCAGAGTATTTCATGTATAAGGGAGGTCATGCGCTCTGCGTCTATGATGACCTCTCTAAGCACGCAGCGGCGTATCGCGCGATGTCGCTGCTGCTCCGCCGTCCGCCTGGACGTGAGGCGTACCCGGGCGACGTCTTCTACTTACACTCCCGCCTCCTGGAGCGTGCCGCAAAACTCTCCGATGCGCTCGGAGCAGGTTCCATCACGGCACTGCCGATCATTGAGACACTCGCCGGAGACCTTTCGGCTTACATCCCGACGAACGTCATCTCCATCACGGACGGCCAGATCATGCTGGATACCGACTCGTTTTACTCCGGCATCCGTCCTGCCATCAGCGTCGGTCTCTCGGTGTCCCGTGTCGGCGGCTCCGCCCAGATCAAGGCGATGAAGCAGGTCGCGGGCACGATGCGTCTTGACCTTGCACAGTACCGCGAGCTTGCAGCGTTCGCGCAGTTCGGCTCGGATCTCGACAAGGCGACCAAGGCACAGCTTGACCGCGGTGCCCGCATGGTCGAGACGCTCAAGCAGGCACAGTACAGCCCGCTCTCCGTTGCCGATCAGGTGCTCGTGATCTTCACTGCGGTCCGCGGACACCTCGCGGATATTCCCGTGAGCAAGGTTGTCACTTTCCATACGGACTTCATTCGGTTCATGCGTGCATCGCATCCGGAGATCGCTGCGACCATCACGGAGACGCAGAAACTGGACGATGCACTTGAGGCCTCCATCACACAGGCGATAGGGGAGTTCAAAGACACCATCTCCTACAAAGAAGTGTAAGGAGCGCACGAAATGGCCAATTTACAGGATATTCGCCGCCGCATCCGAAGCGTCAAGAGCATTCAGCAGATTACGAATGCCATGGACATGGTTGCGACTTCGCGCCTGCGCCGTGCCAAGGAAGCCGCGAACAACAATAAACCCTACGCGGAAAAAACTGCTGCGGTCATCCGAAGTGTTGCCGCAGCGGCGACAGATGTCACGCATCCGCTCCTCGAGCAGCACGCAGAGGGCAAACGCCTCATCCTCGCCTTGGCGGCGGATAAAGGCCTTGCGGGAGCGTATTCAAGCAACGCGCTCAAAATGGCAATGACTCTCATCGAGGATCCTTCCAATACGGAGATTGTAGCCGTTGGGCGAAAATCCAGAGATTTTTTCAAAAATCGTGGATTTAAGATACACAGTGAATTTATCGGTATGAGTGAACGTCCCGCGGCGCATCATGCGCAGCAGATCAGCGATGTGCTCATCCGGGCTTTTACGGGCGGAGGCGTGAAGGAAGTCTACATGGTCTATACGCGTTTCGTATCGGCCATTACCTGCGAGCCGGAGACGGTAAAACTCCTGCCGTTTGAAAAACTCGTGGACGACGGGCATACGCAGGCACAGTACATCTATGAGCCAAATGCCGAGGAAGTGCTCGGGGCATTGCTTCCGCAGTACCTATTCACCACCATTTACGCGGCGCTCTTACAGTCGGCGGCCAGTGAGCTAAGCTCCCGCATGAATGCGATGAGCAACGCGACCGACAATGCCGGCGAGCTCATCGGGCGGCTTGACCTCTTTTACAACAAGGTGCGTCAGGCGGGCATCACGAACGAGATCAACGAAATTGTCGGCGGCGCCGAGGCGCTCAAGTAACATCTGTGCGGGGGTGTACTCTGCATAGAGGCAAGGAGGTTTTCCATTGGCAAAAGGTAAAGTCGTACAGGTCATTGGGCCTGTCGTAGATATTGAGTTTCCTGCGGGCGAGCTGCCGGAGATCTTAAATGCCATCAAGATTGACGGCAAAGTGGCCGACCACGAGATCCATCTCACGGTCGAGGTCATGCAGCATCTCGGGGACAGCGTGACCCGCTGCATCGCCATGAGTTCGACCGATGGGCTGATGCGCGGCATGGCAGCAGATGACACGGGCGGCCCCATCAAAGTCCCTGTTGGCGAGGCGACCCTAGGACGTGTCTTTAACGTTCTCGGCGAGACTGTGGATCACAATCCCGCACCCGTCGGCAATACAGAGGAGTGGCCGATTCACCGTCCCGCACCAAAATTTGACAATCAGGAGACCAGCACACAGATCCTAGAGACGGGCATTAAAGTCGTCGATCTTATCGCACCGTATTCACGCGGCGGAAAGGTCGGGCTCTTTGGCGGCGCAGGCGTCGGCAAGACTGTTCTCATCATGGAGCTGATCCATAACATCGCGACTGAGCATGGCGGCTATTCCGTCTTTGCCGGTGTCGGTGAGCGTACCCGTGAGGGCAATGACCTCTGGTCTGAGATGACCGAGTCGGGCGTTATCGACAAGACGGCGCTCGTCTATGGACAGATGAACGAGCCGCCGGGTGCACGTATGCGCGTCGCACTCACGGGACTTACGATGGCGGAGTATTTCCGTGACGTACAGGGACAGGACGTGCTGCTCTTCATCGACAACATCTTCCGTTTCATCCAGGCAGGTTCAGAGGTTTCGGCGCTGCTTGGGCGTATGCCGTCCGCCGTTGGCTATCAGCCGACGTTGACCACCGACGTCGGTGCACTGCAGGAGCGCATCACCTCCACGAAGAAAGGTTCCATCACCTCCGTGCAGGCCGTCTACGTTCCGGCAGACGACCTGACGGACCCGGCTCCTGCTGCGACATTTACGCATCTGGATGCGACCACCGTTCTCTCACGTCAAATCGCAGAGCTTGGCATTTATCCCGCCGTCGATCCGCTCGACTCCACCTCGCGTATCCTCGACCCGCTCGTCATCGGACAGGAGCATTACGAAGTTGCGCGCGGGGTGCAGGCCGTGCTTCAGAAATATAAGGAGCTGCAGGACATCATCGCCATCCTCGGTATGGAGGAACTCTCCGACGAGGATAAGCTCACCGTTTCGCGCGCGCGCAAGATCCAGCGCTTCCTCTCGCAGCCGTTTGCGGTCGCCGAGGTCTTTACCGGTTCCCCGGGCAAATACGTCGCCTTAAAGGATACCATTCGCGGTTTCCGTGAGATCCTCGACGGTAAGTATGACGAGCTCCCTGAGGCGGCATTCTACATGGTCGGCGGCATCGACGAGGCCATCGAAAAGGCGAAGAAGCTCAAAGAGGAGGGCTGATCGATGGCGACCATCAAGCTGGAGATCGTCTCTCCCGACCGCGTGGTCTACGCCGCCGACATCGACATGCTCATCGCCCGGTCCACGGGCGGCGAGATCGGCATCCTGCCGGAGCACATTCCTCTCGTCACAGGGCTTCAGCCGCATGCCATGAGAATCCAGGTCGGCGGTGGAGAACAGCTCTTTGCCGTGGCGGGCGGCTTCATGGAGGTCACGCCTAAGAAGATCACCGTGCTCGCGACCGCTGCGGAGGAGCCGATTGACATCGACATCAACCGCGCCCAGCGCGCCTATGAGCGTGCGGCAGAGCGCCTCAAACAGCTGCGTGAGCATCCCGAGATGCACAAGACCATTGATGAGCAGCGTGCGAACCTCGCGCTTCGCCGTGCCGTTGCACGGTTACAGGCAACGAAAACCCCCATTGAGGGGCTGTAAATAATGTGAATACGAAACCGATGCATAAAAGCGATGTGTTGGCTTCGTATTCCTTTTTTTATGATGAATTATATCAGATTTATCTGGTTCTTTTTTCCAGAATATGATACTATAGAACAAAATACGATGGGAGGATATTGCCATGAGAAAAGATTGTTAGACTATCTCTATTGGAAAACATATGATGTCTTTTCATATGTCTCGTAGGAACGTAGTACATATGCAGTACAAATCATAGATAAATCGGCGCTGGCTTAGAGCGATGCAGGCATCGCATCATGTCGAGAACGCCGGAACAAGAACCGAGAATAAAAGATGAGCATAACAAAGGAGTATGGATTTTAGAACGGAATGTAATCAGAAGATTGACCTTTTTCTGAAGAGGAAAGGAATCGGAGTGATGGTCTGCTGCATTATGCTCTGCGGGAGCCATGTGTTGCAACGCCATGTATAGGAGAGATCGTTATGTTCATTGGAAAGAAAACAAAACAGAGAATGGCTGTTTGGGTGGTGTGTACGCTTTCGGCAGGCGGGAGCCTGTACATGGGAGCACAGACCGCCCATGCGGCTGATGTCACAGGACAGAATGTGGTGGTGAATACGGCGCCGGGCGCTTCACCGTTTGCCCCCATTCGCCTCGATCCGCCCACAACAGGTAATGTGCACAACAATAAACTGACCATTGACGGCATCACGTGGGCTGGGCAGATTTTTGGTGCCCTTAATATGACAGCAACGGGAAGTGCAACGGACAATGAGCTTGTGCTTCAGGGCAACGCGGCGATCACGGGCATCGTAACGGGCGGCTATACTGCGGGCACCGGAACAGCAACGGGCAATACCATCACGCTGAGCGGTCTGAATGGGATGGCGCTGACCCATCTCTATGGCGGGTTCAGTACCGGAGGCAGTGACGACGTAACCGGAAATACGCTGAGGGTTACGGCCCGCAATAATAGTGCAGCATCGCTCAATAAATTTGAAAAGATGAATTTTGTCCTCGGCACCGGGATTCACTCCGGCGATACCATGCTCCAGGTGCAGAATAATAGTACGCAAAGTTTTGATTGGTCGAAGGTCACAGTAGAAAATGGAGCCACATGGGCGGCATCTGCGCCAGGCTCACAGCGCGTGCGGCTGTTTGAGGGCGGCAATGCGCTGACACTGCAAAATTATGCCGTGAGCGGGCAAACCTCGGGGGATTATGAATACGGGCTCACCACGGACGCGTCGGGGACCGGCACGGTGACGGCGACCAATATATATTTTGACAGCAACCGCTTCCATAAAGCGAATATCACGGTAAACAGTGCGCCCGTCGGCACCATGAGCCTCTACGGCGGCCGGTCAATTTTCGGCAATGCGGTGACAGAGAACACGCTGACCGTCAATGGTGTGACATGGACAGGCCATGTCTACGGCGGCGTCTCCGAGTCCACAACCATGAAAGCGACTGGCAACGAAGTCATCCTCAAGGGAGGCAGCGACATCATCGGCACGGTCACGGGCGGCTTCACGACGGGCAGCGGCGTGGCGACAGGCAACACCGTCACACTCAGCGGACTGAACGGTGCCGGACATACACATCTCTACGGAGGGCACAGTGCCAGTGGGGACGATACGACCGGAAATACGCTAAAGGTCACGACGAGCGGCAATACCGCAGCGTCGATCAACAGCTTTGAGAAAATGAACTTCGTCCTCGGCGCCGGCATTCACTCCGGTGATACCATGCTCACCGTGGACACATCAAGTGCCCAGACCCTAAAATGGGAGAATATCAAAGCTGACAAGATGCAGGCGTGGACAACGGCGCTGGCCGCTGCGGGCATAAATAACCCGATGCTGACTCTCTATACGGGAGCGGCTTTGACGTTGCAGAACTATGCACCTACGATTACGCGGGTCGGCGACTATGAGCTGCGCCGGAGAGCCAACGTGACAAGCACAGGCACGGTCACGGCGACGACGATGAGTATGGATGGGAACCGCTATCAAAATGCCACAACCCCGACGGTGGTTGGGACTACTGTTCATGCGGGCCTTTCCAACTATGGCAGTACGACCAACCATAACACGCTGACCATCGGCGGGGGCAGCTATACAGAGGCCCGGGCAGGATATACGAACGCTGCAAAGGGCGGTGCACGTGAGAATACGCTGACATTTACGGGCGGCAGCATTACAAACGGTTATGGCGGCTACACGACGGGGGTGACAGCCTCTGATGCCGAACTTGCAGTGAAACCGGCGGCGAAAGCGGACGCAGCGGGCAATATCGTGAACCTCAGCGGCGGGACGGTCAATACTGGGGGGAAAGTCTACGGCGGTTACATCGCGGTAAATACAGGCATTCCTGCACCGAACAATGTATCCGATGGGGATGCCTCCGGCAATACAGTCAGCATTACATCAGGCATCTTCGGCGCCAACACCGAAATTTATGGCGGTTATACCAATGGACGCGGCAAGGCGGTCAGCAACACCGTGAACCTTGGCTCGGCGGCTGGTGTGTTTGCTGCGCCTACGCTTTCCAATACGAAAATTTACGGCGGCGGCAGCAGCGGGCACGCACATGACGCCGTGACCAATAACACACTTAATATCAACGCTGCAAATATCAATGTGCGCGGCATCGCCAACTTTGATAAAATACGCGCCAACCTAAAGAGCACGATGCCCCTCGGGAGTACGCTGCTTACGATTGCGGGCGGCGCAACCACAGGCCTTGACTGGGCGGGGGTCGAGGCAAATACGGGCAGCCTTTCGCTGACACCGAGCACCTACAATGATCGCCTCTTTACCCTGATGCACAACAATGCAGGACTGAACTTCGTTCAAGGGGGCAAAGACACCTATGCGCCCATAGGAGCAAAGGAAAGAGTTCAAGGGGACCTGGAATTCGTCATCGACACCGACAGCCACGCAGCACAGGCCCGCAGCGTGTACCTCAGCGGGTACCAGTTCCAGAACAACACAGGCGCAGCCTACACAGCGGCCGATGGCACGCACAGCGCAGCCTGGGGCGGACGCACCGCCGTTGGCAACACCGTAACCAACAACAAACTGACCGTCAGCGGCGGCAGCCTCACAGATGCAGCCTATGGCGGATTGGTCGAAAACCATAAGAGAAACGCGAGCGGCGCACTGCCCACCGGTGATGCCGTGAAGAACACCGTCATACTCAGCAGCGGCGCAAATGCAGCCAGTGTCTATGGCGCCGACGTTCGCACGCGTGCCGGCAGCGCAAGCGAGAACCGCGCCGAAATAAGCGGGGGCACAGTAACAGGGAACGTCTACGGTGCGGCTCTGAGCGCAGACAATGCCAGCGGCAGTGCGACGCAGAACATCGCCAAAGTATCTGGCGGCAGCATAGGAGGGAACGTCTACGGCGCATCCGTGCCCAAAACATCAGGCACCGCAGACGTCACGCAAAACACCGCAGAGATCAGCGGCGGGAGCATAGGAGGGAGCGTCTACGGCGGTCAAAATGTTGGCACGGGCAATGCCGATCAAAACAACGTAAAACTTTCAGGCGGGAGCATCGCAGGGAGCGTTTACGGGGGGTATGCAGCAGGCACTGGCAGTGCCAAAGACAACAGCATCACCATCACGGGCGGCAGCATCGGCCATGACATTTACGGTGGGTATGCAGCAGGCGGCAAGACCACGGGGAACACCGTGAACATTGGCGACGGGAGCCATGCACTCAGCGCAGGTACCAGCATCGCAGGCACCATTTACGGCGGGAACGGGGCGGATGTCAAAGACAATACCCTGAATATCAATGCAAAAGGTGCATCGGCGGGCAGCATCGCGGGCTTTGGCAGTATAACGTACCGTCTTAACGGTCTTCTCAATGGAGATACCCTCCTCACACTGCGGCAGAATACCTCTATCGCCTATGGAACCATTCAAAAACTGACGGCACAAAATGCTGCCGCGTGGCTTGGCAATGATATGGAAAGAAAGGTTTCCCTCTTTGCCATGACAGGTGGAAAGACCCTCACACTGGGCGGCTATACGACAGGCAGCGGAATGGAGCGCACAGGAGATCTGGAGTATGGACTTCGGACGGATAACGACCGGAGCGCTACGACCGGCACACTCGATATTGCTGCCTACCGCTGGCAGAATGCAGATGTCACTGTGCGCACGGCAATGCCGGAAGCCTTCGGCGGAAAGAGCGTCTATCGTACCAACGGGGAGACGAAGAACAACAAACTGACCCTTGCCTCCGGTGCTGTGCTCACAAGTGCCGTTGCCGGTGATACACAGACCGAACAGGGGGCCGCTACGGGCAGTGTGCTCACGGTGCGCAGCGGCGCACGCGTCACGGGTACGGCGATTGGCGCAAAGGCGCGCGGCGGAGCAGTACAGAAAAGCAGCGCCGTCGCAGAAGGCGGTACGATTGCACAGCTCATCGGCGGACAGAGTGCCAGCGGCATCGCTGATACGAATACTGCCGAACTGCGGGGCGGTACCGTCGGCAGCATGATTGGCGGCGAGAGCCAGACGGGTGCAGCAAAGGGCAACGCGGCAGCAGTGCGTGGCGGCAGCGTCACATCCGCAGCCGGCGGTAAGGCAGGGGCAGCCTCCGAGGGCAACAGCGTCCTCATGCAGGGGGGAACCGCTGCAAACCTTGTGGGCGGCATTGGTGCGAGCTCGGCCAAAGATGGCGTGCGCGTCCGCGGCGGCAGTGTCACGAGCAGCATCATCGGCGGTACGGCTGCACATGGGAATGCCGTGCAGAGCACCGCTGTCATCGAGGGCGGCACAGTTCGCGGGACCGTTCTGGGCGCATCTGCCTCTGGCAAGGCTGAGCAGAATGCCGTCACGCTCACAGGCGGCGACATCCGTGCTGACATCATCGGCGCGCGGGCAGGGGGCGATGCAGAGGCAAATACCATCACCGTAAACACCAATATCACAGGGAATGTGGCCGGCGCAGCAGCGGGGGCAAAGGCGCTTAAAAACGTCATCGACCTCGGCAATATCACCGTCCGTGGAAATGTCACAGGCGGGCAGGGAAATGTTACAAACGACAACATCATCCACCTGCGCAAATCCACCGTTACAGGCGTCATCACCGGCGGTACAGCTGCCAGCGGCACGGGTAATACCCTTGTCGTTCATCCGGGCGCTTCCCAAATGAGTTCCTTTACCGGGGTTCAGAATCTGCATTTCTATCTCGACCAAACTGTCGATAAAACGGCACCGATTCTATCGCTGACCGGCTCCAGCCAGGATTTGCGCGGCGTAAAGATTGGCGTCGGCGTGATCGACGGCAAAATTCCGGCGCTGCGTGTCAACGATCAGCTGAGCCTCATCAAAATGGCTGCGGGCGGCACCCTGATGACCGATGCCGCCATAAAGAACACCACCACGGGAATGCAGGGCGTCTCCCTCCACTATGACTTCAGCATCACGCGCAGTACACCGGGCGAACTCACGGCGACCGTGACCAAAGCTGCACTCGGCGAGCAGACCAAATCCTTTGTGGAAACTCGTGCAGGCATGAGCGACTTCATCAATCACGGCGCGGACAGCCTTGCATCCGGCAGCATGAATGCGGCGCAGAAAGAAGCCGCAAAGTCTGGCGGCTATGCGCTCTGGGCAGCGACGGACAAGAGCAATATGAAAGCCAAGACCGGCTCTTATATTGATACAAACGGATGGAGCCTTGGTCTAGGTTGGGCGCGTACACAGCGCGCGAAAGCGGGGGCATGGACATTTGGCCCCTTCGTCGAATACGGACACGGCAGTTACGGATCCTATCTCAACGATGGGACGCACGGCAGCGGCAAGATCAGCTACATTGGCGGCGGTCTTATGGCGAAATATGCGCAGCACAGCGGCCTGTGGGTCGAAGGTTCCGTACATGGCGGCCGTGCAAAGAGCGACTATACCGGCAGCATCTACAAAGGCACCGTATCCTCCTACGACGGATCGAGCAGCTACTATGCCGCGCATCTGGGCCTCGGGAAAGAGCTCCGCATTCGCCGCGGGGATCAGCTGGATGCCTACCTGCGCTATTTCTACTCCCATCAGGCGGGGATGAATGCAACCCTCAGTTCCGGAGAGGATTATACCTTTGACAGCGTGAACTCGCACCGTCTGCGCCTTGGACTGCGCTACACACATCGGGACAGTCCCGCGAGCCATGTTTATGCCGGACTTGCCTTTGAATATGAGTTCGACGGTGAGGCGCGTGCCAGCTTCCAGGGGTACAGCACGCCGAGCCCCAGCCTCAAAGGGGCAAGCGGCATGCTTGAAATTGGCTATCGCTTTGCACCCAAAGGAGCAAAGGTCAGCTATGACTTCAACATGACCGGCTGGCAGGGCAGGCGCGAAGGCGTGAGCGGCAGTGCGAACGTCAAGTGGATGTTCTGACGGGCCGTTTTTCCAAATCCATAAAGTAAAATAAAGAAGCGCACCGTCCGCGGCTGACTGCAGGCCGTTGGGACGGTGTGCTTCTTTGTGGTTTGTTATACCACAGAGGCATTCCTATGGATATGGACGATGACGGCGGAATATGTTATGATGAGCTCCATATCAGTATTCTCTGTACCTATCGTCATCATTTAGGAGGCCGTCATGTCCCTGTACCCTTACCGTACCTCCATCATCCTGGGTATTGTCTTTACACTGCTCCTCTCGGCCTTTTGGTTCTTTCAAGACCTTGCTTTTATCATCTTTCTCTCACTGCTGTTGCAGCTTTTGCTCAGACCCATCGTGGACTTTTTAGAGCGCAGGAAAGTCCCGCGTGCCATTGCCGCGGTGCTCATGGTCGTGGCCTTTGTCGCACTGCTCGCAGGCGTTCTCGTGATACTCTCGCTCTCTTTTGTGCCGACATTTAAAGAATTTGTCGCAGAACTGCCGCATATCAGCCTGAGCTTGCAGAATCTGCCATTTTTCCAAGACGCGAGCTTTTTCCAAACAGAGCTGTCGAACTTGCTCGCACGGCTGCGCAGTCTCAGTGCCGAATTCCTGCGTGCCTCGCTGTCCTTTCTGCTCGCGGCAGTTGGGAAATTCATGGACTTTGTCATCATCATCTTTGTCTCTTTTTATCTCCTCAAAGACGGGGAGGGCATTAAAATCTGGCTCGCGGAGTTGTTTCCTGCGCCGTCGCGTACCCGCGTACTTCGCCTGTTCGATAATCTGCTCAGGGCACTGCGTGCCTATATATGCAGTCAGCTCGCCATGTGTGCCGTCACAGGTACCGTCGTTTTCTGCTACTTTACACTGATGGGCCTCCCATACGCCTCCGTCTTTGCTCTCTTGTCTGCCGCCGGCGAGATGATTCCCGTTCTTGGTCCGACGATTGCATCCGTATTCGGTACGCTCGTGACGGCGGCGACCACGCGCGAGCTTGCCATGCCGACCCTTCTTTTCTATGCTGCATTGACACAGGTCAACCACAACGTCATCTACCCCGCCCTCGTCGGCAAATCACTGCATCTCCATCCCGTCGCCATCATCCTTGGCGTGGTTTTTGGCGGAGAACTTCTGGGACCCGCGGGCATGTTCCTCGCCGTTCCCTTTATCGTCATTGTTAAGATTGTCATTACCGATATTTACCGCGACAGGGAGGAAATGCAGCGGAGCGGGGATGAAAATGGAATATGATTTGCAGTATACGGAGGAATAAAACCGCCCTTGCATCATAAAAATGCAAGGGCGGTTTGTTGTAGGGCGGATGGGGATATATGATTCCTGCGTTTAATAGTTGCCCGAAATGCTGATACCGATTGAACACGCTGTTCTTATATTTTTCTAAAAAAGAACTTGCAAAAGAAGATCAACAAGAAATTGCTGAAAAAGGGGGGGGGGGTATAATATTTTTTAAGCATTTTTAAGGGAAAAGCAGAATGGAAAGTGGAGGTATTTTATGGGACTGGGAAAGCGTATCGATCCGCATGCAGAATCGGCAGCATCGGATTCCGGGAAAGCAGCAGCGGAAAAGGCGTCGGATACTTTTGTACCGGAGGAGCCGAAATATACGTTCGATGATATGATTTTACCGCATCATGTCCGTGAGCAGATTCTCAACGCGGCAGACTATGCACAGAACAGCAAAATCGTTTTTGAAGACTGGGGGCTTGAGAAAACGCATCAGTATTCCAAGCGCATCGGCATCAACTTATATGGTGAACCGGGCACGGGCAAGACGATGGCGGCACACGCCATTGCCAACCACCTTGGGCGAAAGATTCTCATCGTCAACTATGCGGATGTCGAGTCGAAATACGTCGGTGAAACACCGAAGAACATTCGCAAGGTGTTTGAGGTGGGCAAGGAGACGGGGAGCATCATCTTCTTTGATGAGGCAGATGCCATCCTCAGCCGACGTGTCACGAATATGAACAATGCGACGGATGTCAGTGTCAACCAGACACGTTCCGTCATGCTTATGGCGATGAATGAGTATCAGGACTTTATCATCTTTGCGACGAATTTTATCTCGAACTTTGATCCTGCCTTTATGCGGCGCATCTCCATACACGTTAGGTTTGATTTGCCGGATGAGGAATGCCGGCGGCAGCTCTGGGAAAAATACATACCGGCAGCACTTCCGCAAAGTCTTGATATTGCAGACATCGCGGCACGGTATGATGGGCTGACTGGCAGCGATATATCAAATGCCGTACTCAATGCGGCATTTCGTGCGGCAAGAAAGAAGGAGCGCAGCGTCCCATCAGAGTACTTTTATGAAGCAGTTGAGGACATCCTGCGCAGCAAGGAGGCAAATCAAGAACGTGAGCCAAAGACAACGGTACGACCTGTGTCGGAGGAGTATGTGAAAGAGCAGCTCAGCAAGGGAAAAATGGAGAATGCATAGAGGCGGATGCTTGGAGAATCAATGAGAGGGAGAGAAAACGTATGGTACCGGTATTGATTGCAGCAGGTGCGGCGCTGTTTGCGGGTGGTGTTGCGGTTGGAAAGTCACTCGGCAATGAGGGCAAGGAGGAAGGGCAGAATATACTGTACCCAAGGATGTGGACACGGAGCAAGAAGGGATGGGGAAAAAACCGG
>ERZ773035.733-NODE-733-length-25818-cov-4.043124_pt1 | contig 25818 bp, 35 predicted proteins | sample MGYA00511487_ERZ773035 | MGnify/ENA primary metagenome ERZ773035 (study PRJEB29015, sample SAMEA2737985) | human oral metagenome | biome: human oral; feature: human-associated habitat; material: dental | place: China | collected 2024 ...
TCTCCGCCTCGGGATCGGGCAGCATATCGTGATCGAGATCGACATCCAGCTCGCTTGCGAGCTCCTCTGCGCTCTCATCATATTCAAGAGAGAGTTCCCGCGCTCTGTGGAAATCCGCCTCCGTGCGGACGCGCTGTCCATTGACGACGACGATGCGTCCCGGGATACCGACCACCGTCGCGCGGGCAGGCACAGGACCAAGCACAACGGACCCCGCACCGATTTTCGCGTGATGGCCCACAGTAAAGGAACCGAGTACCTTTGCACCCGAGGCAACGACAACATTGTTGCCAAGCGTCGGATGACGCTTCCCCTTCTCCTTGCCCGTGCCGCCGAGTGTCACGCCCTGATAAAGCGTGACATTGCGGCCAATCTCTGCGGTCTCGCCGATGACAATGCCCGTGCCGTGATCGATGAAAAGCCCCTCACCGATCGTAGCACCGGGATGGATCTCGATCCCCGTCAGGAATCGCCCAAAGTTGGAAATCAGACGCGGGATGAGCACCCAGCCGCGCACGTAGAGTGCGTGCGCAATGCGATGCAGCCAGATGGCGTGCAGGCCGCCGTAACAGAGCAGCACCTCAATCGTGCTCCGTGCCGCAGGATCACGCTCAAAGATAACGCGGATGTCACGTCTCAGCCTCGCAAACATAACAAGCAGCTTCCTCTCTCCCAAACGACATACATGCCGCAAAAGAAATGCGCCCACGCCTCTTCAGAGACGCCGACGCGCAGATCGCCTTTGATTTCTCCTTTATTCTAGCAAAGAACTCAGTTATGCGCAAGGAGACAATATGACAAACTGAAAGATGTATCCGTAACCCATTTATTTTCAGCGGGTTACGAGAATAACACTAATAATTTTACAGAAAGGCGAAATAGCCACACAGAAGGTGAATCATGGCGTTTTGTAGACAGGATGTAGACAATATTGTAGACAAACAAAAAGAGGGGACGGCGCACGATACGCTGTCCCCTCTATCTTACTAATCAAACTGCCGAAAAAATGTGTCCAAAAGTTCTTGTAGTCGTCGTCGTTCCTCCTCGTTGAGTTTATACGTTTTCCCTCTAAAGATCACTCCGTCCATTTCGATATCACTGGCGATATCATGCACTAGATTGATTCCTTTTGCAGGTGGGTCTTTTCGTATGAGCTTATCAACAGGGACATCGAAAAAGTAAGCGAGCCTCTCGATTCTCCCCACATCTTTAAGCTGCCCGAGTTCATAGTTTTGGTATGCTGACCGGGAAACACCAAGCTGGTCGGCTACCTCTTTTTGCGTCAGTTTCTTTCCACGCCTTAATTCTCGCAGGAGTTTCCCGTCTATCCTGGTAAGCGGTACAACTTTCACAGGGGTAATCTCGTGTACGGGGCTTGTGGTAATCCCATATCTCTCCATCCACTCGTCCCATTCGGGAGGCGTTTGTACTCTGCGCCCACGATAAGACGACGCTGACGATTGGTAGGCTTTCGCGATGTTGCTACATCGGAGAGAGCAATATTTTCTTCGTGCACTCCCTGCAGGGATTACGCCACCACACACTCTGCACGGCTCAGGTGTTTTTTCGTTCTCCGCCCTTTTCTTTGCTTTATGCTTTCGGACAGATTCTCTCCTACGCTCTATTTTACAATCTGGGCAAAACAGGGCATGCGGAGCCCCAATAAATGAGGCTCCACACGCCATACAGCGATGTTCTATTTTTTTCATTGTCCTATCTTCTCGATGAGCGCAAGCCTTTGTCCCACTGTCATCTCGGCAACCTTCGCGCTCAGAGCATTGCGCGCCGCTTGCGTCCCCGTCGCTACATCCAACACATCGAGATGGAGCCCGCGTACCTTGCGGCGGTTTACTATATTACCCCAAATTACCTCGTTGAGGATTTCCATCTCATCCTCCGAAAACTCCGGCAGTTCCTCGAGGTCGATGAGGATTCCGTACCGCTCGACGATCTCCCCGAGGCGGGCGGAGAAACTCGTCCCTGTCTCCTTCACGTCCGCTTCGAGTCCCGCAAGTGCAGGGTTCATGTAAACTTGCTTAGTCTTTGCCATTTTGATTTCCTCCTTATGCTTGCAATCCTCTTTCTTTGAGTCGGAGTTCTGCGCTCTTGCGCATCAGCGTTACATATCGCTCCTGCTCGGGTGATTCATACTTCCCTGCGAAACTATCCGCCCACGCGATGGTATCACGGCAGTTCTGCGGCTCTTCCCGTTCCAGCTCAGCAAGGAGACGGCGATTCTCCTGCGCGAAAACCACATCAACAGCCTCGCTCGGAACTTTATTCCAGTCAACCATGTTTGTTTTCCTCCTTGAGGTAACGGGAGGGGCTTGTGCCCCTCCCTCTGCTTTACGCCACCTCTGCCCGCCGTGCGATGGCTCGGCGGATATCCTCCTTGAGCTCCGCCATCTTGACGGGGCCCGAATATGTTCCGACGGGGATAACCGCCGAATCGTGGTACACCGTCCACGAGTTTCCTCCGAAGGAGGAGTGGAAGTGAGTATACACCTCGTCCTCGTCCATATCGTAGTGCACCTCGAGGTACGTGCCGTCGTAGCGGTTGCAGCCGCGCATCTCTCCGACCGCCGCCTTGACTCCCTTGAACTTTCTCTCTGCCTTCATTTTGATTTCCTCCTCTTTCTGGGCTTTGTGCCCCTGTCCTTTTTCTTGATTATATTATAGCAGGAATATACATACTTGTCAATAGTTTATATACATATATTTTTATTTTTATGGTTATATTTTTAGTGGCATAAAAATAAGCCCCGAAGCCGTAGCCCCGGGGCGATGAATTACCACTCTATGATATTGTATGTGACGGTCGCGCCCTTGTAGCGTGAGCCGTCGAAGTGAGCAAGAGCCTCAAAGCGTCCCTGCTCATAGCCAATGCTCATGAGCGCCTTGCCGTCAATGACGGATGCACCCGCCTTGATCTTGTGCGCCTTGTTGAGGTTGATCTTATACACATCAACCTTCTGTTGATCGGACGGTAGGTCTTTTCCGTCCTTATCTTGCGTGATCGGAGTGACGACTGTCCGATCAGACTTCTCACGCGCCGCTCTCGGCAACTTAGGATCATCCTCCCGTATCTGACGCTCAACAACCTGCGCTGCCCGCTCGACCGTCGGAGCGGTGACGTAGTAGGTCGTTGTCGGTGCACGCTGTCCTTGTGTTTCCGCAAGCCGCTGTTGCAGGGCCTCAGCGTTGCTCTTGGAGATGTCGAGCTGCGCCCGCAGTGCCGCCGCGTCCTGCGTCTGCTCCTGCGTCATGACAGCAGTCTTGTCCGCTGCAGTCTGCTCGGATACGGAGTGCCGGCCAATGGCGTAGGCAACACAGACAATCAATAGACACAGGATCACCAGCAGGGCCATTTTGCGCTCTCTCACCGTCTGTTTGACCCGTTCAAGCATGGTTTACACCTTCCCTCCGTGTTATGCGTAATCGGTCACCCCGCGTGCAATGGCGCGGGCGAAATCATCCTGTCTGTCTCTCAGTAACGCTTCGTCCTCCCCATTACTGATAAAGGCAAGCTCCACCAATACGGCGGGCATATCCGTTGCACGCAGGACGGTAAGCTCGGGACGCTCTTTCAGGCCTCGATCTACGGTGTCGAGGCTGTCAACGATCTGCCGCTGGATGCAGTCGGCAAGACGTTCGGCGCGCCCGCCCATGTTGTGCACGAGCGTCTCCGTGCCCTGTGCGCTCGTATTGCCCGCGCTGTTGCAGTGGATTGACACAAAGATATCCGCCGGCCACTGATTCGCGCAGTCGCACACGGAGCAGTCCTGCCGATCGGCATAGTCACTATCCCAGTTGAGATTGTCGCTCTGCCACATGCGCACCTCATAGCCGACGGCTTCGAGGTAGCCTTTTACGAGCTCCCCGACCGCCGCCGCTACGTCGCACTCACGCAGTCCTGTGATGGGGCTCACTGCACCGCTGTCATGCACAAGGTCATGCCCGGGATTCAAAAATACTTTCATTTGTCATTCCCTCCTTTTCCAATGCCGCCTTTGCGGCGTGCCATTTCGACAAGTGCCCCCGCCTCGTCAATCCCCGAACTCTGCATATTTTCAAGAATTGAAATGAACTCGGTGAGCGAGAGATATCCGATCACGAGAGTTGCGGCAAATGCGGGCGCATGTGCTTTGAGCAGAATAAAGTCAAGCATCAACGCCGCCGAGACGACACCGATATAGGTAAGAATCTTCGGCACAAAACGCTTGCGCATGATGTCACTCTTGATATAGCCCGCACGACGGGCTCTCTTTACGTTCCAGAACGCATGCCAGAGAGACGGCTGATCTACTCCCGTATCAACGAGATGTTGCCGCGAGAGCGATAACCACTTTGTTGCGAGGTCAAGACAGACCAGTGCAACAAATGCCGCGAAGATCTGTGCGTGATCTTCGTAGGCAATGGTGAGAGCAACGGACAGTCCCACCTTTGCCCCCCACCCCTCTGTAAGACGCTGAATAACCGGCATAAAATCCATACGTTATCTCCTTTCCGTGCACAGAAAAAGCCGCCACGTATTATGACGGCTATTCTGCGCTCATGTTCATCCTGTTGTGTGCTCGACAAGGTATGCGGCTACGTCCTCGCGGTAGACCTCGGGGACGACCTTCTGATCGTCCTTCTTGTCCTCCTCGGAGATTGCCCACGTTCCGCGACGTACGAGATAGGCGTAGACGGGGATCATGTATGGCCACTTCTTCATTTTCCTTCACCTCTCTTCAGTGCAGAAAGTTCCGCTTCGAGTGCCGTGAGGCGCTCCCCCTGTGCGACGAGGCGGGCTTCCTGCGCTGCCATTGCCTCAAATGCGGCAAGACGTTCCTCATCGACAGGCGGCTCTTCCTCCACGACGGGCGCGGGTGGAGCGGGAGACGCAGAGACGGGCTTACCCGTCTTGGGGTCACGGATGTAGCCCGTGCCGTTGTTGCCCATTCCACGGTTGCCGATGTAGTGCTGGTAGTCCTCATCAGAGATGACGATGTATCCGTCCTCGAGGTATTTCTGACGCTCTTCGTCGGTGGCGTAGTGTACGCCAGATACAACTGTAGTCTCGCGATACCCAACAGCATCAAATTTTGCAAGGTATTCGTTTTCCATGAGATTCATCCTTTCGCTATTTATACGCCGATCGCTATATACAGCGGCTTTGCAGGTTTAGCGTTAAGTTCAAAGTGTTGCAAATATAGCTTGATCTTGTCGCGGTTGTACTCAATAACCTGGAAATCCTCACCGTAATTAGAACTGACTCCACGGCTTTGAATTACTGTTACCGATACGCTGAAACAGGCATTTTGAAAAGCTATGGGGAGTGCTATGTCAAATTGCTGCTCCCCAGATACTTCTGTACCAACACCCCACTGTACGATTAGTCCGTTGGCAAATTTGACCCATCCGTTTTGTGCGAGGTTGCTCGCAATGATACCCGTCTTTGCAGCATTGATCTGATCGATGATCCACTGCAGAGACTTATTGCCGAGGTTGTTTGCGTTGGATGCGGTTCCAACAAAGCCGCTATCTGCTTTCATTTGGCCGGACGTATATACGCCTTTCCCATTATGAGACCTCAACCACTCAGGATCGGACATAGTCCAACCACCGCCATAGTCCTCAAACAACAAACCGCTATTGTTTCCTATAGCCCGAAACCAATTACGAGTGAAGAAGGATAGCGCGGTCAACCGCCCATCTATGGTATCACTGCCCGACTTACTGACTTTCCCCGCGAGCACATTGGTTACTGTAGCCGCAAAGTTCGCGTCATTGCCGAGTGCTGCAGCGAGCTCCTGTAAGGTGTCAAGGCCTCCCGGCGCAGAGTTGACAAGGGCGGCGATTGCCTGCGCCACAAACGCTGTGCTTGCGATCTGTCCGTTATTCGTCCCACGCTCTGCTGTTGGCGTAGTCGGGGTGCCAGTGAGTGCGGGGGATTCGTATGCGTCTGGGTGCAGGTGTTTCTTGCGCACGGATTTCTCGGGGTGGTCAAGCTCGGCGGCGGTGCGGTGCTCATTTACCATTTTCGCCGTTGCCAGCCCAGTTGGCGTAATCATCGCCGTAACATTGGCCGTGTTGCTCGTTACAATATCAAATTGATAGGTCAGCGTAACTGGTGCTGCAACACGCTTATTCGGCATGGTATCCGGTGCAGAATCGATACACACGAGATAGAGGATTTCGCCAATGTCCGGATCAGTTGCATAGAGCCCCATTTCAGACACCGAGAAACTATTTTCGACATTCGAAGAGGATGCAATACCGACCGTTTTGCAGACGGTGCTATCCTCCTCGCTGACAGTGCAGGAGCTGATGCCAAAGACAAGCTGAGGGCTTTTGAGATCGGTCATGTGCTCAATTTCGCCAACGGTTACACTGCCGTTACCAATTTTCATTTTTGTAAGCGCGAGTTTACATTTTCCCGCCTCGACTTTTGCGCGCAGCTCTGCTCCTTTGCGCGTGAATTGTTGCTCCGACCAGTTACTCATGTAATATGACCTCCTTATATACTGACACGCCCGTACCGTGATACGTTCCGCTACGGATGACAGAATCTTTTGTGCGCGGTGGCGTTATGTGATACACCTTGTTTGTTGAGATTGCCGCCCCATGGTACAAGCCGATTTTCACGGGGCGTGAAAATCCAATGCTCTCGAGCCAACTTCTCTCATTTTTGACAGCGTCGACAATGCGGATTACGCGGTCAATATCCGCTGTGCGAACAATCGCCGGTCGCACGAAATGAATACGGAAATAATACGGTCGCCCTCCGTACTCAAACCACTCGCTGACCTCACCGCTCGCATAAACCATCCGCAGCGCCATCATGACCGCTCTTTTTGTTCCCTTGATACGATGCATCGCAATCGACTGTTTGACCGCACGCCGTTTTTCGTCAAGGTTCAATTCTACATCGTAAAAATCAACGCGCCACTGCCATGCAAGCATATCAATGATATTTTCCGGCAATTCGTCGATATGTGCGATGATCGCATCAAGGCGAAGTGTATTCGCAATCCCTTTTAACTGCGGGGCGATAGCTCTTGCAGCGGCCCTCACAGGTTCATATTCCAACAGGTTCGATGGCATGATGTCGGAGAGACTTGTGTTTCGCACGTTTTTATCCATGCTCAAGTCCTCCATACGTTATTTTCTTTGTTCCGACTACTGCGATTGCCGTCTCAGTGACTACCGCAAATTCAGGTGCCGTTATGACAGCTCTCTTCGCTCCTGCTGCACGGATGCGATACTGCAGTTCGGTGGGGTTGATATCCCGCCCAATCTTAGAGCGCTGCCAAACAACATAGTCCTCAATGGACTTCTCCACCTCGGACTTGATTGCGGCCTCACGCGCTACGTCTGCCGCGTCGATGTAATACGTGAGCTCAAGGTTATAACTGATCGTTGTCGGTGCTGACACAGTGACCCTGTCCGTCAGCGGCCGTACATCATCGGCGTCAACAGCCTCTCGTACTTCGCGCAACACCTCCTCCCCCGGCAGGGCTCCTTTCTGTAGGATTGGGTAAATATTTACCTCTCCCGGCTTCGGTGATGTTACAGCAACGTCAACAATGAGTGCCGATGCAGACTTTGTAAAATACGCATACGCCGCAGCCGGTCCCGCAACACTGAAATGTTCTGGTGCTTCCTGTATGCGCGTACGGAACGCCTCATCATCTTCCACATCTGCACCGCCCTCCGATGTCGTTGTGTTGACGATGGTCTGCACATATGGCACAGGATCGACAATCGTTTTGATTTCCCCCGGGGCATAACCATTGCCACCCTCCCCTACATTGGTACACGTCCCACTCACCGTCGCTGCAGTCTCCCCTGCAATGATAACGATGTCTTTATCCAGTGCAAAAAACACGCTTTCCGATGCGTTGACACGCGTCCCCTTCGGGACAGTGACCGCATTCGGACGTGCCGCCGAGAGGGTGATCTTAAATTGTGCCGTAGCCGCCACAGCAGGAATCCGCCATGCCCCGACCAAGACACCGATATGGTCGAGATAGTCACCACGCGAATACAGAAGAAGGTTCATCTTCCCTGTATAATCAATGAGCGTCCTCTGATGCGCGATCACGCTTGCGATGCTCTCCAAAAAGAGCCGCACCGGATCGCCATGTGCGAGCGACCGTCCTGCCGCGCGCTCATACTCGGCGATGACTTCCGCTTTGACCGTTTCGGTATCCGTCTCGACAAAGTCAATATCGCGAATACTCATACATGAATCACCACCTTTACACGAGGAACAATAATGCCATCTTCTCCATCTCCCGTAAAGTCTACAGAAACGACTTCGGCACGCGGCTCATATCGTTCGACGGTCTCGATAATCTCCGTCGTGAGGATCGCATGGATACGGTTCACAGGTTGGTCAACAATTGACGTATCTATCCCAAAATCGCGGTCAAGTGGTACGGATCCGCGCCGCGTTGTGAGGATTGTCCGCACATTCTGTATGACCTCCTCTGCCTCGCTCCTCGGAGCAAAGGTGATGCCGGGCGAACCTGTTGCAATGATCTCGGCGATCGTCATAACTTACCTCCCAGATGTTTTTTTATCAGTTCAGCAGACTTATCCTCAATGACTTTCTCTATGTTGCCGTACTGCCTGATAACATTCGCCGCCTTTTCAATGAGTTTTCCTGCATCATCGTAGTACTTCACAGCTTTCTTGACCGCATCCATGAAGCGGTTTTTCTTTCCCGCCTTTTTCTGCTCCTGCGTCTGTTCCTCAAGTTGCTTGGTCACAACATACTCTTTCAGCGTCAGATCAACCTCTGTGGCAAGAATGTTCCCGTGATTGTCGTAATACTTGATAGCTTCACTGACAGATTCGACAAGCCACTTGTTCTTGCCCATCTTCTGCCCACCGACGGTAAAGGTCAGTACTTTCCCGCTCTCACAGTATTCAATCAGCTGTTCAACTTCCTCGCGTGGATTTACACCTCTTTGCGCGTGGAGTTTGATCTTGAGGCTCAGCGTTTGGAGATCGGGACCGAGATATTCTGTGAACGGCTTCTGCCCGATAATCTCATGTCCAGCCGTCCGATTCTTTGCACTGCGTGTGAGGTCGTCAAATGTGTGTACGTCATTCCACGCCGACACGCGAAAAGATATGTCGCCCAACGTACCGAGTCCGCCCGATTTTGCAATTGCAGTTCGGAGGGCAGATTGCAGCGAATCCCATATGCTCATCACTATCCTCCTACAAACACATTCCCGCTTCCCGTCGTATGACTTCCTGACTGCCCGCATGACCGACAAGTGGTTGCATCGCCAATACGTATCACAGGCTGACCATTGCAAAACACAGACGCGCTACCGACAACGCTCTCAAAGATACCTCCATGCGGGCAGTTCGTCGGGCCCGTGTCATGCAGACGATGCAGCCTCTTTCCGTTGACGAATACATTGCTGCTCGTCACGCTCACTGTACCAGTTCGGCCATGCGGACAGCACGGCAATCCCTTGTTGCATACGCCTGTTGTCTCATCTCCGTCTCTTACTGCTGATGGCATTGCATTACCCCCTAGTTCAACGAGATTGTCCGCCCGTTGACGACAATATCCCCCGTACACCGGATAGTCAGGCCGCCCGTCGCACGGTCGAACTCCACAAAAGAACCGTCGCCGAAATCAATGCGACGTTTCTGTGCGTCGACAATTGCCGGAGGATCACTCTCAGAGTAATACGAGCCGAGACAAATGCCCGCATTATGTCCGTTTGGCAGCATGAGACAGCAAACCTGCTCGCCCACATCCGGCAGCCAATAGTCGCGGTTCCCACTGCTCCCACGCACGAGCACGGGGAGCATGTCGGAAACAAGATTATCCTTGTCTTCGAATACGACCTTGACCGCCATCTCCGCCGGATGTATGGAAGATACGCGACCCATACGGATGAAGTTTTTGATATGCGGATCAGTAGCCATTCAGACACCTCCTCAGATCCACGCTCAGCCCGTAACCTCCGCCGATGCTGTGGCTTCCCTTCGTGATGATGTATTTACCGTCGAAGGAGTGAAATCCCTTGAGCGTGACGGTATTGCCCGCCAAGAGATCGAACGAACCCATGAGCGTCAGTCCGATGGTTGTCTCCTCACAGTTCTTCTCGCGCAGTTTCTTTTTTGCCAGCTTTTCGGCGGCGGCGATGCTCTCCACCTGCTCATTGACCTGCAGCACCTTCCCCGTCTTTGACGCATCGGGGGTAAATGTATATTCAATGTTGATGCCCTTCTTCGGGTTCGCATACTTGACGCGGCACGCTTTATAGATATCCCGCGTCTTGGAGCGGATTTGATAGCTTTTGATATTCGAGCCCTCGCGTTGTATGGTTGCAACAGGCTCCTGCTGTTCATACTCCGCTTCGTCGAATACGACAATCCTGCCATCCGTGATTTTCAGTGCAAGCCCTGCATCCTTGCAGAGCCGTAGGAGAAACGCAAGATCGGATTCCTCTGTCTGCTCCGCGCGGTCAAGTTCTGGGTCATCGTCAACGCCATAGTACGGCTCCATTTCCGCCCCTACAGCAACGTCCCGTAGGATGACCGAGAGTTTCGTCTTTTCCCAGCTCCGGTTGCGCTCAACGCCGCGCAATGTGTTATTGTCCGGCACGGATACCGCCTTGATTTTGACCTCATGCGGCCCCCCTGTCATCTCGATCTCGTCAATCTCAAAGATGCCAAGGTCAAGTTGCTTCTCTCCCTCATCATCCGCCGCCCAATTCTGCGAAATGAGACTGATGGTGAGCGTCGCCCCTTTCTCCGGCAGCCAGTCGCCCTCCCAGAGCTCTGTCATGTCCTCGAGTGTAAGGCTTACATCGTCTGCGCAGCCACTCATAACGTCGTTGTAGGTGACGGCTTTCAGATATTTGGCGAGGTCTTCCGATATATCCTTTGCGTTGTAGAGTACCTTCACCTTGATGTTGCGCGCAATCATACAGCTATCTCCTCCACGGCGGCAGGCTACTCGGTATTGGTGTCGTGACCTCGGGAATAAGGAGAGTGACCCCTGCCGAGAATATGACGGTATTCAGATGGTCAGGATTCGCGTGCATGAGTAGCGCTGTATAACGCTCACTGCCAAGCTGATCTCTTGCGACCATGTCCCACTCATCGCCGGATACGGTCGTGTATGTCTTAGGCAAAGCTCACCCGCCCCCTCTCGTGCTGAATTCGTGCCAGTGCCTGCCTTACGGCGTCGTCGATTCCCTGCTGGATCTGTGCAATGACACTGCTGTCTGCGTTTCCGTTGATCGTAATCGGAGCGGAGATCGACAGGCTGACGCCTCCGCCACCCTGCGGCAAAAGCCCCATCATTTCTCCCGTCTGCCGCCAGAGCGAAGCAGCGCGCGTAGAACCGTCAATCGGAATCGCCGCCTCGGGTGAATCCTCTGCAAAGGTTGTCAGAAAGGCCCCTTGTCCATAGATACCGCCGCGCGCATTTGCGGAGATATCAACACCGGATGCCGCTGCGGCGTTACTATCGCCATCGCTGATAAAATTAACTACAGCATCGATTGGATGAGCCAGAACTTCTTTCAACCCCTCCCATTTCTCTTTGACCCACTCGACTCCCACACCGATTTTCTCCTCCAAAAAGTCAACGAACTGTGTAACAGCGGCAGCAGGGTCGTCCCAGAGCAACGTGAACCAAGCCTTGACCGCCTCCCAGTTCGCGATGATGAGCGACACAATATAGATCAACGCGGTAATGGGACCGCCCATAAAGGAGAGGATTGCGCCCGCAGGGCTCTCCCACAGACCGATGAAAAACGCCTTGACCTCCTCCCAGTGCGTATAGAGCTCGTAGCCAATCGCAATCAAGCCAACGATACCCGCGATGACGAGACCCACAGGATTGAGACTCATGGCGACATTTAGCGCAGCTTGCGCGAGTGTCATAGCGCGCGTCGACAGGCTCGCCGCTTTCAGCGCTGTAGAGAGCGCCGTTATTCCGACGCCAACCTTATACGCAATGAGCAACGCCGTCAGTATCTTTGCTGTCTCCCCGAATCGCGCGACCGCTCGGGGATTCGTCTGCACCCATGTGATAAGTCCGCCCGTAAAACTACTGAGCCCCTCTGCCGCGTCTTTGATGTACGGAAGCAACATGCTCCCGAGGTTGATGGCAAGCTCTCCTGCCGCGTTCTTCATAAGCTGCAAGGAGTTTTCCGTTGTCTCACACCGCGCCTGAAACTCGGCATTCATAGATCCGCCGTACTGTGCTGCATCAGCCACCTTGTTAAAATTCTCCTCCAGCCCCTCAAGATTGCTGAGAAGCGGAGCGATTGCACCGATGGATTCTTTACCAAACAAGTCTTTGAGCACGGTTGCCTGTTGATCTTTATCCAGCGCCCGAATAGCTTTCATTACGTCGATGATTGCACCTTTTGCGTCCACCTGCATCCGTTTTGCCATCTCCGTCGCATCCATACCTAGCGATGCGAATGCGTCAGCCTGTGTTTTTGTTGCGCCTTCTCCAGCAGTCATGCCGAGCACAAGATTCTTGATACCCGTCGCGGCAATCTCCGAGGAGACACCGGAGCCGACAATCGACGCGCCGAGCGCCGCGATCTCACCGGACGCAACACCGCCGACCTCGCCGAGCGGACCGATGCGTGTAATAACTTCGGAGATAAGCGGCGCAGATGCGGCAGTCGTATTGCCAAGGTAATTGACCTTATCGGCGAGTGTAACCACCTCATCTTGATTCATCTTGAACGCCGTGCGCCATTTTGCCATCATGTCGCCCGCTTGTTCGGCGGTGATATCAAACGCAACGCCCATTTTTGCAGCGGATTCCGCAAATCCAAGCAGGTCTTCTTTCGCGATGCCCGCCTGTCCGCCCGAGGCGACAATCTTTGCAATATCCTCGGCGGTCATTGGCAGTGTGCGTGTCAGCTTTAGAATATCCTGCTGCATGTCCTTGAACTGTTGCGGCGTATCAAAGTCAACGACCTTGCGCACGTCCGCCATTGCAGACTCAAAATCAACGGCCGCACCGACAGCAGACTGAATCCCGCCCGCGATTGCCCCGAAGGAAATCGCCTTTGCCGCTACGCCCATCGCCTTAGAGAGCATACCGCCGCTTTTCCCGTCTGCCTGTTCCCCAATGTCCGCCCCCGCCGCCTTTGCGCGCAGATCAGCATTCTTGAGCAGCGCGTTGTTATACTCCATGATGTTCTTTTTCATCGCTGCCATGTTTGTTGCATAGGCTTTTTCACTGGTAAATCCACTCTCAAAAGACTGATTCAGCAACTTCTGTGCGCGCTCGGTCTCTTTGACCGCCGCTTCCAGTTTCTTCGCCTCAGCTTTCAGCTGTGCAAGCGATTGCGATGCTTTTTGTGTAGAGCCTGTGAACGTCGATCCGAGCTTTCCACTGATCGAAAATGCAAGCTCCATCAGCTTTCCCATAGACCCGCCTCCTTTCGTATGCTATAATATGTATATACAGATCGATGTGCGGAGGTGCTATTATGTTTGACGCATTGAACTCCTTCTTTCGTTGGATTCTTATGACACTGTTCTTGATCTTCTGTCTTGTGTTTGCTCTCGTCACAGGAGTATCTGATGTTCTCAAGACGGTTTTGTCAGAGCCGCTGCTCCTTGCATTCGTTCTCCTCGGTTCGGTCGGTGTTGTGCTCGCGGTCCGTCAGTACAGCAAGTACCAGAAAGCCTATTTTGAGAGGCATCCGGAACGTAAAATATAAATGATTCCATGATAAAAGCACTTGCTGTGAGCAAGTGCTTTTTCATTTCTCCATGCGGCGCCGGATCTCTTCACCCCAGTCGATGAGCTCTGCAAGTGTCAGTGACAACCAAAATTCAACAGATGTGTATGTGACCTGTGACAGATAGAGGACCGCACCGCGAATCAGCGTGCTTGGGCTGTGACCCCCATCAAGGTCAATCAGTCCCTGCCGAGCAAAAAATTCTGCACCTCAATCGTGACCTTCACGAAATCTGGTGCGCAGAGCTGATGGATGACCTCGATCGGCACGTTGGCGGCAAGTGCCGCCAACTGCGCCTGATAGCCCATCGACAACGCCGGAACAACATTATCCGGTTTGCCGCGCTGTGCGGCGTTTGCTTTCATGAGGTCGATGCCGTTCAGCCCATCGAGGTCAATCTCCAGCTCCTTATATTCCTGCTCTTTGTAGGTGACAGGCTTTGCCAGTGTGATTTTCATATGATCTCCTCTATTACAGTCCAAGCGCTGCGCGAATCTCCGCCATGAAGTCCGTCCCGTTAATGCGGAACACACGCGCGAACTTGTCAATCTCAACGCGCGTTTTCCCGTCGACAGACACCTTGAGATAGACGCATTCCATCGTGTTGCTCGACCCCGTCGTTGCTCCCGTCTCGAACTTGCCGAGTTCCCCGGACTTCGGCAGGACGCGCACCTTGACAACGACAGGCACCTGACGGATGCGTCCTGTGGCACTGTCATAATGCGCCTGTGCGCCGCGACACTCGAGGTCATGTGCACGCGGCGCCATGAGCTCCGTGAGATCTTCGTTGACCGTGCGCCAGTTGAGTTTGACCTCCATGGAGCTCGTCATGCCCATAGTCGGCATATCAACTTCGCCCGCGATGCCCGGGCCCTTGATGGTATCCGTCAAGTACTCAATGCTCGGCAACTCAATGTCCGCCGTTCCGAGCAGCAGTTTGCCGTCCTTAAAGACAGCATAGTCGGTCAGTTTGTCCCGTACTACGTTATAAGCCATTTACGCTCCCTCCTCAGTCTCCGAACAGCGTCTTGATGTACGACGGATCATATTCCTGCACGAACTCAATATCACGTGCAGGCGACGGCGGTGAAAAATAGACATGGAAGCGCAGGATACCGTCCATGAGGTCCGTTGTTGTATTCTCATCCTCGCGGAACTCTACGCGCCCGCCGAGGATGTAGCCGCGTGCTGTGAGCCCGTTCAGCCAGATGTTCGCACTGTCAACGATAGTCGAGATGAGACGCTTGTTCATCGGGTCGTCGATCTTGTTCCAGAACGTCGTGATCAGCGTGTTGTTGAGCCAACAGAACATACGGCGAATCGGAATAAAGCTGTCCTTGATGTCTGTGTTGCCGGGATAGCAGCTCATACGATTGCCCCATGCGTGCCAGCCGCCCTCATTGATTGCAGTGACAATGCCCTGCCCGTTGAGGTAGGCACCAGTCTCTACGTCGAGCAGGACCTCATTACCACCATCGACTACCGTTGCATCACACTTGATGTTCTCGTTCGACGGCGACTTGTACGGCACATCGTCGTTTTTCGCATCCGTTGCACAGATCACGCCTGCAAGCTGCGTCGACATGTGGTACTGCGTCTTGGAGAGCGCTACCTTCGGCCAGCACGCAACGAGCTGCGGATCCACAAAGTTGTTCTTCCGCTTCCATGCGCTCACGTCCGTGTACTTCTTGGCCTCCTTGATGGAAATATCCGCAAGAGCAATCGCCTCAAAGCGTGCATTGATGCGCGTAGACTTTGCGATCATGACCGCCGCGACCTTGCTGCTGTCCGACCAGCCCGGCGCAAGGATGAGCCCCGGAATCAGTCCGAATTTCGGATAGACCTGCGCCACGAGCTCAAGCCCGGAATATGCACCCGTCTGCGTATCGACACCGCCAACGATGTCGTCCGCTGTGACTTTCTCCGGCGCAAGTTCGTCATAGTCGAGATAGAGCGTCGCCGCGTCATGCACCTCGCCGCCCGAGAGTGCCGTAATCACAAGTGCGCCGTCCGCTCCGTACGTCGCCGTATAGTCAACGCCCGCCGTAAGCGGCTGCCCCGCAGATGTTTTCTTGACCTTCAGTGTCGAGAGAATCACGGCTTTTGCGAGTTTCCCGACGTGCTCCGTGAGCGTGACGGTCTGATCGGTGACAGCGTTCTTATGCTTCGCAGGGTCAAGGACATTCACGAAGACAACCGGTGCGACATTGTAGAGTGCAAACTGCGACTTCATAAACTCGCAGAGCGTATATTTCTGCCAATCGTCGGAATAGCCAAGCGCCGCCACTGCCTCATCATACTTGTAGCAGAGGATAGGCGTGTTTGGCTTTGCCGCATCTGTCGCCAGATGCACCGGCGCCGTTCCGAATACGACGGGAAGCCCCGCACCGATCTGCGTCATCGGGATAAGAGATGTTGGCACCTCCTGCCCGTAGATACCGTGTTTATAGCCTGTTGCCATTACCCTTCACCTCCATAATCTGCTGTACTGCCATATAGCACGCCGTTCCCGGTGTGTTCACATCCGCACGTGCCCTCACGCTGTCCCCGACAGGGACAACGAGCTGCATAACGAGCGGATATTTCTCCTTGACCGGCGCGAATACGTCATCCACATCGCCAATGTAGACGCGGTTCTGCACAAGCCCAAGACGCGGCACGCTTGGACCGACATACATAACCTGCTGCACGTTGGTCTTTGCGGTCTCCTGCATGTCCTGCTCCTTGACTTCGGTCTCGTCGTTTTTCTTTGCCATCGTTACACCTCAATTCGTCAAATACTGATTAAATCCGCGCCCTGGACGGCCAAGAGTATAGGTCAGCTCCATATACGCCCACCATTCCGGCCACGGCTGCTCCTCCGGTATCAGGGTCTTTACGGGCAGCTGGAGCATATACATCTCTCCGATGATGGTCTGCTGCTCCACCGCCTGCCGCACGATTTCTGCGATGTGGTAGAGGTCAAGGTGCCCCTTCTCCATGTCGGCGCTGTACGTCATCATGAGGAGCTGCAATGTTATTGTTGAGCCCTCCTGCGTATCCGTGACCTCTACGGGACGGATGACGATATGCGGATCTTGCTTTTTCTTCTCCTCGTTGGTCGTCGCTTTCGGCAAAAAGCCGTCGCGGACGGTGATCTTGTTCCCTGCGATTTTTTCATCAATCGGGCGATAGCCGGTTGCGTCAAAATGCTTTTGCAGGAAGTCCGCCAATGCGCGTGCACATCCGATCGGTGTCATTCCATATTCTCCAGTCTATATGCAACTTCACGGGCAAGACGCTCGCGAAACACCGCCTGCATACGTTCCTCTACTCCTCTGCTGACATTTATCTCACCCGCCATCTGCGGAACAGATGGGCCAAACTCACGCTGAATCGGCAGGCGCGATTTCGACGATCTGTGATAAAGGCCCGCCTTTCCCACGGCCATAAAAAAGGAGCGCCGCAACGTGCCGCCGCCCCCCTTTTTGACCTGCGCATAGATGCCTCTGCCAGAAATCCGTACGCGGAATTTTGTCAGGTCAACGGGTGTTCCTGTGACCGTGACCTCTGCATCTAAGCTGTTCCGCGCTGCACGTTTGATGCGTACCTGCTCTTTTATGTCAGTTGCTTTGAGTGTATACCGCTCGCGGATCCCTTTTGATACCGCTGTTCTTCCTGCAATGACGGCACGGTTCAGCGCCGCAGATGTTGCACGTTCTACGGCATTCGGCACTTTCTCCAATGCTTTCATCGCTTTTTCGATGTCCTGTGCGTCAATCTCTACACTCATATCGCCCCCGCCTCCAGCGTCAATGTTAGGATGCCCATATCGTCGCTTACATCGTCGATGCGGTACATCTCGCCGTTGACCTCAATCACGTTGCCATGCGCAACCGGAGGAATGTCAGCTTTTCGAATATGCAGAACCAAGGTGCGCGCATCGATTCCCTCGAATGATGCACCGCGCCCGGCGCGCTGAACATATTCTTTCGTTGTCAGCCCCTCAAGGACTGCCTGCACCTCCATTCCGTTGACTCTGTGCATCTCGGCGAACTCATCCAGATTCAGGAACACGCCGAGGTCATCTGAGGACTGCTCCCGAAAAGTTTTCATGCCTTTTTTCCGCGCGTCTTTTTCGCGGCGGCCGCAGGGTCCACAGAAGGGAGCTCAATCGGATCAAGGTCGGTCTCCTCAGTATCCGAATTCTCCCCGTCCTGCTTGTTGTCCTCAGTATCCGAATTCTCCTGTTCATCCACATGCAACATCATTTCAGGAACGGCGACAGCGCCATCCATAAGGAGATTCGTTGCGATTCCTTCCGGAAGGTCAATTTCTGCTCCTTCGCCATACATTACACTCCCGACGGTTACATAGCCGTTCATTACAACAACCTTCATCGCTTGTCACCTCATTTCGCCTTGATGTATGCCCAGTCGTCCACGAACTCGGGAGCGAGCAGGAACCGGCTGTACAGTGTGAGGCTCATCGTGTTCGCCGACTTCGACGCAGCATACTGCGGAACGTAAAGTCCTGAATAGGTCTCAAATCCCGTTTCCGTGTCATTGATGAGCGTAACTGCACCGTGGAGCTGACGGCCACGCCCCGGCACGCCGATGATGACGTCATTCTCGCCGAGGAAGGGAACGGTCATGCCCGCATCGTTCGTGTAGGTCTCCATGTAGCTGTATACCTCAAGGTTCAGCGACTGAATGAGACCGATGCGCGCGACCTGCGGACTCTCGATGCGAGGTTGGATGCTCGCAATAGAGAGATTCGCATTCGACGGAACGGAAAGCCACTTCATAATCTCATTGTTGCCGAGCATATAGTCTGCAATGTTCTTGCCGACAATTGCGACGGTTGGCACCATGCCCGCATTCTCCTGAATGAGCGAGGATGCATTCCGCAGGTCGCTGTAAATGCTCGCGTTCGGCTGGTCCCACGCGGTCGACGGCGTGATTTTCTGGTTCCAGTCAAAGGCAATCTTCGCCGTCTTGACCGTCGTGCCGTCGTCTGCATAGCCGTTGATTGTGTATGCGCCCGTCGTCAGAATCTCCGCCGCCATCTGATTCTTGCGGTTCATGATCATCGCCTGCATGTCGGCAAGGTCGTTCGCCTGAATCTCGGTTGCGCGCTGCGCGGGTGTCTTGGTCGAATAGACCGTCTCGCCAAAGCCGCGCTGCTCAATATCCTCCGGGCGCACCGTGCGGCGCGGGGCAACCATCGGTGGCTCGTAGATGTCTACGGTCGAACCGCCGCGCGCGACGTTGATCCCGTGCCCGCCCTCGACCACGAACGGCGCGAGACAGCGCCCGCCCTTGCGATACTCTACGGCAATCTTCGAGGTGACTGCCGTGGTCGGAATCTGCGGGAAAAACGTATCGACCAGCAGTGTTGCAGGCGGCTTGATGCGCTCCATTGCCTGCATGAGCGAAATTGTGTCTTTCAGTCCAATAGCCATACTGTAACCTCCTTACTTCATGGACGTGAGGAAAATCCCCGCGTCGCGCAGTTCCTCTTCGTGTGCGGTCACCGTGTCCCCCGATGCCGCAATCAGCTTCTCGCGATTGAAATATCCCGTAATGTACGCCGTTCCTGCGGTATCCGCGCTCGTCGCGTTGATGTCCTCCGCCGCGACTGCGACCGCCTTGCCGCCCTTTGCGGCGACGGCGTACTTCCCCGCCGTAACGCCGAGCAACGTTCCGCGTTTCACGTTCTGCCCGGATGCGAGCGTTACGTTGCGCGTGAGGACTTCGACCTCTGCGCCGCCGAAAAGCCCGTCATAGGCGACACCCGCCATCGTCTCTTTGATTGCCATGTCTTTTACCCCCTGTTCCTGTTTGCAAGTGCTACAACTTCATCAATGTCTGCCTGCCGCTGCTGTGCTTCATTCTGCTGTGGTGCAGACGGTGCAACATCGGATGCGCCAGAGTTCAGATGATCTTCGATCAGCTTGCGAATCTCATCTGCGACATTGCGCGTCTCTACCGCGTTCTTGACCGCTTCAACATATGGCTGGACCTGCTCTGCCGTGCTGCCGTTCTCCTTTGCCAGATTGACAATCTTCGTCACCGCCGCATTCGTGCGGTCATCGAGCGCATCCAGCGCAAGGAGGCGCTGACGCTCTGCCTGCACGGCATCCTCTGTTGATGCTGCCTGCACCGATTCCTGCTTTGACTGGTCCTTTGCCGGACCTCCGCCGAGCAGGTCTCTAATCTTATTTACCAGCTCGTTTCCTGTATTCCCTCCCATAGGTGTCACCTTATCCTTTCTGTTCAACAGTTCCCTCACTTTATCCGCGTGCCTGAATTTCCCAAGGTCGCAGGATACCGTGTTGACAATCAGCAGGCCGTCCTTCATGCGGTTGGTCACGCTGCTCTTTTCATCGATCTGATCGACGAATCCGTAGGCAAGCGCCTCCTCTGCCGTGAGCCACGTCTCATCATCCATCATCGCAGCAAGTTCTTCTGCCGTCAGGTTTTCGCCGGTGCGTTTCTGATATACATTGATGATGGTCTGCCGCACGGTATCGAGCACATCCGCCGCGGTGCGCATCTCCTCTGCATTCCCCCATGCATATGTTGCAGGGTTGTGAATCATGTAGAGCGCATTCGTCGGCATAATCACGGTATCGCCCGCGCATGTGACAATCGTCGCTGCGCTTGCCGCAAGGCCGTCAATCCGCATGGTGATATGCCCGCTATACGTCTTAAGCTGATTGTAGATGCTCTGCGCCGCGAACACGTCCCCGCCCGGACTGTTGACACGCACGGTCAGCGCTTTCCCGCCGAGGGCTTTGAGCTCCTCCGCAAAAAGGCGCGGCGTTATCTCATCGTCATACCATGATGTATCCGAGATGGGGCCGTAAAGCAGGAGCTCCGCATCTGCGCCCGTTTCATTTGTTATTTTCCAAAACTCTCCCATTGTCTCACCTCCTTTCATGGAAATGTGCATCAAAAAACCCGCCCATTATTGAGCGGGTTGATTGTCCTCTTCCTCGAGCAGTCCGAGTTTCTTCCGCAAGTCCCGCTCATAGGCGAGCTGTTCCAGATTTTCCTCGTAGTCGGATCCTGTCATCTCAGCGGCTTCGCGCTCCAGTGTACTCAATCCGTACTCTGTGCGCTTGTGCGAGCCGTTCACGTCCTTCACGGGGTCGAGGATGCTCATTGTTGGCCCGAACCATTCCGCATTGCACCATGCGGCGCGCGTGCGCGGGTCGTCAAAGAAGCCCGGCGCATTAATGCGCCCAAGTGCGACAGCCTCCGCAAGCCACACCTCATAGACGGGCTGACAGAAGTCGCGCGCGAACCATACGCGGCGCATGCGGTACTCATCCCACGCCTGAAGGAGCGCTGCACGGCTTGCACTGTATGAGCTCGTAAAACTCTTCATGAGCACTTCGTAGGGCTGCCCAAGAGCAGCGCCGATCTGCTTGACAAGCTCCTGCGTGAATACGCCGAATGTACTCTGCCCGTCGCCCGAGTTGACGGACTTCACGTCTACGCCGGACGGCAGGGCATTCAGCGTGCCCGGTCCCAATGCGTAATCATTGACGTTCACCACAGGCTCGTTCGGGTCGCCGTCGTAAGCATTCCCGAGCATGCTGTTCAGTGTCCCGGAGACATTCGAGGTCTGCGTGAAAAAGAGCGCGAAGAATGATTTCACGATTGCATTCGCAAGTTCGGCGGTCGTGAACCTGTTCATCTGCTTGAGCGTTTCGAGCACAGGCGCTAGATATGGAACGCCTCGATATTGGTCCGCTCGTACATCATGACAGATTTGCAGGATGTTCGGCAGTCCTGTTCCATCGCCGAAGGCTTTAATTCGTACCCATTCGGGCGCGCCCTGCGTGTCGGCGTAATCATGCGGGACTTTGTTGGAGACCCAATAGCCGTCAATGGCACCGTTTGCATCAATCTCCACGCCGGAGATGATGCGATGCCCCGCCATCGGCGCGCGCATCTCAACGCTTGTATAGTTCGCAAGCCCTGTATCGACCGGATTGCTGACGCGGTTTGCTTCGATGAGCTGGATGCGCAGACTGTACGGCGCTGTCTTTTCCGGAGGTTTCCGCCGGAAAAGGGCGAATGCATCGCCGTCAATCAGATAGGCCAGATATGCGATGTGCTGCAGGTCGTAGAAGTTGTTCCTGCGGTAAATGTCGCAGTCCTTTAAGCCTGCCCACATTTGGAACTCCGCCATCACCCCGCGAATCCATTCGCGCGCATCATCGGCGCTGATACCGAGCTGTTTGAATCGCGGGCGCGGGAAGAGCGTGAGCCCGGTCCCGACGGCATGCGTCGCACTGGACTGTATCGCCGCCGCGCCGATCGGCGTGTTGATTGCCGTATCCGCCGCACGATTGCGCAGCGGATTGAGATTCTGGTCGATGTCGGACTTGCTGGAGAGTTTCCACGGGTTCCACATCTTGAGAATGTTATTCGTCTGCGATGCGCCACCCTCGCTGTATCCGCTGTTTTGGATGTTTTGGAGCTTCGCCGCCCTGATACGGCCTTTCTTTTTTGCCATCGGTTCACCTCCCATCCACAAACACAACACGCTTGCTCATGCCGCGCATGTCCGGCGCACTGCCGTCAAGGGTCGCTCCGCCCGCAATAAGACTGTCAATCGCGGCACGTATCGTCGATAGATTCGCCCGTGTCAATGTACGGTTGCCGATGGTGTACGACTGCCCTGAGAGTACTGCGCGCTCCGCCTCGAGGTATTGCGCCAGCCGCTCGTTTTGTATTTTATTTGCCATTCGTATCACCTCACCATATATTTGTCTGCCGCGCGGTCTGCGCTGTTTTCTTTACCGTTGTGTTTTTCTTTTTCTGCGTTTGCGGAGCTTCCTCTCCCCGCATCGCTGCCTTGATGCGCGCCCAGTCCGGCGTACATGAGAGCATGCAGGCAAGGTTATATACCCGCAGATCAAGCGGCTCATTCCGTACGCCTTTTGTCGTCTCCCATATCGTCCGCAGGGCACCGTTCCTGCGCACCTGCTTTTTATGCTCCGATATGAGCCCGCGAAAGTAGAGCTGGTCATATCCGCGATACGGCAGACGCTCATCTCCATCAAGCGGAAAGTGGAAATACGATGCCCCCGGCGCATCAATCGACAATCGATTCATGATCTGCTGCTTTCCGTCATCGACGCCAAGCAGGACAAGCGGAACGCTCGCTCCCTGCGCTTTGCCGATTTTGTAAACGAGTGGGATGCCGGGACCGCCCTTTCCCTTGATCGGGATACGCTGTTTGTGATAGTTGCGCTGACAGTATGCGTACACATTCCCTGTATAGTGACCACCCGAGTCGATAAAGCTGCGTACGATGTTGAGCCCCGAGCCGTCACGGAAGAAGTATGTACGGTCAAGCACCGCATCAAGCATCTCCCATGTCCGCCACTGGTCCGGCGTTCCCGGAATTGAGCCGTAGAGAATCCCCCAGCTCTCCTCCGCTTCCCCCCATCCGCATATCTCATACTCAAGGCGGTTATCCTGCACGTCGACTGCCGCCGTCAGCATCAGCACGCCGCTCGGCAGGTCTGCGCCGTACTGTTCGCGCCGCTGAAGGAATACGGTGCCGTCGTCAAATGCGCCGCGCTCTTGATACGGTTCCCCGAATCTCGTGTTCACAATGACCTGCTCGCGCGTCGGGTCTCCGAGCGCTTCATGCCATTCTCGCATGATTTCAGGCCATGTCATCCACGGCGACGAGAACGCATTGACGAAAAAGGAGCGGATTCCGTTCTTGACGGCGACAGGATTCTGCGCAACGTACTTTTGCGGCGCTTCTTTCATCGTCTTTTCGTCAAAGGAGAATCCGCAGTCCGGGCACCGCCATCTTACATCCTCGATGATGACAATCTTGCGCCCCTGCGCGTCCTTATGTTCGGTGTGTTTTGCGTGGATGTTCGTGTAGCGAATCGCATGATACTCTCCGCAGTTCGGGCACTCATACTGCCATTCCTCCTGTGTTCCCGCCTGATACTCCGCCGCAATGCGACTGCTCCCCTCAATGGTCGGGGTTGAGAACATTCCCATCACTCTATTCCAGAATGTAGTCATGCGCTTTGATGCCAGATCGACGGGGTCGCCTTCTGTTCCGGCGGATTCTGGAAAGCGGTCCACCTCATCGGCAAGCAGTATCCGAATCGGACGCGATGCAAGCCCCGCCGGGCTGTTCGCCCCGCACATGATGAGACGACCGCCCGGAAATATCTTCGAGAGTATCGTATTGTTCCCGTCGCGCGTTTTCGGTGCGTTCTGCTGCGCACCGTCCTTCACGTCATAAAAAATACGCGATAACACCTTTGTATCACGTATCATCGGCGAGATGCGGGTCTTTGAGTAGTCCTGTGCCATCTCAATGGTCGGCTGTATCATCATGATTGCGCACGGGTCAAGATGCGCAAAGCGTCCAATCACATTGTTCATGATGTCGCTCTTACCCACTTGACTGGAGCTCATAACAACAACGCGCCGGATGCCCGGCTGCGTGAATGCATTCATGACCTCTTCCTGATACGGCGCGCGGCTTGTTTTCCACCTCCCTGGTTCTGCGGAGGTGTTTGAGAGGATGCGGTAATCGTCCGCCCATGTGCTTACCGTCGTTTTCGGCAGCGGCGTAAGCCCCTTCTGCGACACGATGCGCCAGAGTTCAATCGCCGTTTTCATCGTCCACCTCCGCCGCCATATCCTGCATGAACAGACTCGGTTCATATCCGCTGAGCTCTGATAATTTTTCCTCAATCTCGGCTGTGAGTGTCTGGTAGATGTCATCCTTCGAACGCCCTTCCATCACCGGCGCAAGTTTTGCCGGAAGTCCGAGCAACTGCGCACGCAGATTAGACAGCATCTCAATCATGACCATCTCAACGGTACGCGCATCATAGACACTTGCCTCGTTCTGCGCAAGACGCAATTCGCTGAGTTCACGCTTGACGCGCTCATGCTTTGCCTTCTCGGAGATGTAGTCAGGGTCATCGCTATCTGCTCCCCCGCCTCCGTTTTTTAACGCATCATAGTTTCGGATGCTCTGGACGAGGTACACCCCGCCGCGTGCGTCTTTGTCGTCACGCAGGACAACGCCCTCCTGAATAAGCTGATTGACGCGCCCTACCGTCACACCAATCGCACGGGCAAAGTTCGTTTGTGACACGGTTATTTTTTTTGGGTCAGCTGTCACTTTCAACGTGGTCACCTCCTTCCTCGCTAAAAATTTTTCACCGCTCGTTTCACAGGTATATTTAACGTAGTCGGTTTTAATTTGCATGCAAAATGATTTACTTAGCTATGATTTTTGGTTATATCTAGAACGTTTTTGGGCATTCGAAAGAACGCGCACGCCTTCAAAACTCCAGAAGGACCCGCCGCGCGTCATAGAAAAAGGGCACCGCTCATGCTGTGCCCTCGCTGTTTTCTCAGCTTATATAATAGCACAGACCAAATAGGAAAATCTAGGAACAGTTTATCTCGCCGAACACCTTCAAGGCTTTTCCGTGTAATCCTATCACGCCTCGATATGTGTATCCCATCGTGACTGCGACCTGCTCCCATGATTGCCCATCAAGATAACGTAACGTCAACACCTCACGATAACGCCCATCCTTCAGTGTATCAATCAGCTTCTTTGCCGTCTCACGCAGATTGATCAGCTCATCCCATTTTGCACTGAGACGCTGCGCATATCCCTCAAGTGCTGCGATTGCATCGGAGAGATCTCCGATCTTCCCCCCGGTGACCTTATCCGCATCGTACGCGATTCCCTTGAGGTGGAGGATATCTGCACGGGCTTGCGTGTATGCCTGCTCTAGTTGTTTCAATTCTCGCTCAGCGTCACGTACACGCCAGAGATATTCTTTTGCTGTCATTCACTCATGCCCCTTTCTGCTGATCTGTTTTCTCGTGGATGGCTTTTCTGTTCTGCCTGTTCGAAATACGCAATGGTCAGGGGATATCCCTCAGCGGTATAGGTGCTGTATGATAGCTCCTTGATGATGCGGTATCCTTTCGGCGGCTGGATCTCTGTCTTGAATGCTTCTGCTTTTGTGACTGTCTCCGTTTTTGGTTCGGTACGGGTGAGGTTTCGGCTT
>ERZ773035.736-NODE-736-length-25781-cov-68.154668_pt1 | contig 25781 bp, 24 predicted proteins | sample MGYA00511487_ERZ773035 | MGnify/ENA primary metagenome ERZ773035 (study PRJEB29015, sample SAMEA2737985) | human oral metagenome | biome: human oral; feature: human-associated habitat; material: dental | place: China | collected 2024 ...
CCCGCGCAGCGGGGTCGAAGGGCGCCGCCTCGGCGATCGCGGGCGCGGTCTCGGGCGCAGCGCCCGCCCTGCTCGGGGCGGTGGCCGGGATCATGGCCTTCGTCGCGTGCGCGCTCGCCGTCGCGCAGCTGCTGAGCGCGCTGTTCGGCTTCTGGGACGACGCGGCCTCCAAGCAGGGCCTCGAGGGGCTGCCTCCCTACATCACCTACGAGATGGTCGAGGCGGCGCTCGAGTGCCAGGAGGAGTACGGGCACCCGGCGGGCTGCACCATAGCGCAGATCATCCAGGAGTCCGGCCAGGGAGACCGCATGAGCCAGCTCGCAGAGCGCGACCACAACCTCTTCGGCATGAAGTGGTGGTCGGGCTACGCGGGCTGCCCCGAGGTGGCCGGCAAGGCGAACTGGGCCACCAGCGAGGAGTACGTGCCCGGCGAGCACACCCAGATCACGGCGAGCTTCATCCGCTTCACCGGCGACGCCGAGTGCATCCGCTTCCGCAGCAGGGTCTTCCTGCAGGCGCAGCGCTACTCGGGCAACGCCCTCATCCGCGAGGCGATCGAGAGGCACGACTCGGACAGGATGGCCGAGGGGCTCAAGGACGCGGGCTGGGCGACCGACTCGTCCTACGTCGAGTCCCTGAAATCGATCATGGCGCAATGGGGCCTCCACCGGTTCGACTCCATGACGGTCGAGGACCTGAAGGACTCGGCTGCGAGCGGGAACGCGATCGTCGAGGCGGCGTACAGCCAGCTCGGCGTGCCCTACGTGTGGGGAGGCTCGACCCCCGGCAAGGCGCTCGACTGCAGCGGGCTCACGCAGTACTGCTACGCGCAGGCGGGCATCCGCATAAGCCATTACACGGGTTCCCAGTACGAGGAGCTCAGGCGCATACCGCTCTCCGAGGCGAAGCCCGGCGACATCCTCTACCGCTCGGGCCACGTGGCCATCTACATCGGCGACGACAGGTACATACACGAGCCGCGAACGGGCGACGTGTGCCGCATAGCGAGCGGCATCGGCAGCTTCAGCTGCGCGCTCACCGCGAGATAGGAGAAACCAATGCAGGGAAAGTCAAGGGTCATGGCAGCCGTCGCGGCCGGGGCGCTCATCGTGGCGCTCGGCGCGGGCGCGGCGCGCTGCGCCATCGCCCCGCAGGAAAGCCCCCAGGAGCAGGCGCCGCCCGCGACGGCCGGCGCCCCTGAAGGCGCTGGCTCGGGGACAGAGAAGGCGGCCTCAGGCACCGAGGCGCTCTGGAACACCGTGTGGACGGGCGCCGACGACCCGACCGCCACGCTGCGGATCGTCGAGGGCGCCATTGTGGAGAGCGCGGGCGGCTCCGAGCGCGCCTGGTTCTTCTCGGCCGAGGAGCCCTCCGAGGCCGGCGGCGTGCTCAGCGTGCCCATCGACGTCAAGGGGACCGGCGACAAGGCTGGAGGGCTCTCGCTCATCCAGGTCTCGGGCGACGGGGACGCCCGTACCCTTGCCTGCGACCTCCTGACGCAGGCGTACGTGCCCCAGAGGGAGCGCGACAGCGCGTTCTCCGTGACCGGCACCGACGGCCGCCTCCCCGAGGCGCTGGGCGCGGACGTCGCCTCCATCGAGGAAGCCGTCGCCAGTAAGGCGGCGGAGGTGTCCCCGCAGGCGACGGGAGCCACCTGGGACAAGGAGGTGTGGCTCGACTACGCCGGCAACGTCGCGTCGACGACCTTCACGCTCGACGACCCCGCCTCGACTGTGGTCACCGTGGTCTCGCGCGGCGGCTCGCTGGAGGCGATGTAGCCATGAGGGCGCCCAAGGCGCGGCGCCGCAGGGCGTTCGCCATCTCCGCCGCGACGGCGTTCGCCCTCTGCGCGTTCCTTCTCGTCCCCGCGCAGCCGGCATACGCCGACATCGCCGGGGACGTCAACGAATGGCTGTGCGGCCTTCTGCGCGACTGCTGCAACTGGATGTTCAAGGCTCAGACGGGCGTGCTCGAGTCGATCGGCGCGAACGGGATCCTCTCGGCCGACTTCGCGCACATGCTCACGAGCTCGAGCGACCTGACCATGCACGACGTCGCCCGGGGCGTGTGGCAGGTGGCCATCCTGCCGATCGGGTGCGGGGTGCTCGGCCTGGTCTTCACCCTGAAGCTCATCGAGATCTCCCAGCGCATGGACGGCAGCCAGAGCCTTCCCGGCGTCAAGGAGGTCGTGTTCCTCCTCGTGTTCTTCGCCGTGTTCCTGTTCCTCATACAGAACAGCTTCGACCTGATGGCGTCCATCTACGAGGTCTGCGGGCTCGCCATCGACCGCGTCGAGGCGCTCTTCGGCGCCGGAGGCGCGCTCGACCTGCCCGAGGTGTCCGTCGTCACCACCGACGACGACGTCCCGTCGCTCATCGCCATGCTCGTCGTGAGCCTCATCAGCTGAGTCGTGGTGCTGGCGGCCTACGTCATCGCCCTCGTGGTCTGCTGGGCCCGCGCGCTCCAGCTCTACATCATGGCCGCGTTCGCCCCGATCCCGCTGGCGTTCCTCGGTACTACGCCGACGGAGAGGTATGCGCCACGATCAAGACCGCTCCCGAGGACGGGTCGCACGTCGCCGCCACCGGCGCCGAAGCACTTCCCGCAGGCAATTACCGCATCGTCGAGTCCGGCGCGCCCGAGGGCTACGACGCCAGCGACGCCTCCATCGCGTTCACTGTGAAGGCCGGCGAGGTGCGCGACCTCACGGGCGATCCCGTGACCGACGAGGTCGTCCACGGCGGCGTGCAGGTGACCAAGGCCGACAAGGAGCTGCAGGCGTCCGAGGCGCTGGCGGGCAGCGGCCACAAGGAGGCCCCGGGCGAGCACCCCGGGCTCGACGGGATCGAGTCCACCGTCACGAACCGCTCGGCGCACAAGGTCCTCGTTGACGGCGAGTGGCGCGAGCCGGGCGAAGCCGTGGCTACGCTGACAACCGCATGGAACGACGAGGCCGGCGCCTACACCGCGCAGACCGCGGCCGACGCCCTTCCGTACGGGACCTACGACGTGCGGGAGACGGCGACGAACGGGAGCTACCTGCTGACCGACGGCGAGCCCCGCACCTTCGAGGTCCGCACCGGCGGCGAGATCGTGAGCGCCTCCGCGGACGGCGCCGCGCTCGAGTTCCGCGACCAGGTGGTGCGCAACGACCTCGAGCTTTCCAAGAAGAGCGAGTCCGACAACGCCGGCCTCATGGTCCCGTTCGCCATCGAGAACGCGGCCACCGGCGAGACGCACGTGCTGGTGACGGACCGCAACGGCGACGCGTCGACCGCGAGCAGCTGGAACAGGCATTCGAGGGACACCAACGCCAACGACACCCTGCTCGGCAATGAGGGCCCGATCGTGGCCGCCGACATGGACCCGAAGGCCGGCATCTGGTTCTCGCTCGGCGAGGACGGCTCCTCGGCGCCGGTGGACGACTCGCTGGCGGCCCTGCCGTACGGCGCCTACACCATGACCGAGCTGCGCTGCGATGCCAACGAGGGCCTCGAGCTCATCACCAGGAGCTTCTGGATCGATCGCGACTCGACGGTGGCCAAGGCCGTGTGGATGGGCCTTGACGACCAGGAGGGCCCGCGCATCTCCACCACAGCAAAGGACGGGGCGGACGGCGACAAGGACGTCTCGGCCGACGCCGAGGCCAAGGTCGTCGACGCGGTGGCCTACGAGGGGCTGAAGGCCGGCGAGGCATACGAGCTCTCGGCAACCCTCGTCGACAAGGCGACCGGCGAACCCGTGGCCGACGCCTCGGGCAAGCCCGTGGAGGCCAAGGCCGAGTTCGCGCCCGCGCTCTCGACGGGCAGCCAGGACGTCGAGATCGCCTTCGACGCGAGCCTGCTCGGCGGCCGCGACCTGGTCGTGTTCGAGAGCCTGCGCAAGGACGGAGCCGAGGTGGCGTCGCACGCGGACCTCTCCGACGAGGGCCAGACCGTCCACGTCGCCGTCGAGGTGGGCACCCAGGCGGCTGACGCCGCCGACGGCGACCAGGTCATCGAGGCCGGCAAGGCCAAGGTCGTCGACACGGTGGCCTACAAGGGCCTCGTCCCCGGCGAGACCTACATCGCCGTGGGCACGCTCATGGACAAGGGCGCCGGAGAGCCGTTCCTCGACAAGGACGGCAACAAGGTGACCGCACGCACGCCCTTCGAGCCCGAGGCGCCCTCCGGCACCGTCGAGGTGACCTTCGAGTTCGACACCGAGGGCCTGGCCGAAGGAGACGAGCTCGTCGTCTTCGAGAAGGTCCTGGACTCCACCGGCAACGTCGTTGCGACCCACGAAGACATCGACTCTGCCGAGCAGAGCGTCGTCGTGGACAACCCCGACACGCCCGAGGTGCCCGAGGAGCCCTACGCCAAGACCGGGGCCGACGCCCCCGACGGCACCGGCTACGCCGTGGCCGCAGGCATCGCTCTGGCAGCTGCGGCGGGCGCGGGCGGAGCGCTCGCGTACCGCAAGCGCAAGGCAGTCGCCGCGAGCAAGGGAGAGGCGGCAGAAGAGCCGGAAGAATAACGACGCCGCATCGATACCAACCTGGAGGCCCTGGGCGCTCGCCCGGGGCCTCCCCTGCGAACGGGGGAGGACATGAACAAGGGAAAAGCTGCCACGGCGCTCGCCGTCGCAGTGGCGTTGCTGGCGCTGGCGGCGCTCGCCGTCCTGCCGCAGCCCGAGAGGAACCCGTACGGGGTGCGCGAGGTGCCCGCCGCGGTGGAGGGCGCCGCCGAGGACGAGCAAGAGGCGGGAGGCGGCATCGACTGGGACGCCCTTCCCGCCTCCGTCGTCGCATGGGTGCGCGTGCCGGGCACGACCGTCGACTACCCGATCGTCCAGGGCCGGCCGGAATCGCCCGACTTCTACCTCACTCACGACGTCGGCGGCGGAAGATCGGCATGGGGCGCTCCCTACATCGACGCCGGGTGCGCGCGGGGCACCGAGAGCCCGCTCGTCATCGTCTACGGGCACCACATGTCCGACGGCACCATGTTCGCGCCGCTCGCGCAGTACTCTTCGCGCGACTTCGCCGAGGGGCACCGCACCATCCGGGTCTTCACCCGCGAGAAGGAAATCGGGCTCGAGATCTTCGCGGTGGACGTGGTGGACGCGAGCTCGGAGGGCAAGCAGACCAACTTCGCAGACGCGGCGGAGCTCGGCACCTACCTCGGGGACAAATTGTCCCGATGCGAGGTCGTCCTGGAAGAGCCGAAAGACATCGCCCAAGCCTGGGCCTTCGTCACCTGCAGCTACCAGACGAGCAACTCCCGCACCGTCGTCTACGCGAAGGAGGTGGAAGCATGGGATTCGCGCCCTTCGGAATAGGGCTCCTCATGGGGCTCCTCACGCTCACGGCCTACGCTTGCTGCGCAGCCGGCGACGACGACCGAGACTAGGAGTTGCAGATCGAAACTACAACCGAATATGGCCCTTCGACTCCTTGCCGCTATATCTCGGCAAGGGGTCTTGCATGTGGTGAGATAATTTACGCACTTGATAGAAACAAGACGCTGCCGGCTGCTTCTCGATAAGCTTCCGGTTGTCCATGAACAGAGGTGCGCAATTGGGAAAGATAAAGCTGCAAGACGTCAAAAGGGTTATCGACATCGGAAAGGACGTCCTGCCCTTCGTTGAACCCGCAGTAAAAAAATTCGGGCCTGACCTAATTGACTGGGGGCAGCAGAAGGGAAAGCAGGCGGCGGATAGCCTGGGAGAAGCCAGGAACTCATTCCTTTCAAAAGGCCAGGCAATCAAAGACAAGAAGGAGCAGCAAAAGTCACTCGAGGAAGCCCGCAAGAAGGCCGTGGCAAGCTCGCTTCCGCCGATCTCCGCAAAAGAGTTCTTCGAGAACTTTGAGAACAACGTCTCCAGCGAAGCCGACCTCAGCGATGGGTACATGGCAATCGCCGGCTGCTACGCCGTCGTCACGATGAAATCGGCGCGAGAGAAAGACCCTTCCGCCTACGAGGACGTCTATGTCGGTTGCGGCAAATCCATGGGCTTCAGCATATACACCCAGCTTTGCGGTTTCGGCAACGTCGACGTCTACGCCGACTTCAAGTTCAAAAGACCCATGATGATCCTGCTCTTCCCGTGTGAGGAGAAAGACCTTGAGAGCCGCTATGAGGCCCTCGTCAGGGATCTTCAGGCCGAGAGCTCGTACAACAAATGGGACGTCCTGGCGCGTTCTGACGAGGCGGAATAGGGCCGATAGCATGAGCGACAAAGAACTTGCGCCGATCAGCGTCGAGGTCGTTCCCGTCGAGGACTTGGAGAACATCAGAATCGTCGCGAACGCCGATGCGGGCAAAGAGGGTCACGCCGGCATCGGAGAGCGGGCGGACGCCTTTCTCGGCCTCGCCTCGGACGTCATAGACCTCGCCGAGGGAAAGCACCTCTACAAAGTCGAGGTCCCCGAAGGTTACAGCCTTAAGGACCTCGTCGTCTCGAAGAAGGATCCGGAAGCGGTGAGAGCCCTCATCCGAGACCCAAAGGGTCGCCTGAGCGGCGACGTCTCACTCAAAGCCACCGGGGTCAGCCCCGCGCAGATCGCCAGCGTCGGCCTTGCCGCGGCGGCGATGGTTGTCGGCCAGGCGTACATGACCGAAATCAGCGACAGCCTCCAGCGCATCGACGCCAAGCTGGAATCGATCGCCTCCATGATCGCCGGCGATCAGAAGGCGAAGGTCAAAAACGCCCTGGACATCGCCAGAACCTACGCAGCCCTTCATGACGATTACCTCCAAAAGCCCGCCGAGGCGCGCCAGGCGGCGAGAAACGAGATCGAGGGCAGGTACAACGACGTCGGCCAGGTAATCGATTGGATTACCGAGCAGCTCGCTGTCGTCGAAGATGAGGTCAGGGGCGCCGCCGAGCGCGAGAAGGACCTCGAACCGTTGCTTAAAGAGATCCAATCCTACGAGGCCCAGTTCGGCATGTGCCTCCAGGCCTTGTCGGCGCTCGCCATGACGCGCATGTACTACGACGGCAGCATGGACGACCGCAGCGCCCTCATCGAAGAGCAGCGGATCCTCGACAAATCTCAGGGCTTCCTGAAAAAGAGGCAGGTCCTCGCCGCGCTCATGGAGATGAAGATCGGGGGCATGAAAGGAGCGCCCATCGCGCTTCCTCGCGGCACCCAGGGGAACGCTCTCAAGAGGCTGGTCTCCCAGACGCCTAGAGCCGCCGCAAAGGAGCAGATCCTCGAGGCCAAGGTCGAGATGCGTGCGAGCCTACGCTCGGGAGAGTCGAAACTGAGGTCCGAGGCCGAAGATCGAAAAGGCGAGATTGAACACATCGCGGCGGCATCCCGAACAGCCAGGACGCTGCTCACGGACGGAACCGACTGCTGGCTCATCGACGATCAGGAAGATTAGAAGCCAAGAAGAAGAGGCGGGCAATTGCCCGCCTCTTCTCACATCACCCACTTGAACACGGCGCGGAACAGCCAGACGAAAAAGCCCAGCGTGACCTTAAACGCCGCCTTGAGGAACCTACCAAGCCTCTTCATCGACGTCACCCCAATCTTCCTTGACCTTGCGGGCGCCATCCTCGGCGCCCTCTTCCTTCTCTTCCGCGAGCAGCCTCGCCAGCTCGTCCGGCACGCCCGGGACCTCCGCCCTCCCCAGTGCGCGCTGCAGGTCCCTTATCTGCGACTTCAGCGGTTTTGAGGGAGGGCCTACGTGCTCGCGGTAGCAGGCGCCGATCGCGGCCGCGTCGCACAGGAAGCCCCGCACCCGGGCGAACGCCTCGTCGCCGTCGAGCAGGACGCGGCGGGCGCGCCCGAGCTCGGCCTCCGAGGCCAGCATGAAGCGCCAGCCGCGGGACCTCAGCGCGGCCGGGATGCCGTCCGCGGGCGCGTCGGCGCGCCAGTCGTCGCGCACCTGGTGCCAGTTCGCCGTGAGCCAGAGCCCCTTCTCGGGCTCCTCGCGCATCTCGAGCTCGAACTCCGTGAGCATGTTCGCGCCGGAGAACGGCGACCCCTCCGTGAACGAGAGCGTGTCGAACAGCGTCGTCCTGCCACCCTCGTACTCTATCCTCACCATCATCTCCGGCCCCTCTCCCTGCGCTGGTCCCGCTGGGCCCGCTGCCGCTCGGCGGCGAGGATTCGCCGTTGCTCGTCCTCGCGACGGCCGTCGCGAGAGTTTCCTTCGGCAGCACCGCGCCCGCGATCGTCCCCGTAGCGGGTCTTGAGCGGCATGAGCCCGTTCATCGCCATGTAGGCGCGCGCAGCCTCGAGGCGGCGGTACCCCTCGCCGCCCGCCTGTCCGCGCCGCTCAAGCGTCGCCATCCTGAGCCCGAACTCCTCGATGGACTCGACGTCGAACTTCGCACAGGTCTCGAGCGCCGAGGAGAGCCTGCTCAGCTCCGAGAGGTCGTTGAGCTCGAGGGCGCGCTCGGCGGCCTCGCGGATGCGCGCGGTGCTCGCGTCCGTGGGACGGTAGGCGCCCTCGCGCTCGAAGCGACGGCGGAGCATCTCCTTGCCGTAGACGAACCCCAGACGCTCGCCGCTGACCTTCTTGGACGGCTCCTCGACCAGGCTGAACACCCAGTCGTCCCGCCTCGCCTTGGCCGAGTTGTCGGCGACGTGCACGCCCAGGGCATCGAGGACGCCGAGGAACTCCGCCTCGTCGCGCGCCGTGGTCTTGGCGAGCGCGACGCGGGCGCGGATGTCGCCGACCCACGAGTAGCCGCCAGAGCGCATGATATCCTTCTCGGCCTGGCCCAGGTAGACGCTTCTGCGGCTTCTGGGCCCACCCGCGCCTGCTCGCCCGCGCGCCTTCGACGGCGATTCAGGCGCCCGGTCGTTGGAAAGCCCCGACAGCCCGCGCTCGCGCGCCATGTCCTGCAGGTCTCGGTTGAGGTCCTCGGGATGCTGGGTCTGCATGCGGTAGCCGGTGCGGAGGTTCGCGTTGTTCACGACGATGTGCGCGTGCGGTATGCCGCGGGCGTTGTCGTCGTGGTACACGATGGCGATCTCGTGGTCGCCGAAGTGCTTGAGCGCCCACGAGCACGCGAGCTCGCGCAGCGCCGCCAGGTCGATGTCGTCGCCGGGGTCCGGCGAGAGCACGAAGTGCTTGAACGTGCGCGCGGGCTTACCCCTCCAGGGTGCGTCCGTGCCGAACGCGGCGCGCGTGGCGTCCATCTCGGCGTCCCAGGTGCAGGCCTCCTTGGCGCCGTCTCCCAGCGCGCCAGCGTCGCGCTCGTCGTAGCTCAGGTTGAACAGGTCGCGCGCTAGGGCGCGGCCTCCCTTCTCGAGGTAGCGGCGGATGCCGCCCGTCGAGCCGTGGCCGCTTATCGGCTTCAGGATCGGCATGGCGAGCCCTCCACGAGCGAGTCGGCGCCGATGCGCCCGAGCTCGGCCGCCATCTCGCGGGCCGCGGCGTTCACGTCGGCGAGCTCGCGCTCGATCGTCGGGACGCTCTCCGCGACGAGGTCCCGGTCCACGCGGCCGTGGCGGGCGTGGAAGTTGATGAGGTTCATCGCGTGCACGGCCTGGTTGTAGTGGTAGCCCCACTTCGTGAGCTCCCGCGACATTGACCAAAGGGCCCTGCGGTCCACGAGTATGCGGTGCTCGTCTCCCGCGTTGGCCTCCGTCGACAGCGGTGTGCGCACGAGGTAGCGCAGGTACTCCGACTTGCTGAGGCCGGCGCGCTCGCACCGATCGCAGAGCGCGTCGTAGTCCTCTCCCTCCATGCGGAACGTGACGCGGCGCTCCTTGCCTTTGACGGCGCCAGCTTCCTCTTCCATGGCGGATTCCTTTCCTCGGGCCCGCCGTGCGGCGGGCGCGTCTCTCTAGGGGCGCGGGGGATCCCCCGCAGGCGGCGGCCGGGCCCGGGCGCCGCCTCTGGGATCGGGCCTCGCGTAAGCGCGCTCCCCCACGGCCCACAGCATGACGGGTCCGAGGCCGCCCGGTCCCCAAGTGCTATGGACGCCCGACCGAAGTGTCGGACGCCATAGGCTACTTGCTGGATTTCGGGTGTGAGGCCCTTCTACGGCGCTTTCGGGCATCGGTGCCCGCATCCGCGTAGGGCGCCGTCATGAGCGCCATCTCCCGCAGCAGCGAGAGATCGGCCGCGCTCGGGCTCTCGGGCGGGCTCTCGAGGAAGTCGGCGACGAGCCTCGCGGCCTTCGCGATGCGCCCGTCGGGGCCGGCCTGCGCTTTCCCCTCGCTCCTCACGTAGTCGGAGAGCTCGCGCTTGGTGCGCCGCCAGGGCTCCATCGCGGCGTGCATCTCCGCCTGGCGCTCCTTCGGCATGCCCGCGAGCGAGCGCACCGCCTCGGCGCTGAGGTTGCCGCGGTCGGCCTCGGCGGCCCACTCGGGCGAGAGGTCCTCGGCGATCCGGCGGGCCAGCCTCTCCTCGCGCGCGATGGTCTTGCCGGAGACCTTGCGGCCCGTCTGCCGCTCGATGATGGCGGCCTTCACGTCGTCGACGCGCATGCCGGAAAGTGAGGGGTCCTCGGAGCGCAGGCGCACGGCGTCGCCCCTGAGCGCCTCGGTCGCGGCGGCGCGCTCGGTCACGGTGAGCGCGCGGGTGAAGTAGTTCGCGGCATGGAGCAGCGTCACCGCCCGCTCGTCGTCGATGCCCTCGATCACGCGGCAGGGCATCCTCTCGTAGGCTGGGTCGTCCTCCGCGAGCAGCGCGTAGGCGGCCTTGCGTCGGTGCCCGGAGACCATCTGCCACGAGCCGTCACCGACCTTGCGCACGAGCGGCAGGTCGGTGAGGCCGTCCTCGCGTATTGACTCGGCGAGCTCGGCTATGCCAGCCGGGTCCATGGAGTACGCGGCGTTCGCCGGGTGGTCAGCGATGTCGGCCACCGCGATTTCCGACACCGGGTAGCGCCCGCGGGTGCGCGACGCGCCGTCGAGAAGCCCCGTGATGGTAAAGCCCGCGGCCACCTGGCTAGGCGAGCTCACGGGACACCTCGTCGGCGAGAGCCTCGTAGTCGCGCGCGGGGCGGCTCCCCGGCTCGAAGGCGGCCACCGGCTTCCACTGCCAGCTGCCCTCGCAGACCTTGCTGCTCGCGTGGATGACCGTCTCGAACTGCTCGCCCGGGAAGAACCCGTCGAGCACGGTTGCGCCCGTGGCCTCGGCGTTGGTCATGCGGCCGGGCACGCAGGTGCGCAGTATCTTCCATCTGGGCGTGGGCATGCGCAGGGCGTCCGCGATGGAGCGCGTCGCCTCCACGGTGAGCGCCGTGCCGCGCATCACGGTGGAGTCGAGCTTCACGGGGATGACGACCATGCCGCCCTCCGCGGCGGCGAGGAAGGCGTTGAAGGCGAGCCTGCGCATCACGGGGCTGCAGTCGATGAGGCAGACGTCGTAGGAGCCCGAGGCGTCGTCGAGGGCGAACTTGAGCCGCTGCTCGCGCAGGAGCATCTCGTTCTGGTCGACGAGGTCGATGGTCGAGGCCACCACGTCGAGGCCCTCCCCGGCGGCGTAGGCGACCTCCTCCACGGGCGCGCCGCCGTAGAGCAGCTCGACCGAGGTGCGCCGCTCGGAGGCGGCCCGGTCGTAGAGGCCGAAGAAGTCGGTGGCAGACGCCTGCGGGTCGAGGTCGACGAGCAGGGTCCGAAGGCCCCGGGCGGCGAAGATGGCCGCCAGGTTCACGGCGGTCGTCGTCTTGCCGACGCCGCCCTTGTAGTTGGAAATGGCTATCGTGCGCATGGGTCGCGTCCTCTCTAGCGTGGGGCGCGCCTCGCCGCCATCGGTCCGGCGCGCCCCGAGTCTCGGAGCGTCGGGACAAAACCGTACGGATTTGTCCGACAAGCGGAGTGTATCACGAAAACGTACGGATATGTACGCTTTCGTGGTACAGAGGCCGGATTCGGGGGAAGCCCGGCCCCGGGAGCCCGGGGCCGGGCGCGCCGCCTAGGAGAGCGGCTCCATCTCGCCGAAGCAGTTGACGTGGTGGCGCAGGAGCGCTCGGTTCTCCTTGACGACCATCATCGCCACCTCGTCGAAGCGGACCGGGGTGTCGGCGTAGTCGTCGCTGTTGCCGGCGAGCCACGTCGCCGCCAGCGCCTCGCGCAGCCCGCGCGCCCTGTGGGCCTCGGGGAAGCCGTCCGTCCCGATGCGGACCGTGGCGTCGACGAAGACCAGGGTCCCGTCCTCGTCCACCGCCACGAGGTCGATCCCGCCGATGCCCTCGGGCCCCTGCCAGGCCTCGTCGACGATCTCGTAGCCCTTGCGCTCGAGGAAGGTCCTGACCGCGCCCATCGCCTTTTCCTTCATGTCGTTCATGTCTTGCTCCTTAGGCTCTTAAGGCCCGCCCCTGTGGCGTGCCTTGCGTCGCGTGAGTCGCATGCAGAGCGGGCTTGCCGGCAAGGGAGGAAGCGAAGTCGGGCGTGGAAATAGAAGTCTCCCGACGGCAGTTTTTCGCGTTGTTCGCGCGCGCAGCGCATGGGACGAAGAACCCGAAAAAGTGTCGCGGCCTTTGCGGGCTGCCCGCCGGCGTGCGACCCTGCGCGTCCAAGGAGCGCCGGGGCGGGTCTCGGGTCGGAGGCGTGCGGCATGGAATCGGGCATGGGCGCCTAGACCCTCCGGGCATGGGATGCGACCCGTCGGCGGTTGCTGGGCTCCTGCGGGGATTGGCGACGACGTCGCGGCGGGGACGGAGGCGTGTTCCCGAGTCGCGGCGCTTCGGTCCGAAACGGGACGGCATTTCCCGCACCGCTTGCGGCCGATATGCGCACGGGATCGCTGGCGGCGAGATGGTTCTCCGCATGGAACGGCTACGGTGCTGCGCAACACGTCCGTTGAGAGAAGGAGGAAAGCAGATGATGGGCTACGAAGAGAAGATGGAGCGCCTCGAGCTGCTCGACGCTGTGAGCGACGCCGGAAGACTGGCGAGGGGCCTTGAGCAGTTGCTCGAGTCCCTGGCGCACGCCGACCAACTGGACCCGCTCGACGTCGAGGGGATCCTGGCCCTGAGGTCGATAAGCGAGAAGTGCGCCGCGCGCATCCTGGAGGCCGCAGAACGAGGTCTTTTATGCCGAGGGGCAAGAGCCTGCTCTCAACGCCGCCCGTCGAAAAGGAACGCTCCGCTCTCGGCGGGGAAGCCGTCGCGTTGCTTGCTCCGCCTCTTCGATTCTGGCAGGCGCCCGGAATTGGGGCGCCCTTGATCAGCTTAGCCCGTTGATGGTTTCCTCGAGCTCCACCATGCAGGCGACTATCTCATCGATGCTCGGGTAGCTACCGAACAGCATCGGCCTCATCGAGGCGTAATCGGCCGCCAACTCGTCGATCCTGCCCTTTGGAGGGGCGAGCCTGAGCGTGCCGGGCCTCGCGTCGGCCAGCTTGGCCCACGGCGTGCGGTAGAACTTCTCTTTGAACCTGACGACCTGTTCGAGGAGGCCAGGCTGCGCTACGGCGCGGCCGAGCACGAACGAGTGGCCAAGGCGGTACATGTCGTAGTAATGGCGGGAGTAGCGCCTGGGCATAGCCTTGCCCTCGGGCCTGTTGGCCTCCTGGTGCAGGATGGTGGCCTTCTCCCAGAACGTGCGCTCGGGACTCGCGGTGCGCACCGTGGTCGACAGCTCGGGCCCGAACGGAACCACGTCCGCCGCGTACGGGGTTATCGCCGCCTCCTCGGAGGGCGACCATGCCGCCATGGGTCCTATCTCCAGCTTGATGGTGTCGAGCGTGCCCACTGACTCGTAGGAGCGCGGGTAGTCGAAGTACACAGTCTCCTCCTCGGTCCCGCACCTAACGGACGCTTCGGTGCCGAGGGACTCGGAGAGCGTAGCCCTGAGCTTCGGGACAAAGGCGTCGGCCAGGAAGGCGTTCGTGCGCTCGATGCTGTCGGTCTTGAACCGCTCCTGCGCCGAGTTGCTGCGCGGCTCCCACGGTTCGTTCTCGCCGTAGCCCAGGAGTCGCCAATCGAGTATGAGGTCGATGTCCTCCGAGAAGCGCTCGATGAGCCCGAAAGCCTTCGACAGGCTCGTACCGCCCTTGAACACCATGGACTCGGCGAAGCCGCTTCTGTGGAAAAGGTGGTCCAAGGTGTAGCACACCCAGAAGTCCTTCTCGACGACGGCCGGCGCAAGCGCCATCCTCTGCGCGGCGGCCTCGAAGACCAGTCTGCGCTCGTCGGTTGAGGCCCTAGCGATTCTGTCCATGCTTCGCCTCCCATATCTTCTTCGCGGCGTCGGCAACCCAGGAAGTGAGCCCCGCCGACTCTTCCAGGAACGCGCCGACCTGCTCTTCCGTGAGGTTGCGCGCGAGCGTTCTGATTTCCTCGTCGCCCACGTTCTCGCGTCCGAGCGCCTTGAGGGCCTGCACGATGGTGCAGGTGACTTGCGAGCAGTCGAGCAGGTCGCGGTTGGCGCGGTGCCGGAGCTCGATATCGTACGGCCCATACTCGTAGCGCTTGTACGGACCGCTGCTGACGTAGACGAGCTTTGCGGGCACCTGCGTGTCGAGGCCCAGCGCATTGAGCGCCGCGTCGCCGGACGGTGCGACGATCCACTTGTTGGCACGGGCGACGGCGCGCACGACCTCGTCGGCGCTGGCCGGCACCTCGGTGCCCATGAGCGCGCTGCGCTCCGGCGCGTAGTAGACGCCGCGGATGGCGCGGGCAATCCCTCCCTTTGCATGCAAGCGCCCGAGCGCGTTGGCGGCATTGCGTCGGCCTGCGACGTCGGAGAAGTCGGCGGCTGTGAAGGCCCTGCCGACGCCGAAGCTCTCTATGCGCTTAACGATGGCCTCTGCTTCTGTCATAGCATTCCTCCTTTTTGATGAAAATAGTATATACCTTTTTCATCAAATTGCCTCTGATTGCCTTGGTCGCCCACACATCGCGCCTGCGGTCCCTCGCCGCGCCGGCACGCGCGCGTGCGCCCGGAAGCGGTTGCGTCTCCCAATCGCGGCCTGGGATTAGCATCGAGACATCCCGAAGAAATCGTCGCTGGGCCCTTTCTCGCGCTTTGCGCGCCTTCCGGGCGGCTGGGCCTCGCCGAGCCCGTTGAAGATCTCCATGACCAGGGCGAGCTGCTTCTGGAGGCCCTCGTCGAACTCGTCGGCGTCGCACACGGCGAGAAGCCGCTCCGCCAGTGCCTTCATGGAGTCGCGCAGCGCCCGCTGCGTCCGAGACGACGGCCTCACGGTTATCTCGGTCCCGGTCAATCTTGCCATGATGTAGTCCTGCCGGCTCATGCCGCTCCAAGAGGCCATATTGGCGATCAGCTCGTACTCCTCGGGGGTGCAGCGGAACGCCATCGTCTTGCTGCGCTTGCGGGCGCTGTTCTCGCACGGCATCCTATTCGCCCCTCAGCTCGGAGAGCGCGTCGGCGATCTGCGCGCGCTTGGCTGGGAAAAGGTGCGCGTAGCGGTATGTGATGTCGATTGCCTCGTGGCCCACGCGCTCGGCGATGTCGAGGGCGGAGAAGCCCATGTTTATGAGCAGGCTCACATGGCTGTGGCGAAGGTCGTGGATGCGTATCCGTTTCACTCCCGACGCCTTGCAGCCACGCTCCATCTCATGCACGAGGAAGTGCTTCGTGAAGCCGAAGAGCCTCTCGTCGGGCGCCACGTCCTCGCGCATCTCGATGAACTCCGCCATCTCGTCGCGGAGGAACGCCGGCATCTTGATCGTGCGAACCGACTTGCGCGTCTTCGGCTTCGTGACCACATCCTCGCCGCGCAGCCGCTGGTAGGACTTGTTTATGCGAAGCTCGGACGTTTCCAGCAGGAAGTCCGAGGGCGTGAGCGCCATGAGCTCGCCGCAGCGTATGCCCATCCAGTAGAGAACCTCGAACGCATAGAAGGCAAGCGGCTTGTCGGAGATGGCGTCGGAGAAGCGAAGGTACTCGTCCTTGGTCCAGAACTGCATCTCGCCGGCCTCTTTGCTGCCCATCTTGTCCACCTTGTGGACGGGGTTCTTCTCCAGGTTGCAGTAGCGCTCGGCGTGGTTGAAGATGGCGTTGAGCTGGTTGTTGATGATCCTCAGGTACGTGGGTTTGAAGACGTCGCCGTCCGGCCTCGTTGACCCTGTGAGGGAGTTCTGCCACCTGACGATGTCGACGGGCCGTATGTCGCACATGCGCATGTCGCCGAAGAACGGTATGAGCTTGCTCTGGATGATGTTCTCCTTGGTGAGCCAGGTGTGCTCGCGGACCCTCGGCCTCACCTCCGCCTCGTAGACATTGCAGAAGTCGGCGAAGGTCATGTCCATGGCGTCGTCCTTGAGGGCCTTGAAGTTCTTCTCCCACAGAAGCGCCTCGAGCTCGGTCTGGAATCCCTTCTTGGTCTTGTGCCGCTTGGCCCCGCGCGCATCGCGGTAGTAGAACTGCACGTAGAAGAGACCCGTCTTCTTGTCCTTATAGGCTGGCATCGTTCACCTCCGGGAAGTAGCGGGCCTCGAACAGGTCGCTGCGGATGCGCCCGCGGATCACCACGCGCCCGAGGGCCTCCTGCTCCTTGTTCATCTGCCGGATCACCTCGTAGGCGCTGCCTTTCTTGATCTTCAGGCGCTCCGCTACCTCATCGGCGGTGAGCATGCTCGGCCTCGGTGTCCTTGCAACCGGCTGTTCCATCTTGGACCTCCTGTCTATCCGTACGTATCTGTACGCTGATATTCCAGAGAATAATCGTACGTATCCGTACTGTCAATAGAATTGCGTACAAACTCGTACGCTGATAGAATGGACGGCGACGAAATCTACAGGAGGGCACATGGCGACAGGCGACAACATTCGGCGGTACCGCAAGGCGAAGGGGCTGACGCAGGCCCAGCTCGCCGATGCCGTGGGTCTCACCGAGGGCGCGATCAGGCACTACGAGAGCGGCATTCGCGCGGTGAAGCCCGAATTGCTGGAGGAGATCGCGAAGGAGCTCGAGGTCTCCGTGGGCGCGCTCAAGGACTACGGAGTCGAGACGTCGCGCGACCTCATGGCCCTGCTGCTGCAGCTGGAGGAGGGCTACGGCCTCGTGCCCAGCGAGGACGGCATGGGCCTGGCGGTCGACCCCAAGGCGCCGCATGCCCCCAAGCTCGCGCAGTCGATCAAGTCCTGGGCGGAAAAGCGCGCTGAGCTCGAGCGCGGAGAAGTCGACGGGGCCGCATACGCCGATTGGAAGGCCTCTTTCTGACATTTCCCCAGGTAAATTAATGCCTCCTTGCGAACAGCCTCCGGTTTTCGGGGGCTGTTCCATTATTCCCGCCTGAAATCGACGTCGCTAAAAGCCCGGTAGGGGAATAATTACCTGCTCCGAGACGAAAAGATATGCGGCGTCATTCGGCGGTATTCGGGGTTACCGAAACTGCGTAAACCGATTTTCGCGTTTCTTTATTCCCGTTTGTTGACCTGGGCAAATGCAATTGAGGATGGCTTGAATTGAGCCCGCAGTTTCAACTTAGTTTCATCGGCTCGAAATCAGCCCTCGGGGGACCCGAATTGTGAATTATTCCCGCAGGGCTCCATTATTCCCGTACCGCCGAGTACTCCGCTGTGCCGCCCAGTAGGGGCACTTGGGAATAATCTTGTCGTTTTCCCAGGTGGGAACGCAAAAAGAAAGCCCTCGAACCAGGGGGTTCGAGGGCTGTTATTCCCGCTATTTCGCTGGTGGCTTTGCCCTGCGGCAATGCTGAAACAGTACCAGGCGGTACTCGGCAGCACCAAAATGCGAGTTCAGAAGCCAGTTCCCGTTATTCCCACTCAATGGTCGCGGGCGGCTTGCTCGTAATGTCGTACGCCACGCGGTTGACGCCAGGAACCTCGGCCACGATCCGGCTGGAGATCCTGCCCAGCAGCTCGTAGGGCAACTTCGCCCAGTCGGCGGTCATGGCGTCGCTGCTCTCGACCGCACGCAGGATCACCGGCCGCGCATAGGTGCGCTCGTCTCCCATGACGCCCACGCTCCTGATGTCGGGCAGCACCGCAAAGTACTGCCACACACTGCGCTCAGAGTCCCGCACGCCCGTCTCGTCGAAGAGTCGGCGGTTGTAGGCGTCGATCTCCTCGCGCACGATGGCGTCGGCATCGCGCAGAATCTCGAGCTTCTCGGGCGTCACCTCGCCGATAATGCGAATCGCAAGACCCGGACCAGGGAAGGGTTGGCGATGCACAATATGGCTGGGCAACCCCAGCGCCTCTCCGAGTGCACGCACCTCATCCTTGAAGAGGTGGTCAAGGGGCTCGATCAGGTCAAAGCGCACTCCCTGAGGGAAGGGAATCAGGTTATGGTGACTCTTGATGGTGGCTGCTTGCCCGCTCGTCTTGCGAGCACCCGACTCTATGATGTCAGGATAGATCGTGCCCTGCGCAAGGTACCTCACTCCTCCCGTCCTCTGGGCAACGGCAAAGAACTCCTCCCAGAACTGTGTGCCGATGATGCGACGCTTCTGCTCGGGATCGACCACGCCGCTCAGGAGCCTCGCGTAGCGCCCCTCGGCGTGCACGTGCACGAAGTCTATGTCGAACTGTGTGGTAAAGACCTCCTCCACCTGTTCGGGCTCACCCTTGCGAAGCAAGCCGTGGTTCACGAATACGCAGGTCAGCTGCTTTCCAATTGCCCGTGCGCACAGTGCGGCCACCACGCTGGAGTCAACGCCGCCCGAAAGTGCCAGGATCATGCGGTCACTGCCAACCTGTGCGCGTATCGCATCGACCATGCCCTGCACGACGTCCTCCATGGTCCAGTTGGGCTTAAGTCCGCAGACATCGAACAGGAAGTTCCGAAGCATCCTTGTGCCATGCTCGGTGTGCCTGACCTCAGGATGAAACTGCGTCGCAAAGAGCCTGCGACCGGCGTCCTCCATGGCGGCGACAGGACAGCCATCGGTCGAGGCAGTGACCACGAAGCCATCGGGAACTTCGCTCACCGCATCGCGATGGCTCATCCACACGGTCTGCTCGGCAGGCGTGTCACCCAAGATGCGCGACGACCCCTGACGACGCAGCCTCGCCGGACCGTACTCGCCCCTCTCGGTGTGTCCCACCCGCCCACCGAGCGCGACAGCCATGATCTGCTGGCCATAGCAGAAGCCAAGCACAGGAACGCCAAGCTCGAGCACTCCTCGGTCGATCTGTGGCGCGCCCTTTGCGTACACGCTCGCAGGACCACCGGAGAGGATAATCGCGGAAGGCCTCATGGCGGCAAGCTTTGCCGCTGGGATGCCACAGGGCACGATCTCCGAATACACGTGGAGGTCACGCACGCGGCGGGCTATGAGCTGCCCGTACTGGGCACCAAAATCGAGCACGGCTACAAACTGCCGAGGTCTGGAACCTTGCATGTGACGTCCCTCTCTACATGAAATCCCTGTCGTTCACATCATAGCGTCTCACGTGATCAAAGGCTTGCGCCCATGTCCCTCCCGCACAAGCACACGGTCAGACAGGAGCTGCCGTGAGATGCCCTTTGTGTACTTCATGCGGGGAGTGTGGTTGGCGTTTACTATTAACTAGTTAGGCTCTGCCCTGCTACCCCCCACCATGAAGTCTAGACACTGCTGTGGGAGGAAGAAGGAAAGGAACGTACTTTGGCGCGTCACAACAATACCGATGGCGAGAATCTGAACGATGCCCTTGCAGCCGACATGGAGAGTCTTTCACGTAACAGCGCTCTGTCGACTGACCGCTACGTCGGGAAGCGTCGCAAGGTCAGCCGCCACCACATCCTGCGCAACGTACTTATCGGCGTTCTCGTTATGGTCTTGGTCGCCAGTGGAGCGGTCGCAGGGTACATCCACTATATCAATGGCCAGCTCAACGACGGGCTTGATAGGAACCTCGGCGACGTCTTAGTCCCAACCGAGGCAGGCAAGCCGTTCTACATGCTGCTTCTTGGCATCGATAAGGACGAGGACCGTACCGGAAGCTCAGACTACGGAACAGATGACAGCGCCTACCGCTCAGACTCCATCATGCTCGCGCGCATTGATCCGCAAGATAAGAAGGTCACGCTCGTCTCCATCCATCGCGACACCCTCGTCAACCTTGACTCTCATGGCCAGCGTAAGATCAATGATGCCTATTCCATCGGCGGTGCAAGATACGCCACAAAGGTAATAGCCCAATTTGCGGGTGTGGATATATCCCATTACGCCGAGGTTGACATGGACGGCATGGCCAAGGTGGTCGACGCCGTGGGCGGCATCACCGTCAACCTGCCCGTCCCCGTCAAGGATCCCGAGTACACGGGCCTCGATTTGCCCGCAGGCGAGCAGACCATCAACGGAACGACGGCCGCACTCCTCAGCCGCGCCCGCCACGCCTACGACAACTATGGGGATGGCGACCTGTACCGTGCCGCCAACCAGCGCTCGGTCATCATGGCCGTCGTCAAGAAGCTCATGGCGAGCGACCCGGCCACCATGGTCAACACCGTCACCGCGATGGCGGAAATGGTGAACACGGACATGGACGCGGGCTCCATCGCCGCGCTGGCGACGCAGTTCAGAGACATGAACGTGGATGAGGACATCATGACCGGCATGGAGCCCACGACCTCCGAGTACAGGAACGACACCTGGTACGAGATCTGCAACACCAAGGCCTGGCAGACTATGATGCAGCGCGTCGGCCAAGGACTCTCACCGTACGCGAAGGATTCGGACGATCCCTCAAAGGGAGTCTCGGTGAAGGATTCCGACAACCAATCCTCCAACACCAGCGAAGGCAATGCCGGCCCGACCGCCAGCAAGCCCAAACCAGGAGAGGGTAGCTACGGCAACGACGCACCAAGTTACACGGGCAGCGTCCAGGTGCTCAACGCCAGCTCAACCGACGGCGCCGCACGTAAGGTCTCGGGCGAACTGCAAGAGAAGGGCTTCACGACGACCGCGAGTTCCGCCACGGCCACATCGGGAACCACGCGGATCATATACAACGGCGACGCAAGCATGGCAAGCGCCAGAGGCGTTGCCGAGGTCCTCGGGGGAGACATCAAGATAGAGGCCAACAACGGTGGCCACAGCACGAACGTGAACGTGGTGGTCATTCTCGGCACCGACAAGTACTAAGACCAGGCGATCCGGGCATCTCGAAGGCAGCTCGATGGCCAGGTACAGGCTGACCATCGAGCCGCCTCTTCGAGCGGGCGTCCGGGAGGGAAATAGGCCCCTCTTACCTTATGCTGCATCCTCGAACTGCGAGTTGTAGAGCGTGGCGTAGCCACCGCCCCGGGCGAGCAGCTCCTCATGAGTCCCCGACTCCAGGACGTCGCCGCCCTCCATGTAAAGGATCAGGTCCGCGTCACGGATCGTAGACAGTCGATGTGCTATCACGAAGCTCGTGCGCCCATGCACGAGCGTATCCATCGCCCTCTGGACCTTAAGCTCTGTGCGCGTATCGACGCTTGACGTAGCCTCGTCCAGAATGAGCAGAGGCGCATCCTTGACCATCGCACGGGCGATGGTCATGAGCTGGCGCTGGCCGGCGCTGATGGAGCTCGAGTCCTGAATCGTGTCGTACCCGTGCGGTAGGCTCCTGACATAGCCCATCAGGCCGCAGGCCTCGCAGGCCTCGTCCAGCATCTTGTCTGTCACGCCCGCCGTGCCAAACGCAATGTTCTCTCGGAGGGTGCCCTTGAAGAACCACGTGTCCTGCAGCACCATGGCAAACTGGTCGTGGAGGTTCGCACGCGTCGTGTCGCGCGTCGAGATGCCATCTATCCTGATCGAGCCGCCCCTCAGCTCGTAGAAGCGCATCAGGAGGTTGACCAGCGTGGTCTTTCCGGCTCCTGTCGGGCCGACGATCGCGATCTTCTGGCCCGCCCTGACCCTGACCGAGAGGTCGTGGATGACATCCACACCATCCCCATAGCCAAAGCGGACGTGAGAGAACTCCACATCGCCGTGCGCCCGGTCGAGCAAGGCGGGCTTGCCGGACTCGTCCTCCAGCTCTTGCTCGCCCAGAAACTCAAAGACGCGCTCGGAGGCAGCGGCCATGGTCTGGACCGAGGTGGCCGCCTGGGCGATGGCCATCATCGGCTGCGTGAACAGGCGGATGTAGATCATGAACGCGACGACGGTTCCGAACGGGATGGACCCGGACTGCGCCAGGGCGCCACCCACGATGCACACCACCACGTACGAGATGTTACCAATAAAGATCATGAGCGGCATCATCATGCCCGAGAGGAACGATGACCTCCACGCAGCATCATAGAGCAGCTCGTTCCTCTCGTGAAAGCGCGCAGACTCCGATGCCTCGCCATTGGTGACCTTCACCACATCGAGTCCTCCCATGACTTCCTCCACCTGACCGTCAACCGCACCAAGCGCCTGCTGCTGGCGGGTGAAGTATGGTTGAGAGATCGCAATGATGCGCATGGTCAGGGCCATGCCGAGAAGGGCGCTGACAATCCCTGCGGCGGCCATCTGCCAATTGGTAGCGCACATCATGATGGCTGCACCACCAAACTGAACCACAGCACTGACCAGATTCGATATGGTCTGGTTGAGGTTCTGCCCAATCGAGTCGACGTCGTTGGAGACTCGTGAGAGCACGTCTCCCTGAGGCGTGGAGTCCAGATACTCTAGTGGCAGCCGATCGATCTTCTGTGACATGTCACGGCGCATGTCACGCGTAAGCGCCTGCGTCACGTTCGCCATGATCCAGCCCTGGCCATAGCTTAGGATGAAGGAGACCCCGTAGATAACGGCAAGCGTAACCCCTATGGACTGTACGGCGCCCATATCGATGCCCGCAGTCAGGCCGGCAGAGATGATGTTGGTCATCTCACCGAGCTGACCGGGTCCAACCAAGCTGAGGACTGCGCCTGCGATGGATGCCAACGCCGCCACCACGAGAGCCCCCGTATACCTCTTGGCATAACTGACAAGCTGTCTGATTGCGAGGCCAAGCTCGACTTTCTCGTCGGCACCCGCCGACGCTGCGTTTGGTGCGTCCTTAGACATGTGCGATCTCCTCCTTGGAAAGCTGGGAACTGACGATCTCCTGGTATGCCGCACAACTCCCCATCAGTTGATCATGCGTGCCCTTGCCCACGACCTCCCCATGGTCGAGCACCACGATCTGGTCTGCGTCCCTGATGGTGCTCACACGCTGTGCGACGATGAGGTAGGTGGTGTCAGGGCGTCTCTTGGCAAGCTCTGAGCGCAGGCTCCTGTCCGTCGCGAAGTCGAGCGCCGAGAAGGAGTCATCGAAGACGAGTATCTCGGGCTTGCGTGCCAATGCCCGACTGATCGCCAAACGCTGACGCTGGCCACCCGAGACGTTACGACCCCCTTGCTCGATGGGTGCGTCATAGGAGCCATCCATCGCCTCGACGAAGCCCGTGGATTGCGAGATGGCAATGGCATCCTCGACGTCCGCGCGCGTGATCTCGTGGTCTGTCTCGCCATAGCTCACGTTACTCGCAACCGTGCCCTTGAACAGGGTCGCCGTCTGTGGGACGTAGCCTACGCGCTCGTGAAGCTGCTCGCAGGTATAGTCTCGGACATCCTGGCCGTCCACGAGCACGCTGCCCTCAGTCGCGTCGAACAGGCGGACCACCAGCTGGACTAGCGTGGTCTTGCCCGAGCCCGTCGCTCCGATGAACGCGACCGTCTGGCCCTTCTCGACCTTGAAGCTCACGTGGCTCAAAGCCCGCGCCCCATCATCGGGATAGGAGAACGAGACGTCCCTGAACTCGACGGTCCCCACCTCTCCTTGCCTCGTCACACCCCCGCCATCCTTGACGGTAGGCTCGGTCTCGATGACCTCCATGACACGCCGAGCTGATATTGCCGCACGCGGGTACAGGATGAACACCATGGAGAGCAGCATGAAGCTCATGATGACCTGGATGGCGTAGTTGGAGAAGACGACCATCTCGGAGAACACGGAGAGCGAGGTGCCCGGTGCCGCAGCCTGGACCATGCCCGCGCCGAGCCAGTAGATGGCGAGTGTCAGGGCAGAGGACTCCAGCGTCAGGATGGGACCGATGACAGCAGTCGCGCGAGTCGCGACCGTCTGCGTCCTGGTGATGTCGTCGTTCGTGACATCAAGACGATCCTGTTCGTACTGCTCGGCATTGTATGCATGGATGGGGCGAATGCCCTGCAGGTGCTCTCTAATCAGACGGTTGATGTCATCGGTCAGGCCCTGCACGCGCTGATAGCGCGGGACGGCGATGGCCATCGTGATACCAAGGACGATGACGAGACTGGTTGCGGCGACCACAGTCGCAGCGGTCCACTGCCACCCGTAGCCGACGATCTTTATCGCAGCCCAGACCACCATGATCGGCGCCTTGATGATCGCCGAGAGACCCATCGAAACGAGCGTCTGGATCTGCGTGATGTCGTTCGTGCAGCGATTCACCAGAGAGCCTGCCCCGAAGCGGTCAACATCTCCCTTCGAGAGCGTGAGGGCGTGGTCGAAGACCTCGGCGCGAAGCGTCTTGGCAAAGCCCGCCGCGACCCTGTTGCCAACGTACGTCGCTGCGATGGTGGCGGCCATAGAACCCAAGGCGCACAGGACCATGCAGGCTCCCTGAAGCAGGATGTCCTCCATCCTGGAGCCTGCCGTCTCGGCAAGCGTGGTGATAGTGGCCATGAAGTCGGGAAGTAGTAGGTCGAGCCACACCTGGACGAGTACGAGTCCGAGTACGACAAGGACGTGTCCCCACTGCCTCCCGTCTAGGTATCGAAGCGTTCTCAGCATCCTAGTTCCTCTCTTTCACTGACAGTTACTTCTACTATTAGTTTTATAGTAGGAATATATCAACATCTGTTCTGACATGAGCGCACGTCCTCGTCAGCACGAGCACGTCAATGCCTTGGACGAGCTATGCCGGACGATCGAGACCTTGCATGGGCAATGGTGGAGGCGCAACTCCCCTCGCCTCTGCGGCAGTCGCCACAAGCTTCTCGACAAGACCCGCAAGCTGGGATCGCTCATCCTCTGTGAGTGCGGCAAGAAGGTCTTTGACGCCCGCGACGGCAGTCCTGTACTGCTCCTCGCCAAAGCGCTGGCCCTCTGGGGTGATGCGGACGATAACGCCACGCCTGTCATCGGGATTGATCTTCCTTTGGATGAATCCCTTGCGCTCGAGTGCCTTAAGCGTGTTCGCGATACGTGCGGTGGTCACATTGAGACTCTCGGCAAGGTCCGTCGGTGATACCGTGCCATGCTGGCTCAGGAAGCCGAGCACGCCCATCTCACCACGTGAGACGTTCGTCTGCCTCTGACCCAGCAGCCTATCCAAAGCTCCCATCGAGACGGTGATGCGCTCCTCGGGACTCATGGGCGTGTCCCTTGTCCACATGAGCCTCACATCCTCCTCTCATATGTTCATGAGCTACTATTACTATTAGTAAATATACCTAGATTATAGTTTTTACCGTTAGTTATACTGCAGAGGTCACGAAGTCACCACAAGCACACGCGCATGTCGTAGGTGCGCCGCCCGCAGGCGACACCCCACACAGGCGAGCCCCTGGTCATGCCATCCAGCGGACACAGCTCTACCGCAAACCATCGGACAAGATCCTATCAGCCCCCGTGATCCTGCGGACGGGCCTGCAGGGCATGCCCATGGCCAGATGTCCTGCCGGAACATCCTTGGTCACCAAGCTACCGGCAGCGATGACGCAGCCCGCGCCTATGACCACGCCGGGCATCACCGAGACGTTCGCGCCGATCCAGCAGTCGTCACCGACACTGATGGGAAGCGCGCGCTCGAGGCCCAGCCTGCGCTGTTCGACGTCAAGGGGATGCTGCGCCGTGTAGGCACCGAAGCCTGGCCCGATGAAGCAGTGGCACCCGATGGTGATGGTTGCCCCGTCCATGAGGTAGGCGCCGTGGTTGATGAACGTCCAGTCCCCGATGGAGACGT
>ERZ773035.739-NODE-739-length-25739-cov-41.178788_pt1 | contig 25739 bp, 15 predicted proteins | sample MGYA00511487_ERZ773035 | MGnify/ENA primary metagenome ERZ773035 (study PRJEB29015, sample SAMEA2737985) | human oral metagenome | biome: human oral; feature: human-associated habitat; material: dental | place: China | collected 2024 ...
GGCCGCCTGCGGGCCGGGCGGGTCGCGATCCCCGTCTCCCCGGCCGCGCTGGCCGCCGGTGCACGCCTCGGGAGCCCGTTCGGGTACTCCGTATAGTGCTGGGCACTCCGTACAGCGCAACGCCGGAACCGCCGTGCGCCGCCGGGGCGCCTGCTGGTGGGGGCTACAACACGTCGGTCTGCCCGCGCCGGGAGCGGCTCACTCCTCGACGGGACCGCCGTAGAGCTCGTCGATGACGGGGGCCAGGCGGCGCACGGCCACGGCGCGCTTGACCTTCAACGACGGGGTGAGCAGACCGTTCGCCTCGGTGAAGTCCGAGGTGAGCACCTTGAACTTGCGGATCGACTCGGCACGCGAGACGTGCTCGTTCGCCCCGTCCACCGCCTTCTGCAAGGAGACCAGGACCTCGACGTTCGTGGCCGCCTCGGCGACGCTCATGACCGGCAGGCCGTGGGACTCCAGCCACACGGGCAGCATCTCCGCGTCCAGGGTGATGAGCGCTGCCACGAAGGGCCGCTGGTCGCCGACCACCAGGACCTGGGAGATCAGCGGGTGGGAGCGCATCGGGTTCTCCAGGGCGGCCGGGGCCACGTTCTTGCCGCCGGCGGTCACGATGATCTCCTTCGCGCGGCCCGTGATCCTCACGTACCCGTCGCGGTCCAGGGAACCCAGGTCGCCGGTCTTGAACCAGCCGTCCTCGGTGAAGCAGGCGGCGGTGGCCCCGGGGTCGTTGTTGTAGCCCTGGAAGACCGACGGGCCCTTGAGCAGGATCTCGCCCTCGTCGGAGACCCTGAAGGACATGGGGGGCAGCGCCGGGCCGACGGTGCCGATCTTCGACAGGCGCGGGGTGTTGACCGAGACGGGGCCCACGGTCTCCGTCAGGCCGTAGCCCTCCAGGACGGGGATGCCCAGGCCCCGGTAGAAGTGGCCGAGCCAGGTCGCCAGGGGCGCCCCGCCCGACACGATGTAGCGGGCGTTCCCGCCGACCAGTTTGAGGATGGTCTGGAACACCAGCTTGTCCGCCAGGGCGCGCTGGGCGCGCAGCGAGCGCGACGGGCCCTCCGGGGTGTCCAGCGCCTTGGAGTACTCGATGGCCACGTGGGCGGCCCACCGGAAGATCCGCCTCTTCGCGCCCTTGGAGGCCTTCGCGTCGGCCGAGTTGTAGATCTTCTCCAGGACGCGCGGCACGACCAGTAGGTAGGAGGGCCGGAAGGAGGCCAGGTCGGGCAGCAGGTTCTTGATGTTCGACACGTGCGCCATGACGCCGTTGCCGCTGATCTGGAAGACCTGCAGGAAGCGCGCGAACACGTGGGCAAGCGGCAGGAAAAGCAGCAGCCGGGAGTCCTCTCCCGCCGCGATCTCGGGCATCCACGCGTGCGAGTTGAGGCACAGGTTCGTGAAGTTCTCGTGGGTGAGCACCGTGCCTTTGGGGGTGCCCGTCGTCCCGGACGTGTACACGATCGTGGAGATGTCGTCCTTCGTCAGGGCCCCGGTGCGCGCGGCGACGGTGGCGCGGGGCACTCCGGCTCCGTCGGCGACCAGGGTCTCGATGGCTTCGGAGTCCAAGGAGAGGACGACGACGTGGTGGCGCCCGGTCCGCTCGGCGGCCGTGCGCACGATCTCCGCCAGGGACACGGTCTCGGTGACGACCAGGTCGACGTCGGCGTCGGAGAGCACGTGGGCGACCTGCTCGATGGAGCTCGTCTCGTAGATGGGCACGGGCACCAGGCCCGCGCTCCAGCACGCGAAGTCGAGCAGCGTCCACTCATAGCGGGTGCGGCTCATGATCGCGACCCTCTGGCCGGGTTCCAGCCCGCGCGCGATGAGCCCGGCGGCCACCTGCTGGACCTCCTCGTGGAAGTCCCGGGCGCTCACCGGCCGCCATGCATCGCCCATGCCCAGTTTGCGCAGGATGAGCGGGCGGCGGGGGCTGCGGCCCACGCGGTCCTGCAGCAGGCGGGGGATCGTGCAGGTCTCGTCGATGCGCACCAGGGTGGGGGCGTGCCACTCCAGGGCCTGGGTGGCGCCCCCGCTGGTGGGCGCGGGCACGGGCACGGCCTCGAGCTCCTGGGCGCCGTCGTCCGACGAGGCGGGGGCCGGGCTGTCACTCATATCTGCTCCTTCGTCTGTGGCACGCATGGGCACTATCCTACGGCACCGTAGGGTGGGGGAGGGGCGGGATCGGGCCCGGTTGGTGGCGATCGGATCGCCGGACGGACACGCGCTAAACTAGGGAACCGATTGCGGGAAGAGGCCCTCAGCGGCGCGAACACCGCGGAGGAACTGTTCTCGAAGGAGGGGAGCGAAATGGTCAGCCTCAGTGATATCGCCGCCGCCACCGGGTACTCGAAGGCGACGGTGTCACGGGTGCTCAACGGGGATCCCACGTTCTCAGTCCGGGAGGACACGCGCCGCCGGATCATCGAGGTCGGCAACGAGATGGGGTACGCGCTCAAGGGCAGGCGCGTGGGAATCCCCCAGAACGTGGCGATCCTCGACAACGTCGATCCTGAGCGGGGGCTCCACGACGCCTACTTCTTCGACGTCCGCGAGGCGCTGAAGGTCAAAGCCTCCGAGCACATGATGTCGCTCGCGTCCTTCCCGGATTGTGATTCGCTCATCGGCGCGGCTGATCGCTTCTCCGGTTTCATCTCGGTCGGCCCCTCCCCTTTGAAAGGGGCCGACCTCGAAAAGCTCCACGCCGCGCTGCCCCACGGTGTTTTCATTGATATCAATCCGGCGCCGACCCTGTTCCACTCCGTGCGCCCCGACCTCCAGCAGACGGTCCTCGACGCGATCGACGCGCTGAGGGACCAGGGGCGTCAGCGGATCTCCTTCGTCGGAGGCGATGGCCATATTATGGGCATGCATTTCCACGAGGAGGACATCAGGACCTTCGCGTTCGTCAACTGGACGGAGCGCCTGGGGCTGTCCGCCGACGCCAGGGTCTTCGCGGAGGGCTCCTTCACGGTGGAGAACGGCCGCCGCCAGATGGAGCGGATGCTGGCGGACTCCACCGGCCCGGCGCCGGACGCGGTAGTCGTCGCCGCGGATCCGCTGGCCGTTGGGGTGCTCCAATGCCTCGTGGCGGCTGGACTGCGTGTGCCCGATGACGTCGCGGTGGTCTCGATCAACAACCTCGAAGTGTGCGAGTACACGGCTCCGCCGCTGTCCTCCTACGCGATCAACCGCGAGGAGCTCGCCGAGTCCGCGATCCTCCTCCTGTCCGACTCGATCATCGGCCGCTACGAGCAGCGCCACCATGTCCTGATCTCCACTGAGCTGGTGGTCCGCTCGAGTTTCGTTCCCGCCACGGCGGTCTAGGGCGCGCCAGCCGGTGCCCAGGGCCGGAGCGCATGGTCCCGGGCACCGGCAGCGCCGTTCACAGGATCGACAGGACGACGTCCAGGACGTGCGGTTGCTCGGACGGCACAAGGTACTCCGGGTGGACTTCGGAGCCCCAGGAGTCGTCGCCCCCAACGCCCATCTGTGCCGCGAGGAGCCGCAAGTAGGTCGCCGGACGGCGCCCGGGCTCGGGGAGCTCCCACCAGTGGGCGGCCTCCTCGATCTGGGCGCTCGAGTACGGCAGGAGGGAGACCTCGAACGGGTTGCCGACCGCACTCACGACCCGGATCCCGTTCCCCTGCTCATCGCTGGCCTCCGCCCACCGCGCGCCCATGTGGTTCCCGCATTCCTGCGGCACCACGTAAGGAGTGAGGTCCTCTGAGAGGGAGCGCGACCATATCCCGAGGCGGCCTCCGCTGACCCGGTCGAAGTACGTCTCGTCGGGGCCGATGCCGTAGAAGCGCAAACGGGAGAGCGACGGCGGAAGGGCCCACTCGACGCCGAAACAGGGAAGCGTCGGCAGATCCGGCGCCCCCGGGTACGAGGCGGTGAACCTGATCGTGCCGTCGTCGTTGAGGCGGTAGACCACGGACACCGGGACGCCCACTGCGGCGAGCTCGTAGCAGTAGGCGACTTCGACGCTGTGGTCCTCCTCGCGCACTGAGACGTACGGGCAGCGGGCGTACCTGCCCGCGACGGTCCAGACTGCGCGCTTGAAGCCGTGGGAGGCGCCCCGGTCGTTGTCCGTGAGGGGCCGGAACGTCGTGAGCCTGGGGGGACGGAGCACGAGGGGGTCGCCGTCCTTCGCCCAGAGGACCATTCCTCCAGCCGTCCGGGACAGGAGCGCCTCCTCACCGCCCGTTCTCATCCCGATGTTCCAGCGTCCGAATGTGTACGTCGCGCGGTTCCCGTCGGCGGTGTCCGGGGGCGACGGGGGCGCGGCGAGGGGGAGCACGGACTGGCCGAAGCACACCTCGTGCCCCGCCGGGCACCACGCGGTCCGATGGAGGTGGACCAGTGAGGCCTCGAGGACGATCTCGCGGCCGGGCGCCGAGTACTCGTCGATGGGCCACGGGCACGGCACGGTGGCGCGATCGCCGGGGCGGACATCAGAAGGCACAGTGATCTGCCAGACCGCTTCGCCGTCGACCAGGAGCGAGCACACCAGGTCGTAGGCGCTGCTGGACGTGAACAGCGACCGGTTCGTGACATCGACGCCGGTTGTGGACGGGACGAGTGAGAAATCCGAGTACAGCTGTTTGACCTCGCGCACAGCCGGGGAGGGGGTGCGGTCGGCGAACAGCAACCCGTCAGCGGAGAATTCCCAGTCGCAGGGCCGGTCCCCGAAGTCCCCTCCGTAGGCGAGGAACTCCCCGGCGCTCGCGGGGGTCGCCGGATGCCACAGGGCCTGGTCGATCAGGTCCCAGATGAACCCTCCCTGGTAATGGGGGTAGCGCTCCAAATCCGTGTACAGGCCCAAGCCGCCGACCGAGTTCCCCATGGCGTGCATGTACTCGCAGGAGATGTACGGTTTGGCGGGCGAGGACGCGAGGTACTGCTCGATCTCGTCCGGGTGGGCGTACATGCGGGACTCGATGTCGCTCACGTCGTCGTACTCCCGGTCCCAGGTGATCCCCTCGTAGTGCACTGGGCGCGCGGGGTCGAGTTCACGGGCACGCTGGCTCATGGCGCGGAAGACCTCGCCGCCGTAGGACTCGTTGCCCAATGACCAGATGAGAACGCTCGGGTGGCTGTAGTCGCGGACGATCATCCGCTCGAGGCGGTCGACGCACGCGTCCTGCCACTGCGTCCGCGACCCCGGGATGGCCGTGTCTGGCGTCGCGACGTCTCCGGGGACGTTCCACGTTCCATGGGTCTCGAGGTTGGTTTCGTCGATGACGTAGATCCCGTACTCGTCGCACAGGTCGTAGAAGCGGGGGTCGTTGGGGTAGTGGCTGGTGCGGATCGCGTTGATGTTGTGGAGCTTGCAGAAGCGGATATCGGCGAGCATGTCCGCCTCGTCGAGCGCGCGCCCTTTGCGCGGGTGGAACTCATGGCGGTTGACGCCCTTGAAGACGATGCGCCGCCCGTTGAGCGTCATGATGCCGTTGTCGATTCCGAAACGCCTGAACCCGACGTTGAGGGCCACCGTCTCGCACGTGCGCCCATCGCGGTCGATGACCTCGAGGCGGAGGCGGTAGAGGGTGGGGGACTCGGCGGACCACGGCGCGACCCGGGGGATCGCGTCGGACACGAGGTCCGTCGCCGCGCTCCGGGGTGTTTCGGTGCTCCACACGGGCGCACCGGAGTGGTCGAAGAGTTCCGCGCGGATCGATGCGCCTCCGAGGGGATCGACGACGTCCGCTTTGACGCGGAGTCGGCCGACCTCGCTGTGGTGGTCGAAGTCGGCGTCGATGCGGACGCTGTCGACGTGGGTGGGGGGCAGGGCCGTGAGGCAGACGCCCCGGAACAGGCCGTGGAAACGCCAGGAGTCCTGTCCTTCGAGCCACGAGGCGCTGGAGTACTGGTAGCACGCGACGACGAGTTCGTGGATGGTGTCCGCGGGCGCCCCGCCGAGGAGGCGGGTGATGTCGAACTCACTGGCGGTGTACCCGTCTTCGCAGTAGCCGACGAACGCGCCGTCGCACCAGACGTAGAGCGCCGTGGCGAACCCCCCGAATGAGAGGAGGACGGTTCCGCCTTCGAGCGCGGCGCCCCGGAGGTCCTCGTCGAGGGTGAAGAGGCGGCGGTAGAGGGCGACGCGGTTGGTGTCTGGGACCGAGGGGGCCTCTGGGTCCGCGTGACCGTCCCAGGGCATCTGGATGTTGACGTACGCGGGCCTCCACCCTCCACTCGTCTCGAGGGTGGAGGGGACGGGTATGGTGGCGATCCGATCCGACGCGGACCGCAGCGCGGAGGCGGGCGACTCTGGATCGGCGACGTCGATGGCGCGCGCGTCGGTGTCGAGCACCTCCCACGGGCCGTTGAGGGACTGCCTGGGGGCGTCGGTGCGGTGCTGCGACCGCTGTGGGCGCCGGTTCACGGCGAACACGGTGGGGTCTGTGAGCCACTGGGCTGAGGGCGTGGGGTCTGCGGGTGGCATAGGACCTACCTCCTGGATGATGGCGGCGCTGCTGATCAGGTAAATCGGATTACCCTTGATTCTACAGGTGTAGGGGGGAGGTTGCAAGGTCTGTGGTGCTGGTGGACGTGAGTTGCATCGGGAGGGTTTGCATCCGGAGGTAAAAGGGTATACTTCAGTAGGTAGATGAGTTTCGCCGACTTCGAAGGAGAAGAACATGTCTACCGCACCGGGCGGCTCCAGGGCCCGCCCCCTCTTGGTCCAGAGGATCTGCTACGCCTTCGGCAACCTGGGGCAGGCGGCGTTCTACAACGCGCTGTCCACCTACTTCGTCACGTACTACGCGGCGCAGACCCTCTTCGCCCAGTACGAGAGGACGGAGGCCGAGGCGCTCATCGGCGTCATCACCGTGCTGGTCTTCGTCATCAGGATCGCTGAGATCTTCCTCGACCCCCTGCTCGGCAACCTCGTCGACAACACGACGACCCGGTTCGGGCGCTTCCACCCCTGGCAGGTCATCGGGGGCGTGGTGTCGTCCGTGCTGCTCTTCGCGATCTTCACCGGACTGTTCGGACTGGTCAACACCAACAAGATGGTGTTCATCGTTGTTTTCATCATTGTGTTCATCATCCTCGATATTTTCTACTCGCTTCGTGACATCTCGTACTGGGGGATGATCCCGGCGCTGTCGTCCTCGTCCCACGAGCGCGGTGTCTTCACAGCCCTCGGCACGTTCACGGGCTCCATCGGGTACAACGGCGTCACCGCCATCGTGGTGCCCGTCGTCGCGTTCTTCAGCTCGGTCTTCGCCGGGGTCACGGGGGAGAGCCAAGCGGGGTGGACCGGGTTCGGGGCGCTGATAGCGGTACTGGGGATAGTCACGTGCCTCGCTGTCGCGTTCGGGACGACCGAGCAGGACAGCCCCTTGCGCGCCCACGCCGCCGAGAGTTCCAACCCTGTGCAGGCCTTCGCCGCGATCGCGAAGAACGACCAGCTCCTGTGGGTGTCGTTGTCGTACGTCCTGTACTCCGTGGCCAACGTGGCGACCACCGGCTTCATGATCTACCTGTTCAAGTTCGTCCTCGAAATGCCGAACAGCTACTCGGTGGTGGGGCTCATCGCCTTCGGAATCGGCCTGGCGACCACGCCCCTCTACCCGTTCATCAACAAGCGCGTGCCCAGGCGCATCCTGTACCTGGCGGGCATGGCGTTCATGGCGGCGGCCTACGTCCTCTTCATCTTCTTCTCGAACAACGTCCTGGCCGTCTTCGCCGCCCTGGTCCTGTTCTACATCCCCTCGACCTTCATCCAGATGACCGCCATCCTCACCCTCACCGACTCGGTGGAGTACGGGCAGCTCAAGACGGGCCGGAGGAACGAGGCGGTGACCCTCTCCGTCCGCCCGATGCTCGACAAGATCGCGGGCGCCCTGTCCAACTCGATAGTCGGATTCGTCGCGATCGCCGCGGCCATGACCAACGACGCGGACCCTTCCTCGCTGACCGCGGGGAACATCACGACGTTCAAAACCGCGGCCTTCTACGTCCCCCTCGCGATCATCGTCGCCTCGGCCGCCGTGTTCGCGGCCAAGGTGACCCTCAGCGAGAAGAAGCACGCCGAGATCGTCAAGCAGCTGGAGACAACGTTGGGAGGGGAAGAAGCGGACGCAGCGGGGAAGTGACTGGGGTCCGCTCACAGGCCCGACGAGGGCGGGAACCGCAGAAGCGGACGACGCTGTCGGCGAGTGACTGGGTCCCACCGTCGACCCCCAGTGACCGCCTGCCGAGTGTGACGGCGTCGGTGTCCGCAGTGAGTGAGTCCCAGCGTCGGCCCCCGGTGACCATCTGAATGGCAATGCGGTCACCGGGGGCCGACTGGCGATCAGGCTCGGGATTGGGCCGAACTCGCTTCCTGCGGGACTCTCGTCGCGGGGGAGTCCGGGAGTCCGAGTGGGGGAACCCGGCGCCCGCCGATCCCCGACGCTCCTGCGCGAAGCCCTGGGCCGCCGTTCGGGCTGCGACCTCACTTCCAGCGCCGTACCAGAGTCGCACTATGGTTCCGTTCCCGGAGTGTGTGAAGGAGCCGCGTATTAGTGCCACTCGTCGAAACAAAGGCCGCGTGGTAACGCATGCTGTGCATCGGGCCGCCCGCGGAAAGTCCGTTCCTGCTCGAGATCATCCGATGAATCTTATCGAAGTCGGAAGGGACTAACCAGCTGTGTTCTTCGATTCTTCGACACTGCCCCTATTGTTCCCGTCCCATCATCATCAGATAGTGGCCATAGTGGGCACCGCCATCGATCTGGTGTTCAAAAATGTCCTTGAAATCTTCGAGTAACTTTCTTGTCGGTGTCGTGCAAGAAGAAAAATTCGCATACGAACCGTGCGATCCCAAATTGAACTGTATCATACACTGTTCGACCTTCTCTCCGTAAGTCTGACCGAGCCGGGTGATTGAGGACTTGTCAGACTTCTTCCTGGTCGCAATGTTGGTGTTTCCGAGAGTGATGAAATAGCTATCAAGTATGCGTCGCATAGTGTTCGCGAGAAGGCGGTACTGTGGGAGAATGGCATTTCGATCCGACTCTTCACACGCCTGTTCCGCTGCGAACACCTCATTCCACAGGAGTTGGTACTCTGTGCTGATTACATCAGGGTTTGAAACAGTCTCAATAGAATTGGGTTTCCCCTGTTCGAAGCTCTTGTTGATCCTATAAAACGCGAGCTTTCTCCCCTTCTCCTCATGGTTGTAGTCGCGCCTCACCTCATATGATGCGTTGGTATAGAACCCAACGTTATGCGTCAGTATGATCGCCTGAACGACCTTCTCGGACATGACGTCGTTCAGGCTGGGATCATTGGGATGGAGAAGCCTTCGGACAATGCGGCGGATAAGAGCTGTTATGAAATAGAATGTGCTCGCATCTGTCGATGCGATGGGGTCGTCGATGATGGCCGTGAGTGTTGCGTGCTTGCTGAATTCGATTGAGTCCGGTTTGATGCAGTGCATGAAGTACAAGAAGGAAAGGATAGTCTTTTCCCCCTCGGACAATGAAGCGAAAGTGGCTTGATTGTACCGGGAGGAATCAGCGTTCGATGGTCTTTCGATAATGAATAGTTTGGGGTTCTTCGGGGAGGCGCCGAGTCGAAAGCGAACGAATCCTAGGTCATCGAGAGTGGAGTTGATGAGGCGCCGCACCTCTGTGGTATCGGAAAGGGGCTCTTGGAGGGCTGTAATGTCTTTCTCGATGTCTTCGATTTTTTGTTCCTTATCGTCAATTTGCTTTTCCACGTTGCGTATGCCCGCGCCCAAACCAAGTACCTTCTTGCGGTAGTAGTCATCAAGTCCCTTGTCTGAAAGTCCTGTTTCTTTTATCCGTATTGTGCTGTCGTGATAGAGCCGGTTAAAGAAACGGGTCTCAGCATCTTTGAAAGCCTGCCTTTGATTCTTGGCGGACCTGTTATAGTCCTCAATCCTGAGCCGTAAAGACTGGATCAGGGCGTCGATGGCGTCGAAGTGCTCATACTTATTGCCATCCTGGATAACGCGTTGGGGAGCGTTGATTTTGTGTTCAAGCGATATGCATGTTTTGCGAATGGAGCTGATGCAGGCGTCAATGTCTGAAACGGTATTGCGAATAGCTTCTTCTTCGTATATGGTGGTCTGTTTTACGCCAGTTACAAGTGCTTCGATCTTGTGTTCAAAATCTTCGATGCTCTGTTTTGTGTTTCTGATCGTACTGATTGCTGAGTTTGTTTCTTCTGAAAACAGAGAGGCAATGTGCTTCTTCAGTTCGTCGTCTAATGACTGCTGACAGTAGGGGCAGGTTTCGGATAGTTCTGTATCTCTTTGTGAAATATCGTAGCCTTCTCTTATCCAGGGAAGAAGGTTGTGCTTCATGGCAAAGTCGTACAAGGGCGACGCCGATGAGAGGTCTATAGGGGTGGTGAGCAGAGTGGTGACGTGCTGTGCGCTTAGCTGATGCGGTGCTTGTCCGGGGAAAGGGATGGAAATCTCCTTCAGGGTCCCGCTCCTCAGCTGCTCGTACTGAAAGCTGATGGTGCCGAGGGTGTCAGGTTCTTTGGCAGAGTCCTTGTACTGGAGAAGTTTGTCAACAAGTTTCAGGACATCTTGTTTCATCCCTTTCAGCAAATGCTGGGAGGCTTGATGCGGTTCCCAGATTTCCTTCAGATTCCTTTTCAGTATTCTGAGGCAATCGTCGCGCTGCCGCCTTAGGGCAACAAGTTGGCCTCTTTGGCCGGAGCCGCCGTCCGTCCCGTCAAGTTTTTTCCTTATCTCTGCTAGCTGCTCGCGCTTTAATTTAAGTTGCTCTTGCTTGGAAGCGTCTTTTTCTCCGAGCGTGAACGTTATCCCTTGGATCTCTCCGTCGCTTCCGGTTTCGGATGTGTGGAACACGTTGCTAACGTAGTCATGGTTGTATACGTGGACAGTGTGGCTGCCAGCGGTCAGCTGGGCTTTTGCGGCGCGAGTGATCGTCGTTTTCCCGGCGCCGTTTGGTCCAAAGACGAAGTTGACCTGTCTTAAGTCGGTGAGTTTTGCCTTTTCGTCAAAGCAGGGCATATTTCTGAGATCTATTGTGGTGATCAAGTCCCCTCCTTGGGTGTCGTCCATAGTTACATTGTATTCCAACGAGGGTGGTGCTGCAAGCACTTCACGAAAACGATTCGAAAGTGGGAGGACACACTGCCCCATCGGTGCGTGCTTGTGAGCGTTGTCCGGTGAACGCGGGTGTGTTCGATCAAGCGGACTTGCTGTTGGGAGGACTTGATTGGCGCGGCAACGGCAGCACCCGTGTGGGTTATGTTTCGTGGCTGGTGAGTCACTTCAGGCCGAGGATGGCTTCGAGTTCGTCAAGTGTGTGCCCGGACTCGGGGTGCGACTCGTGCGCCCTGATAGTGGGGGTGACATCGTCGCGCAACCACTGTTCGATTCCCTCGCCGGACATGTGTTTGCTGCGCTCCCTGAGGGCTTCGAGGGCGTCAGCGTAGAACTCGGAGGAAACCCAGGACAGCTCGCAGTGGCGTCCTTCCCTAGGAGAGCCATGGGCGGGCGCGGGCGACGGCGTCCACGAGTGCCTTGTTCAAGGCGGTCCACGCTTCCAGGCGGGAGAGTGCGGAACCGTCCGCTGTGTCAAGTTCGGCAAGGATTCGGGCTCTTTGAACCGAGAACACTCCATTGGGTAGAAGCTTGCCATCGGGATCGTCACGACTGAGGAGGCGACGGAGAAGATCCTTGGTGTCGCGGTAGGTTTCAAGTGTCTTCTCGGATACTGACGCCTCGCGCCGCAACCAGGAACGGCAATCCGGATCACCGAAGAGCGACGCCAGGGCCCAAGTCTCAGTCATTGTCACTGGTACTACGGGAACAACCGGGGTGACTGCGGCGTCTTGAATTGAATCCACGGCGCGCTTGATCTCCTCCTGGCGTGCCCGGAGGCCCGCATTGTCCGCGTCGCGATGGACGAAGACGAGATCGTAGAGCCCCGCATCATTTGTCTGCAGTGCGAAGAGCTTCTCGCGGACTGAACCCTTCAAGTCGAGGCGGGCGCTGACCGAAGCGGGCTCGAGTGTCAGGCGGATGAGCAGGAGCTCCAACACGTTGGTGAGAGCGGCGTCCGAGGATCCCTCGCACACGAGACAGCAATGCCACTCATTCATCTTCGTCGCCGTTCCATTTCTCCGGGTTCTCAAGGAACGCCGCGATCTCGCCACGCGAAACGGGACGGGCTCCCGTGCTGTCCTCCGGTTTGGTCCTGGCCCTCCATGTGCCAGGGAGCGGGTGAAACCCGACGCTGCGTAGGATGCCTCCCTGGCCGTCGGGAATCGATTTTCCGACGGCGCACAGGATGTCATCGTCTTTCGTGGCTTGGACGAAGTAGGGGGAATGAGTGTTGACAATGACCTGTCGGGCCGAGTGCTCCGTAGGATCGGAAATCCCCCGCAGGAGGCGGTGCATGTCAGCGATCTTGGATGGATGGATACCGTTCTCAGGCTCTTCCATGCACAGCATTCCGAAATAGTCATGGGACACCTTCATCGCGGACAGGGCGAGGAAGCGAAGGGTGCCGTCAGAGAGCGACCGCGCGGGCAGCTCCGGTGTCGCCCCGATCTTGGCGCGCAGTTCAAGCGTGTCACGGGCCCGGTCTTGAACGACGCGCAGGTGACGTATATCCACAAGTGCTCCGATCGCGTCACGAACGCGGTTCATGACGTTACTGCCGTTCCCCTCCTGGAGTTCCTGGCGGAACAAGGAGGACGGGATGTGGGCGCCGGTGGCGGAAATGGGCCGGGCCTCGACCATGTCATCAGGGGCGCGCATCGCGCTCGGTTCCAGGGCGACGAATCGCCAGGAGCGCATCTCCGCCTGCGCGGCGAGGATGATCGGGTTCTCGGCAGACGCCGTAGCCGACAGCACGGTTCGTTGTGCGTTGTCAGCGGCGATCTTCCTGGGCCGGCCCCTGTTTCCGTTTTGGATCTGGATGATCGTGTTGCCGTTCTCCTCGGTGGTGGATAGCGGGATGAACCTATGGGCTCCGTGCACGAACCTCTTCACGTAGGCTGTGGACTCCGGGAAGCGGAGATGGTCCTTCGGGTATTGGACCGGCGAAAGCTGTTCGTTGACCAACTTCAATTGCAGGCCCGTTGAGAGGGGGCCTCCTTGGCGGACGGCGAGTCGGACCTCGTAGCGCACGAACGTGCGCTCGGGCTCAACCTGTTGGTTGAACTCGTCGGAAACGGGGGAGGGGAGGATCATTTCCGCTGCTAAACGGAAGTTCTCGTTGCCCTGGATCACTCGGGCGGAAAAAAGGGAGGAGACGTCCGATCGCTGCTGGGGCGTGGGTCTGATGAGCGTGCAGGCCTCGAGGAAGTTGTGGTCACTCAGCAGGGACAGGAACTCGATCGCGTCGAAGAGGTTCGACTTCCCCACCGAGTTCGGCCCCGCGATGCAGGTGAATGGTCCGAAGTCGACAGAGACATTCTCGAGGTTCTTGAATCCGGAGACTTCAAAACGGGTGAGCATGTCTTTACCTTCAACAGACGACGCCAAGATCCATTTAAGTTATATCACATTGCGCCCGGAATGTGACGGGTACGGATCCAGAACAAGGCCGTGCCCCGGGCCGCTGGGCCCGGGGCACGCACCCGCCAGTCAATGCGGCTAGGGGCTCACCCCTTCTTGCGCTTGGCCGGAGCCTCGCCCAGTTCGAAAGACTTGACCACGGCGTCGGCGGCCTCGGAGTCCCCGGACGCGGCCACGGTCAGCGCGCCCACGGCCTTCGACGCGGCCTCCAAGTCGCCCTTGACGGACTCCAGGGCCCCCAGGGAAGCGGCGGGCGCCTCGAGCACCACCGACAGGAACGGGGTGCGCGGGGAGACCTTCGCCTCGGACTTCACGCGGCGCAGCGCGATCAGGGCGCCGGAGGCCGCGGCCAGTACGGACGGGTCGCCGGCCCCGGTCTCCAGGGGGGCGGCGGTCGGCCACGGCGCGGTGTGCACCGAGCCCTCCCGGTACCAGCTCCACACCTCCTCCGTCACGAAGGGCAGGTAGGGGGCCAGCAGGCGCACCACCGTGTCGATCACCAGGGCCAGGGCGGCGCGCGCCGACGCCGCCGACGCCCCGTCCCAGGCGCCCTCGCGGTTGTAGGCGCGCTCCTTCACCAGCTCCAAGTAGTCGTCGCAGAACGTCCAGAAGAACGACTCCGTGACCTCGAGGGCGCGCGCGTGGTCGTAGGAGGCCAGGGCGTCGGTCGCCTCGGCGACCACCCCGGCCAGTTCCGCCAGCACGGAACGGTCCAAGTCCACCGTCACCAGAGCCGGATCCAGGTCCAGCCGCGCGCCCTCGCCGCCCATGGTGAGCGCGAACTTCGAGGCGTTGAGGACCTTGATCGCCAGGCGCCGCCCGATCTTCATCTGCTGCTCGTCGAAAGCGGCGTCCAGGCCCAGGCGCGCGGACGCCGCCCAGTAGCGCACCGCGTCCGACCCGTACTTCTCCAGCAGGCCCATCGGGGTCACCACATTGCCCTTGGACTTGCTCATCTTCTTGTGGTCGGCGTCCAGGATCCACCCCGACAGGCCCGCGTGGCGCCACGGCAGGGCCCCGAACTCCAAGTCGGCGCGCACCACCGTCGAGAACAGCCACGTGCGGATGATGTCCTGGCCCTGGGGGCGCAGGTCCATCGGGTAGGTGCGGGCGAACAGGTCGTCGTCGTGCAACCAGCCGCACGCCAGCTGCGGCGACAGGGAGGACGTGGCCCACGTGTCCATGATGTCGAGCTCGCCCACGAAACCGCCCGGCTCGCCGCGCTGCTCCTCCGCGAATCCCTCCGGCGCGTCCGTGGACGGGTCCACGGGCAGGCTGTCCTCCGAGGGCGTGATGACGGCGTCGTAGTCGACCTGGCCGTCGGCGCCCACCCGGTACCACAGCGGGAAGGGCACGCCGAAGAACCGCTGGCGCGACACCAGCCAGTCGCCCTTCAGGCCGCGCACCCAGTTCTCGTAGCGCACGCGCATGAAATCCGGGTGGAACTCCAGCTGGCGGCCCCGCTCCACCAGTTCGTCGTTGAGGTCGGCTCCCGAGGCGGGCCTTGTCCAGGGGCGGCCGCCGTTGCGGATGTACCACTGGCGGGAGGTGACGATCTCCAGGGGCTTGTCGCCCTTCTCGAAGAAGTTCGTCTGGCGGACCGTCTTGGCGGGCTCGCCCTTGAGCTCGCCGCTGCCGCGCAGGCGCGCCACCACGGCCTCGCGGGCCGAGAACGTCGTCTTGCCCGAGATCTCCGCGAAGGCCGTGCGGCCGGCCTCCGTGGTGATCCACTCGGGCGTGTCGGCGACGAGGCGCCCGTCCTTGCGCAGGATCGCGCGCAGCGGCAGGCCCAGGTCGCGCCACCAGTCGATGTCCGTGGTGTCGCCGAAGGTGCAGCACATGGCGATGCCCGCGCCCTTGTCCTTCTCAGCGGCTGGGTGGGCCAGGACGGGCACCTCGACGCCGTAGACGGGGGAGGCCACCGTCGTGCCGAAGAGCGGCTTGTAGCGCTCGTCGTCCGGGTGGGCGATCAGCGCCACGCACGCGGCCAGCAGCTCGGGGCGGGTCGTCTCCACGCACACGTCGGCGCCGTCCTCCACGGGGGCGCCCGCCCGGGCGGCCTCGGCGGCGGCCGAGGCGTCCGTGAGGTGGAAGGCGATGCGGTGGTAGAAGCCCGGGTACTCGCGGGACTCCAACTCGGCCTGGGCGACCGCCGTCTGGAAGGTCACGTCCCACAGGCCCGGCGCCTCCGCCTGGTACGCCTCGCCGCGCGCCAGGTTGCGCAGGAACGCCGCCTGGGCGACCTTGCGGGCGCGCCGCCCGATCGTCTGGTAGTTCTGCTTCCAGTCCACGCTGAGCCCCAGGTAGCGCCACAGGGCCTCGAACTGGGCCTCGTCCTCGACGGTGAGGCGCTCGCACAGCTCCACGAAGTTGCGGCGCGAGATGGGCTTCTGGTCGCGGGCCTTGATGGACTTGCCCTCGCCGCCCACGTGCGGCGGCTCGAAATCGGGGTCGTAGGGCAGCGTCGCGTCCACGCGGACCCCGAAGTAGTTCTGCACGCGCCTCTCGGTGGGCAGCCCGTTGTCGTCCCACCCCATCGGGTAGAACACGGCCCTGCCCCTCATGCGCTGGAAGCGGGCGACGACATCGGTGTGCGTGTAGGAGAAGACGTGGCCGATGTGCAGTGAGCCGGACACCGTGGGGGGCGGGGTGTCGATCGAGTAGACCTGTTCGCGGGCGGCCGTGCGGTCGAAGGCGTAGGTCCCCTCGGCCTCCCAGGCCGAACCCCACTTGTGCTCCAGGCCCTCCGGCGCCGCGCGGTCGGGCACACGGGGGGCGCGGGCGGTGGCGGGCAGCTGACCGGGTCGATCTGCCATGTTCTGTTATCTCCATCCGAGTCGTGGACTAGTACCCGACAAGCGTACTTTCGGCGCAGCCCCCGGTCCACCGGCCCCGCCCGGGGGAGCGGGAGTCTTCGTCACAAACGCCCCCACTGCGGTCACAGGAGCGGCGCCGCCGCGCACGGCCCTAACGTGGGGGCACACGCACGCACGAGGAAGGACCACTATGAGCGACCTGTCACCCCTTGGGGCCCGAACCGTCGAACTGCTGGGCGAGCTGGTGCGCAACGCCTGCGTCAACGACCTCACACCCGCCTCGGGCCACGAGCACCGCAGCGCCGACACCCTGGAGGCGCTCTTCGAGGGCCTGCCCGTGCGGATGCGCCGCATCGAGCCCGCGCCCGGGCGCACCACCCTGGTCGTCGCCCTGGAAGGCTCCGACCCCGCCGCCGAGCCCCTCACCCTCATCGGGCACACCGACGTCGTCCCCGCTGACGACTCCCAATGGGCCCACGGGCCCTTCGCCGCCCGCATCGACTCCGACGGCGTTATGTGGGGGCGCGGCACCGTGGACATGCTGCACCTCACCGCCGCGATGGCCGTCGTCACCCAGGACCTGGCCCGCCGCGCCGCCGAGGGAGGAGCGCGCCCCGCGGGCACCCTCACCTTCGTGGCCGCCGCCGACGAGGAGGCCCGCGGGGGCCTGGGCGTGCCGTGGATCGGGGAAGCCGAGCCCCAGGCCATCCACTGGCGCAACTGCATCTCCGAGATGGGCGGCGGGCACATCCGGGGCGCCCGGGGGAGCGACTCCATCGCCGTCGTCGTCGGCGAGAAGGGCGCCGCCCAGCGCCGCCTCCACGTCGACGGGGACGCGGGCCACGGATCGGTGCCCCTGGGGCGCCACAGCGCCATCGAGGTCCTCGCCCGCGTCGTCCAGCGCCTGGCCTCCGCCCGCTGGCCCGCCGGGGGAGGGGGCGAATGGGAGGGCTTCGTCTCCGCCTTCGAGTTCGACCCCGCCACCCGCGCCGCCCTGCTCGCAGCGGACTACGACGGCGACTACCACGAGTTCGGGGACCTGGCCGCCTACGCCCACGCCATCAGCCGCCTCACCGTCGCCCAGACCGCCGTCCGGGCGGGCGGGCCCATCAACGTCCTCCCCTCATCGGCCCACATCGACCTCGACATCCGCACACTGCCCGGCCAGGACGACGACTTCGTCGACGCAGCCCTGCGGCGCGCCCTGGGGGAGGTGGGGGAGCACGTGCGCATCGAACGGCTCCTGGTGGAGGGGGCGACGGCCTCGCCCACCGGCACGCGCCTGTACCGCGCCATCGAGCGCGCCCTGCGGGCGCAGCACCCCGGCTCGCGGGTGGTGCCCGTCCTCTTCCCCGGCGGCTCCGACCTCAGGGTCGCCAGGCGCCTGGGGGGAGTGGGCTACGGGTTCGGGTCCTTCGGGCGGGACGTGGCCCTGGGGGACCTGTACTCGCGATTGCACGCGCACGACGAGCACATCCGCCTGTCCGACGTCGACCTCACCGTGCGGGCGCTGGCCGCCGTGGCCGCCGACTTCCTCGGCGCCCGCTGAGGTGGGGCAGTGCCTGTGGCCCCACGCGGCTCGGTGGGCGGGGCGCGCCCATCCCCCTCACGAGGGACGCACACAAGGGCGGGGATTTACGAAACACGTTGCGCACACAACGGCGGGATCAAGCCCTTGTGTGCGCTGCCGTGTTGTCTAATCCGGGCCGTTGTGTGCGACATGGGGAGCCGCAGCCCGGCCCCGTCGACTGCGGTTCCCCCGCCCCGGCGCGGGCCGGGACGGGGGAAGGAGTCACAGGACCATCGCCGCGATCCAGCCTCCGGCCAGGAGCGGGATGTTGTAGTGGATGAACGTGGGGATCACCGTGTCGCGCATGTGGTCGTGCTGGCCGTCCACGTTGAGGCCGGTCGTCGGTCCCAGCGTCGAGTCCGAGGCCGGCGAGCCCGCGTCGCCCAGCGCCCCCGCGGTGCCGATGATCGCCACCGTCGCAATGGGGGAGAAGCCCAGCGTCACGCACAGGGGCACGTAGATCGCCGAGATGATCGGCAGGGTCGAGAAGGAGGACCCGATGCCCATCGTGATGACCAGGCCGACCAGTAGCATCACGAACGCCGCCAGCGCCTTCGACCCTGAGAACATGGCCGCCGTGCCGGTGACGAGGGGCTCGATCTGGCCGGACGCCTTCAGGACCGAGGCGTAGCCCTGTGCGGAGATCATGATGAGCCCGATCATCGCCATCATCTTCATGCCGGTGCTGAAGATGTCGTTCGCCTGCTGCCAGGGGACCACGCGCATCGACAGCATCACGCACAGGCCCACGATGGCGCCCATCAGCAGGGGATCGGCCTCGGACTCGATCAGCGTCAGCCACGTCTGGATGGCGAAGCACAGGACGAGGGCCGCCAGGGCCGCCCACACGCGCTTCATGTCGATGGGCTCGTCGGCCGGGCTCCCGAAGGAGTCACTGCGGTCCTCGTACTCGCGGCGCCCCCGGTAGGAGATGAGCAGCGCGATGAGGCAGCCCGCCAGCATCGAGGCCGCCGGGATCGCCATAGCGGCAGTCGGATTCACCCCGGACACGTCCAGGCCCGCCTCGATGATGTTCTTGTAGAGGATGTCGTGCAAGAAGATCCGCCCGAAGCCCACGGGCAGGAACATGTACGTCGTGACGATGCCGAAGGTGATCGCGCACGCCACGGCCCGGCGGTCGAGCCCCAGCCGGTTCATCACGCCGATGAGGGGCGGGATCAGCAGGGGGATGAACGCGATGTGGATGGGGATGAGGTTCTGGCTCATGATGCCCATGGCGATCACGCCGCACAGGATCCCCCATTTGGCGTTGCGGGCGATCCTGGCCTGGTTGGACTCGTCGGCGTTCTTCATCCGGACGATGATCCAATTGGCCAGCAGCCGCGGCAGGCCCGAGTGGGCGACGGCCATGGCGAACGCGCCCAGCAACGCGTAGGAGAGGGCGATCTTCGCGCCCCCGGCGAGGCCCTCTTGGAAGGCCACCATCGTCGCCGACAAGCCCATGCCGGAGACCAGGCCGCCCACCAGTGAGGCGATGAACAATGAGATGACGACGTGCACGCGGGCGATCGAGAGGACCAGCATCACGAGCACGGAGATGACAACCGCGTTGAAGATCAACATGACTATTCCTGTGATGGGAGGGGAGCGCAACCGGACCGCTGGGGACTCCCATGGACAGGGAGGAGGTGCGGCGGTGCGCTGGGGTGGTGCCCGGCGGGCGCGCGGCCCGCAGGGGATGCCCGCTGGGAGCGGGGTCAGCCGAGATGGGAGTCGGCGTGGATGGATGCGTCGACAGCGCCTACCAGCGAAGCCGACAAACCACCTTCCTCGGCGGCGAGCAATCCTGCGATTGTCGTGCCGCCGGGCGAGCACACCTGGTCGATGAGTTGGGCGGGCACGCGCCCCTCCTCCGATGCTGCGAGCACCAGGGAGGCCGAACCCGCCATCGCCTGTGCGACGACCCGCACGGCGATGTCCTTGGGGAGGCCGTGCTTCACTCCAGCACGGGCCAGACTGTCGATGACCTGGAACAGCCACGCGGGCGAGCAACTGGCCAAGGACTGGAAAACGGGGAACAGTTTCTCGTCGATGACGACGGTGCGGCCCACGGCGTCCATCAGTCGGCGGACCGCGGCGACCTGGTCGTCGCTGGCCCCCACGGAGCACAGGGCGCTCATGGACTGCCCGATCCGCGCCGCGACGTTGGGCATGACGCGCACCAGGGGCACGCACGCGCCGAAGTCCTCGAGGATCGCGTCCAGGGTCCGCCCCGCGGCCAGCGAGACGACGCACATCTCCGGGCGCTCGCGCACGATGTGGGCGATCTGCTCGATGACCCCGGGTTGGACGGCGGGCTTGACGCCCAGCACCAGGACGTCGACCTGGTGGGCCAGGGAGCCGTTGGAGCGGGCGGTCGTGGCGCCCACCTCGTCGGCCAGGGCTTTCGCGTCCTGGGGCGTGCGGTTCGAGAGGACGAAGTCGGAGGCGTTGAATCCGGCCGCGGCCGCCCCCCGGACGATGGCGCCCACCATCGCCCCGGTGCCGACGAAACCGAACTTCATTGCCGCTCCCAAGAAATCGTCAAAGAATTGGAATACGCCTAGACTACCCCGTCGGGCGCCCATCACGTGGGAACTTGGCCACGTGGTGAGACGGGCGGCCCTGCTGAGCGGTTTACGAGGCCGGCGCCTGCTCCGGGCCCGCGGTCTACGAGGCCGGTGCCTCGTCCGGCTCCAAGGAGACGCGCAGCGCATCGACGAGGGCCGGGACCAGGACCGACCCCTGGCCCACCTTGTCGTCGGAGTCGAAGGGGCGCATGCGCAGCGCGCACCACGACTCCCCGCTGCGCAGGACGCCGACGGCCAGGCGCACCTCCGTGCGGGAGGGGTGGTTGGACACGAACTCGATCGCGGCCTCCGGATCCTCGGGCGCCTGGGCCTCCACCTCCGGGGGGACGACGACGCGCTCGACGGTCAGCGCGGCCCCCGCGACCTCGGGCGGCCACGCCAAGTGCCCCAGCACCTCCTCGAGGTCGTCGTCGGCCATGTCCTCCTGGACGACCGCAGACAGGTGGTCGTCGCTGCCGTCCCAGCCCGACCGCAGGTGGGCGGCCACCTCGTCGGGCAGCAGGGGGTCGCCCAGCAGCCGCGCCGTGGGGACCAGCGCGTACAGCGTGGGGGCCTGGTCCCAGCCCGCGCGGGCGGCGCCCCTCTCGATGTCGACCACTACGTTGGCCAGCGCGACCTCGGGGGCCGTCGGGGTCATGGATCCGTTCATGCACCCATCGTCTCACGGACAGCGTGACTCCCGCCGCCGTCCCGACTGCCCGGCACCGCTAGACTGGGCGGAGCTGCACGTCGACAGAGAGGACAACGCCGTGAGCTCCTTCCCCTTCGCCCAAGGCGGCCGGCCCCAGCGCCGCCCCTCCTCGCGGGGGTCCGCGCCCAGGGTCGGGCCCCTCGGGATCACCATCGCCGCCCTCGCCGCAATCGCGGGCATCGTCTACGCCGCCTCGATCGTGTGGACCGAGGTCCTGTGGTTCAACCAGATGCGCGCGACGCGGGTGCTCCTCACCCAGTGGGGCGCCCATATCGGGCTGTTCCTGGTGGGCTTCGGCGCGATGACGGCCGTCGTTTACCTGTCGATGGCCCACGCCTACAAGCACCGCGAGGCGTCGACGCGGGGGGAGGCCGCCGCGTCGCTGCGGGCCTACCAGAAGGCGCTCGCGCCGGTCCGCAAGCTCGCGTTCTGGGGCGTCGCCCTGTTCTTCGGCTTCACCGCCGGGGCGCGCATGGCCTCTAACTGGCAGACCCTCCTGCAGTTCGTCAACGGCTCGTCCTTCGACCGCGTCGACCCCGAGTTCGGCCTCGACATCTCCTTCTTCGTCTTCACCCTGCCGGCCCTGAAGGTCCTGGTGTCCTTCCTGATGAGCGCCGCCGTGATCTGCCTGGTGGCCAGTCTGGTCGTCTCCTACCTGTACGGCACCGTCCGACTGGCCCCCCGCCCCCACGCCTCCAAGCCCGCCCGCCTGCAGACGGGCATGCTGGCCGCCGCCGTCTCCCTGCTGATCGGCGCGAACTACTGGCTGGGCCGCTACGAGCTGCTCACCAGCACGAACTCCAGCATGAACATCGACGGGGCCATGTACTCCGACATCAACGCGACGCTGCCCGCGCACTCGATCCTGGCGGTGATCTCCGTGCTGGTCGCCGTCCTCTTCGTGGTCGCCGCCTACCGCGGGACGTGGCGCCTGCCCGGGTCGGGCATCGCGGTGACCGTCGTGGCCGCCCTGGTCCTGGGGATGGCCTACCCCGCCCTCATCCAGCAGTTCCGGGTGCGCCCCAACCAGCGGACCCTGGAGGCCCCCTACATCCAGCGCAACATCGACGCGACTCTGGAGGCGTACGGCCTGGACGACGTGGACTACCAGACCAACTACGACGCGGCGACGACCGCCTCGGCGGGGCAGTTCGACAACGACGCCCTCACCGGCCAGGTGCGCCTGCTCGACCCGAAGGTCATCACCAAGACCGTCCAGCAGCTGCAGCAGTCCCGCCTGTACTACGGCTTCAACTCGGGGATGAAGGTCGACCGCTACAACGTGGGCGGCGAGCGCCGCGACACAGTGGTCTCCGTGCGCGAGCTCAACCTGGCGGGCCTGTCCGCCGAGCAGCAGACCTGGGTGAACCAGCACACCGTGTACACCCACGGGTACGGGGCGATCGCGGCCTACGGCAACCAGCTCACCAGCGACGGCCTGCCCTCCTACTGGGAGCAGTCCGTTCCCTCGGTCGGCGAGATGGGCGACTACGAGGAGCGCGTCTACTTCAGCCCCAACGCGCCCGACTACTCGATCGTCGGAGCGCCCGAGGGATCCGAGCCCCAGGAGCTCGACTACCCGGACGACACCGCGGTCGGCGGCCAGGTCTCCACGACCTTCACCGGCAACGGCGGGCCCTCGGTGGGCAACGTGTGGAACAAGCTCCTCTACGCCATCAAGTTCGGCTCCACCGACCTGTTCTTCTCCTCGCAGACCAACGAGGCGTCCCAGATCCTCTACGACCGCGACCCCCTCCAGCGGGTGGCCAAGGTCGCCCCCTATCTGACCCTCGAGCAGTCCGCCTACCCGGCGGTGGTCGACATGGACGACGACGCCTCGACCCCCAAGCGCCTCGTGTGGGTGGTCGACGCGTACACGACGACCAACCAGTACCCGTACTCGCAGCACGAGTCCCTGTCCGACGCGACGGTGGACTCCCAGGCCACGCAGGTCGGGCAGTACGTCCAGGCCAACAAGATCAACTACATGCGCAACTCCGTCAAGGCCGTCGTCGACGCCTACGACGGCTCCGTGCGGCTGTTCCGCTGGGACGACAAGGACCCGATCCTCAAGACCTGGGAGAAGATCTACCCGGGGTCGGTCGAGCCCATCGCCAGCGTCTCCGGCGACCTCATGAGCCACCTGCGCTACCCGGAGGACATGTTCAAGGTGCAGCGCAACCTGCTGGCCACCTACCACGTGACCGACGCGGCCGGCTTCTACGCGGGCGGCGACAGGTGGCGCCTGGCCGAGGAGACCTCCACGATCGGCGCCTCCCAGGCCCAGGCCGCCGCTTCGCAGGCGCCCGCCTCGACTTCGTTGCAGCCGCCGTACTACCTCACCATGCAGATGCCGGGCCAGGAGAGCGCTGAGTTCTCGCTCACCAGCGTGTTCGTGCCCGGAGGCGGCGGCGAGGGACGGCGCGAGGCGATGGCCGGCTTCCTGGCAGTCGATTCGGAGACCGGCTCCCAGCCGGGCGTGGTGCGCGAGGGCTACGGGAAACTGAGGCTGCTGGCGCTGCCGTCGTCGACCACTGTGCCAGGCCCCGGGCAGGTGCAGAACAAGTACGACTCCGACGAGAAGATCGCCACGCAGCTCAACCTGCTCAACCAGGCCGACTCGACGGTCATCAGGGGCAACCTGCTCACACTGCCCGTCGGCGGCGGCCTGCTCTACGTCCAGCCCGTGTACGTGCAGGGGACGGGGAGCGCCTCGTACCCGGTGCTCCGCTCGGTGCTCACCGCCTTCGGCGACAAGGTGGGCTTCGCCTCGACGTTGGAAGAGTCGCTCAAGCAGCTGATCTCCGACGACGGGCCCTCGACGAGGCCGTCGCCGGGCGGCGGGGGCGGCGGCGACGGATCGCAGTCCGGCGCCCAGTCCGGTTCCACGGCGCAACCCCGCACGCCCACGGTGGCCCAGGCGCTCGCCGACGCCTCCGCGGCGATGCGGGACGCCGAGTCGGCCATGAGCAGGGGCGATTGGAGCGCCTACGGCGAGGCCCAGAACCGTTTGAAGGACGCGCTGAACCGCGCCGAGGCCGCCCAGGCCGCCGCGGGCGCGCCCGCTCCGAGCCCGAGCGCCGCTCCAGGCGGGGGGCAGTCCGGCTCCTAGAGCAGAGCACCGCCGTCGACGGGGCGGGGCAATGCGGTTCAGTCAGCAGCGGCTTGCTACTATGGTGCAGAGCACATGCAGTGCTGAACCCTCAACTCAGTGGAAGGAGCACTATGACCGCTCCCCAAGGCCCGTACTCCGCGGATCTCAATTCCGGCGGGGCACAGCAGTCGTCCGTCCCCCAAGGGGCGCCCTACCAGTTCGCCCCTCCCCAAGGGGCGCCTCGCCAGTTCGACCCTCCCCAAGGCGCGCCCTACCAGTACGGATTGGCGGCGCCGGGCGCGCCCGTCCAGCAGAGCGCCCGCCCGGGCGCGTTCGCCTCGCCCCGTGCGCGCGCGTGCGCGGGAACGATCCTCGTCGTCGAGGCGTGCCTGCTCCTCAACCAGTTCGTCCCGTGGAACTTCCAGGATCTGAGCCTGTTCGGCGCGACGCTGCTCCACTGGGCGACCTGGTTGTGGGTCGCCCTCAGGGCCGTCTTGATCGTTCTGGCGGCGGTCTTCCTGGCGCGGCGCGGTAGCGCCGTCCGTTACGCGCTCGTCGGCGCCTACCTCGTGGTGGCGTTGCTGCTCGCCCCTTTGAACCAGGTCTACTTCGGAGGGGACTGGTACCAGGTTTTCCTCCCGCCGCCGGCTGAGTTGGACGCCTACTTCTTCATACGGGCGATGGTGCTGTGGGTGCTGAACATGGTCGGCATCGCCTGCGCGATCTGCCTGGCGGTTCCCGACGGGCGCCCCAGTGCCGCCATGCCGGCCTATGGCGCAATGGCGCCCTACGGCTCCCCCGGTGGGCAGGTCCCCCAGCCCGCGCAGGGCGGGTATCCGGTGTCGGCTCAGGGCTTTGACCAGTCCCCGGGCGGGGCCCAGTGCACGGGCGGCCCGCAGAGCCCTGGTGCGCAGGGTTTCCAGTCCCCGGGCGGTGGCCAGTACCCGCCGCGAACCTCTCAAGGGCCCCAGGAGTGACGGAAGTGCCAGTGCCCGCCGTGCCGAACGTGCCGCCGCGTCCCGCTGGAGCAGTGCCCGCGCGCTGCTAGGACCCACGTCACCGCGTTCAGTTTGTGCCCCCCCGTGCCGGTGCGCTAGACTCTACAGAGCCGACGCGGGGTGGAGCAGTTCGGTAGCTCGCCGGGCTCATAACCCGGAGGTCGCAGGTTCAAATCCTGTCCCCGCTACCAGAAAAACCCGGTATCTCAACGAAAAGTCGCTGAGATACCGGGTTTTATTTTGCCGTGATATGACCGAATCCCTATGTTATTCCCTATCTTTCAGCCAAACTCCATCTCGTCGTCGAGGTGGGGGAGGAGGGGCTATCACCCAACATCGAGGACTATCAATCAAGGGTTAAGGGTCAAAATGTGTGTCTGGCTCGGCGTGTCGCGGGGGTTAAGGGTCAAAATGTGTGTCTGGCTCGGCGTGTCGCGGGGGTTAGATTTGG
>ERZ773035.741-NODE-741-length-25693-cov-35.140690_pt1 | contig 25693 bp, 25 predicted proteins | sample MGYA00511487_ERZ773035 | MGnify/ENA primary metagenome ERZ773035 (study PRJEB29015, sample SAMEA2737985) | human oral metagenome | biome: human oral; feature: human-associated habitat; material: dental | place: China | collected 2024 ...
TATTGTTCCATATGATGAAATATGCCATTAACAATGGTTTTAAATATTTCAACTTTTTCGGAACATCACAAGGTTTCAATGATGAAAATTCTAGCGATTACGGAGTACTTCAATTTAAACGTAATTTCAATGGTAATATTGAATACTTTATGGATAATTATGAAGTGCGTAATGCCATCGGAAAAATTTGGAAAATATAATTTTATAGGCCTGATTTAAAATATTTCAAATCAGGTCTTTATTTTTTAGATACTCTTTTCTTTAGTTATTTTCTATGATATTTGCATAAAAAGAGAAGCTGATAAAAATCAACTTCTCTTTTTATTTTATTCTTCTACTTTTTTAGTATCTTTCTTTGCTTGTGTTTTTTTAGCTTTTTCTTTCTTTTGTGGTTTATCATTTTCAGGATACATAACCTTATCTACTAATCCATAAGCACATGCTTCTTCTGCTGATAAATAGTTATCACGTTCTGTGTCTCTCGCGATCGCTTTGATTGTTTGTCCTGTTCTATCAGCTAAAATTTTATTTAATTTTTCACGTGTTCTTAAAATATGTTTAGCAGCTATTTCGATTTCTGTTGCTTGTCCTTGTGCTCCTCCTAATGGTTGGTGAATCATCACCTCAGCATTTGGAAGTGCATATCTTTTACCAATAGTTCCAGCTGCAAGTAAAAATGCTCCCATACTCGCTGCCATTCCCATACAAATTGTTACAACATCACATTTAATATGTTGCATTGTATCATAAATTGCAAATCCTGCTGTTACACTACCACCTGGTGAATTAATATAGAAATAAATATCTTTTTCACTATCTTGTGCTTCTAAAAATAATAATTGGCTTGTTATAGAGTTTGCTACTTGATCATTTACGTCAGATCCTAATATTATAATTCTATCTTTTAAAAGTCTTGAATAAATATCATATGCTCTTTCTCCTTGAGAAGTCTGCTCTATTACTGTAGGAATCAAATTCATATTTCTTACCTCCTAATTTTCATCTCACTTGATATTATATATCAAAAATGGTCAATAAGCAAATGTTTGGAATAGCTATTATAATTTTATGTTAAACAACTATAAATTAAAATAATAGTATTTATTCTTTAATCACATAAAAAAGATTTAAAGTAAGATTATCCATTAAAAATTTAATTTTAATAAAAATATCTTTTGTACTTTAAATCCTTTTTATATTTTTATAAACTATACGAATGTTCTTTAAAATTACCTACTATTGTATTAACTGCTGTAACGGTAATAAAAGCCTCTGGGCAATTTTTTGATACTAGTTTTTTCAATAAATACATTTCATTTTGTTGAATTACAACAACAATCATACGTTTTTTCTCATGGCTATAACCACCTTCTACATCCATTATTGTTGAACCACGGTGTAGAGCATTATTTATTAGTTCAACCATTACCTCTGGACAGTCACAGATAATTGTACATTGTATATATGCAGAGAATAACTTTTGAACACCTTTCATAGTTTGATTGCGTACAAAACTCATAACAAGTGCATACATTACATATTTAATATCAAAGAAAATCCATACTATTGTATAAATTAGTACATCTTGGACTAAGAAAACCGTGGGTAAATTAAACTTCATTTTCTGTGAGATAAATTTACCAGTAATATCCGTTCCCCCTGTCGATGCTCCACCAACTAAAAGACAACACATCGCAAGACCTGATATTATACCACAAAATATTGCCGCAACTAGCGAATCTCCTAGATTAACAGGTGTTATAATCTTTGGAAGATTATTGATAAGTAGTGATGACATACTAATAACAAATACTGTCAGTAATACAAATTTTTTACTTATGTACCTATATCCAATATAGAATAATGGCACATTCAGTAAAAATTGAGCTGTCCCTATTTTTATTCCCATTATTTTATTTAAAACTAAACTTAATCCAAGCGCTCCACCTGCCCCTATGTTATTAACGGGTATTAATAATCCGGCATAAATAGAAAACAAAATTGTTCCTATTATTAGAAGCAAAATATTCTTAAGTCTTTTATGCACTTCTGTTGTGTATATAGCATCTGACAATTTCATGTGTTTTTATCCTTTTTAATATTATCTACTTATTATTTTAATACAAAATAGAAATATTTCAAGGAATATGGAAATGTTAATTTATAATTTAATTTATCCTTATTTTGTGTTAAAATTTAAGTAATGATTTTTTATATTTAATTAATTTTTATTAGTCTTTATTTTTAAAAATGATTACTACTTAGCAAAGGAGTTATGTATGATTAAACTTTATAATACATTAACAAAACAAAAAGAAATCTTAAAAACAATTGAAGAAAATAAAGTAAGAATGTATGTATGCGGGCCTACCGTTTATAATTACATTCATATCGGGAATGCTCGTCCTATAATTGTGTTTGATGTTGTCCGTAAATATTTAGAACATAGTGGTTATGAAGTAGATTTTATTTCTAACTTTACAGATGTTGACGATAAAATTATCAAAGCAAGTAATGAAGAAGGTATTTCAACTTCTAAACTTACTGATAAATATATTACAGCCTTTTTCAAAGATTATGATGCACTTGGTTGCAAACGTGCAACTAAAAACCCTCGCGTAACTGAATACATGCAAGAAATTATTGATTTTATCGTCAAACTTATTGAAGAAGGTTTCGCATATGAATCTAACGGTGATGTTTATTTCCGAACTCGTAAAAAAGAAGATTATGGTAAACTTAGCAAACAATCTATTGATGATTTAATTAGTGGAGCACGCATAGAAGTTGGTGAACATAAAGAAGATCCTCTTGATTTCGCCCTTTGGAAAAAAGCAAAGCCTGGTGAAGTAAAATGGGCTAGTCCATTTGGTGAAGGTCGTCCTGGTTGGCATATCGAATGCTCTGTTATGGCTAAAGAAACTCTTGGAGATACTATTGATATTCATGCTGGTGGACAAGACTTAACTTTCCCACATCACGAAAATGAAATCGCACAATCTGAATGTCACAATCACGCTCCGTTTAGTAATTACTGGATGCACAATGCGTTTATTAATATTGATAATGTTAAGATGAGTAAAAGCCTTGGCAATTTCCGCCTTGTTAAAGACATAATCTCTGAAATTGATCCAATGGTTCTACGTTTATTTATGCTAACTGTTCACTACAGAACACCAATCAACTATACATTAGAAAATATTGAATTAGCTAAAACTAACTTCGAAAAACTAAAAACTTCATACCAAAATTTAGAATTTAGATTAAATAATGAAATGACTGTTGAAAAATTAGATGATGAAGTTGTTGCTTTAGCCTCTAGCGAACTTGAAAAATTTGAAGAGTATATGCAAGATGATTTCAACACAGCTAACGCGCTATCATCTTGGTACGAAGTTGTCAGAATAACTAATTCATACACAGCCCAAAATGAAGTTAATAAAGAAACCCTTGAACTTCTGAAAGCTGCTTTTGATACATATAGCTCTATTCTAGGAATTAATGTTAAAGACGATAACTCTTTAGAAGATAGTCACATAGAAAAACTAATTGAAGAACGTGAAAATGCACGAAAAAATCGTGATTTTGCTCTAGCTGACAAAATACGTGATGATCTTAAAGAACAAGGAATTATCCTTGAAGATACAAAACAAGGAGTAAGATGGAAAAAAATATAACTTTTAAATTTACTGAAAAAAATTTCTCATCCCCTGAACAAATGCAAGCATTAGCACTTGCATATATCGGAGATAGTATCTACGATATTATGAGTAGAGAGTACGTTATGAAAAATCATCTTGGTAAAATTAATGATCTTCATCGTACAGTTTCAACACTAGTTTCTGCACGTGCTCAAGCTAGTTTTATGAAAAATATTCTGGAAAATAACATTTTAACAGATATTGAAGAAAGCATATATATTCGCGGGAAAAATCAAAAAAATAATTCTAAAGCAAAAAATGCCAGTATTATGGAATATAAACTTGCAACTGGTTTAGAAGCTGTTTTTGGTTACCTATACTTAGAAAAAAACTTTGAAAGATTGGAGGAAATGTTTAATTACATCATAAATCTATATGAAGAAAAACAATAAATATTATAAAGAACTGCGTTCTAAAAATAAAGAAGAAAAAAATAATCAAAATATAGAAGTAGACACTGATAAAGAAGTTATTGCTGGTCGAAATGCAATTTTGGAAGCAATAAAATCTGGTCGTGAAATTAACAAAATTCTTTTCCAAGAAGGAATTGAAAAAGGTCGGCTAAAATCTATTTTCTCTATTGCTAATGAGAAAAAAATCGTCTGTCAAGAAGTACCAAAAAGAAAACTTGATAACTCTACAACAGAACGACACCAAGGTGTTATAGCATTTGTCGCACCTTACAGTTATTTTGAATTGGATGAAGTTTTAAATAGAATAGAAATCAATAAAAATACTACATTGTTACTATTAGACCATATTGAAGATCCACATAATCTTGGAGCAATTATTAGATCTGCAGAAGCTAGTGGTGTTAAAGGTGTAATTATTCCAAAACGTCGTGCGGCTGTAGTTAGCCAAACCGCTGTTAAAGCATCAGCCGGAGCAATAGAACATATGCCTGTTATTCGTGTTTCCAGTCTAATAGACGCAATCAAAAAACTGAAAGAAAAAGGCTTTTGGATCGCTGGAACAACTCTTAACGAGCGTTCAGAAGACTATACTAAAATTGCAAAAGATGTACCACTAGTTATCGTTGTTGGTAATGAAGGTGAAGGAATGAGTAAAGTTGTAACTAATGAATGTGACTTCTTATATCATCTTCCTATGTTAGGAAAAGTTCAAAGTCTGAACGTATCTGTAGCAGCTGGAATTGTAATGTATGAAAGAATTAAATTCAATAATTAAACTTTTAAATAACGAAAAAGATTTAAAACTAGGTTTCACTCTTCGTAAAGAAGTTTTTGTAAAAGAGCAAAACGTTCCGCTTGAAATAGAAATTGATGAAAAAGATTATCTTAGTAGTACCGTTTATATCGGTTACTACAATAATGAAAAACTTGTTGGTGTCGCTCGTATTACCGATTTAGATACAAATGTTATTCATATTGGACGCATTGCAATAGCTAAATCGCATCGAGGTCTAGGATTAGGAACTAAACTTATTTCTGCTTGTGAAAGTGTTATAACATTAATTACAAGTAAATCTACTGTACCTGCTCCTTTCACTATAGAACTTAGCTCCCAACTTCATGCTGAGAAGTTTTATGAGAAGCTGGGTTATATGCGCGCTAACGACACCGTCTACCTAGAAGCTGGAATACAACATATTGATATGAAAAAAACAATCTCATAGGGGGTGTTTATATGAAAAAACAATATTTATTTATCGATGGTTATAATCTCCTTTTTCGTATGAAAGAATATGACCTTATAAAAAGTTCTACTTTCCCTGCAGAACGAGATATGCTTATTGATATTTTGCGTGAATACGCAGGAGGAAATAATTATATTGTTTATTGTATTTTTGATGCTTACTTAACAAGATCAAAAGAATATATAAAAGAAGAACCTCCTATTACTATTATTTATACAAAAACTGGAGAAAAAGCTGATCAATGGATTGAGAAAAAAACAAAAGAACTTAGAATTGAACATTTTGTTGATATTATTGTTGTGAGTGATGATCATGATGAAAGGAATATGGCACTTGGTTACGGTGCAATACTACGTGATTGCCATAGATTCATTAAAGAATTAAAAGAAAGAAAACAAACTGTTTCAAAACTAACTAAAAATCATAATTCCGGAAATTTGAAAAATCGACATATAAGAATGAGTGAAGAAACTCAGAAAAAACTGAAAAAATTTCTAGAAAATGGTAAATTTTAACCCTATTTCTTATCTGCTTTAAGATAATATAGATAGGGTCTCTCTTTATACTAAAACAAATAAACTAACTATTATAGTTTTCGACTATAATAGTTAGTTTATTTTTTATTTATCTCATTGTTACAAATTCTTCTGAACCTGTTGGATGTATCGCTACCGTATTATCAAAATCACGTTTTGTCGCTCCCATTTTAATAGCAACAGCAAACCCTTGAATCATTTCATCAACACCATATCCTATCCCATGAAGCCCAATCACTTTTTCTTCTTTTCCTAAAGTAATAAGCTTCATAACACTTGGCTGACGATTAGACGTTACTGCTGAGTACATTGGAGTAAATGTAGATTTATAAACCTTAATATTTTCTTCTCCAAACTCTTTTATTGCCTCTTCCTCTGTATAACCTATTGATCCAATTGCTGGATGTGAAAATACTACAGTTGCAACATTAGTATAATCTAAATGTTCATCTGTTTTATCATTAAATAATCTTTCTGACAACCTGCGTCCTGCAGCGACAGCTACTGGTGTCAATGCAAGACGTCCAGTAACATCTCCTACTGCATAAATTCCTTCTACATTTGTATTTTGATATTTATCAGTAGGGATATACCCACGTGAGTCTACTTCTACTCCTGCAGCCTCAAGATTAAGTTCAGCTGATAATGGACTTCTTCCTATCGCCCACACCAACATATCGACTGTTGTTTCACGTCCATCCTCAAGAACTAATGTTAAACTACCACCTGCATTTTTAATCACTTTTTTAGGGATTGCTTGTGTATGAAGTTTTGGCCCTTCTTTTTCCATAACTTCTACCAAAGTATTAACAATATAACGATCAAATGTTCTAAGTGGTCGATCACGACGAACAAACAAGTGAGTATCTACTCCTAATCCATTAAATACTCCTGCAAGCTCAACAGCTATATACCCAGCTCCAACTACTGCTATACGGTTTGGAAGTTTTTTCAAAGCGAATACTTCATTTGACGTAATACCATACTCCGCTCCCTCAATATTAGGAATTGTTGGTTTCCCACCTGTAGCAATTAGTATATGATCTGCACTATATTGCTCACCATTCACTTCAACAGTGTTTTTATTAACAAACTTAGCGTAGCCTTTTACTACATCTACCTTATTGTTACTAAGTCCTCGTTCATATGCACCATGAATACGGTCAATATACGCCGAACGATTCCCTATTAATTTTGAAAAATCAAATTCAACATTATCAAAACTAAAACCATAATCAGCTGCATAAAGTTTTAAACTTTCTGATATTTGTGACGCATGCCACATAACTTTTTTAGGTACACATCCTACATTGACACATGTCCCACCTAGTTCATTTCCTTCTATTAGTAATCCTTTTGCGCCATACATTGCCGCACGATTTATAGAAGCGATACCACCGCTTCCTCCTCCTATTGCTATATAATCATAATGTTTAACCATATTTTTCACCTCTTATTATATATTAATATTCTCTATAAACTATTAAATATATCTTTTATATGCATCTAATAGTTATTGTATCTTCTCAACAAATTTCTTTCTACTACTATTAGATTATTACTCCTAATCAGTCTTTATAGGACTATTATGCATTATTCAATTAAGTAATTCAATAAATCTGCTTAATTACAAAATTAAAATCAGAGCATATTAATACTCTGATTTTAATTCATATCATATATATCTATCTTAAATAATAAAGTGGCCCTAGTATATCCTTTATATTTTCTGCTGATTCTAGTTCTAGATTAAGTGCATCTTCCACTGTTTTTATTTTATTATTCTCTATCATATCTTCTAACTTATCTGAAAACATATTGTACTTAAAAATAGGTGTTATTTTCAGATTTGTAGTTGGAACTATATTATAAAGATCTTTTTCTTCTATTCTTTGTCCTGCAAAAATTTCTTTCGTCCCATTACCTACATTAACCTTAACATTTTTATCAGCAACGAAATATGATAAACTATAACCTGCTCTCGGTACTACTATTATTTTATTATTTTTAGTAGCATCTCCAATACTGTTGAATTCATCAACTTTTAATATGTTTTCCGTTTCTTTTGATAGGGTAATACTTCCTACTGGTGTTTTTTCAAATTCAACATTAAATAATTTTCTATATACAGCCGTAAATTCTAAATCTTTACCCTTTTCTATTACTACTGCTCCTAATTCATTTGTTTGAAGCAATGTATTTTTCGAAACACGATGTTTAGTAGAACGCTCTCCTGCAACTAAGTAATCCCTATTCGCTTGCCATCCTAAAAATTCTCTTGAAGTTTCTCCTGTCGCAGTAGGTAAATTAATCATACTATCAATCCTAGAATTAGCAAGAACTTCCTGACCATCAGATAAAAATTTATCAATCCCTTTTCCTACAAATTTAACAGTTACCCATTCTTCTTCTACTTTTTTAAAGTATATTTCAAGGACAATATTATTTGTTAAATATTCATCTTCATTTACTATTTTTTTACTTATTCTAAAAAATGTTTGATATCCTGTATTAGGTTTTATTTTTTCCCTAAGTTGTGTTAATAATTCACCGATTTTTTTTGTTTGTGACCACTCTATATCTTTATCTTTAATAGAATCATCTACTTTCCCAAAACGTTTATTATATTCATCTTGGCGAACACTAACAATATTAGTATTTTCTTTATAATTTGCTTTTATTATTACACTTTCATCAACAACTTCATCATTTAATTTTTCTACATCTTTAATTTTTTTATTATCTTTTTTGCTATAGATTGCATACTTTTCTACATGATATTTAGGTTTATCAAAAAAGCTTTGGTCTACCTTTGACAATTTATCTCCAGTTGACAATGTTACTTCTTTTTTATTTTCACCATTATCTAATATTATTTTTGTTTTAAATTTAGCATCAACCACCAAATTATCCGTAATTTTTGATGTTAATTTAACTTCTTTATCACCTATATAATAACCAGAAAACTGATAATCATTATTTCCGTCAAACTTTTCTTTCAAAGTTTTTTCTTTGAAAAATTCTTCCAAGGTACTATCTTTCTTAACATCATATGTAACATTTTCTTTACTATATTCTGTTGGGTATACTATTTTAATATTTTTCCAATACTCTTTATTTTTGCTAAGATTTACTTCTATCTTTTTAGCTGTATAACTAACTTCTAATCTATTTGTCTCTTTCTGTTCTCCATCAACAAATATCTCTTCATTTGTATATGAATAATATTTATCTGGATTATAATAACGTTCTAATTCATACGGATAAACAAGAACTTTATTATCTTTTGCTTCATTTCCCAAACTTATAATTCTATTAACTACCTCTTTATTACCTTCTTTTACTACCAGATTTAACGTTTTCCCGGTATAGTATGCTTGACTAGTCGGGGAATATTGTAAGTCCCCTATATTTCCTTTATCATCAATATTATAACTCATAACATTCATTATTATCGTCGTATTAGGTTGAGAAATTTTTTTTAATAATTTCTTATCTACTATTTTACCATCTCCACTATTAACAATTGGAATTCTAAAAAGTTCATTTGGTATATTGTTGTCACCCAATGAGTAAAATATTAAGTAATTATAAGCATTTTTTTTGTAACTTAGCAATTCTGCTCTGTAATCAATTTCTTTTATATTTTCAGAATTAATACTATTTTTTATTTCAGGAGGAGTGTAGCTATTACTTTTAGAAAAAATATCAAAATCAAATACATTTGATTTTAGAACACTATCTAAAACTGTAGTATTATAATCTGTATAATAATCTGCTTTTATAGTATTGTTATTCGAAGTCAATAAAAAACTACAGCATACTAAACAACCTACTACATACTTTTTGTAGCGCATGTTTCTCCTCCTTTCTTTTCTTTTTTTATATATATTTCTTTAATATTATTTATAATATATTTCGCAAACAAATTATACTAAAACTTGTTTAAATTAAACTTAATTATATGCTATTTTCGATAAAAAATTGACCTATAAGGAAAAACTTTTTTTAAAATTTTTACTTATAAGCCAATCTCCTTTTTTATTAATGTTAATTAAATCTCACCGATATTTTCTAACATTATTTGATCATTAGATATACTAACTTCATCATATTCGTAGTCATCTGCAAAATCATACGAATATTCCTTGTAAAGAATCATCTCATTAGAGTAATCTAAAAACTCCTCATCTGGAGTAGAAAATTCTATCTCATTATATCCTTCATCTGCATAATCTGATAAAATTTCATTTTCATAGTCTATTTCTGTATTGAAGTCCTGGGAATATTCATCGTCTTGCGCGAACCTGGGATCCGGGGACTCCAAACTAGATAAGTTCATTGTATACATAAAAATCTCCTTTAAATTCTTTTTATTAATTATACAAAAAAGTACATTATTTTACAAGAGAAAACTATAAGCTTTTTAAAATAATTTTTCTTAATTCATCTAGTGCTCTGGTACATGTTCTTGCTCGAATTAACTCTCTATCTCCAGTAAATAGGCACTCCACAACATCTACTTTTCCTTTACTATATAATCCAATATACACTAGTCCTACTGGTTTATTGCTGACATCCCTATTTGGTCCAGCTATACCTGTTGTTGCTACTGCAAAATCACTATTTAAACGGCGAGCAACACCTTCAGCCATCTCACGGGCCGTTTGCTCACTTACTGCACCAAATCTCTCTAGTGTTTGCTCTTTAACACCTAAGGCAGTAATCTTCGAGTCATTAGAATAACAAACAATTCCCTCTAACAACGAATTTGAGATACCACTCTTTTCCACTAACATTGATGTCAATAACCCACCTGTTAAAGACTCCGCAATAGATAATGTCAAATTATTTTCAATAAGTAAATTAGCAACTACACTATGTAACTCTGTTTGGCTACTAGATATATCTTCACCACCAATTAAATAAATATATTCTCCTACAAGCTCTTCTATTTCTCTTAATTGTTGAACTATAAGTTCTTCCGCTTCTTCAAAAGTACTTGCACTAGCTGTAATTCGCAGTAGCACCTCACCTGTTTTGGCATATAACGCTAATGTCGGATTTGTCTGATTATCTAAAATATGTTTAATTTTTGTTTCTAATAATGATTCTCCTATGCCGTAAAATCTTACATATTTAGAGACAAATTTGTTGGTACTTAATTTTTGTAAGTATGGACGAACACTCTTTTCAAACATATCTTTCATTTCGCGTGGTGGTCCCGGCATTAAGATAATTCTTCTATTATCTTCTTCTATTATTATACCCGGAGCTGTCCCACAAAAGTTTTCTAACACAATTGCTCCTTCAGGAATCATTGCTTGTTTCTTGTTGTTGTCTGTTATTATATTGCGACCTGAACGAGTTAATCTCTCTAATATTTTAACCCAAGAATATTCGTGGAAATAAAAATCGCGCCCAAAATATTGTCCTGCACATTCTTTTGTAATATCATCATCAGTTGGCCCAAGTCCACCAGTAATAATAACAGTATCATTTTCTGAAAATGCCGCATCTAAAGTTTGTAACAAACGTTCACTATTATCTCCAATTGTCGTTTGTCGATAAACACTTATACCTAATGCTGCAAGTTCTTTTGATAAATAAGCTGTATTTGTATTAACTATATCCCCTAGTAACAATTCTGTCCCCACTGATATCAATTCGACTCTCATAACAATCTCCTCACATACTTAAAATAAATATATTTTTGTTATTACCTACTATTATTCTACATCAAAGTATAGAAAAAATAAAGACCACAACTCTGTGATCTTTATCAAATTTTTATTACTTGTTCTGCATTCTTCTACCTTTTTTGTCGAAGAATTTTTTATCTGGACTACGACGTTCATTACGAGGTTTTCTATCACGACTATCTCTTCTTTTTCTATCATTTGAGCGACCGTTTCTACGAGATTTTTCTTGTTTGCGAGGAAGCGGTTTTTCAAATGATAATTCGACATCTACATCTTTTTTATCATTAATCAATTTGCTTAAAAGCACCGTAATAATTTTTTCAGCATTAGCTTCTGCTAATAATTTATTTGCTAAACTATTAAACTCAACATGATTATTACCTAGTTCTGAAACTACTTCTTCAAACATTCTGTTGTAGCGCGCTTTTTTTACTTCTTCAATAGTATAAGGTCGTAGCATTTTCATTCTTTCACCACGAGAAGCTTCTATATCTTTTAAATATGGCATTTCTATTGGATTTAAGAATGTCACAGCTACTCCTGATTTCCCTGCACGTCCTGTACGACCAATTCTATGGGTATAACTCTCTGTATCTTGAGGGATATCAAAATTATAAACGTGAGTCACATCACTAATGTCTATTCCCCTAGCTGCAACATCAGTCGCAACTAATATTTGCAATGAGTTATTTTTAAACTTACGAAGAATTTCTAAACGTTTTGATTGCGTTATATCTCCATGTAAACCTTCAGCTAAATATCCTTTTGCGATTAATGCACTAGACAATTCATCAACACGGCGTTTAGTACGCCCAAAAACTATCGCCAAATTAGGATTTTGAACATCTAAAAATCCTATCAATGTTTCTAACTTCTCATTTTCTCGTGCTATTGTTGCAAACTCAGTGATATCCGGATTAAGATCCTCATCACTCATCGTTTTAACTAATTTATAATCTTTCATAAAGTCTTTTGAAAGTTCCATAATAGTTTTTGGCATTGTTGCTGAGAACAGCAGTGTTTGATGACGAGATGTTATTTTTGATAAAATAAATCTAACATCTTCGATGAATCCCATATTTAGCATTTCGTCTGCTTCATCTAATACTAAATGAGTCAATGTTTCTAATCTTATAGTTTTTCTATTAATATGGTCTATTACTCTACCAGGAGTTCCTACTATTATTTGAGGACGTTTTTTCAAATCTTGTATTTGTCTTTCAATACTTGTCCCACCAAAGATTATACTAACCTTAAGTCCTTTGACACGTGACATTAAACGAAGTTGCTCTCCTACCTGCTGAGCTAATTCTCTCGTTGGTGCCAAAATCAATGATTGTAGTTCCTCTGTTTTTCTTACTGTATCTACTATTGGTATCCCAAATGCTCCTGTTTTTCCTGAACCTGTTTGTGCTTGGGCTAATACATCAATTCCTGATAGTACATATGGAATTGTTTCTGTTTGGATACCAGTAGGAGTTACGAAATTCATGTTAGTTAGCGATTCTACTATCTTACTGCTAACTCCTAATTCTTCAAATGTTGTCATTTGGTTCTCCTTCTATCTAGTTGTTTTACCATTTTTTCTGTAACCAAACAATTATAACATATTTATTTCTTCAAGTACATTATAAACACATCAAATAAGAAGAATAATTAGCAATATTAAAAACAACTACTAATTATCCTTCTTAATTTTACATATTATTTTCTGTTAACTGATTTATTTCTCTTGAGATATCAATAATACCTTTAGCAGAATTTTTAAGATTATTTGTGTATATTAACAACATGTAATCTTGATTACCAAAAACAATAGATGTATCGTGCATATTAGCATCTATTCCACCGTATTTACTAGCAATTTTTTTATTTGGAATCCCTTGTTTTATCCATTCGTTATCATTAGACTCTTCTAGATATTTTATTAAATCTTGATATTTATCTCTTTCATTATATAATTTTGTCCATACTGCTTCCATCATTTTTGGAGTTATTCTGTTTTTCGCAGCCTCTGTCGGAGGTAAAGTTATACCTAATGTTGCAAAATACTTAACAAGAATATCTGTTGCTGTGGCAGTATTTCCTATTAACATTTTAGTTGCAGTATTATCTGAATATTGAATCATATTTTGAATAACATAATCAAGTTTGTAACTATCTTTCTTCTCTTGATTAGTTATTTCTCCAGCTCCCTCTTCTAAATATTTAGGGTCGTATTTGATATCATCATCTTTGCGTATTTCTCCTGCATTTATTCGATCATATATTTTCATCGCATAGACTACCTTAATAGTACTTGCTGCTGCAAAATAACGTTCATCATCCTCTGAAAATCTATATCCAGTTGAGAAATTTTTATAAACTATTCCTATCTCATTATTTGCTTTATATTGAGATATAATATTCTTCATCGCCTTATCTAACTCAATTGTGTCTAACTTTTTCTTCTCTTCTGGTTTTTGTTCTTTATTTTTGTTATTTTCTGCCTGCTGTGTTGTTTCTTGATTTTTTGCATCTTTTTTCGCTTTCAAATATCCACCTGCTGAAAAAACTCCATAAACAATTAAAACCACTGCTAGTGATTCAATAAAAAACTTTAATATTCTTTTCATTAATCTTTTCAATTTCTTATTCACATCCTTCTAAAGCCCATCTATATATTTAGTTTACTACACACCTTCCAATTCATCAATATATTTATCAATAAATACCCTATCTATGCTTATAAATTAAAAAACAGAAAAGAGTTATTTCCTCTTTTCTGTACAATTTATCTAAATTTTTGTTTTTAAATAAAAATCTTGTTCAGAAATTTTCTTAAATCCAATTTTTTCATACATATATTTTGGAGTATCATTAGCGTCAGCAACTAATAAAACATTTTTTTTCTGCTCATTTTTTACAGCAGAATTAATCAGATGCATAGCGACTCCTTTTCGTCTGTATTCATGAGATACATATAGATTATCTATTTCAAAAAAGTCAGCTTTTACAATAATATTTGCTGTCCCGATAATTTTATCTCCATCTTTGGCTATTAATTGTTTTATATTATCAGATCTAATATCTTCATAAAGTAAGTCCTGATTATGTTCTGCCCACTCTTCATCACTTGATTCTATATCTATTTTATATTGAAACTCCAAATAGTTATTCAAATCTTTTCTAGTCAAATAACTTATATCATAACCACTATCTTCTTGTTCTACAAAATTATCAGCATCTAAATAATACAAATCTAAGTTTATCTCTGTATAATTCTCTTTTTTTAAGTATTTTTTTAACTTTTTAGAAAGTGCTGTATTCTCATGAGATGCCAAATGAATAAAATTTACACCTTTATCTCTAAAAAAATTTCTACACGCAGAGATGTAGTAATCTAATTCTTCTATTGTCTCTGGTGTTTTTTTCATAAGTAGGTAATTCCCACTAAAATACAGCTTTGATTTTAATGTTTGATATATCACATACTTATCTGTTTCTGTTGCCACACGAGCTCTCGAATGAATATCTTTAAAACTGTAATTCAATATACCTACCTCCTTTTTAATGATTTAAACTTTAGTGACTGTGTCCATGAGGACCATGATGGTGTTCAAAATGCTGAATTATTTCCAACACTCTCTTACTAGCTGTTAAGTCATAAACATTTCTTAGCGTCTCCAAATATGTAGGTTCATCATGAAGAACATTGAAGTACGTTACAACTTCTTCTTCAACAAAATCAATGTAATCTTCTTCCTCAGATAATGCATTCAACGCTGCACCCAGCAGGATAGGATCATCTTTAATTAATGAATGCTCATTGTATAGTTCATAAATTTTGTCATACTCGTATAGCGCTTTTAGTGCATTTATTGTAATAAATAATGTTTCTTCTGAAAGCCCTAGAGTTGTTAAAATATTTTGCATCATAACGCGAATTTTGTCGTACTCTTGGTCATCTTTATAAAGAGAAATAAGATGTAAGTAGGCACTCATAGCTACTCCTTGAAGCTCTAAATATTTCTCAAGATAGTTTTTTGCTTCCTCTCCTTTTGACATATGACCTAAGTGTAAATAAGCTTCCGTAAAATCAGCATCTAGCGCAATAGTTTTTAATAAATGCATCTTAGATTTTTCTAAATTTTGTACTTGATTATATGCAAAGGCCAATGAGAATAATATTCCAGCATCTTCATAACCTTTCCCATGTTGATTATAAAATTCAATAGCATCATCAAAACGTCCTAAAGCAAATAAATTATCAAAAGCTATTTTGAAGTTTTCTAGCGTTTGTTCTTCATGGAAAATTCTTTCACTTAAATCTTTCGCCTTTTCTTCTTGACCTGTTGTTAAATAAATTGCAACAAGTTCCTTATCGATAGCTCGAATTGCTTCATCAAAATCCGTACCACGACGTGCTTGAAGAAATTTTTCTTCGGCAATCTCATACAATCCATCTTCCATATAGATTAGCCCTTCTTGGTATAAAATAGATGGTGTTTTAGGTGCGTTATACAGCACAACTAAGGCATCATCTTTTCTATCTAGGTACTGTAAATTATGTACATACCCTTCTATTGCATCATCATCTTCTTTATTTTGTTCGTAAATTATTTTAGACAGCTCCAAGCACTCTTCAAATAATCCATTATCAAATAAAATCGAACGGAAATTCTCCTGCTGTTCTCTATCTAAAACAGTAAAGTCTATCTCTTTTAATTCTTCTAAAAATTGTTCAATATCCATTTAATTTTCTCTCCTTGCTAGCTTATTCATAACGAATACTAGTTCTTCTTTTACATTGTCATTTCCTAAATTTTCTATATTAAGCAATGCTTTTTCTAAATATCGTTGACTTATTGCTAAAGTTTCATTCAAAATACTTCCAGTATTTTTTATAAATTTAATTAGATTTAGTTTTTCTTCTAAACTGGAATCTTTCGAAAAATTCTTAAACAAAGCTGAATTATGCTCTCTTGCTATAATTGCTGGTAAAGTTATATTTCCGTTTATTAAATCTTGACCTATTTCTTTACCTAAAGCTTCACTTCCTCCAGCAAAATCTAAATAATCATCAATTATTTGATAACTCATACCTAAATAATAACCAAAAGCATAACTACGTTGAATATTTTCATTAGATGCACAAGAAACTATACTACCTGCACTTGTGGCAAAAGCAATAAGAATAGCTGTTTTCCTTTTTATCTTCTTCAGGTAATCTATTCTTCTTGTTCTTATATTATATAACCCTTCTTCTTGAATAATCTCTCCTATACAAAGCTCTTTCAAAGTATTAGATAAATACATATGCAGTCTTTCATCCTTAAATTCTGCAATCTCTCTTAGCACCGTTGCAAATAGATAATCACCTACGTAAAGAGCATATTCTTCTCCATAAGCCCTACTCATAGTTGTCTGTCCACGACGAGTTTTCGCTTTATCAATAATATCATCATGAATAAGACTAGCTGTATGAATAATCTCAACTACGCTTGCTATTCTTATAATATTTTTTTTATTTTTTTCAAAATCACCTAGATTTGCACATATCAAAAGTAGTAATACACGTACTCGCTTACCACCATTTAAAAAATATTCCTTAATTATTGTATTTAGTTTCTTATCATCACTACGAGTGATTTCGAAAATATCTTCCAGTACCTCTTGTACTAAAGTATCATATTGTTTTAACATTTTTTTCACCATCACAAACTTATAAGAGCTTGGCTATCTTTTTCATCAAAAGTCAAGTTATAAAAATCAAACCATTGACTTATAATAGTTCTATTAAAAGAGTTTAGATCCATAGTTAATTTCGTCAACCCTAAATAGCCTGTTTTCATCACATCTGTTAATAATATTAATTTATCTAAATCATACTTTAACAAACTATAATAGACAAAGCTATAATAATCACCAAAAAGAAGATTTTTAGTAGGTATCTTTTGCTCTCTTCTACAATGATGCTCATAAACAGAACTCAATGCATAAAAAATCGCTAAATTATACTTCTCATTGCTCAAATTATACTTTTCAATAAAGTATTTTATATTCAATTTTTCTATTAACTCTTTATTATAAGTATATCTTTCCATAGCATATCCTTTGCAAATTGTCTGTTACAATTATACCACATTATGAAAATTTATAAAATCTTCTCACCTTGCTTTCACATAAATTATTTAAAAGAAAAATGAAGTTAATTAATTTTTACTACTTAATTAACCTCATTTTATAAATAATTTTATAGATAACTTATTGTTTCTTGTTGTTCTGGAAACTCTGTTTTCGGTTCTTTTCTAACAAACAACATAATTGCGACGATAAAATGTAACAAGTACACAGGTAATAATATTCCCATAGTAGTTACCCCTACAGCAATCGCTACTAATAAGAAAAATATTCCCGATAAAATACGTTTACTCATTAGTAATGTTGCTAAAATAGCTAATATTGCCAAAATAATATAAATAACAGCATACACTTTAAGTGCTACTACGATTAAATTAATAAACTGTTCTGGCGAATAAATCGCTACTTGCGGATCTCTAGCAAGAATTTCTCTTACTTGCTTAATTAACTCTGGATTATTTTTTACTAAATCCAATTGGAAAAATGCTCCATAAGTTAAATATCCAGTTAAAATTATCAATAGGACATTAGCTATCCACGCTAAAACTTTTTCTACTGTTCTATTAAATGGTCTCATAATAAATCCTCCTAATTTCATAATAAAGACAAGATAAAAATTATCTTGCCTCTATTATATCATAAATTTGTCTTTTTTTATAAATTTTTAATTAACTACATATTATTACTTTAATTTTCAAAAATTCTATAAACTATCCCTTTGCTAGCTACTTCTTCTCATCTAACGTAAAACGCGTTTCTATACTGAAAATTCCATCTTCTGGAGCATATGCTTTTATTACTTCTTTATGTTTTTCAGCAATTACTTGAGCCATAGATAAACCAATACCGTATCCTTTAACGTGGCTATTTCTTGATTCATCTAAACGATAAAATCTATCGAATACTTTTCGTAAATCTCCTTTTTTTACATTAGCTTTATTTGAAATTTTCATAGTTGCATAGCGGCGATTTTTTTTAAGACTAATATTTATATCACTATTTTGCGGTGCATATTTTATCGCATTTTCCAATAAAATATCCATTAGTTGAATTGTTGCTTGTTGATCTCCGTTATAATAAAGATTACTGTCAATATCTGTAGTAATGAATTTCTTTTGGAAATTAGCTAATTCATTAAAATCATTTATGCGAGATTTTAACGTACTTGTCAAGTCGAACTTCACTCTTTCTACTGTATCTTTTTCTTCCATTCTACTAAAAGCAACTAAGCTATTAACAAGACTAGTTAGACGTTCTACTTGATTTTGAATATTTTTAGTCCATTTCGAATTCCCATGTTCGAGTTCTAAGACATCAGTGTTCGAGCTGATAATAGCCAATGGAGTTTTTAACTCATGACTGGCATCTGTAATAAATTGCTTTTGCTTTACATAACTCTGTTGAATCGGCGCTATTACTTTTTTCGATACCATTACAATAATTATAAGTACAGATAAGATAACTATAGAAGATATAATTACTGTATTTCTAACAAATGAATAATAAGACTCTAAGTCTCGTTGACAATTTAAAAACAATATAACATTTCCAGTCTTAGTTTCTGCTTTTAAATATCGATAACTTCCTATAAAACCACTCTCTTGTCCATTAGTATATATTTTATCAATATAACTTTGCAAATCTCTCTGCGACGAAATCAAAGCATCATCTCGATAAGATTTTTCGATCTTCCCTTCAGAATTTACTTTCGCTACAGAAAAACCTGTTGAATCAGTAGCACTAGATGTATTTTTAGTTATCACTAAATCATTTTCTGCACCTTCTTTGAACAGGGCAACTAATGTTTGTGATTTTGCCGTTTCATATAGTGTTTCATCTATTCGTTGCTCCAACTTATAATAGTTAATAAAATTTAGAGTTACTGCCATTAAGGTTATAACTACTGCAACACTAACTACTGCCGAAGCAACAAACTTTCTTCTAAGACTCTTGAACATCGACTATCTCCAATGTATATCCAACATTTCTAGTTGCTTTTATCTGAATATTAGCATCTAATGCTTTCAGTTTTTTTCTTAAGTAAGAAATGTTAACCCAAACTACATTAATCTCTGAATCACTATCATAACCCCAAATTCTTTCTAGGAATTGTTCTGTTTGAATAACATTCCCTGGATTACGCATTAGCATCTCCATCATTTGATATTCTTTATTTGATAGTCTTACTTTATCTTTATCAGTAGACAACTCAAAAGTATATTTACTCAAACTAACATTTCCTAATTCAAGAACATTACTCGTAAATGTTGCCTGTCTTCTTGTCATAGATCTTACACGTGCTAGTAATTCTTTAATAACAAATGGTTTTGTTAAATAATCGTCAGCCCCGCTGTCAAGACCATATACTTTATCTTCTACTTCTGATTTCGCTGTTAATAGTAGTACAGGTGTATTTTTTTTATTTTCTCTCAATTTTTTAACTACTGTTACTCCATCCATCTTCGGCATCATAACATCCAATATAGCTCCATCATAGTCATCAAGCATTAAATAATCTAACGCATCTTGACCATTATCAACTGTGTCTACCGAATAATTATTATGCTTTAGCATCGCTTCTAGAGCATCTGCTAAGTCTCTTTCATCTTCTGCTAGTAATAGTCTCATTTCTCAACACTCCTTACTTTAGTTTATTTCATCATTAATTATATAAAAAGTAACTAAAATCTAGTTTAAACATAGACTTTAGCTACTTTTATTTTTGACATTATCTAATTTATATTGCTTATAAAAATTTTAAAAGTTGGTTTATTATTTAGATACTGCTTTATATTATTTTCTACCTATTAATAACCCGCTTTGTATATAGTCTTTCATTCCCTTACCATAACCCCATTTTTCAGCATATTCTTCTGTAACATCTGAATTGATAATTTGGAATTTTGTAAAACCTGCTTTTTTTATAATATCGACCATCTCTTCTTCCAGAAGAGCCCCGGCCACTCAAGTACAATATAGTTTTTCAGAATTTTTCCACTTTTCTGGTAAGCTTTGTTTTAAAATTATATCAGAAATAACAAACATACCATCATCTTTTAATATACGATAGATTTCATTGTAAACTTGTTGTTTATCTGGTTCAAGGTTAATAACACAGTTACTAATAACTCTATCCACCGATTTGTCCTCTAAAGGAATATCGATTAGTTCACCCTTAATAAATTCTATATTATCAAAGTTCTTGCTTTCAACTACTTTACGAGCTTTTTGCAACATAGAGTCCAATCTATCTAAACCGTAAAGAGTTCCAACTTTAGGATTCTTCATCTTTGTAACGAAAATATCCATACCTGCACCACAACCTAAATCAATTAGAGTTTGTCCTTCTTTAATTTTTAAGTGGTTAATTGGATTCCCACAAGAAAGCCCCATATTTATTTCATCAGGAAATTCATTGATAATATCTTCATCATAACCTAATGACATACTAAGTGCTTTAGAATCTACTTTTGTTTTCTTTTTATTTTTTGATATGTCATCATAAAATTTCCCTACAGAAACTCTTATTTTAATATTATTTAGTGACACCTTGCTCTTTCCTTTCATAACTTTTCTAAAAATTTAGTTGCTTGAATTTTTCAACTCAAGCAACTAAGTTCATATTTATTCTATCATAAATTAATAATTTTTACTAAAATTATAGTTTTACAATCTCTCTATATCTATGTTGGATTTTGTCTTCCTGGAATTAAAGCATTTAATTTTTCTTCTTTGTGTCCAACTTCTTTAAATACTCTATCAATTTCTTCTTTAATAATTTCAGTAAGATTATCTGGATGTACTTCTACACGAGCATTTACTGTTAAAAAAATAGGTGCAGCATTATCACTAGGTCTTCCAACATTAGCGCCTTCAGTAAATAAGAAAATAATAAGTACTAAAAATAAAAAGTAACTTTAGACCTACTAAAATTACTTTTTATGAGAAATTATATTAAAGCTTTATACTCTTCTTCTGTAAGATAACTAGAAATAGCTCCTGTTTTTGTAGTTGTAAGACTTGCATAGTTTGTTGCAAATGTTGCCATCTCTGACAGTTCTTCAGTTGATATATCATCAATATTTTTTTGATTTAATAACTTAGATAAGAATGAACCCGCAAAAGCATCCCCTGCTCCAGTTGTATCTACTGCTTTTATATTAGGAATTGTTGTTGCTACTTTTTTATCTTTGTAGTAAACTTCTGCACCATGTTCACCTTTAGTATAAAGAACAACTTTTAAGTGTTTAAAATCTTTTTCTAAGGCAACATTAATATCTGTTGTCCCCGTTAAAAACTCAAGCTCATTATCCGCTACTTTGATAACATCTACATAAGGAAGAAATTCTTTTATAGTTTCTAAATAAACTTTGTGGTCATCCCAAAGGTTAAAGCGCAGATTTACATCAAATGATATTAAAACTCCTGCTTCTTTTGCTTTCTTCAAAAGAAGGTGATGACTATTTTTTGATTCTTCTTGAATAGCGATACTTGCAAAGTGAATAGCGTTAATCTCTGATAAATCTACCTTCTCTATATCTTCATTACTAATTCTAAGTGCTGATGACCCCTTAAAGTAAAAACTAAATGAACGGTCTCCAGTTTCATCTAAAGAAACAAATGCTAATGGTGTAAAACTGTCTCCTTTTCGTGACACATATTTACAATCTACATCTTCTTTTTTCAAAGTATTTTCTAGGAAATCTCCAAAACCATCTTGTCCTAATGAAGTAAGCAAATAACTTTTATGTCCTAATTTTTGTGTAACACAAGCTACATTAGCAACACATCCTCCTGCTTCTTTTTTAAATGATTTTACTGTGTCAATTGTTCCAACACCTTCTCCGATAAAATCTATTAGCATTTCTCCTATACATAAAACTGCCATTTTAGTTCTCCTCTCTTACGTTAATTACTCCTAATTTTTTCACAACAAACTTATTCGCTGAAATTTTAACACTGTGATTATTTGGGTAAAATCTATTAGAAATAACAAAACTACCATCGTTCGCAAATAGTTCTACTGATGAACTATCAAAAACTATCTCAACATTTTCTAAATCTAATTTGTACTTTCTATTGTCTCTACCATAACCAGTTGTGCCATAATCAACTTTAAGTTCACCTTCTAAATAGCTTAGTCTGAAATCATCTACAATGATTTCAAAACTTTCACCATCTTCTTGTTTATAGTACCACGTTTTTTCATTAAATTCACTTGTTTTTATCTCTTCTCCAAGTAATGATTGAACAGATTTATGAAGTGTTTGATATAAGTTTCCATCACGATAATTCACAACACGTGGTATAGTTAAACAATGTTGGTAACCATAATTTGTCGTTGGGTTAGTATAACTGCTATCTGGTACTGCCATCCAACCTATTAATACACGTTCACCATCTTCATCAATAAAAGTTTGAGCTGCATAAAAATCATGACCATAGTCCAATAGACTATAATTATTTATTTTTTCTATATTCTCAATTCCTTCTTCCACAACTGAGTATACTATTTGATACATATTTTGGAAATTAGGATACATTCTTGATATACCCTGTGGTGAGAATATAAATATTTCTTTGCCATCTACTTCGAAATAATCTGGACATTCCCACATAAAACCTAGATTTTTTTCAGAATAGATTGTTTTATAATGATTCAATGTGTCTTTATCATAAATAACTAAACAACCATAATCATTTTTATCACGAGCACCTAAAACTAAGTAACTCTTTCCATTTTTTTCAAATACTTTTGGATCTCTAACATGATTTGACATATTAGGATAATCATCTGTTGTTAGTAGACATTTCTTCTCAGTAAAGTTGATTCCATCCTCTGTTGAGAATGTTATAGTATTGTGACCACGCCCAGCATGAATGTAGTCATAATCTCCTTTATATTTCACATTTCCTGTGTAATAGAAAACTAATTTCCCGTTTTCTATATTGGCGCTTCCCGAATAAACACCATGCGTTTCTTCCGCAATTGTTGGTGATACAAAAACACCCTTATCTTCATAGTTTACTAAATCACTGCTAGTATAATAATACCAATGTTTTAAACCACCGTTTACTTCGTATGAATATTGATGAAAAATATGATATTTTCCATTAAAGTAAGCTAACCCATTTGGATCATTTAACCAACCATATCTAGGTTCTAAATGAAGATTTTGTTTCCAGTTATTAGCTAGCATTAACTAACTCCTTCTTAGTTTTGAAGAAGTATGCTGTTACTGAGAATGCTACGATGAATGATAATGCTAAACCAATTGCAAATGTTGACCAGTGGTTCGCAGGAATTGATATAAATCCTGGAATACCTGCTGCACCTAGTGCTGATGCAAATACTTTGTTAAGACCAATCCATGCACTTCCGACCGCACTTCCTGCAATTGCTCCGTAAAATGGATATTTAAGTCTTAAGTTAACCCCAAACATTGCAGGTTCTGTAATACCTAGTAATGCAGAAATACCTGATGCTGAAGAAATTGATTTCATTTTTGTATTTTTAGAGAATACTAATACTGCAAGAACAGCTGCACCTTGAGCTACGTTTGACATAGATGCTATTGGGAAAATAAATGTAAGTCCTGTTGCTGCAAGTAATTGAGTTTCGATAGCTGCGAAGCTTTGGTGAAGACCAGTAATAACGATTGGTGCATATAATAGACCAAAAATACCAGCTCCTACAAATCCACCATTAGTGTATAACCACTGTAATCCTTCTCCAAGAAGAGTACCTGCTTCACGAAGTACAGGTCCCATCCAAGCAAATGTTACAAATCCTGTTACAAATAAGGATACTAATGGTGTAGTTAAGTTATCTAACCATGATGGAGTAACACGACGTAAGAATTTTTCAATAGTCGCAAGAACCCAAGCCGCTGCTAAAATCGGTAAAACAGTACCTTGGTACCCTACTTTAGCAATTTTAAATCCAAATACATCCCAGTATCCAAGAGATGTTACTCGTTGCAGACCATCTACAGCTTGACCACTTTGATTAACGATGTCCAAAGCAGGTGCTAACAATTGGTTAGTAGACGGATCTAATTTACCAAATACATAGAAGTTCATTACATCTGGGTGAACCATTAACATTGCAAGAGCTGCCCCAAGATATGGATTACCACCAAAACGTTTAGTAGCAGAGAATCCAATTAATACTGGTAAGAATACGAACGGTGCATTGGCAAACACGTTAACCATATCAGCTAAGCCAGCGATACTTGGATTCGCCTCAATAACTGATTTTCCAGTATAGAATAAATCCTTTGCTGTAAGAACGTTGTTGATACCCATTAATAGCCCTCCAGCAACGATTGCCGGAATAATTGGTACGAAGATATCACTTAGCATTTTTACAAAACGTTGAAGTGGATTTCCTTTTGGTCGCTTAGTCTCATCTTTTGTAGAAGACTCATCTGAAGCTTCCCCTTTATATACTTCGTTATAAGCTGCATATACTTGCTGAACAAGTCCACTTCCAAAGATTAATTGAAGTTGTCCGTTATTAAAAAATACTCCTTTAACTCCTTCAATATCTTCTAATTTATCTTTGTCATATTTATTCTCATCGTTTAATTCCAAACGAAGACGCGTAGCACAGTGGACAACACTGCGAATATTATCGACACCACCGCTGTGTTCCACAACTTCATTAACAACTTTTTTTAAATCCATAGTCATTTCTCCTTTTTATTTTTTAATTTATACGATGACATTTAACAATTACCAAATTTTAATGGTAACGTTACTTTTTTATTGTAACCCGCTTAAATAAGTTTGTCAAGTAAAAAAGTAACGTTACCTTTTTTACTTGATTTTTACTTTTCTTGCTCCACAGTAATATTTTTGATATAATCTAAGAACATGAAAATACTGTAGAAAGCGAGGTTAGTATGGATTTTAAGATATATAATTTAATACATCTCGTCTAGTTACTAATTTACCAAAACTCCTATTGTA
>ERZ773035.743-NODE-743-length-25593-cov-8.901754_pt1 | contig 25593 bp, 26 predicted proteins | sample MGYA00511487_ERZ773035 | MGnify/ENA primary metagenome ERZ773035 (study PRJEB29015, sample SAMEA2737985) | human oral metagenome | biome: human oral; feature: human-associated habitat; material: dental | place: China | collected 2024 ...
GGGGTAGTGTTCACAAGACGTATGGGTTCAAGTCCCATCAACCGCACCATTTGAATTCAGGGCTCAGCGTTTGCTGGGCTTTTTTATTGCAGAAAGGGGAACGATCATGCTACAGTCGGAGAAGGTCAAGAAAGCAATCGAGGCGGTGGAAGCATGCTGCGGCAAGTGCGAGATCTGTTCGCCGGACTGTCCCGTCTTTGTGGCAAAACGGGCGCTCTCGACGTTACTTGCTGATTTGGAAGAATATGAAGCTTCGCTGAGCGAAGACGTTCCTTGAAGCCCTTGTCACGGGAAGCAAAATATTATATTATAAAAGATGACTGACGAGAAGTATCCCTTGGAAGGGGTTTGATATATGTTTGGCATGTCAATGGATATCGGGATTGATTTAGGAACGGCGAACGTGCTCGTTTTTGTCAAGGGCAAAGGCGTCGTCCTGCGCGAGCCTTCGGTCGTGGCGATGGATCGCGATTCGGGACGTGTCCTGGCAATCGGCGAGGAGGCGCGCCGCATGATCGGGCGCACGCCTGGCAATATCGCAGCGATTCGTCCGCTTCGATCGGGCGTCATTGCCGACTATGACATGACGGAGCGCATGATCCGCTTCTTTATTGAGAAGGTCACGGGTAAAAGCTTCGTCTTTCGTCCGCGCATCATGATCTGTATCCCGTCAGGTGTCACGACCGTCGAGCAGCGCGCCGTGCAGGAAGCGGCGGAGCAGGCGGGCGCACGCTATTCGCAGCTCATCGAAGAACCGTTGGCCGCGGCTTTGGGCGCAGGACTCAATATCGAGGAGCCGAACGGTTCGATGGTCGTTGATATCGGCGGCGGCACGACGGATGTCGCCGTCATCAGCCTTGGCGGCATCGTGAACAGCGCGAGCCTGCGCATCGCAGGCGATACTTTTGACGAGGCGATCATCGCTTACATCAAGCGCGAGTACAATATGCTGATTGGTGAACGCACGGCGGAGGAAATCAAGATCAATGTTGGTGCGGCCTTTTCCGGTGCGCGCGACTCTTCAATGGAGGTGCGCGGGCGTGACCTTCTGTCGGGTTTGCCGAAAACGATCACGGTGACATCAAAGAATGTGGCGGAAGCGCTTGAGGCTCCCGTAACGGGCATCGTACAGTGCGTGAAAAAGGTGCTTGAGGAGACACCACCGGAACTTGCGGCGGACATCATGGATCGAGGCATTGTCATGACGGGCGGCGGTGCACTGCTCTATGGACTCGATGAGCTCCTGCGCCATGAGACTGGAATTGCCGCTGCTCTGGCTGAGGATCCGATGTCGTGCGTGGCCTTCGGCACGGGTAAGGCGCTCGAGTATATCGGCATGGCGGCAGAGCGAGTGAAGTTCTTGTTAAAATAAAGCCTTTTGCCCTCTTATGATTTGAGAGAAAATGCCGATAAAAAGTATAAGGAATTTTGCAGTTTGCAACTATACATCTGCTATGTTGCGGATGATGACAAGGAGGCTTTGCCATGCTGCGTGGCTTGTACGTCGCGGCGTCCGGCATGATTACCGAGACGAACCGTACGGATGTGATTGCCAACAACCTCGCGAATGCGGCCTCGTCCGGATACAAGAGGGACGAGGCGATCAATCAGGAGTTTGCACCTATACTGCTGAAGCGCATCAATGATAACCAGGACGATGAGGTCACGTCTTTTCGTGGCTTCCGGTTGGAGCAGGGACCGCCGCGTGTCGGCAATCTTGGACTTGGCGCCTATACGGCGGAGATCGCTACCGACCATGTGCAGGGCAGTATGAAGACGACGGGCAACATGCTCGACCTCGCTGTATCGGGTGAGGGGTATTTTGCCATCCAGACGCCCCAGGGCGTGCGCTACACGCGCGATGGCAGTTTCTATCGGCAAGCAAACGGCGCCCTCGTGACGGCACGCGGACAAGCCGTTCTGAATGCACAGAATCGCCCGATCATGCTGCCCGACAGTGCAAATATCACGATCGGCGCCAAGGGCGAGATTATGGATGGTCGGAGGCGTATCGACACCTTGCAATTCGTGCAGTTCGATGATCGCCGGGCTGTCTTGAAGCAAGGAGATAACCTCTATCGTCCGCAGCAGGGCGCACAGCCGCAGGCGGCAACGGGTGACATTCAGCAGGGCATGCTCGAAAATTCCAATGTCAATATTGCGAGTGAGATGGTCAGTTTGATCAACAATTACCGCATCTATGAAGCGGGATCGCGTGCTCTGGTGACGCAGGACTCGATGACAGACAAGACGGTCAACGAGGTCGGCCGAACGAGCTGATAACATAAAGAATCCTAGGGATAGGGATTTGTCATTTTTTCGGATTTAACGCAGATGGGGGATTTTGCATTATGATGAGAGCACTTTGGTCCGCAGCTTCAGGCATGAAGGCGCAGCAGGACAATATGGACGTCGTCGCACACAACATTGCGAATGTTAACACCTTCGGTTCGAAGAAGGTGCGCGCGGAATTCCAGGATCTCGTTTACCAGAATCTGCGCGCTGCGGGTGCACAGAGCGGCGCCGATTCCCAGTATCCGACGGGGCTTGCCATCGGTCTCGGCACGCGCACGGCGGCGACGCAGCGCATCTTCACGCAGGGCAATCTGCAGTCCTCGGGCAATCCGACCGATGTCGCCATTCAGGGTGAGGGCTTTTTCCGCATTGAGATGCCGGATGGAACGATCGCCTACACGCGCGACGGCTCTTTCAAGCTCGACCAGAACCGCCGCCTTGTGACGACGGATGGTTACCCGTTGGCGGACGGCATCACACTTGATGCCAATGCACCGAGTGATACCATCGTGATTGCGGGCGATGGTCAGGTTTCGTGCACGCCGGCTGGCGGCAACGTGACAGCGGTTGGACAGATTACGCTGTCGCGCTTCGTGAACCCTGCAGGTCTTTTCGCGATCGGCAAGAACCTGTTTAAGGAGACGGATGCTTCGGGCAACGCGATTGACTCCAACCCTGGAGAAGAAGGCGCGGGCACACTCACGCAGGGCGTTGTCGAGATGTCGAACATCCAGATCGTCGAGGAAATGGTCAATATGATCGTGGCGCAGCGTGCGTACGAATCGAATTCCAAGGCGATCACGACGTCGGATTCGATGCTTGAGATTGCGAACTCCCTCAAGCGTTGATGAAGGGATAAAACATGAAGGCTAAGGCGGCGGCAGCACTCTTCTTGGTGTGCGTCGCCCTTTTCCTCACTTCGGCGGGTATGGTGGAAGCGTCGCGCTTTTCTCAGACCGTGAGCGCCGCTGAGTTCGAGCGCATGACGGACGAGAAGATGGAGGCGCTCTTTAAGGACAAGGGTGAAACGCGCCGTCGCGAGGTGGCTCTTGTGAAACCGCCGCGTGACATGAAATTGCCAGCAGGCGAGGTTTCGTTCTCAGTAGAAGCTCCTCTGGGGCTTTTGTATGACCGCCGAACGCCGATTTACGTTTCTGTGCTCTTGGATGGCAGACCGTATCGTCGGGCGCTTTCCTATTATACCGTCCGCGTTTACGATACGGTTCTCGTCGCTTCGCGAAATCTCTTTCCTGAGCAGGCATTGTCGGAAGCGGATCTGCGATTCGAGGAACGTGAAGTGACGCGCGTGCGCGGACGCTGCTTGAAAGAAAAGGGCGAGGCGCTTGGGCATGTCGTATCGCGCATGGTTCGGGAGGGCACGGTGCTTTCGGAGGATCTCCTGCGACAGCCGGTCGTGATGGAATCGGGTGCGGCGGTGACGATTGTTTCGCATTACAATGGCATCGAAGTACGTGTTTCAGGCGTCGCGCTCACACGAGGTCGCGTGGGGCAGAAGATCCGCGTGCGCAATGCGGCTTCCCGCAAGGTGATGCTCGCGCGGGTGTTGGACGCATCCACAGTCGAGATTGGGTCTTGAGAAGGGGACATTATGAAAAATAGCAAGAAATGGCAGTCCTTTATGCTCGCCAGCATTTTTGGCGGAGCGCTCTTCTTCGCTCCTACGGCCTTTGCGCAGTCTCTGTGGGCGGATGCTGCGGAAGGTACGTCCTACGGTGTCTTTGCCGACCGTAAGGCGCATAATGTGGGCGATACGCTGACGATTGTGATCAGCGAGAAGACGACGACGACGCAGACGAAATCGCGCAAGAATGGTAAGTCAGCTTCGACGACGCTCAATGCGGGCACAGGCATCTTTGATTTTTTGACCTCGGCTTCGGCGGGCGCATCGGATTCGTGGAAGGCAGACGGTTCTGCCAAGGATTCGAGTAATTTCTCGGGCAATATCGCGGTGACGGTTGTCGAGGTACAGCCGAATGGCAATATGGTTGTCGAGGGTACGCAGTCCATCTGGCAGAATAAGGACGAACACAAGATCACATTGCGCGGCATCGTGCGACGCGATGATGTGACGTATGAAAATACGGTTCCGTCGACGAAGGTGGCGGACGCCACCGTGCGCTTCGATGGCAAGGGGCCACTGAACGCGAAGCAGCGCCAGGGCATCCTCACGCAGATTCTCAACATTCTATTCTAGGTGAATGGGCTTTTGGAGGAATGTTCGACTTTCCTTGGCTTTGAGGAGGCAGTTTTATGAAGAAGATCCTTGCGTGCTTTGCCGCACTTTTCCTCGTCGTCATGATGAGCACGACGGTTTTTGCAGAGTCGTCAGTGACGCGCATCAAGGATATTGCGAAGGTGCAGGGCGTGCGTTCGAACCAACTCATGGGCTACGGCCTCGTCGTTGGTCTCAATGGCACGGGCGATTCGAACAAAACGCTTGAAACCTTGCAGTCCGTGACGAACATGCTGCGCGAGTACGGCGTGACGATCAACAAGGCGGACTTGAAGACGAAGAACGTCGCGGCCGTCATGGTTACGTCGACGCTGCCGCCCTTCGTGCGCGAAGGCGATAATATCGACATCACCGTATCCTCGATGGGCGATGCGAAGAGCCTCGCTGGCGGCACTCTGCTGCAGACGCCATTGCGTGCGGCGAACGGCACGGTCTACGCCGTCGGGCAAGGTCCTGTGGCTACGGGCGGGTTTTCCGCAGGCTCGGGCGGCGGTTCGCAGCAGAAGAACTTCCCGACTGTCGGCACGACGCCGGGCGGCGCCATCGTGGAGCGCAGTGTCGAGGATGATGACATCGGCGCGAACGGTACGATCGCGCTCTCTTTGAACAAGGCGGATTTTACGACAGCGGCGCGTGTCGCGCAGGCAATCAACTCACAGTACGGCGGCATTGCGCGCGCGGCGAATCCCGGGCGCATCGACATCTCCGTGCCCGCCTACTACCGCGGCAATATCGTCACTTTCGTTGCTAGTCTTGAGGATCTTCCCGTCATGCCGGATTCCGTTGCCAAGGTCGTCGTCAACGAGCGCACGGGCACGATCGTCATGGGCGGCAACATCGCCGTCGATGAGATCGCCATCACGCAGGGCGGCATTTCGATCAGCATCACGAAGGATCTCACCGTCGATCAACCGCCGCCGTTCAGCCCAGGTACGACGGTCGTTGCAGATAACACGGACGTCAAGGCGAAGGAGCAGAAGGCAAGCTCTATCGTGCTGCCCGCGACAGCGAACGTCGGCGACGTCGTCGGCGCATTGAATTCGGTCGGCGCGACGGCGCAAAACATCATTTCCATCCTGCAGGCGATGAAGGCCTCGGGGGCGCTCCATGCGGACCTGGAAATCATTTGACGAGGTGAGACGGTATGCAGATTTTTGACGCTTTACATGCGGATGCGCTCCATGGACAGGGAGCGGCGAACAGCTCTTTGGAACAGGCGAAGGAGCGCGCGGACAGCGTGCAGTTTTCGGATAAACTGAAGGAGGCGCAGAAGGCGCTCTCTCCCGAAAAGGGGCAGAAAGCACAGACTTCTGCCGAGGAAGCGGCGGCGAACAAGAAACTCATGGATGCCTGCAAGGGCTTTGAGTCGATGTTCCTCGACATCATGTACCGGCAGATGCGCCAGACTGTGCCGAAGGACACGCTCTTCGGGCACGACAACACGGATGACATCTTAGAATCCATGCGCGATACGGCCATGGTGGAAAAGATGTCGGAAGCGGGCGGCATCGGTCTTGCCAAGACGCTCTACGAGCAGCTGCAGCGCGAGGCACATGCGATCAAGGTGGACGCATAAGGATTTGGGAACGGCATGGTTTTGCGCCATGCCGTTTTTTATTGGAAATATGCAGATTCCTTAAATTTTTTCCTTTTGCTAAGCAGGGAAATCGGCGCCTTTTCCCGAAAGAATATAATATTCAGTAATTCAGTAAACCATGAAGTCATAAGGCAACGTATTCAGCAAGAAGAGGTGGCAGTTATGAAAATCAGCAACAAGGGTTTCGGCGCGTATGACATCCGTGGGATTTATCCGGAGGAGGTCAATGAGGAGCTTGCCTATCGCATCGGGCGCGTTTTCGTCGATCTCTTCCATGCGAAGAAGGTCGCAATCGGGCACGATATTCGTCTCTCCGGGCCTTCGATTCGTGACGCTCTTGCGAAGGGGCTGACGGAGGCAGGCGCCGATGTCATGGACATCGGGCAGTGCGGCACGGAGATGATCTATTTCACGACGGCGCACTATGGGCTGGACGGCGGCATCATGATCACGGCGAGTCACAATCCGAAAGAGTACAACGGCATGAAGTTCGTGCGCAAGGAATCGCGCCCGATTTCGAGCGATACGGGGCTCAAGGACATCGAGAAGGCTGTGATGGAGGGCGATTTCAAGCCGCTCGACCGCCCGAAAGGGAAGATCGAAGAGGTCGATGTGCTCGACGAGTACGTCAAGCACATCCTGACATACGTCGACGTCAAGGCGCTGAAGCCGTTCAAGATCGTCGTCAATACGGGCAACGGTGCGGCAGGGCCGATCATCAACGCGCTCGAAAAGCATCTGCCCTTTGAGATGGTCAAGGTGTTCAATGAGCCGGATGGCAACTTCCCGAACGGCGTACCGAACCCGATCCTGCAAGAGAATCGCGAGGCGACGGCGAAGGTGGTGCGCGAGTCGGGCGCTGCCGTCGGCATCGCTTGGGACGGTGACTTCGATCGCTGCTTCCTCTTCGACGAGAAGGGCGGCTTCATCGAGGGCTACTATATGGTTGGCTTCCTCGCGCAGGCGTTCCTCAAGAAGAACAAGGGCGCGAAGATCATCTACGATCCGCGCCTCGTCTGGAACACGATCGAAATCTGCGATGAACTTGGCGGCGAGGCTGTGATGTGCAAGAGCGGCCATGCGTTTATCAAGGACAAGATGCGTAAGGTCAATGCGGTTTACGGCGGCGAGATGAGTGCACACCACTACTTCCGCGACTTCTCTTATTGCGACAGCGGCATGATTCCGTGGCTCTTGGTGCTCGAACTGATGAGCGCTGCAGGAAAGCCCTTGTCCGAACTTATGGCGGAGCGCATGGCGCGCTATCCGATCTCGGGCGAAGTCAACAGCAAGGTTGCCGATGCGCATGCCGTGATGAAGAAGGTCGAGGAAATCTACGGCGGCAAGGGCAAGGTTACGAAGGTGGACGGACTCTCCGTCGAGTTCGCGGACTGGCGCTTCAACCTGCGCATGTCGAACACGGAACCGGTGATCCGTCTCAATGTGGAGACTCGTCATGATGAAAAATTGATGAAGGAAAAGACGGAGGAACTCCTCGCTGTCATTCGGGGGTAATGATGACGAAGCAGAAAATCCGCAAGGCGATCATCCCTGCAGCGGGTCTTGGCACGCGCTTCTTGCCGGCGACGAAGGCGCAGCCGAAGGAGATGCTGCCCATCGTCGATACGCCGGCCATCCAGTTCATCGTTGAGGAGGCTGTCGCCTCGGGCATCGAGGAGCTTCTGATCATCACGGGACGCAACAAGCGCTCGATCGAAGATCACTTTGACCGTTCCCTGGAGCTGGAGATGCAGCTCAAGGAGCACGGCAAGTATGACATGCTCAAGATGGTTGAGGAGATCTCGGACATCCAGATCCACTTCATCCGACAGAAGGAGGCGCGTGGGCTCGGCCATGCCGTGCTCTGCGCACGCCAGTTCGTTGGCGCGGAGCCTTTCGCCGTGCTCTTGGGCGACGATCTCGTCGATGCGAAGGTACCGTGCCTCGCGCAGCTTATCGACGTTTATGAGGATTACGGTGGCAGCGTGCTTGGTGTGCAGCAGGTGCCGCAGAGCCAGGTTTCGCGCTACGGCATTGTCGCCCCGCACAAGGTGAAGCCGAACGTCTGGCAGGCGGTCGATCTCGTGGAAAAGCCCGAGGCAGAAAAGGCGCCGTCGCGCCTCGCCGTGCTCGGCCGCTATGTGCTGACGCCGGCCATTTTCGACATCTTGGAGCATACGAAGCCGGGTGCGGGAGAGGAAATCCAGCTGACAGACGCCATCTGTGAGCTTGCGCGCAAGGAAAAGGTCTACGCCTATCGTTTCGAGGGAAGGCGCTACGACATCGGCGACAAGGAGGGCTTCTTGGAGGCGACGGTGGAGCAGGCCTTGAAACGGCCGGAGATCCGCGACGACTTCATGGCGTATCTCGTGCAAAGAATCGGGCCTTTGCTCCGACAAAAGATGGAAGAAGATGCGGAGTAATTGCCTAAGTGGGGATTGTTCTTTTTCCAGTGGTGTGTTATACTGTAAGCATTAAGTTCTGATGTGAGTCCGTTTATCAAATATGGCTGATGGCATGGGGGTTGATGATCGATGGGGTTGAAGTTGAAGTCTGGATTCCTTTTTGACTACGATAATCTCTATGGCCCGGGCAAGGTGACAGAGACCGATGTCAAGGAAATGGCGGACAGGATGAAGAAGGCGCATGAGGCGATGAAAGTCATGCGCTCGACGGGTGTCATTCGCGGCCATCTGTCGAAGGACGGCACGCCCGAAAAGGTGCTCTTCTCCGAGCTGCCGTATGTCGCCGACGGGCATTTGAACTCGCCCGCCTCGCTCGCGCGCCTGAAAGAATTGACGGCGCATGTCAAGAATCATACGGACGCCGTCGTCTCGCTCGGGATCGGCGGCTCCTATCTCGGCAACAAGGTACTTTTCGATGTAGAGTGCGGTGCCTACTGGAACGAGAGGACGGAAGGAGAGCGCGGTGGCTTTCCTAAGGTCTATTTCAGCGGCAACAACATTGACCCGCGTGCGACGGGCGATCTTCTCCGTTCGCTCAAGAATCAGGCGAAGATCGCCAGAAGTCACAAGAAGCGTGCGCTTCGCGTGATGCTCCTCGTGATCTCGAAGTCGGGCGGCACGCTTGACACGATGTCGAACTTCATGGTAGTCTACAAGGCACTGCGAGACGATGCGGATATCGAGGTCGAAGTTGTCGCCGTGACCGATCCGAATGAAGAGAAGCCGACGCTTTTGAAAAAGCTTGCGAAAGATAAAGGCTGGCAGACGTTCGCCGTGCCCGACGGCGTGGGCGGACGCTTCTCGATCTTCTCCGAGGTCGGGCTGTCGCTCGCGGCCTGCATCGGCTTCGACATCGAATCGTTCCTCGCGGGTGCTCGTGCGATGGACGAGGCATGCCAAGCGGACGACGTATGGCAGAATCCGGCGATGCTCAATGCGGTCTTGAAGTTCATCGCTTCCGAGAAGTATGGGCGAGACATCGAGGTCATGATGCCTTACGGCGACTACATGAAGTCGGTCTCCGAGTGGTACATCCAGCTCTTGGCGGAGTCCTTGGGCAAGGAGGTCGATCGCGAGGGCAATGAAGTCTGCTATGGCAGGACGCCCGTTGTCGCCGTCGGCACGACGGACATGCATGCTCAGACGCAGCAGCATCAAGAGGGCAAGCGCAACAAGGTCGTGCAGTTCATCCGCTTGGAAAAGTGGGCGGACGATCTCGTGATTCCGAACGAATTTCCCGATGTGAAGAAGCTGGCGGACATCTCGGGGCTGACGATGGGCGAGGCACTTGAGGTCGCACGTCAGTCGAACGCCGACGCGCTTGCCTCGAATGAACGCTTCAATGCGCTGTTCTCGCTGCCCGAACTCAATGCCTTCCATCTGGGAGAACTGCTTTATCTCTTGGCTCTGAGCATTGCCTACGAGGGAGAGTTTGCCGATGTCGACGCGTTCAATCAGCCCGGTGTTGAGTCGTACAAGCGCATCATGGGGCCGAAGCTCGAAGCGCTCAAGGCGGCGAAAAAGTAGCTGGGGCATACTGCAAAGTAAAGGATCATAAAATGACGGAAGCTCTGCGAGGATCTTCTTGGAGAGAGCTTCCGCAAGACATAGGGAGCATCGACGGATCGGTGTTTCCGTCGTATACTCGCAAGAGGCGAGATCAACAGCTCTGCGGATTCTGGCAAGGAGGAAGCGGGGCTGTTTTATTCCTTGGAAAACGGGAATTTATTCGTGATTCTCTTGAAAGGAGGTGATAGAGAATGCTGAAAAGGGATGAGAGAAAATCAGGAGAAGAGATGAAGGAGAATACGGGCGTGCGTGAAGTTTTGGCGGACGGTTGGTTTACCGCCTTGCGCGAACGTCTTGTCGGCACTGGTGAGGATGTCAGGCTGCAAGGGCGGCGACCGATTCTTCTCGCGGCTCTTCTTGTCGCCGTGGGCGCGTGGTTCTTTGTTGAAGGGACGGAGCCGGAGGAAGGCGTGTTCGTCGCACCGCCCTCGGCAGCGGTGTCTCAGGCGCCGTTGCGTGAGGATGTGACGGGAACGAAGGAGGCGCAGAATAAAAAGGCGTTGGCCGATCCGTTCGCACTGCTGCATGGTGAGGAACAGGCGACGGTTGCGGCGATGGCCGCTGTCGGCGGCGGTGACGAACGGTGTGCTGCCGCGCTGAACCGTGCGACGGACAAGAGCGGTAGCGATTCGAGTGCAGGCGGGCGCCAGAATGAGAAAACTGCGGCCTCGCCGAACGGTGTAGCAGTGGGGAAGACCGCCAGTGCTGCTGTGCCGCAGGTGCGTGGTACGGTGACGAGCAATGTCGGAACCGTGCTGTTGCTCTCGGTCGGCGGACACGATTTTTTCCTCGCTGAGGGCGAGGAAAAAGAGGGCGTGCTGCTGCAGTCGCTTTCGGAAAAAAATGCTGTCGTCGTGATCGGCGGAAGATCGTACACACTGAACCTTCCCGGATGAATCTGCTCGATGCAGTTCGGGAAAAATAGCGTCTAAGGGATGAGCTGGGAGAGGATTGTTTGTGCTCCAAGGAGGGAGTTCGATATGGGCAGCTTGCCGAGAGTCGGTGCATTTTTCTTCGCCGCATGGTTTGCCGGCGCTTCACCGGCATCGGCCTCTCCCTTGACGCTTGAAGTTGTTGATGCGGATGTGACGGCGATTCTGACGTCCATTGCCCGGCTTTCAGGACTCGACCTCATACTTGACGATTCTGTGAAAGGGCGCATCAGCCTCAGCCTCAAGGACGTTGAGCCGGAAGAAGCACTGATGCTCATCGGCAAGACGAAAGGGCTGGTAGTGCAGCATGAGGGAAAAGTCCTTCTCGTGCGCGCGGCGAAGGAGGCAACGCCTTTTTACCGCATGCACGTGCTGCCCGTTCGCTATGCGGATCTTGATACGGCTTTCGCTGCCGTAAAATTATCTTTGGGAGAAGCAGGAATTTTCGCGATAGACGAGAATAAGAAAAATGGGAAGGAAGATATAAGCGAGCAGGGGCTTTACCGAACGGGAGAGCGGCTTTTGATTGACCGTGCGACAAATGCCCTGCTTTTCTATGGAACAGAAGAGGAGAAGGTACGCGCTGAGGCTGTGCTGCATTCGCTCGATGTGCCTACCGAGCAGGTATCTTTGGAGGCGCGTGTCGTCGCATTGGAGAAAAACGCGGCGAAGGAACTCGGTGTAGACTGGGATTGGTCGCCGCTGCCCATCGATTCGCACGGCACGGCGAAGGGCGGCTCGGAGGGTGGAAGAAGAGGCATCGATGGTGAGGTGCCGGGCGTCATCCGCTTCGGCAGGACGCCCGAAGGAAAGCCCTATGAGTTCTACTATCGGGCGAAGATCGCGGCACTCGTCACGGATGGCAAGGCAAACGTCTTGGCACGTCCGAACATCACGACGCTGCAGGGCAGGGAAGCCGTGATCAACATCGGCGGTTCCGTGCCCGTGCCCGAGACGCAGACGACGAATTCTACGGTGACGACCTCGATAACGTATAAGAAGGCGGGCATCATCCTGCGCTATACGCCGCGCATTCATGAAAACGGCGAGATCACGGCGCGGGTTCACACGGAGGTCAGTTCTCCTGTCTACGTCGACGCCCTCAAGGCGTACAAGTTCCAGGAGCGCTCGGCCGATACGACCGTGCGCTTAAAAGACGGCGAGACCATGGTCATTGGCGGGCTCATCGGCAGCGAGGAATCGCGCGTTTTTGCAAAGGTGCCGCTCTTGGGTGACATCCCCATACTTGGCGCATTCTTCAAGAGCGTGCGCCACACGAAGACCGATTCGGAAATCATGATATTTTTGACCGCGCACATCTTGCGCGATACTTTTTCTCCTGCCGAAGGAACGGCGGAATCAGAGCGGAAAGGAAAGGATGTTTGGCAATGACAATCAAGATCTTGATCGCGGACGACCATGCGCTGCTTCGGCAGGGGGTTAAACGCGTGCTGAATTTCGAAGACGACCTGGAGGTCATCGGCGAGGCGGAGGACGGGCAGGAGACGCTTGCCAGAACCCTCGTTCTGCAGCCCGACGTGCTGCTCCTCGACCTCAATATGCCGGGGTTGTCGGGGCTTGAGGTGGCGTGCCAGCTCCAGGCGGCGAAGTCCAAGACCAAGATCATCGTGCTGACGATTCACGACAGTGACAATTATGTACTTGAACTCTTGAAAAACGGCGTCCTCGGCTATCTCCTTAAGGATGTCGAGCCTTCGATGCTCATCAAGGCGATCCACGTCGTCAACGAGGGCAATGCTTTCGTCTACCCGTCTCTCGCCGAGCGTCTCTTCGGCGGCGTCGCCGAGGATGAGAACATCAACGAGAAGGCGCGCACGATGTGGCGCGAGAGCCGCTCCGAGCGCTTAACCTCGCGTGAGATGGACGTCTTGTCGTGTATTGCCAAGGGCTTCAGCAATCAGGACATCGCGCAGGCGCTCTTCGTCAGCGAGAAGACGGTCAAGAACCATCTGACGAATATCTTCCGCAAGCTCAACGTCAACGACCGCACGCAGGCTCTGATCTATGTCTTGAAGCACAAGATCATGACGCTGGAATGAGCAGCAGGCATTTTCGGCCGATGCATACGGAGCGTATGCATCGGCCTTTTTATGATAATTATTATCTACAAGGACTTTTGCTTTATGGGATTGACATTTATGACAAAACCACCTAAAATGAAAGGAAATAAATCCCGAGTAAAATACCATGAAACCCCAAGAAGTCAAGCCGAAGGCGCAGACTGATTGGCTAGGTTTCTGTAAGGGCGGCGCACAATGTCCACAAAGTGGACGTTTGTGCGTGTAGCTTACCATGAAACCTTTAGAAGGCGCTACCTTCTTGAAGGCGATTGAACATAATGCGTTGCACGGCGGCGAATTGCCAAAAGATTCCGTGCGGAAGAAAGGAGCATCATCATGTCGGATGCATTGCTGAACATCAAGAATCTCTCCGCAGGCGTGGAGGGAAAAGCGATATTAAAGAACCTCAGCCTGACGATCAACAAGGGCGAGGTACATGTGATCCTAGGGCCGAACGGCTCGGGCAAGTCGACGCTCATGAACGTCATCATGGGTCATCCGAAGTACGAGGTGACGGCGGGCGATATTTCTTTCGAGGGCAAGAGCCTACTGGAAAAGAAGACGTTCGAGCGCGCGAGGGAAGGTCTCTTCCTCTCGTTTCAGACGCCCGAGGAGATTCCGGGCATCACGGTCGAGAACATGCTTCGGACGGCGAAGCAGGCGGTGACGGGCGAGAAGGTCAAGATCATGGCTTTCAAGAAGGAACTCAAAAAGACGATGGAAGAGCTGAAGATCGATCCTTCGTATGCCGAGCGTTACATGAACGTGGGCTTTTCGGGCGGCGAGAAGAAGCGCAATGAGATCCTGCAGCTTTTGATGCTTGCGCCGAAGCTCGCGCTGCTCGATGAGACGGATTCGGGACTCGACGTCGATGCCGTACAGATCGTTTCCTCGGGTATCGAGAAGTACCATACGGCGGACAACAGCTGCCTCATCATCACGCACAACTCGAAGATTCTGGAAAAGCTCAAGGTCGACCGCGTGCATGTCATCATCGGCGGCACGATCGTCGAAGAGGGCGGCCCCGAACTCATCGACGAGGTGAACCGCCGCGGCTTCACGCACATCCTCGACGACGCTGCGGCAAAGTGAGGTGGGCGAGATGGCAAAGAAGAAAACCTTTGTGGAGGACATCGAACGCACGCTCTACGACATCAAGAACCACGACGTCCCCGTCTACAAGGCGCAGCAGGGGCTGACGGAGGACATCATCCGCGACATCGCGAAGCAGAAGCACGATCCCGATTGGATGCTTGAGTTCCGCCTGAAGTCGCTCGAGACGTACAACAAGATGGCGCTTCCCTCGTGGGGACCGGATCTCTCAGAGCTGAATATGGATGAGATCGTCACCTACGTGCGCCCTGATGCGAAGATGACGGGAAACTGGAAGGAAGTTCCCGAGGACATCAAGGATACGTTCGACCGACTCGGCATCCCCGAAGCGGAGAAGACGTCGCTCGCGGGCGTCGGCGCACAGTACGATTCGGAAGTCGTCTACCACAGCATACAGGAAAGCCTCGTGAAGCAGGGCGTCGTCTACACCGATATGGAAACGGCGCTCGTCGAGCACGAGGACTTGGTCAAGAAGTACTTCATGAAGCTCGTGCCGCCGAAGGATCACAAGTTCGCGGCGCTGCACGGCGCCGTCTGGTCGGGCGGCTCCTTCGTCTACGTGCCCGAGGGCGTCAATGTGGAGATTCCATTGCAGTCGTATTTCCGGCTCAACGCGCCGGGCGCGGGGCAGTTCGAACACACGCTGATCATCGTGGAAAAAGGCGCGAACCTGCACTTCATCGAGGGCTGCTCGGCGCCGAAATACAATGTGACGAATCTCCATGCAGGCTGCGTCGAACTGTTCGTCAAGGAAGGGGCACGGCTTCGCTACTCGACGATCGAGAACTGGTCGCGCAACATGATGAACCTCAACACGAAACGCGCCCTCGTTGAAAAAGACGGCCTGATCGAGTGGGTCTCCGGCTCTTTTGGCTCGCACGTCTCCATGCTCTACCCGTGCAGCATTCTGCACGGCGAGCGCGCACGCTGCGAGTTCACGGGCGTGACCTTTGCGTCGAAAGGGCAGACGCTCGACACGGGTGCGACGGTCATCCACACGGCGCCACACACATCGGCGACGATCAACACGCGCTCGATCTCGAAGGCGGGCGGCAAGGCGATCTACCGAAGCGCTGTGAAGGTAGCGAAGAATGCACCTTTCACGAAATGCTCGGTCAACTGCGAATCCCTGATGCTCGACAGCATCTCGCGCTCCGACACGCTTCCTGCCATGGACATCGAGGGCGATGAGGCGGACATCGGGCACGAGGCGAAGATCGGCCGCATCAGCGACGAGGCGGTCTACTATCTGACGAGCCGGGGCATCGACGAGGAGGAGGCGCGCGCGATGATCGTGCGAGGTTTCGTCGAGCCGATTGCGAAGGAACTGCCTTTGGAATATGCCGTTGAGATGAACAATCTCGTCAATATCGAGCTTGAAGGCACGATGGGATAAGGAGGGGAAGAATATGCAGAATCAAGAACTTTTCAGCTCCATTCCCATGCGCACTTGGCGCTGGCTCGGCGTCAACGGCGCGGCTCTGCCCGCAGGGCTCGATGTCGCCGAAGTGCAGAAGATCCATGTGAAGGCGGGCGAGAAGAAGGAAGCCGTCCAGATCTATCGGGAGGGCGGCCATGCCGAGATCGAGGCGCATGTCGAGGCGGGCGGCACTCTTTCCCTCGTCAAGGTGCAGCTCGTGCCCGAGGGGGAAAATCATGCCGACGACGTCAAGGTGCGCGTCGAAGAGGGCGGCGCATTTTCCTATACGATCATCGAAATCGGCGCGAATGAGCTCGTGTCGAAGCTTTCCGTCGAGCTTGCGGGAAAGGACGCCGCAGCAGATATCGCGGCCTTTTACTTCGCTGACAAGAAGCGCAAGTTCGACTTCAACTATCTCGTGCGCCAGAGGGGCGCACACACCGACGCCAATATGCAGGTCAAGGGCGCATTGATGGACGAGGCGCAGAAGGTGTTTCGCGGCACGCTCGACTTCATCGCAGGCTCAGCCGGCTCCGTCGGGCGCGAGAACGAGGATGTCATCATCCTCTCTCCCGGCGTGCGCAACCGCTCCGTGCCGTTGATGCTCTCAGGTGAGGGCGATGTCGACGGACATCATGCCGTGAGCATCGGCAAGATGGACGAGGCGAAGCTCTTCTATCTGATGAGCCGCGGACTCGATCTCGCCGAGGCGCGGCGCCTCGTCGTCGAGGCCGATCTCTTCCCCGTGCTCGCGCGCATTTCGGACGAAGCGCTCAAGGAGGAGATCGCCGCTTCCATCGAAGGGAGGATCGAAGATGCGGACTGAGGAAGACATTCGCAAGGATTTTCCCTTGCTCACGCACAAGATGAACAATCAGCCGCTCGTCTACCTCGACAACGGCGCGACGACGCAGAAACCGAACGAGGTCATTCAGGCGATCTGCGGCTATTACGGCGGCTGCAACGCGAACCCGCATCGGGGCGCGTACGCGCTCTCCGTCAAGGCGACGGACATCTACGAGTACACGCGCGCCGCGACGCGCTCCTTCATCCACGCGCGCCTGCCGCAGGAGATCATCTTCACGAAGAACGCGACGGAGGCGCTGAACCTCGTCGCCTACAGCTACGGTCTCGCGAATGTCGAGGCGGGCGACGAGATCGTCATCTCCATCGCCGAGCATCACTCGAACCTCGTGCCGTGGCAGATGGTTGCCCAGGCGAAGGGCGCTGTCTTGAAGTACATGTACCTCGAAAAGGACGGTAGGCTTTCCGTCGAGGAAGCGAAGAAGAAGATCACGAAGAAGACGAAGATCGTCGCCGTCACGGAAGTCTCGAACGTCCTTGGCCTCATCAATCCTGTCAAGGAGATTGCCGCCGTCGCGCACGAAAACGGCGCCGTGATCCTCGTCGACGGCTCGCAGAGCGCGGCGCACATGGCAGTCGATGTGCAGGATATGGACTGCGACTTCTTCGCCTTTTCGGGGCACAAACTGCTCTCTCCCATGGGCATCGGCGTGCTCTACGGCAAGGAGGCCTTGCTCGACGCCATGCCGCCGTTTTTGCGCGGCGGCGACATGATCGAGTACGTCACGGAGCAGGAGACGACGTTCGCCGAGCTGCCGCAGAAGTTCGAGGCGGGCACGCAGAACGTCGGCGGCGCGGCAGGCCTTCGCGCCGCCATCGAATACCTCGAAAAGACGGGCTTCGACACCGTGCGCCGCATCGAGCAGGAACTTGTGAACTACGCGCTGCCCAAATTGCGCGAGATCCCCTTCGTCGAGCTTTACGGCTGCGACGCCGACCCTGCCTTGAAGACGGGCATCATCACGTTCAACGTCAAGGACGTCCATCCGCACGACGTCGCGACGATCCTTGACTCCTTCGGCGTCGCCGTGCGTGCCGGCCACCACTGCGCCCAGCCGCTGATGAAGTATCTCGGGCAGAATGCCACATGCCGCGCGAGCTTCTACCTCTACAACACGAAGACGGATGTTGACCGTTGGATCGAAGCATTGAAAGAGGTCAGGAAGGTGATGCATCTATGAGCCTTACGGACATCTATACGGAGCTGATCGCCGAGCACAGCCGCTCGACGGAAAACAAGCATGAACTTGCGGGCGCGACGATCAAGGAGCGCGGGCACAATCCCTCGTGCGGTGATGAGATCACGTTGGAGCTCATCGTCGAGGATGGCAAGATCAAGGACGCCGCTTTCACGGGCGTTGGCTGCGCCATCTCACAGGCTTCGACCTCAATGATGATCGATCTCGTCAAGGGCAAGAGCGTTGAAGAAGCGCACCATCTCGCCGATCTCTTCATCTCGATGATCAAAGGCAAAGAGCTGACGGAGGAAGAACTCGAAGAACTCGACGAGGCCGCTGCGCTTGAAGGCGTCTCGCACATGCCCGCACGTGTCAAGTGCGCTGTGCTTTCGTGGCACACGCTTGATACGGCGCTTAAAAAGGAATAAGGAAGAAGCCGCTCCTGCATCGTTTTGATGTTGGGAGCGGCTTTTTTCATCGCAATCAAGAAGAAATCGTTTAACAAAAAGCGTGAAAATAACGAAATAAGTAATGAAGTGGGTTCATATCCCATGATATGTTTTTCGGAAAGCCTTGCTTTGGTTAGTAAGGGATTGCCAAGAGGGGGTATAGGCAATGTGGCAGTATAAGGCGGATATTCCCGAAACACACTATCAAAATCAATGCGTCAAGCTTCTCTTGCAAAAGCTCGGTGCTATCTTGTTCAGCTACGAATTGAAGACGGATACGATGTCCTTTCGCTTGGTGCGCGGCGGTATGCAGGCGCGTGAGATCGTGGGTTTTCGCCGCACGATGAACGCCGAGCGGCGTCTGATGGTACATCCGGATTTCCTCGAGCAGATGATCGCCTTCTTCTCGGGCCAGAATACGGAACGCGACAGTTTCCTGCTCGACATGGGGAATCCCCCGACGGGCAAGTACTCGTGGTACAAGTTTGTCATCGAGCAGGAGAACGATGAATACGGACACTTGGGCACCGTGCGCGGCGTCATGTGGCGCACAGACCGCCTGCATGATGCGGCGAAGGAAGGTGGACGCTTCCGCTCCGAACTTGATTCCGTTACGGGCGTTGCCAACGAGAACGGCTTGCTCAAGGAAGCCGACCGTTTCCTTGCAGGTGAAGGAAAGAAGGATGTCAATGCACTCGTCCTCGTGCGTTTGGATTGCTATGGGGATTTGGAAAAGCGTCTGGGAAAGCGCGGCGCGGAAACGCTTCTCGTGAGGCTTTGCAACTCCATCGGCGGTAAGTTCCGCTCGGGCGATGTGCTTGCGCATCTTGGCGATGGCGCGTTCGCCGTCTTTGTGCGCGATGTGACGAGCAAGCCGCTTTTGGAACTGAACGTCAAGGGCATCGAAGCGATTTTCCGCCCGGGAAATGCAGAATATGGAAAGTACGGCATGAAGTGCCGCATCACGCTCGCCTATTCACCGGAGGAAGGCATACGCTGCCGCGACCTTCTCAACGCAGCGAGGAAAAAGGCGCCGCTTCTCTGAGTGTGCGGCAGATAAATATACAGCAAAAAAGCCTGCCCTCCGAAGAGGTGCAGGCTTTATTTTCATGGTGCGATCGGCGCGATTCGAACGCGCGACCCCCTGCTTAGGAGGCAGATGCTCTATCCAGCTGAGCTACGACCGCAGGCAATGTGTATATTCTAGCAGAAGAAGCGCGAATATGCAAGCGTTAAAAGCGGGTCAAAGGAGCGGGGGCGTGATATTCGGCAAGGTTTTCTGTGCGGAACAATCAATCATTCTTCCGAAGCGCGCGGTCGACGTCTTCCTGCCTGCCTGCGACAAGGACAGCAGCATTGGCGGCGAGGATGGTTTGGGCGGAGATATTGAGGTCGATGCGGTCGCCTGCTTTGATGCCGAGGATGTTCAGGTGATGACGGCGGCGGATATCAAGCTCGATGATGCTTTTCCCTTCCCATGCTTTGGGCACGGGCACTTCGTAGATGGCGTATTCGTCGCTGAGCGGGAAGTAGTCGAGGATGTGGTTGGAGCCGCAGCGGATGGCCGTCCACAGGGCAAGCTGGCGCTCGGGGTAGACGGTTTCATCCGCGCCGTTTCGCAGCAGAAATTTCTCGTGAGTGTCACGCGAAGCGCGCGCCACGACATAGCGAGCGCCGAACTCTTTGAGGAGGGAGGTCGTTTCGAGGGAGCTTTGAAAGTCATCGCCGATGGCGACGATGCAGACATCGAAGCTGGGGATGCCGAGGGACTGCAGAAAGTCGGCATTGGTGCTGTCGGCGATGAGAGCGTTCGTCACGAGCGGCAGTATGCGATTTACACGGTCTTCGTCGTGGTCGACGGCGAGGACGTCATGCTGCATGTCGTGCAGCTTCTTGGCAATGTAGCGGCCGAAGCGGCCGAGGCCGATGAGCAGGATGGATTTCATGATGTTCCTCCTATCCGATGGTGATTCGTTCCTCTGGGCGGCGGCCGGATTCCTGCCGCCCGCGCGCGTGTGCCGCAAAGATGACCGTGAGGCCGCCGATGCGTCCAAAGAACATCAAAAGCATCATGACGCATTTGGAAAGCGGGCCAAGATCCTCGGTGACGCCGATGGAAAGACCGACGGTCCCCAGTGCAGAAGCCGTCTCAAAAGCACTGTCAATCAGGCGAATGTCGTCGATGAGGTTGAGCAGCACGCTGCCGGAGGCAAAAAGCAGCAGATACATCATGAGGATGGTGACGGCGTGACGCTGGGTTTCGGGCGAAAGACGGCGAGAGAAGCAGGTCGGCTCCTCCTTGAGCCGAAAGGTGGCGATCATGATGGCGAACAAGGTGAAAGCCGTCGTCGTCTTGATGCCGCCCGCTGTGGAGCCGGGAGAGCCGCCGATGAGCATCAGGACGATGAGGGCGGCTCGTCCCGTCTCGCTGAAGTCTTTGATGTCGATCGTATTGTAGCCGGCAGTGCGGGTCGTGACGGATTGAAAGAGGGAGATCAGGAAGTGTTCGCCCGTGGAAACGCCGGGATCAAGCTCGAAGAAAAAGAAGAAAAGCGCAGGAATAAGGATGAGGACTGCCGTCATCGTGAGGGCGATCTTGCTTTGCAGGCTGTAGGCGCGAAAATTTCTGCGGTTCAGACGTATGTCCGCCCAGGTGGTGAAGCCGAGGCCGCCGGCGATGATGAGGAGCATGACCGTGATGTTTACGACGGGGTCGGCAGCGAAGTCCATCAAGGAATTGCCGAAGAGGTCGAAGCCCGCATTGCAGAAGGATGAGATGGAGTGAAAGACGGCGAAGTAAATGCCGCGCACGAGGCCGACTTTTTGGCAAAAAGAAGGGGCGAGGAAGAGCGCACCGAGAAATTCGATGAAGAAAGTCAAGCGCAGAATGAAGTAGAGGAGCGGCACGATGCCGCCGAGCTGCGGCGCTGAAACGGCTTCCTTGGAAAGGCTGCGCTGCATGAGCCCGATGCGCTGTCCGGAAAGAGCGGCGAGAGAAACCGCGATTGTAATGACGCCGAAGCCGCCGATCTGAATCATGGCGAGGATGACGAGCTGACCGAAAAGCGTCCAGTAGGAAGCGGTATCCACGGCGGTGAGTCCTGTCACGCAGCTGGCGGAAACGGCGGTGAAGAGCGCGTCCGCAAGGGAGGCGCCCTCTCCGTTTGCCGTCGCCCAAGGCAGCATCAGAAGTCCTGTGCCGCAGAGAATCAGGACGAGGAAACTCAAGATGATGATGCGGAAAGGCGACAGCCTTCGCAAGCGACCGATGATGTTCATAAGACGGCCTCGCTCTATAATAAAGAAATCCCGGATAAATTCAGCTGCCTGACTTCGCGCATGTGTTTGCCTGCGTTTTTGAAAAGCACATCCCTATTGTACGCTCCTTTTCTTGTTTATGCAAGGAAAGATACGGAGGTACAAGAGGGCAGGATTATTCTTAAATAATTTTTATTCTCTTATTATCATATCTTTCGTTTTCTGTGGTATAGTGGAGAAAAGAAAGTGCATTTCATGACCTAGAGGGAGGTACCTATGAAAATTCCATCCTTACGCATCATCTGCGCCTTGGGGCTTGCATTTTGTCTGGGCGGCTGCGGGGCGGCGCCCGCATCGATGGCTGAGATGCCTGAGGAAATCGTGCAGAAGAACGCGCCGCAAGAGGGCGAGGCGGAGATTTACCTCGCGGGCGGCTGCTTCTGGGGCACGGAGCATTACTTGAGCCTTGCACCCGGCGTCATATCGGCGGAGAGCGGCTACGCGAACGGGCGCACGGCGCGTCCGTCGTATCGCGAGGTGTGCTCGGGCAGCGGCCATGCCGAAGCCGTGCATGTCGTCTACGATCCGAAGGTTCTGCCGCTCGAAAAGCTGTTGGAACTGTTTTACGAGTCCATCGACCCGACGGCGAAGAACCGCCAGGGAAACGATGTCGGCGAGCAGTATCGTTCGGGCATTTACTATGTGGCAAAGAGCGGCAGGGCGCACGGGGAAGTCGCTGTGATCGGCGATTCGCTGCGTCGCCTGGAGGAGAGGCTGAAAAAGCCTGTCGCCATAGAGACGGGGCCTATCGTGAACTTTTACCGCGCAGAAGAGGAGCATCAAAAGTATCTGGAAAAGCATCCGGACGGCTACTGCCATATCCCGCTTTCGTTGATGGCCGACATGCGCGGGAAGAGCGAAGCGGCGAAGGAAGGGCAGAAGGAGAAGTCTTATGCGAGGCCGTCAGACGATGAACTCAAGGAGCGCCTGACGGCGATGCAGTACAAGGTGACGCAGGAGAAGGCGACGGAAGCGCCGTTTCAGAATGAATACGATCATGAGTTTCGCGCGGGAATCTATTGCGATGTGACGACGGGGGAGCCGCTCTTCGTTTCGACGCACAAGTATGATTCGGGCTGCGGCTGGCCGGCTTTCTCGCGTCCGATCGACGCCTCTCTCATCGCGGAGCACGAGGATACGTCGCACGGCATGGTGCGCACGGAGGTCACGGCAGCCAAGAGCGGCGCTCACCTCGGGCACGTCTTTGAGGACGGCCCCAAGGAGTTGGGCGGCATCCGCTACTGCATCAACAGCGCTTCTCTGCGCTTCGTGCCGAAAGAAGAGATGGAAGCGCAGGGCTACGGTGCATATCTGCCGCTGCTGGATGAATGATAGGCTGTGAAAAAGGAAGAGCCGGGCGAAGATGGATTTCATCTTCTCCCGGCTCTTTTCGGATATACAGCAAGAAACTCTAATGGAATAATTCTGCATGAGTTCCTGTATCCATCAAGGTCAATGTTAGAATGTCGTCATCGATGCGGTAGACGAGTAGCCAATCTGGTTGAATATGACATTCACGGCATTGGGAAAAATCGCCACTGAGGCAATGATCGGCATATTTTTTAGGCAGTTTCTTGCCACAACGCAGCATTTCCACGATTTCACCGAGAAGCGAAAGATCCAGTCCTCGCTTTTTGGCGCGTCTGTAGCCTCGACGAAAGGCGCGCGTGTACTTCAATTCATACTGCATGTTCGCTCTCCAAGGCTTCCTCTAGTTCTTTCCAGCTCTTGTAAGATGGCACAGATGGATCGTGTGCGATCTGCTCAGCCTCTGCAATGGCCTCAAGCAACTCGGCGGAGCAGGTTCCCGCCTTCACGCTGAATGGCAGGCCGCGATGGATCAGGCATTGGCGCAGGAATACGTTGACGGCTGTGGATAGGTCGAGTCCGAGGCTTTGAAAAAGCGCCATGGAGCGTGCCTTGACTTCGGGATCGAGTCGGATTTGTGCGGATACGGTTGCCATAGTATCATCTCCTTTGCTCTTCAATTATATCACGATGCCACTACAACGTAAACAAGAAATCCCCCGAAGCGGCATGTTGCCGTGTCGGGGGATTTTCTTTGCTTTCTTATTGTACGTTCATCGAAAGCTCGATGATTTTGTTGGCGAGCTTCGCCTTCTGGAGAACCTCTTCGGTGATGTCGCCGCCGGCTTCGACGATGACGACGCCTGTGTCGGTCGTGATGCGGCGCGATGCCTTCTTGTTGAGCAGGAAGCGGCGATGCCTGTCCTCGGTCGCCTTGGCGGCTGCCTTTTCCGCAGGGTCTTCCGCGGTTTCAGGCGCAGCTGCCGGCTCTGGTGCAGGAGCTTCGGCGGGCGTCTCGGCAGCGGGTTCGGCGACGGATTCCGGCGTCGGCTCTTCCATGGGCTCTGCCGTGGGCATATCAGGAACTGCAGGCGTCTCGGGCGCAGGCTCGGGAACGGACTCGGCAGATGGCTCAGCGGCGGGCGTTTCGGCGAATGTCGGGGCAGCTTCAAAGGCGGGAGCTGCAGGAGCTTCGGTTGCGGGCATGGCAGGAGATGCGGTCGCTGTTACGCTGCCGCTGTCGATGACCGTGACCTGCTTGCCGAAGATGGAAATTTGCTCGGCGGAGATGTTGTCGAGGAAATTTCCCTGCGGGTCGGAAATCTCACACTGCACGACCTTGCCGTCGTCGCCGACGTAGATCTCGCTGACAGAACCTTGGATCGTACCTGCCTTCGTGATCGCCTTCGTGCCGATGATGCGCACGTTCTCGTCGAGCAGGTTCTCGAAGTCGACGGCGTCCTCAAGCGTCAGGATGTTCTCGCTGTTTGTGATCGTGATGGCGTCGGCGCCAACGGCGATGACGCTTTCAAATGGGATGAGCTTGACGCCGCGATACCAGTCGTCATCCTCGATCGTGATGGCGGCGACGGCGCCGTTCTTGGCGTCGATGAGCAGGGTCTTGCTCATGCCGAGCTCGCGGCCCTCGGTGATGCTGATCACGGGCAATCCTAAGATTTCTGCACTTGTCTTCATAGATATTTCCCCCTGTGTGTGATAGGTTTTTCTTTCTCTATATCGGAGTTGTATCCTTATGCCTCTTGAGCGGCGCTTTCGATCTCCGCAGAGATTTCAGGCGGTATTTGCGCAAAGGGCGTATGGGCAATTCCGTGGTTTGCCAAGATATGTTGGACGGTGCGCAGGTAGCCGACACTTCGGTGGAATTCCTGCTGCATGGCAACACTTTTTTGCGTTGCTGGAAGCGTGAGCGCCGCCTCGTAGGTTTCGCTTGCAGCTTCATAATCGCCCATTTCCTTGTAGGTATTGCCAAGGTTGATGGCGATGAACGGTGCGTAATCATCGTTCCAGTAGATGCCGAGCGCCTGCTTGTAGGCAAAGACGGCACGACGGGGGTGATGCTCCCGCGACTCCCTGTCTGCATAGTCGAGATAATCATCCATCGAGTGGAGGCGGCCGACGGCTTCGGTGAGCTCCTTAAGCTCGTCCTTGGCACGCCGGCGTTCTTCTTCGCTGGGCAGTACCGCAGGCTCGAGGTCAAGATCTTCCTCATCGACGGCTTCGTCAGCCGCTTCTTCAGCATTTGCTTCAGCCGCTTCGCCTTCGTCAGCCGCTTCTTCAGCATTTGCTTCAGCCGCTTCGCCTTCGTCGGCATCTTCTTCGGCAGTTGGCTCAGTTGCCTCGACTTCGTCGGCATCTTCTTCAGCATTTGCCCCAGTTGCCTCGACTTCGTCGGCATCTTCTTCAGCATTTGCCTCAGTCGCCACGTCTTCGTCGACAGTTTCTTCAGCATTTGCCTCAGTCGCCTCGACTTCGTCGGGCACTTCTTCAGCATTTGCCTCAGTCGCCGCGACTTCGTCGGGCACTTCTTCAGCATTTGCCTCAGTCGCCGCGACTTCGTCGGGCACTTCTTCAGCATTTGCCTCAGTCGCCGCGACTTCGTCGGGCACTTCTTCAGCATTTGCCTCAGTCGCCGCGACTTCGTCGGGCACTTCTTCAGCATTTGCCTCAGTCGCCGCGACTTCGTCGGGCACTTCTTCAGCATTTGCCTCAGTCGCCGCGACTTCGTCGGG